>Ga0247735_1000888_pt1 | contig 11833 bp, 14 predicted proteins | sample UWRJL178409R2_FD_180934 | JGI IMG/M metagenome (GOLD analysis project Ga0247735, IMG submission 180934) | Plant litter microbial communities from Arlington Agricultural Research Station in Wisconsin, United States - UWRJ-L178-409R-2 | ecosystem: Environmental > Terrestrial > Plant litter >...
AGATCCCCCCATGCGCCCCCCTTTTAGTTATAGGCGGCGTTAAGCATAGCCATTGATTCGCCATGTGTCAGGTCGAGATGCAACGGCGTCACCGCGACATAACCATCGGCAATCGCCTCCAGATCCGTCGAATGCGCCGGCGTCTCCACCGTCGGCCCAAGCGCGAACCAATGATATTCATACCCTCGCGGATCGCGATTGGTGACGATCTGCAGCCGCCCATAATCGCGCAGGCCCTGATTGGCGACGCGGATGCCCTTCACCGCGTCGGCGGGGCCAGCGGGGAAATTGACGTTGACCAGGGTCCGCGGCGCAAGCGGCGCGTCGATCAATGGGCGCAGTACGCGCTCGCCCCAGGCAGCGGCTGCCTCGAACGGCACGGTGTCGCCCATGCCCTCGCGCGAATAGACCTGGCTCAGCGCGATCGACCGCACGCCCGCGAGCGCGCCTTCCATCGCCGCCGAGACGGTGCCCGAATAGGTGACGTCCTCGGCCAGGTTCGCGCCGCGATTGACCCCGGACAGGATCAGGTCCGGCGGCGAATCCTTCATGATCCGCGCGAGTGCCATCATTACCGCATCGGTCGGCGTGCCCGCGACGGCGAATCGCCGGTCGGCGAAGCGCCGGACGCGGATCGGCCGGGTCAGGGTCAGCGAATGGCCCGCGCCCGATTGCTCCTCGGCCGGGGCGACGATCCAGATGTCGTCGGAAAAGGCCGACGCAATGTCCTCCAGCACCTTGAGGCCAGGCGCGTGATACCCGTCGTCATTGGTGAGCAGGATGCGCATCAGGCGGGCTCGAGCCGGTTGAGCCCGCGCAGATAGGGCTGCAGCGCCTCGGGAATCGCGACCGATCCGTCCTCCTGCTGGTAATTCTCCAGTACCGCGACGAGCGTGCGCCCGACCGCAAGGCCCGATCCGTTCAGCGTGTGGACGAAGCGAGTCGCCTTCTCGCCTTCCGGCCGATAGCGCGCGTTCATGCGGCGGGCCTGAAAATCGGTGCAGGTCGAACAACTCGAAATCTCGCGGTAGCGGCCCTGGCCCGGAAGCCACACTTCGAGATCATAGGTGCGCGCGGCGGTGAAACCCATGTCCCCGGTGCACAGCTTCATCCGGCGGAAGGGCAGGCCGAGCGCGATCAGGATGCCCTCGGCGCACGCCGTCATGCGCTCATGTTCGGCCTCGGAGGCATCGGGCGTGACGATCGAGACCATCTCGACCTTCTCGAATTGATGCTGACGAATGAAGCCGCGCGTGTCGCGGCCGGCCGCGCCTGCCTCGGATCGGAAACAGGCGGTCAGCGCGGCGAACCGCAGCGGCAATTCGCCCTCGGTCAGGATCTTTTCGCGCACGATATTGGTGAGCGATACCTCGGCCGTCGGGATCAGCCAGCGACCGTCGGTGGTGCGGAACATGTCCTCCGCCGCCTTGGGCAATTGCCCGGTGCCGAACACGATCTCGTCCTTGACGAGCAGGGGCGGAACGACCTGCTCGTAACCGTGACCATCGCACAGCTGATCGAGCATGAACTGCCCGAGCGCCCGGTGAAGCCGAGCAGCCGCGCCGCGCACCAGGGTGAAGCGCGCTCCGGCGAGTTCGACACCGGTTTCGAAATCCAGCCCCAACGCCGGGCCAATCGCGTCATGCTCCTTGGGCGCGAAGGCGAAGCTGCGCGGCGTGCCATGCTCGGCGACCAGCGCATTGTCATCCTCGTCCGCCCCATCGGGAACGTCGCCAAGCGGCAGGTTGGGCAGGATGGCGAGCTTGCCGTGCAATTCCTCGCCCAGCGCCTTTTCCTCGGCTTCGATCGTCGGCAGCCGCTCCTTCAGCGCGGCGACCTCGGTCATCAGCGCGGCGGCGGTCGCTTCGTCCTTCGATGCCTTGGCCGCGCCGATCGCCTTCGACGCCTCGTTGCGGCGGGCCTGACCGGCCTGCGCTTCGGTGATCAAGGCGCGGCGACGCTCGTCCAGGGCGACGAGGGTATCGGCCACCGGTGCAACCCCGCGACGGGCAAGGGCCGAGTCGAAAGCCGCAGGTGTTTCGCGGATAAGGCGGATATCATGCATGGCGGCAGGCTATGGCGACGGCTCGGCGCGGGCGCAACCCGTCGCGCCGCCCGGGCGTTACCCTCCCGACACCAATGTCGAGAGGACCATTCATCATGAAGATCCCCCACAACGCCGCCGTGCTCGTTGCCGATGGGCGCAAGATGCTATTCCTGCGCAACGAGGGTGATGAGGTCCATCCGAATCTGGTGGTCGAACATGCCCAGGAACAGTCGAATCCCAAGGACAGCGAGCAGAAGAGCGACGCGCCCGGCCTGTCCTATTCGAGCGTCGGCAGCGGCCGGAGCACGATGGACGAAGTGGATTTCCACCAGCAGGAGGAGGACCGCTTCGCCGTCGATGCGGCCAACCTGCTCGAGCGGCGGGCGCTCGCGAATGATTTCGAATCACTGATCATCGTGGCGCCGCCACGCACGCTCGGCGAGTTGCGCAAGCATTATCACAGTGAAGTGAGCGCCCGGATTGCGGGCGAACTGAGCAAGGACCTGACGAACCACCCGATCCCGGAGATCGAATCGGCGATCAAGGCAGCCTGAAAAAAAAGGCCCCGGCGTGAACCGGGGCCTTTTCGAAGATCATGCCGCTGCGTCGGCCTTTTTGGCGAAGCGCTTTCGGGCCACCAGGGCCGCCGCCGCCGCGCCGAAGAGAATGACCATCGGTGGAGCTGGCACCGGGGCCGGCGGACCGCCGCTCGATCCCGTGCTGCCGTGGTGGCCGCTGCTGCTCCAGCCGCCATTCGAACTCCAGCCGCTGCTGGTGCTCCAGCCCTTGCTGCTCGACCCGTGGCTGGAAGAGCCATAGCTCGAGGAACTCGTGCTGCTGCTTGTGCTGCTCGACGTGCTCCCGGAGGTGCTCGACGACGTGGAAGAGGAGATGCCGCTCGACGTGCTCGACGACGTCGAGGACGAGATGCCGCTGGAGGTGGATGTCGATGAACCGCCGGTGCTGGTCGAGGTGGAGGAGCCTCCGGTGCTGGTCGATGTCGATGAACCGCCAGTCGAGGTGGAAGAGCCGCCAGTCGAGGTGGACGAACCACCGGTCGAGGTGGAAGAACCACCGGTCGACGAACCGCCGGTCGACGTCGAAGTCGACCCGCCGCTGGACGTGGACGAAATGATGATGCCGCTGCTGCCGCCGCCCGAGCCACCGCCGCCGAAGAAGCCACCGGCGAAGAAACCGCCGCCGCCGCCAAAGCCGCCGCCACCGACCACAGCCGCGGCACCGCCGCCACCGCCGCCCGAAACCATGGGCATCTCACCGCTCGATCCCGCGAAGCTGGGAGGCAAGGGGATGGGAGCGCCCTGACTGGTGACCGTGACCACCGCGGGCGGGCAGACCGTGCGGGTCCGCTTCACGACGCGGCGAACCCGGCTGACTGGGCGCGCCGCGACCTTGGTCTGGTGCACGACTCGCTTGGCCTGCTTCTGCTGATAGACCTGACGGGATTGAGTTTGCTCGGCGACGTGCACCGCGCCGCCGCCGACCAGGGCACCGCCGCATGTGCAGGCACATAGTTTAGCCAAGGCCATCCGCACGGACATATTCTTCACTCTTTCGCAATCGATCCCAAGACGAGTCGAACGACTGGCCCGTCGCGGCATCTGACGTGTCGCTATTCATCAAAGTGCCGAACAAAGAATTAAGTTCAAGCGCGTTAACCAAGCTTTGAGGTGCCTTCGGACGAATTCCGGCAGTCACGTCGGCATTGTTTTGGTTAACGTGCCGTGATGGGACGGCTTCATGGTTAAGGCGGCTGGTCTTTCTTGATGAACGTTAAGACTTCCGAGGGCGGCCAGCAGAAAACCACGCCAGTTCACGAAAGTGCAATGTGCGCATGTCTAAGGGCGTGGCGCAGGGCCGGTTATAGTTTTGAAAGGCCTTGCTTGTGATGCCCGGGCGGCCCGGTTATAGGCCCGCTCGGGATGGGACGGCGGTGAGGTGCCCTTTCAGGCATTGATCGCCGGCGGGAGAGTGGGATGGCGACGGTCTTGAATCGATTGGACGAATCCGAAAAGTTTCAGCCGCCCGCGGGCGAGGGTGGTGACGGCTATCGGCCCAGTGCCGAGGAGCCGTTCATGAATGCGCGCCAGCAGGCATATTTCCGCGACAAACTGCAAGCCTGGAAGGAAGCGATCCTTCGTGAGGCGGCAGGCACCTTGTCGCAGCTCCAGGTCGATTCGCTGCGTGAGGCCGATCTGACCGATCGGGCGTCGAGTGAGACCGACTGGTCGATCGAGCTGCGCACCCGCGACCGCCAGCGCAAACTGATCTCCAAGATCGATGCGGCACTCCGGCGAATCGAGGAAGGCGAATATGGCTATTGCGAAGTGACCGGCGAGCCGATCTCGCTTGCGCGCCTCGAAGCCAGACCGATCGCCACGATGACGGTCGAGGCCCAGGAACGCCATGAACGCCACGAGAAGGTTTCTCGCGAAGATTGATTTCTCCTGACGTTCCTTAAGCGATTGGATACGGTTCGGCGGCTATCGTCGGCTGAACGGAGGTCGTTTCGAGCGTTACGATGGACCAATTTTCTCAGGACCCTTACGATGCGGCTGCCGGCGACGACGGCGCGCACAATCGGAATGAGGCGCGTGACAGCCTGTTCCTGATGGCGGACATGCGCGTGCCGAACTCTACCGACGTTATCCAGGTGCGCGTGCGCAACCTGTCGGCCGGTGGGTTGATGGCTGAATTTCCAAGCGGCCTTGATCAGGGCACGGAAGTCGAATTCGATGTTCGCGGGATTGGCTGCGTGCCGGGTCGGGTGGCCTGGTCTGCGGCCGGGCGCATCGGTGTCGCCTTTGATCGGCAAATCGATCCGATGATGGCCCGAAAGCCGGTCGGCACGGGCGGCAAGACGCCGGTCTTCGTGAAGCCGATATTCCGCCGTTAATCGTTACGATACACGCAGGAGGCGGAAGCCCCGCGCGGCTGAGCCGCGCGAGGCGGTCGACTGCCTACAGGTGCGTCATTTCCTCTTTCACGCGCAATTTCTGTTTCTTTAGCGCTGCCAGGGTTGCGAAGTCGGGCAAGGGTCGCTGCGACTCGGCACTGATCTTTCGATCGAGCACGGCATGCTTGGCCTCGAGGGCCGAAAAATGCGCGGTCTGCATGGAAGCGTTCCTCCTACATTGCTGGGCGGGGTACGGAGTAGAACACGCTCGTCCTTAATTGTCTTCCCAATTTTAGGTCGAAAACGACATATCGAGCCTATTTGCGCGACAGCCCGATTTTGCGGGTCGCGGGCCTCGCGCAATTTGCTAAGGGCGGTTGTGTGAACGGGGAACCCATGGACGACACGCAAATCGCCAAGCGTCTGGAAATCCTGCGTATCGAGCATCGCGATCTCGATTCCGCGATTGCCGCGCTGCTGGAAACCGGCTCGAGCGACCAGCTCCAGATCGCGCGCCTGAAGAAGCGCAAGCTGCGCCTGCGTGACGAGATCGCGATGCTCGGGGACCAGATGATCCCCGATATCATCGCCTGATTCGCCGCGACTCGGCGCTGCCATCCTTTATTGGGACGGCCGTGAAACCCACACGATCAATTCCTGTGTCGCTAACGCTAACATTATGTCACTTATTCCGGGCATGATCGGGAGGAACATGAGCGAACCGCGCATCCATCGTCGGCTGATCGACACGCTCTACATCGATGCGATGGTGCTGGCCGATGAGGCGCGCGGTTATTTCGACCAGGGCGGCAAGGCGGATCGTGACCAGCTCGATCCGATGGCGCGCGTCTCCTTCTCCTGCGAATCGCTCAAGGTCACCACGCGGTTGATGCACGTCATCGCCTGGCTGCTCACTCAACGCGCGGTCGACTCGGGCGAGATGGCGCCACGCGACGCGCTGGATCCGTCGCGCCGCCTCGGTCCGGCGCCGGTAAGCGAGAAGGAAGCGCTCGAGGCGATGCCGCAGGCGGCGCAGATACTGATCGAATCGAGCGCCGAACTCTATCGCCGTGTCGCGCGGCTCGACCAGGCCCAGGCGGCCAACGACGTGGCCGACAGCCCGGCCCGCTCGATGCTGGAGCGCCTGGCCGCCGCTTTCTGACCTAAAACTCCCTCTCCCAGCGGGAGAGGGAAGAGGCCCATCGCTTCAGCGATGGGAAGGGTGAGGGTGACGGGTAGGGCGACAACCAAAGCTCGCCCTCACCCCTCCGCGCTTCGTGCTCCCTCCCGCTGGGAGAGGGAAAGAAGAGGGAATTAGACCCCCAGCCGCGCCTTTGCCGCCAGATACTCCCGCTCCAGCCGTTCCACCCGAAACGCGACGGATTCCACCCGGTCGACGACGCCGATACCCTGGCCCGATCCCCAGATGTCCTTCCACGCCTTGGCTTTGCTGCCATTGCCGCCACCGAAGTTCATCGTGCTCAGATCGCCCTCGGGCAGGTTGTCAGGGTCCATGCCCGCCGCGACGATCGACCCGCGCAGGTAATTGCCATGCACCCCGGTGAAGAGGTTCGAATAGACGATGTCGGCCGCCTTGCCCTCGACGATACCCTGTTTGTAGCGGTCTTCCGCATTGGCCTCGTCGGTCGCGATGAAGGGCGATCCGATATAGGCGAGGTCGGCGCCCATCGCCTGCGCCGCCAGCACGGCGTCACCCGTGGCGATCGACCCCGACAGCGCGAGCGGACCGGTGAACCACTGGCGGATTTCCTGGATGATCGCGAAGGGTGACAGCCGGCCGGCATGGCCGCCCGCCCCGGCCGCGACCGCGATCAGGCCGTCAGCGCCTTTCTCGATAGCCTTGCGCGCGAAACGGTCGTCGATGATGTCATGCAATGTGATCCCGCCCCAGCCATGCACTGCCTGGTTGAGATCCTCGCGCGCGCCGAGCGAGGTGATCACGATCGGCACCTGCCATTTGGCGCAGGTCGCGAGATCGGCCTCGAGTCGCTCGTTGGAGCGGTGGACGATCTGGTTCACTGCGAAGGGCGCGGCCGGCCTGTCGGGATTGTCGCGATTATGCTGCGCCAGTTCCTCGGTGATGCGGTGAAGCCACTCGTCCAGCACGCTCTGCGGCCGGGCATTGAGAGCAGGAAAGGATCCGACGATTCCCGCCTTGCACTGGGCGATCACCAGTTCCGGACCGGAGATGATGAACAGCGGGGACCCGATCACGGGCAGCCGCAGGCGATCGAACAAAGGCGGAAGGCTCATCTGCGTTTCATAGCGCAACTGAAATGACTGTCCAGCAAGGCGCGACCAGCGGGATAGGGCGGTTGGCAGCGGGCTGACTGCTTCCTGCAGATTTGCCTTAGCCGCCCAATGCCTTATTAGGCCAATACACCGGGATACATTATATCTGCCTTCGGAGTCCCTTTTCCATGAAATTCGCTATCGCGTCGCTGCTTCTGGTCAGCGTCTCTACGCCTGCTCTCGCCGTCGGTCAGCTTCCTGCCGCCGTTGCCCCCATCGCCTATGACATCACCGTAAAGCCCGACGCGAAGGCAATGACCTTCAGCGGCACCGAGACGGTGACCGTCAAGGTCAAGCAGGCAACCGACAAGATCGTCCTGAATGCCGTCGATCTGAAGCTGGGCAAGGTCACCTTCGACGGGAAGGACGTGCCCTTCGCCATCGACGACACCACGCAGCAGCTCACCGTCACCCTTCCGGCGCCCGCGAAGCTGGGCACGCACACGATGACCTTTGCCTGGGACGGCAAGATCGGCACCACGCCGGCCGGCCTTTTCGCGATCGATTACAGCAATGAGGACGGTTCGACGTCGCGCATGCTGGCGACTCAGTTCGAGGCGCCCGACGCCCGTCGCTTCGCGCCGATGTGGGACGAGCCGGCCTTCAAGGCGAAGTTCACGCTCAGCGCCATTGCTCCGGGCGATCAGACCGCCTTTTCCAATATGCCTGCCGCCAAGGTGACGAACCTCGCCGACGGCACCAAACGGTATACCTTCCAGCAGTCGCCGGAAATGTCGAGCTATCTGCTGTTCCTCGGCATGGGCGATGTCGAGCGCAAGACGGTAATGTCGGGCAAGACCGAGATCGGCGTCATCACCCGCCGTGGCGTCGTAGACCAGGGCGACTATGCCTTGGCCGAGGCTAAGCGCCTGCTCACTTACTATAACGACTATTTCGGGCAGCCTTATCCGTTGCCCAAGCTCGACATGATCGCCGGTCCGGGCTCGAGCCAGACCTTTGGCGCTATGGAGAATTGGGGCGCGATCTTCTATTTTGAACCCGAATTGCTGTTCGATCCGAAGCGTGCATCGCAAAGCGGGCGTGAGCGGATCTTCACTGTCGTCTCGCACGAGATGGCACATCAATGGTTCGGCGATCTCGTCACCATGTCCTGGTGGGACGATCTCTGGCTCAACGAAGGCTTCGCCTCATGGATGGAGAACCGGTCGAGCCGCGACCTGAACCCGACCTGGGATGCGGCCGCGACCGCGGTGGCGATCGACCGCGAAGCCGGTCTCGGCCTTGACGCGACCGCCGCGACCCATCCGATCATTCGCCATATCGAGACGGTCGATCAGCTCGCCGATGCGTTCGACACCATCACCTATCAAAAGGGTCAGGCGGTGATCGGCATGCTCGAATCTACCCTGGGCAGCGACGTGTTCCGAAAGGGCATCCGCAGCTACATGGCGAAGCATAAATATGGGAACACGGTGACCGATCAGCTCTGGGCCGAGCTGTCCGCCGCGGCGGGCAAGCCCGTCGCTGACATCGCCCATGATTTCACGCTCCAGGGCGGCGTGCCGCTAGTGAAGCTGACTGGCGCGACCTGCACCGGCGACACGACGCAGGCGACGATGACTCAAGGGCGGTTCGGCCTTGATGCGCCGTCGAAGCAGCCCCAAACATGGCGCGTTCCACTGACGCTCGGCCCGATCGGTGGCCCCGTGACGAGCACGATCATGCAAGGTGCGGCGCCGACCACGGTGGCGGTGCAAGGCTGCGGGACGCTGGTGCTCAACCGCGACAAGGGCAGTTACGTCCGCGTCCAGTATGACGATGCGAGCCATGCGGCGATCGTCAGGGATTTCAGCAAGATGGCGCTGACCGACCAGGTCGGCACGATCGGTGATGATTTCGCCCTCGGGTTGAGCGGGGATCAGCCGCTCGACCGCTATTTTGCGGTGCTCGCGGCCATACCCACCGATGCCAGCCCGCTCGACTGGACGGTGGTCGCAGGCAATCTTGGCACGATCAACAATCTGTTCCAGGGCACTCCGCTCGAAGCGCCGCTTCGCGCCCGCACCATCCAGCTATTGTCGCCGGTGATGAAGCGTGTCGGCTTCGAGGTTCAGGCAGGCGAATCGCCACTCGTCACCAATTTGCGCGAGACGCTGGTCGGGCGGCTTGGCTTCAGTGGGGATCCGGACGTCGCGGCCAGGGCGCGCGCTTATGTGGCGGCGCTCGCGACTGATCCGAACGCCATCCCGCCGGCGATCCGCACGCCCATCCTTGGCGTCTATGCGGCCAATGCCACGCCGGCCGAATGGGAGGCATTGCTCGCCATCGCCAAGGCCGAGAAGAATCCGGTGGCGAAGAATACCTATGTGCGCCTTCTCGGCAGTGCGCGTGACGATGCCCTTGCGCAGCGCGCGCTCGATTTGCTGAAGACCGACACTTTCACCGGGCCGCAAAACGCCTCGCTGATCCGTGCCGTCGCCACTCGGCATCCGGAAATGGCGTTTGACTATGGCGCGGCCAATATGGACATGGTCAACGGGTTCATCGAGGCGGGCGCGCGTCCCGGCTTCATCGTGTCGCTTGGCGCGCCGTCCAACGATCCGGGAATGCCGGCGAAGATTACCGCCTATGCCGACAAGAACCTGCCCGAAGCAGCGCGCGCCGGAGCGGCCAAGGCGCTGTCGGCGATTTCGGTACGCAAACAGGGTGCCGATCGAGTTCGCGCCGATGTGGCGAAATGGGTCGGCGCAGGGAACTGAGCTTTCGACCAATGGTGTGGAATAGGGCGCGTGACGTCTCTTCCTGTATAGAGACGTGAAGGAGTGACCCGATGACCCCATCAGCCCGCGTACAGGCGGCGATCGATCTGCTGGAATCGATCGTCGCCGCAGCCCGCGATTCCGGTGCGGCGGCGGATACGCTGATCGCCCGGTATTTCGCGGAACGTCGCTATGCCGGCAGCAAGGACAGGCGCGCGGTGCGCGACCTGGTCTATGCCGCTATCCGCCAACTTGGCGAGCGGCCTGAAAGTGGCCGGGCTGCGATGCTGGCGCTCGCCGCGACCGATCCGGAGATCGCTGCCCTGTTCGACGGTGTCGGTCACGGGCCTGCTCCGATCGGCGAGAACGAAAAAGCCGCCGCGCCCGGCACGGCACCGGACTGGATTCTGACCAGGCTACGCGACTCGGGCCTGGACGGTGAAGAGCTTCCCGCGCTGATCGATCGTGCGCCGCTCGATGTCAGGATCAACTGGCTCAGGGATGCGCCGACCCCGATCGAGGGCGCCGAACCGATCCCGGGCCTGCCCGATGCCCTGCGCTTGCCATCGGGCACCAATATCGAGACGCTTCCGGCCTATCAGGACGGCGCGATCGAGGTGCAGGATGCCGGCAGCCAGATCGTCACGCTCGCGGCCAAGGCCATTCCCGGCATGCGCATCGTCGATCTGTGCGCCGGTGCCGGCGGCAAGACGCTCGCGCTCGCCGCATTGATGGGCAATGAGGGCGCGCTGCTCGCCACCGATACCGACCGTGCGCGCCTCTCGCGCCTGGCACCCCGCGCCGCACGGGCAGGGGCGACGATCGTAGAGACGCGCTTGCTCAACCCCGGCCATGAGTCGGAAATCCTGTCGGACTGGTCCGAGACTGCGGATTGCGTGCTGATCGACGCGCCGTGTTCGGGCACCGGCACCTGGCGCCGCAATCCCGAGGCGCGTTGGCGGCTGACACCTGACCGGATCGAGCGACTCACTCGCACCCAGCGCCATGTGCTGGACATAGGCGCAGCGTTGGTGAAGCCCGGCGGCGCGCTGGTCTATATCGTCTGTTCGCTGCTCGACGAGGAAGGGGCGGGGCAGGTCTCGGCGTTCCTCGCCGACTATCCCGGATGGACTGCCGACAGCCTCGCGCTTCCGGCCGGCCGCGTGCACGGCGCCGGCGTTCGGCTCACCCCTGCGCATGACGCCACTGACGGGTTTTTTGTCGCACGACTGCAACGTGCGTGCTAGCCAGAGCCATTGTGCCGAGACTGGAGTTGATCATGCGTTATTCGTCCGTCGCCGCTGCTGCCGCGCTGACGCTTCTTGCGATCTCCACCTCTCTGCACGGCCAGCGCCCCGACGATCAGATCGACCCGCGCTCCATGGCACTGCTTGCCAAGGGGAAGGCGGCACAGGCTTCCGGCAATCTCGACGCGGCGACTGACGCGCTCGAATCCGCTCTGGCGGTGGATCCGCGCAATCGCGCAGCCTTCGTCACGCTTGGTGAGGTAGCCGAGGCACACGGCCTGCCGGGCAAAGCGATCCGCCTTTACCGTGAGGCGCTGCTGCTCGACCCCAATGACGTCGCGGCGCTGAAGGGGCAGGGCGAGGCGCTCGTCGCCAAGGGGGCCGTTGCCCGCGCCAGGGACAATCTCGTCAAGATTCGTACGATCTGCGGCAAGGCTGGTTGCGCCGACGCTACGGTGCTCGCCGCGACCATCGCCAAGGGCCCGCCGGTTGCGACCGCATCGGTCGAGGTGCCGGCGGCCAAGCCCGTGGGCAAGGAATAGGGTTCGACGCCGCTCCCGCTGGGAGAGGACTCAGCTGAGCACCTTCGCCA
>Ga0247735_1000893_pt1 | contig 11798 bp, 16 predicted proteins | sample UWRJL178409R2_FD_180934 | JGI IMG/M metagenome (GOLD analysis project Ga0247735, IMG submission 180934) | Plant litter microbial communities from Arlington Agricultural Research Station in Wisconsin, United States - UWRJ-L178-409R-2 | ecosystem: Environmental > Terrestrial > Plant litter >...
TATGCCCTATTTTGCGCACACGCGTCTTCCAGCCGCATCCGATCCTCCCTTTCCACCAAAGGACTCTATCATAGACTCTACTGGCGATCTTTACTTGGCTCTTGTTGACGACGACTCTTCCACCGCATCGTCAGGCTCAGACTCGGCTCTCGTCTCACCAGCGTCGTCTGCTTCATCTCTGGCATCTGCAGGCTCGAAAGGTAGCATCAAGGCTGCGATAAAGAAGGCTGGCAAGTCGAAGTCGAAGAAGGACAACGGGAAGAGGACAAGCAAATGGGAGAAGGAACTCCAGCACCTTGATGGGGCGTCGCAGCGAAGGGGTTATTTTGCGAGTGAGAAGAAAAGGGCTGGCCTGGTGTTTGGAGAGGATGTGGGTTTCGTTCCATTCGCATGCCTTCTCGTTCTCATCGTTATTCTCTCCTCAAAGGACCTGATAACGACCGACTTCTGCTATGGTTTTATTAATTTTGCGCCGAGTCTATCACTCCAGCTACCAGGAGGTTTGTCGTTTGATCTCATGCGGTATTGGGATGGACAACCAGTCAGGTTCGTTTGTTGCGAGCGGAAGGGGTCTGGGGAAGCCCACGAGCCTGAAGGTGGTGACGATGAACCCTGGGGCAGGATATTTTGGTGTGTGGCTATTGAGGTTGCGGACGACGGCGACGGCGATGCTTGAGGTCAGTCAAACGATATCAAAATTGCTAATTATTGATAAAATATTGTCACAGATAACGTTGTATGCGCCCAATATTATATCCTTGATGTAATCTATCCAAATAACCACAGACATTTGGCGTCTCTATTTCACAACCCTCGATTTTGTCGATCTGATGATTATCTTTGAACTGAAATCCCTGTTATGTTCTCTAGGTCTGTTTGTCCATTGCATCGCGATAGTCCGGAGTCGAACTACTCTTTACCAACGGAATATCCAGCGACTAGATGTACTACAGCGGTTGGTCTGGAGAGTTGGCCCTCAGTGGTCAATGGAGCTCTGAAGTTCATGCTAATCATGGCGAGAACGCATATGAGTATCAAGGTACCCTGCAACACGCGGATTTCCCAAGCAGCATTGTCGTTCTCGAATCTCGATACTCGTCATCCTGCCCCTTGGTCACCTGCTTCCCGTTTTCATTAGCTTCTTCCCTTTCGCCTGTCGAGGGCGGTCGTCGACCATAGACACTGAGCCATCCGTGACTCTCGCGTCTCTCCCGGCATAACCGCCTTGAAATCGGAGGTAATCAACCAAACGGCGTCTGCGTCAAACTACTCGGAACAAGCGACGGCGTTGTATTTCACGGTAAGTAGCAAAGTTATTTTGGGGAAACATCACTTATAATACGATCTAGGGTTATTCGTCACGCCAATGTCTCTCGATTGCATACGAAGTGGGAAGATACTTTTCATTGGATTACATCGTTAACCCCCAGATGTTCCAGTCCCTCACCCAAACGAGCTCTGCGCCGTGGCTGGACTGAACATATGCTCGTAGTGGCGAATAAACAAGGCGGGAGGGAGCGAATTGCAGATCGATTATTTAGGGATTATGCAATCGTTGGAATGTCTATAAACCCAAAGCCCGGGATTCTCTACACGTTCATTACAAGGTGTGCGGGCCCAGGAACGATTAATTAACACCTTTCACTGAGATGAAAGTCGTTCCTCCGTCGACAAGTACCGGCCAACCGGGTTCGTCAGGCAGTTCCGGTCTCATCTGAGTCACTGAAGCTGATAGCTATGCTTTCACAGGCGCACAGTTTCTCCCCCCGTCATTTTCGGAGGGGCTCCCAGCGGAATAGTCATTATGCAACTGCTCGTGTGCTTGATTCTTCTGCTTTGTTGATACAGACAAAGGTGCGCAGTCAATGGAGGCAATCAAGGTAAATCTTCGAATGCCGATATACTACAAAGTATTGAATAGTATCACATTGTCCCGCCTCAGGTGCTACCTAGGCGCAATCACTCGAAAGTCAAGTTGCCACTGCATGTCTATTCCAGTGCATGACTTATAGTGGGCTCGCAGAGTACAAGTGTAGGAAATAAGCGCTGAACCCGACCAAAACGCCAAAACGCCAAGCACTGTACACCGCCACCATGTATTTGATTCCGAACTCCGAACTCTCATTCAACTCCTTATCTTTTTCTCTTCTAGAAATCTTTTCTCAGCGCGCCCATTGCACGACCCATTCATCAAAATCCAAATTAATCCTTTGCCGTGAATTGTCTACACGGTCGACGTCGAGCTCCTCAGCGTGGCTACACGCGTGGAAGTTCGAAATAACATTAATGGCATTGGAGACTTGGAGGCGGGCTGCACGGCCTCCTGCCGCACCTTGATGGCTCCGCTCACTTCAGCCGGATGCAATAGACCCCGACTCAATGTGCCCCATGCTATATCTCGATCGTCCAATAGACTAAATCGCCGCACTATTGTCGTTTCGAAGTATCATCATGTTCTCAACGTGCTCAAGATCGTTCTCATGTTAAAGCTGTGTAGAATGCCTACTTAAACCCTCACCTGGTATCCAGAGTACAATTTGGTGCCCATCTCACATCTTCGCCTTCCCGTTTTGACAACTCACGTCCCGAACATAGCTGGAACCCCTCGGTCTTTCCAGTAATTATAGGGGAATAACATAGCAGAAAGCATGGCGCTCGATGACCTTCTCAACAGCCAGGACATCGGTCCTATCTTAGCCATACTCCTTATCAGTGCACTTTTCGTTGCATATTACAATGGAGAAACTCGGCGGGTGCGCGTTCTTTCTTTCGAATTCGTCTCTGAAATAGCTGACTTGTTTCAACCCCCAGCTCAAACATATACCATCAGTTGGGAGCGACTTGCCCATTCTATCTTGGATTAATGCATACCGATATCAAGTCCGTATCAAGGATATAATTACTGAAGGGGTCCAGAAGGTAAGTGTTCATCGATCGTTTACAAACGCTGTTACTCACGGAACTATAGTGCCCCAACGGTATCTTCAAAGCGCCAGATGCTCTCTTCTGGCAGGTTATTGTAACCGGAGAGAAATACATCGACGAATTCTACAGGATCCAAGAGGCAACCTTCTCATCTATTGAATTTATTGAAGATGTGATCACTCTTCCGTTTCTATCATTTCTTCCAACTGACATTTACTAGTTCATCATGGTGCGACACACTTTCGACCCACATATGGTCAATTCTCCTCGGGCCCAGTTCCCTCTCATCCGAACGCGACTGACAAAAGAGCTTACGAACGGTGTTGCGGCGATGCACGACGAGACTCTAAGGTGTCTCGGGGAAGTCTTACCCAAGGATACTAACCGTACGAAATCATACCATCTCCAGGCGATTGACGCTGATGCAGCTGACAGAATGGACACCCGTCACTCACACTCAGGAGCTGCTGATGAGGATAATTTCTCAAGTGAGCAATAGGGTCTTCGTTGGGCTACCTCTGTGTAAGTAACTAACTCAACTGTTGTGCTCAGCACTCTGCTCACGAATTACTCCTTTTAGGTCGGAATCCCGAATGGATTGAGCTAACCTCAAATCGAACAATGGATGTATTCATGACTGCAACAGTATTGAAGATGGTGCCGGCGCCATTGAGAGGGTGTGTAAAGCTTCAGCGGTCTATTTATCTCTTGTTGTAGCTGACGTTGCTTAATTCCGCAGACCGGCGAACCTCCTTATGCCAAAGGCTCAACGTCAAGTCACCAGGGCTACTGAGCTACTCGACCCCATCGTCCAGGCTAGGCGAAAGGCACTTTCCGAAGGGGACAGTGAAGTTGTAAGTCATCTGACATCAGGCTTTCAGGTTCGAAAAGACCTTACGAATTTAAAAACGCGTAGTCGGATTTCCTGACCTGGCTTATTGAGGGAGCCGAAGGACGCGATCAAGAGACAAGGATACTAGTGTGTCGTCTTCTCATCCTGAATTTTGCGTCTTTGCATACCACATCCATGGTAAGGGCAGCGCATATCTAAGCTCGTCCATTTATTGACCTAACAAATTTGTGTCTATAGTCTCTAGCAAATGCTCTGTATACCCTTGCTGTGTATGGCCAATACGTTGATCCCCTGCGAGAAGAGATTACGGAAGCTGTGCGAAATCATGGGTGGACCAGGGAAGGCTTGGACGCAATGCACAAACTGGACAGCTTCATCAAAGAAACACAGCGTATGGACCCAACTTCTGAACGTAGGTGTTTGTTACATCTACCTTTCGCCTTTTTCAAGCAACATTTATCAGTGCTTATGTCCCGAATCGCCATGAAGGATTTCACATTCTCAGATGGCACATATATACCCAAAGGAACTTTCATCGCTGCAGCCATACGTCCGGTCCATCAAGATCAGGGCATCTACATGGACCCCGGTCCCGATGTGTTTGATGGCTTGCGGTTTTACAAATTACGAGGGAATGAGAATACCCGCAAGTACGATATCTCGTCGACCAGTCCAAGCTTTTTGGCCTTTGGACATGGACCACATGCGTGCCCTGGAAGATTCTTCGTGGCCTATGAGATGAAGTTACTACTCGCACATATCGTGCTGGGGTATGATTTGAAGATGGAAACTGCTATGAAGGGTGTCAAGCCTCCCAACGTGACTCTAAACATTTCTTCTTTCCCAGATCCCAACTGCGAGTTGATGTTTCGTAGACGTGCTTGATGGCTTTAGCTGTCGATTGTATCTATACGGCTGTAGGGAAGTCATCAAAAACACTGATAGTCGATGATAAAGGCAACCAATGCAAGGAGGGAGTCATTTGACCAATAATCATGTTTATTCCAAAATCTTTCGATTATATTGACGTTAGCACTGGGACGATATAAGTTGAGATCAGAAGAATCAGTGGTTTCTTTGGCTGAGATACTTCAGAGATTGACAGGAAGCTCAGCAGCAGCGCGGCAGCGAGAAATCTTATATTTTCTGACAGGGCGCTGGCGTCGACTTGTAAGAACTTAGCATCACATACATCCGACTTGAGGCACACCTCATTTGCTATGCCCTGAGTTTCTGGGATTGGAAAGGCCTGTGATTAAATTTGATATGCAATTGGAGAACACTAGATGAATAGTATTCACCTATGGGACATTGTGTTATCATTGATTATTTAAGAAGTCACGGTGGAGCTCCCCAGCACCAACATGGCAGCAACACGGCGTTGATGGTCATGAGTGTTGTAACCAAGGACTCTTTCGCAAGTGGCTGTTACCACAGAGGTCTAAGGGCGCGCTGGTACCAATGTCAAGATTATGCACAAAATCAACGGACCCAGAAATGTACCGGAATGCTGCTACCAGGAGCGCCTACTTATGTCCACCTCACTCTAGCAGTGTCATGCATTATTTACTATAATTACGGACGAGCTGTAATGCGAGAGGGATTGTGATTACAGTCGCCTATTCCGGTTGTTTGTGATATGTAATGAAGCCTCTGCTGCTGCTTGAACACTCCCATTGATCATCGGTGCACCTGACCGCGTTGATGCTACAGCCCTTCGCCTCTTTCTCTCGTTTCCTGCAACATTCTTCCTGGCGTCAACTAACCAATCACTATCAGTCTCATCGTCCGCTTACACTACCTTCTGTATCCTCCTCTGGCTCTGTACTCTCCTTGGGATTCCCGTTTGTGGTCTTCATCCTTCTCTGCAACCATCATCCGGATCAAATCCGAGTCCTCACAGCTAGATGAACCAAAGATGAACTCTCCGGAGCTCGGTAGGTTTTCTTCCCCTTCCAATGTCCATGTCATGCCCTTTCGCTGCACCCGCACCAGGTCTGATAACAACAACATCACACACCCAATCCACCCGACATCCCAGAGCGATAAGGTAGTGGATAGGTCTCGTCTGTGTAGGTGCATGCCCATCCCACCACCCACAGAACCACTGGCAGATGAAAAATGAACTTGGAGACCTATACCTAATCGACGAGCCTGAGGGTGAAGTGGGCAATGGTGAGGGTGTTGTAGGCACCGACATCGTGGTGGAGGTGGAGGATACATCCATTGCCATCGACACAGGCTGTGACCCCCGTCCCCAGAGGATACGCAAAACTTAGCAAGAACTGCTCGATATTTGGACCAACTTTGGATTCTGCATCTCTGTCGATTTTTGGATCGACATCGACATCGGCCTCTGTTTTTGGTGATCATAACCGCGTTGAACGCCTCCTGCCCTCGATCCCAATCCCGTGGACGCGCCATACCTGGCACACCCCCAAACCCAAACTCTGGTAAATATCACGGGGTATAGAAACTCGCCACCGACAAGTATGCCGAAGTAGCACGCATTCTCCTCACCGTTCCTCCCTCACTATAGCTGCTGTAGCTGTAGCTGCCACTCGGATTTGCACCAAGTCCAGGCCTCAACGAACTCCCATGTGTCCACTTCAAAGCAGAGGCAGGCTCGAATGCGTCGTTATCTCCAGTAAACCACTCAAGTGACTTTACACAAGTCACTGCTGCAGTCTGTGCCAGTGCAGGGCTTATAGTGGGCTAGGCGTCGAATCGACCAAAGGCCAAAACCCAAAAGTGCCCCACCACCTACAAGATTAATTCTGGACTCCAAACTCTCATCAACTTTCGTCTTCTCGTCTTCTCTTCTCAGCGCGCCCAATATGCGCATTCCATTCATTTCATCTCAAACCTTTGCGATGAACCGTCTTACTCCGTCAACATCGACCTCCCCAGCGTAACTACACGTATGGAAGCTTGAAACAGCGATCCCCTCGTACTTCCGCTCGATCCTTGAAGGGGTAATGCCTCACATCGCCCGGAGGCAACATGCTCGCGAAATGTATGTGTAATTCACTTAACCCTGCTTGCAGGGGGGTCAAACGTATCTGGTTCAGGCTCAATGATATTCTTTCCACCGCCCATCCTATTTTTATCGATCAATTGAAATCATTATATTATTGGCGTTTCAGGCAAGATCGACACCGTTTTTCCTTAATATATTTAAGGAGTACAGGATACCTACTTAAACACGCATCAGTGTTCAGAGCACGATTTTGCGACGTGCCCTTTCACATCTTCACTCCCCCCTGTTATACAGGCCACGGCTCTGAAATAAAATCTCTCCGGTCGTCTTTTGGGAATAACTTGAGCAGAATCATGGCGCTCGATTTTCTTGAAAGTCAAGATGTCGTTCCTATCTTAGGCATACTCCTCATCAGCGGACTCTTCCTCGCATATTACAATGGAGAGACCCGGCGGGTGTGTGTCCTTTCTTCCTTTCGAATACGTCTCTGAAATGATTGATACGTTTCGTCTCCCTAGCTCAAACATATTCCATCGGTTGGGAGCGATTTGCCCATCCTATCTTGGGTTAATGCCTACCGATATCAATTTCACATCAAAGACATAGTTGCTGAAGGGGTTCGGAAGGTGAGAGTCCATCGATTGTTTACAAACGCTGTTACTCATGGAACTATAGTTTCCTAATGGTATCTTCAAAGCGCCCGATGCTCTCTTCTGGCAGGTTATTGTAACCGGAGAGAAATACATCGGCGAATTCTACAGGATCCAGGAGGGAACCTTTTCGTCTATTGAATTCATTGAAGATGTAATGCTCTCCCACTATCACCATTCTTTCCTAACTGATAATGTTTAGTTCGTCATGGTGCAATACACTTTTGACTCCCACATGGTCAATTCTCCTCGGAGCTATATCCCGCTCATCCGAACACGACTGACAAAGGAGCTTACAAACGGTGTTGCAGTGATGCACGACGAGACTCTGAGGTGTCTCGGGGAAGTCTTGCCTAAGGATACCACTCGTACGAAATTATGCCATTTCTAGCCGATTGACACTGACTTGGTTGACAGAATGGACACCCATCACTCGTACGCAGGAGTTGCTGATGAGGATTATTTCTCCAGTGAGCAACAGGGTCTTTGTTGGTCTACCTATGTGTAAGTAACTCTGCTCGATCATGGTGCGCCTGGCACCCTGCTCATGAACTACTGCCCTTAGGCCAGAATCCCGAATGGGTCGAGCTTACTTCAAATCGAACAATGGATGTATTCATGGCTGCAACGGTGTTGAAGTTGGTGCCAGCGCCATTAAGAGGGTGCGTGGAGGTTTAGCGGTCTATTTATCTCTTGTTGTAGCTGATGTTGCTTTGTTTCCATCCAGACTGGCAAACTTCCTCATGCCAAAGACTCAACGTCAAATCGCCAGAGCTACTGAGCTGCTCGAGCCCATCGTCCAGGCTAGGCGAAAGGCACTTGCAGAAGGAGATAGTGAAATTGTAAGTCGTCTGATATCAAGCTTTCAGGTTCGAAGAATTGAACAATCCCGTAGTCTGACTTCCTGACCTGGCTTATTGAGGGGGCCGAAGGACGCGATCAAGAGACAAGGATGTTGGTGTGTCGTCTTCTCATCGTGAACTTTGCGGCTTTGCATACCACCTCTTCGGTAAGAGTCGCCAATTCAAGCCAACTCATCGATTGGCCTGAAATTTTTGTGACCATAGTCTCTGACAAATGCTCTGTATACCCTTGCGGTGTACACCCAATATATCGATCCCCTGCGAGAAGAGATTGCGGAAGCTGTGCGAAATCATGGATGGACTCGGGAAGGTCTGGACGCAATGTACAAACTGGACAGTTTTATCAAAGAAACACAGCGCATGGACCCAAGTTCTGAACGTAAGCGTTTTCTATACATACCTTTCATTTTTCTCTAACAGTTTTCATCAGTGCTCATGGCCCGAATCGCAATGAAGGATTTCACATTCTCAGATGGCACATATATCCCCAAAGGAACTTTCATCGCTGCAGCCGTACGTCCAGTTCATCAAGACCAGGGTATCTATACGGACCCTGGTCCAGATGAGTTCGATGGCTTCCGTTTTTACAAGTTACGAGGGAAGGAGAATACCCGTAAGTACGATATCTCCTCGACCAGCCCAAGCTTTTTGGCCTTTGGACATGGACCACATGCGTGCCCTGGGAGATTCTTCGTGGCTTATGAGATGAAACTACTACTCGCACATATCGTGTTGGGGTATGATCTGAAGATGGACACTGGTGGGAAGGGCGTCAAACCGCCGAATGTGACAATGGGTACCGCTTCTTTCCCAGATCCCAACTGCGAGTTGATGTTTCGTAGACGTACTTGATTCAGTTGTCAAGGTCAATCAGGTCATTATATATCTAGAGGCTGGCAGCATGCATGTACACCCTTCATTCCCCTTCTTACGCGCCAATGGTTATAAGTACCTGTGTCGGTACAGTGAGAGACGAACTCGGTTCGGCCTTTTCCAAATCAAAATTTCACCCAAACCTAGGCTCAACTAAGCGGTCCACACCTCGACGGTTTTGCGTCGAGACTACAACCTCACAAGATGCTGGGCGGTCCGTTGCGAACCGGGAGCTAAATTATTTAGTGATGGATGTGGGCGCCTATTGTGACTATATTGTACGGAGAACACTGGTCAGATGATGTACACAAAAATCACATCAGGTGGGTGTTGTGCCCCATCCGCGTGGTAGTTAGTGTTTGATCATGAAGAAAGTTGGAATTAGTCACTAGGTATTGCTCAGGCTTTCAACCAAAGTTTCGTTGTTTTCGTGTTAGGTGGTGAAGTCATCTCGGAAGCTTTCATTGGACTCATCTCCAGATGTTTCAGTCCCTTAAAAGAGCAAGCTCTGCTCTGTGGCTGCCCTGGAAACTTCTTCTCACAGGCCTGTAGTGACGAACAGACAAAGTGGGGGAGAGTTGCACATCGACTATTATGCGATTATGCAGTCATTAGAATGGACGTTTAGAATCCCCAGGATTCTGTGTGCGGGCCCACAAGGCGGAGGCAGACTCTAATGATACCATCCCCATCTCAGCTCACCATGATGATGCCCTTTTACACCCATTACGTCAGGGTTGCCTCCGGTGCACCGCTGAAGAGACTTCAAGTCACGAGTACTAATGTTGGAAATAAGCGCTGAACTTGCAAAAGTGCACTGCCACCACATGTACCTTCAAAGCTTCATGTGGCAACTTTCCATCTTCTCTTCTCAGTGCACCCATTATGCATTCCATTGATTTCATTGCAAACTAGGGCCCTTTCTATGGATCGTCTTGATATTCACCTCGCAAGCATGGTTCCACATATGGAAGCTTGAAACAGTGGAGGTGGCATGCATGTCACGGTAGAGCGCTCACTCCGATTCCGCGGTAGAGATAAGTGGCTCCCACATGGGCAATATGCTCTGCACAATGTTCTTGACCCCTCTAGGTTTCCAAGAATACATTCTCCACCGCCCGTGCTATATTTCTCGAAGAAAACGCTGCATTGTGGGTGTTTCAGGCGGAGTCATCGGTTTATTCTCAAGACCGTTTTCAGGTAGATAGGATGGTACTTAAATCCAGACATATTTAGAGCACGACTTTGCGCCCATCTCACGTCTTCGCCTTCCTTCAGGTCACAGCTCCGAAAGAAAATCTCTCCGTCTTTAGGCTAGTCGTCTTTTGGGAATAACGTGGCAGAAAGCATGGCGCTGGATTTTTTCAACAATCGGGACGTCGGTCCTATCTTAGGCATATTCCTCATCAGTGCACTCTTCGTCGCATATTACAATGGAGAAACTCGGCGGGTGCACGTTCTTTCTTTCGAATACGTCTCTGAAATGGCTGACTTGTTTCAACTCTCTAGCTCAAACATATACCATCAGTTGGGAGCGACTTGCCCATTTTATCATGGATTAATGCGTACCGATATCAATTTCGTATCAAGGACATAATTGCTGAAGGGGTCCGGAAGGTAGGAGTTCATCGATCGTTTACAAACTTGAACACTGTTACTCACGGAACTATAGTGCCCCAACGGTATCTTCAAAGCGCCCGATGCTCTCTTCTGGCAGGTTATTGTAACCGGAGAGAAATACATCGACGAATTCTACAGGATCCAAGAGACAACCTTCTCATCTATTGAATTTATTGAAGATGTAATTACTCTCCCGTTTCTCTCAATTTCTTCCAACTGACAATTACTAGTTCATCATGGCGCGATACACTTTTGACCCACATATGGTCAATTCTCCTCGGACCTACATCCCTCTCGTTCGAACGCGACTGACGAAAGAGCTTACGAACGGTGTTGTGGCGATGCACGACGAGGCACTAAGGTGTCTCGGGGAAGTCTTACCCAAGGATAATAACCGTACGAAATTATGCCATCTCCAGGCGATTGACGCTGACGCAACTGGCAGAATGGACACCCGTCACTCACACTCAGGAGCTGCTGATGAGGATAATTTCTCAAGTGAGCAACAGGGTCTTCGTTGGGCTACCTCTATGTAAGTAACTCTACTCAATTGTCCTGCTCATGAATGACCCGTTCCTTAGGCCGGAATCCCGAATGGATCGAGCTTACCTCAAAGCGAACAATGGATGTATTTATGACAGCAACGGCTTTGAAGATGGTCCCAGCACCATTGAGAGGGTGTGTATAGGTTTAACGGTCTATTCGTCTCTTGCTGAACCAACTTTACTTAATTCCAGACTTGCAAATCTCTTTATGCCAAAGACTCAACGTCAAGTTGCCAGAGCTACTGAGCTACTCGAGCTCATCGTCCAGGCTAGGCGAAAGGCACTTTCTGAAGGGGACAGTGAAGTTGTAAGTCCCCCGCTTGGTTTTCAAGTTCGAAAAGACTCACAAAGTTCAACCACGCTTAGTCTGACTACCTGACCTGGCTTATTGAGGGAGCTGAAGGACGCGATCAAGAAACAAGAATGTTGGCGTGTCGTCTTCTCATCATGAATTTTGCGTCTTTGCATACCACATCTCTGGTAAGGGCA
>Ga0247735_1000895_pt1 | contig 11789 bp, 12 predicted proteins | sample UWRJL178409R2_FD_180934 | JGI IMG/M metagenome (GOLD analysis project Ga0247735, IMG submission 180934) | Plant litter microbial communities from Arlington Agricultural Research Station in Wisconsin, United States - UWRJ-L178-409R-2 | ecosystem: Environmental > Terrestrial > Plant litter >...
CACCGACGGACGAGCCGGAGCGGGTCGCCACGTCGCTGGTGGTCAGGCTGTCGATCCCATTCGCGTCGATGATCTCGGCAGCGGCGTCCAGGAGCAGTTCGATGCGCTGCGCGCTGCGCTGCTGGACCGGCTCCGTGCGGACCAGAGCCTGCGGGGACGGGATGTCCGGCTGGTCGTTCATGAGAATGTGTCTTTCGTTCGGTTGTCTGGCCACTGCTGAAGATACCCTTAACAGATGATGTATCGCCGGATTCTCTACCGTGGACAGTTTGTTGCTGCCGTGCTGCTCCCCACCTGGGTTCTGATCTCCCGGGGACTTCTCGACGACGGTATCGGGTGGGAACTGGTTGTTTACCTCATCGCCTGCCCGTTCCTGTCCGTGGCGATGCTCGCCGTCGGTGGGCTCATCAGCGTTCGGGCATCGGTGCGTTCCGCCCGGGCGGTGTCCTGGCTCGACGCCGCGGCGTTGAGCGCGTGGTACCTGGCCATCATCGCCTACGGCCTGTGGGCGTGGCCGGTCCTTGCCGCCGCGGTCGTTGTGGGAACCGTCGGGTTGTTTTGGGGAAGTGCCTACCAGTTGTTCGCAGAAACCCGGGCCCGCCTGCGCGGACTCGTCGCCGGTTTTGAACAGGCCGCACAGGCCCCGGGCTTCCCGCCGTCGCCGTCCGCCTCCTCCCCGTTGCCCCCGCGGGTGATCATCCTCGAGCCCGACCCCGCCGATCCGTCCGATCCCCGCAATTCCCGGAGCCCCGGGCAGTAAACTTCGGTTCGCGTGATTGCGTCCGGTATGGCATAATTTCCCCTTGTGCCATGTTTCGGCTCTGCCACAGGGGAACCAGCTATCCAGGCGCACACATCCTTTTTATGAATTACTGAGATCGTGATCGACCTGTGGCGGTTACAGAGAGCGAAAAGCCATGAGCCACCTCCTTAGTGGAGTGGATGCAGCATCCCTCCGTTCGGACATCCCCGAATTCCGCGCCGGCGACACCGTCAAGGTCCACGTGAACATCATTGAAGGTACGCGCTCGCGTATCCAGGTGTTCCAGGGCGTTGTAATCGGTCGCCAGGGCGACAGCGTTCGCGAGACTTTCTGCGTCCGCAAGGTCAGCTTCCAGGTCGGCGTCGAGCGTACCTTCCCGGTTCACTCGCCGGTCATCGACCACATCGAGGTCGTCACCCGCGGTGACGTTCGTCGCGCCAAGCTGTACTACCTGCGCAACCTGCGTGGCAAGAAGGCAAAGATCAAGGAAAAGCGCTAACTCGTTCGCGTCACTCCAACCCCCAGCTCCCTGCCTCTACACTTGGCGGGGAGCTCGGGCGTTAACGACAAGGTTTTGATGACAAATACAGTGGATGAGACGCACGACGGCAGTGTTGCCGCCAAGGCACCGAACCGATCACGTGGAGTGAAGCTTTTCCTCCGTGACATCCTGCTCATTTTCCTGGCAGCGCTGCTGATCTCCTTCCTGATCAAAACGTTCCTCATCCGCTCGTTCTACATCCCGTCGGAATCGATGGAGAGCACACTTCTGGTCAATGACCGGATCATCGTGAACCAGCTGACCCCTGACCTGATGCCGATCAAACACGGTGATGTTGTGGTGTTCAAGGATCCCGGCGGATGGCTCGACCCCGTTCCCACCCCGGTGCAAAGCCCGGTGACGGCAGCCATTGATTCCGTCCTCGGTTTCGTCGGCCTCAGCGCGCCGGACAGTAACGACCACTTGATCAAGCGGGTCATTGGCTTGCCGGGCGACCACGTCATCTGCTGTGACGAATTCGGACACATCACCGTCAACGGTGTTGGCCTCGATGAGCCGTACATCATCGTCCCACCGGGGTCGGTCAACGCCTCCCCGGAGACGTTCGATATTACGGTTCCGGCTGATTCCCTTTGGGTGCTCGGCGACAACCGGTACCAGTCCGCCGACTCCGCTTTCCACCACACCAACGAACCCGGCCGCGAATTTGTGCCGTACTCCGATGTTGTCGGACGCGCGGTACTGGTGAGCTGGCCGATCACCCGCTGGAGCTGGCTCGACGACTACCCACTCGTGTTCAGCGACGTCGACGGGGAAAGCCAGGAGTGATGGCCGTCTCCGACCCCACCCTAGAGGTCGAGACCGCGCTGCATCTCTCCGGCGCCCGCTACGTCATCGGTATCGACGAAGTGGGCCGCGGGGCGATAGCCGGTCCTGTCGGTGTGGGGGCCGCCCTGGTCGATGCCGGAATTGGTGCGCACCCGATTGGGCTACGCGACTCCAAGCTCCTCAGTGAGAAGCGCCGGGAAGCGCTGGCACCGCTGGCCGCGGAGTGGGTACGCTTCAGTGCCGTGGGTTTGGCCAGCGCAGACGAGGTAGACGAACACGGCATCATCGCCGCCCTTGGTCTTGCGGGTAAACGTGCCCTCGCTCAACTGCACTCCGCCGGGGCGCTGGTTCGTGACAGCGTGATCCTTTTGGACGGTTCACACGATTGGCTCAGTCCCACGCTTGCCTCCCCGCTAAACGTGCAGACGCGGATCAAGGCCGATCGCGACTGCGCTTCCGTGGCCGCCGCGTCGGTGCTGGCCAAGGTGCACAGGGACCGCCTGATGATCGAGGCCGACAGCGTGCACCCCGGCTACGGCTGGGCGGGCAACAAAGGCTACGGATCCTCGGCGCACTTCGCCGCGATCGCCGAACTCGGGCCGACGTCACTGCACCGACACACCTGGCTGCATCCAAAAGCGGCGGCGGTTGCGACCCCGACCCGGTTCCGCTGAGCGAGAAACCCAAAGTCAAGACCCCGTACCCCCACAGCCGCGCGGCGGAATACGCCTAGACTGATCGCAGCATGGAAGAAGACGAATTCGAAGACTACGACCGCGAGGTCGAGCTCGCCCTGTACCGCGAGTACCGCGACGTAGTGTCGCAGTTCCGCTATGTCGTGGAGACCGAGCGCCGGTTCTACCTGGCAAACGAGGTAACCCTTGTGAGGCAGGATACCGAGCACGACTTCTACTTCGAGCTCACCATGAACGATGTGTGGGTGTGGGATGTCTACCGCTCCGACCGTTTTGTGAAATCGGTCCGAGTCCTCACCTTCAAAGACGTCAACGTCGAAGAGTTGAGCGCCAAGGAATTAGAGCTGCCGAAGGAACTCGCGCTCGACGAGTAATCCTCCCGCTATGCGGGTGGGTGGTGTTAGTCGCCTGCCAGCGTCGGGATGCTGCGCTGTGCGCTACCGCTCGCTCACACCGGGGCAGGTTCCGCAGCTGTCCCCAGGCTAGGGACGCCACCGTTTTCGCCACCTGAACCCGACGAGGCTTTCTGTCGGAGGTCACAATGGCGACAAAAGACGAGCTCGGCAAATATGGCGAGCACCTGGCAGCACAACATCTCGAGGCGCTCGGTTACACGATCCTTGACCGCAATTGGCGGTGCCCGCAGGGTGAGCTGGACATAGTGGCGCTCGACGCGGGGGAGTTCGTCTTCGCCGAGGTCAAAACCCGCAGTTCGCTCCTCTACGGCCATCCAATCGCGGCGGTCACTCCGCAAAAGCTCGGACGGCTTCGACGGTTGAGCGCGTCCTGGTGCACGTTGCATCCCGGCCAGCACAATCGCACCCGCATCGATGTGATCGGAATCCTGCTTCCGCGCAGCGGGCCTACGGAGATTGATCATCTCCGGCGAGTCTTCTGATGGTGAGCCGCTGATGTCGTTCGGGCGCACCCACGCGGTGTCCCTCATCGGAATTGAGGGCGCGATCGTCGAAATCGAAGCGGACCTCTCCAGCAACCTGCCCGCTTTTATCCTTATCGGACTTCCGGATGCGGCGCTCAATGAGGCGAAAGATCGGGTCCGTGCGGCAGCAAAAAATTCCGGCTGCGGGTTGCCGAACCGCAAAATCACGGTCAACTTGTCCCCGGCGGCACTCCCCAAACACGGGTCGGGATTTGACCTGGGGATTGCCGTCGCCGCCCTTGCCGCCGCGGGAAGTGTTGATGCGCAATCGATCGACCGGGTGGTGCACCTGGGTGAGCTCGGACTGGATGGGCGCCTGCGTCCCATCCATGGCGTCCTCCCGGCGGTCCTGGCCGCAGCGTCTGCCGGGTTCGACACGGTGATGGTGCCGTTCGGCAATGCCGACGAAGCATCCCTCGTTCCGAACATCCGGGTGGTCGGCGTCGCGTCATTGCGGGAAGCGGCCATCTGGCACGGCGGAGCGTTTGTGCCGGAGCCGGTCGAACCGCTGTTGCTGCCGCCCGCGTCGCCGGAGGCCAACGAAAGCTCTGACCTCATCGATATCATCGGCAACGCCGATGCCATCGACGCGATGATCGTCGCTGCTGCGGGCGGCCACCACGTCTATATGCTTGGGCCGCCCGGGGCGGGCAAAACCATGCTGGCGCAGCGCCTGGCCGGGCTATTGCCCGACCTGTCACCGGCGGCGGCGCTCCAAGTCAGCTCTATCCGCTCCCTGAAAGGTCTCCCCGTGGGCGCACGCCTGTCCAGGCGTCCTCCCTTCGAAGCACCGCACCACACCGCCTCAGCCGCCGCGATGGTCGGCGGCGGTAGCTCAACCATTCGCCCGGGCGCCGCTGCGCTGGCCGCGCACGGCGTACTGCTGCTTGACGAAGCACCGGAATTTGCCCGCACCGTCCTCGATGCGCTGCGCCAACCATTGGAATCGGGCATCATCACAATCCACCGGGCGCACACCATCGCCCACTTCCCGGCATCCTTCCAATTGGTCCTGGCTGCGAACCCGTGTCCCTGCGGGAGGTACGGGCCGCGGGAGTCAACTTGCACCTGTACCCCGAACATCCGCCGGAAATACCTCGCCCGGTTGTCCGGTCCACTGCTCGACCGGATCGATATCCAGTTGCAGGTCCAGCGTGTCACCGGCGCGCAACTCCGGATGGCGCAGGACGGCCCGCGGGTGAGTACGGCAGAAGCGAGGCAGCGGGTGGAAATGGCTCGGGCCATTGCCGGCGACCGGCTGGAGAAAACCCCGTGGGAAATGAACTCGCAGGTGCCCGGCGCCTGGCTGCGGGCGCCGCACAGCCGTCTGGCACCGAAAGTGACGGCGATCATCGACCGCGCACTCGAGCGCGCGGGACTCACCATGCGCGGATACGACCGTGTTCTTCGAGTCGGCTGGACCCTGGCCGATCTGGACGGCGCAGCAACCCCGACGGCAGACCATATCGGTCGTGCCTTATACCTTCGAAAGGCGATGGCGTCATGACGATGTTCGGTATGCAGCACTCTGAGGTGGCCGACCTGATGGGGGTGATCGCCCCAGAGTCGCCAACAAGTGAGGGGATCAGGGAGAGGGTTGCCCGGGCATTCTGGACCGCGATTGCCGAACCGGGCGACCGAATTGCCGGTCTTGCGGTGGCGAGCCTTGGTGCAGGAGCCGCGCTCGACGTGGTTGCAGAGGGCCGAACGGCCATCGATGTTTTGCGCCTCCTGTGCGAGAGCGGCGCGGACGAACTGGATTCACTCGACCTTTCCGAACTCGATGTCCGGCGTGCCCTTGAGCGATGGCAGCCGCGCATGCTGCCAGCCACCATGCTGGTGGCGCTGCGTCAGGCGGAGAGGCATGGCGCGCGACTTATTGTTCCCTCGTCGCCGGGCTGGCCGGCGAGGATGTCCGATCTCGGCGCAGCCGGACCGATCGCCCTGTGGTGCCGGGGAACGGATGCGGCGCTGGCCTCCCTTGCCACATCAATCTCACTTGTCGGCGCGCGCGCAGCCACCGCCTATGGGGAGCAGGTCACCATCGAAGCATCCGCGGGCCTGGTTGATCGTGGATACGCGGTTGTCTCCGGGGCCGCGTATGGCATTGACGGCGCCGCTCACCGGGCGGCGCTGGCCAGCCATGGCCGGACTATTGCTTTTCTCGCCGGAGGGGTCGATCGATTCTACCCCTCCGGGCACGACCAGTTGTTGGCTCGGATCGCAGAAGTGGGTGCGGTGATTTCGGAACTACCGTGCGGGGTCGCTCCGACAAAATGGCGCTTTCTCTCCCGTAATCGCCTCATCGCCGCGGCCAGTGGTGCCACCGTGGTGCTCGAAGCCGGAGCGCGCTCAGGATCGTTGAATACCGCCGGCCATGCGTCGGCACTGGGTCGACCCCTCGGTGCCGTCCCCGGCCCGGTGACCAGTGCGGCATCGGCCGGGTGCCACACACTGCTGCGGGAGTTTGATGCCACCTGTGTGACAAACGCGGACGAGATGGCAGAACTTGCCCCGATCGATGGCCTGTTCGGCCTGCTGGATGCTCCGCTGGAGGGGCGCCGTACCGGCCGGCTACGAGACCGGCCGGCATCCCAACTGAGAGTCCTCGACGCGATGAGCACCCGAACCCCTCGCAACAGCGCACAGATTGCCATCCGCAGTGGGCTCTCGATCCAGGATGTCCGCGCCGTGCTCGGCGAACTGCATCTGGAGGGCACCGTGAGCGAACGTGAAACCGGGTGGCTCGCCTCGGCCGACTCAGCCAGAAGTCGGGGACGATAACGGTGAGCCGGGGGACTCCAATTGCTGTGTGTACACGTCGACGACCCGCCGCAGGTACGCCGTGATAACCGCCTGCTCGCCGGCGTCGAAATCATGCAGGGCACGATCCACTCCCGCGATAAGCGGTCGGATCCTGGCCATCGCTGCGTTGATTGAATCCGGATTGGGAACCACGAGTACACCCCGGCGATCGGTGGGGTGTGGTTCTCGGGTGACGTGTCCCACCGTGGCAAGGCGATCCACCAACACTGTGGCCGCAGCAGTTGTGACTCCGAGCCGCCTGGCAATCTCGCTCGGACTGAGAGCGCCACTCATCGCCAGGTGCTGCATGGCTTCGAAGTCGCGGCGGCTCACGGCCAGTGATGCGCTGACCTCAACCTCGAACGCGGCCGTGAGGTCGAGGATGTCGCGCAGCAGGGTGCTGGCCTCGCTGATTCGTGGGCCTGCTTCGGACGGATGGGCGGCGGGTGTTTGCACGATACCCATTCTATGAATAAGGTCTCTAAAGAATCTGGTAATCAAATTGTTTAGCTAAAAGGGACCTATGCGCCGCCTCACAGAGTTTCTCACCGCTCGCTCCACATCGTGGATTGTGCTTGTGGTCGCATTGCTCGCGACCGCGGCAGTGTTCGCCCTCGGCTCTGGGTCGACCTCGGACACGGCGCCGGGGGCTGGGTTGCCCTCGACTGCGGAATCGGTACGGGTTGCCGAACTCCAGGAGGACCTGCCCGGAGCGGATTCCACTTCGGCACTTGTGGTCTACAACCGTTCGGGCGAACCGCTGAATGAGGCAGACCTTGCCGCGATTGCCGCGGCGGGGGAGCGCTTGGCCCCGCTGTCTCTGGACGGCTTTGTGCCGCCGGCCACCGTGTCGGACGATGGCGAGACCGCAATTGTGGTGGTGCCGCTTGAGTCGATCGACGATGTCGAGGCGCAAACCACCCGAGCGGAGGAGATCCGCTCCATTTCCAATATGTCCCTGCCGGAAGGACTCGGCGCATTGTTGACGGGTCCGGAAGGCTTTGCTGTCGATATCAGTGCTGTTTTCGCCGGGGCCGACTTCACCCTCCTACTTACCACCGTTATTGTCGTTGCGGTGCTGCTGATCGTCACCTATCGCAGTCCGTGGTTGTGGCTGGTGCCGCTGATCGTTATTGGAACGGCCGACGGGCTGGCCGGCATCGTCGCCACCCGTGTCGCTGCCTCTATCGGCATCACGCTCGACGCCTCAACCACCGGCATCCTGTCCGTTCTCGTTTTTGGTGCCGGAACGAACTATGCATTGCTGCTCATCGCCCGGTACCGCGACGAATTGCGGATCATCGATGATCGCCGTCATGCGATGGCCAGTGCATTACGTGGGGCTGGTCCGGCAGTCCTGGCCAGCGGAACCACCGTTGTCCTCAGTCTGCTCACACTGCTGTTTGCCCAACTCACCGGTAACCGCGCCCTGGGAATCGCATGCGCGACAGGAATTGTTATCGCAATGCTCTTCGCCTTGGTCGTCCTGCCGGCGGCACTCGTCCTCTTTGGACGCGGACTCTTCTGGCCCTACGTTCCGCGATTCGGCTCCGCCAACGCGTCGGAGCGCGGGGTATGGGCGAGATTGGGCACACTGGTGTCTCGCAAACCGCTCGCTGTCGCGTCAATTGGTGTGCTGCTGCTCGGTGGGCTTGCCGTCGGTGCCACCCAGATTCGTACGGGCCTTGCCCAGACGGAGATCTTTATCTCGGAGCCCGAAGCGGTCAAGGGACAGAACCTGATCGCCGATTCCTTCTCTGCTGGCAGCGGTTCGCCCACGGTGGTCCTCGCCAATGACGCTTATGCCGACGACGTCGCCGAAAGAGCATCCGGCGTCGCCGGCGTCGACTCCGCGGCCGTGGGAGTTTCCAACGGCACCATTTCCCAGATCACGGTTGTCCTGTCTGCCGCGGCTGAGACCGAGGAGGCATTCGAGACGGTGCGTGGCCTGCGGGCGGAGTTGCACTCGCTCGACGGTGCGAACGCATTAGTCGGGGGTCTTGATGCCCAGGCCCTCGACGTCGCCACCGCGACCGAGGCGGATCAGGATCTTGTTATCCCGCTCATCCTGGTGCTCGTTTTTGTTGTGTTGGTGATCCTGTTGCGCTCCATCCTTGCCCCACTGTTTTTGTTGTTCACCGTTGTTGCCTCGTTTTTCGCCAGCCTTGGCCTGAGCTGGGTACTGTTCCGTACCATCTTCGATTTTCCCGCGATGGACACCAACGTTGTCCTGCTCAGCTTCCTTTTTTTGGTGGCGCTGGGCGTCGACTACAACATCTTCCTGGTTACCCGGGCGAACGAGGAAGCGAAGATACTCGGTACACGGGCGGGAATGATCCGCGCCCTGTCGGCGACCGGCGGAGTGATCACCAGCGCAGGCATCCTGTTGGCGGCGGTGTTCGCTGTGCTCGGCGTCCTTCCTCTGATCACGCTCACCCAAATCGGCATCATTGTCTGCGTGGGTGTGCTGCTGGACACGTTGCTGGTGCGCACGGTCATCGTCCCGGCACTCAGCTTCATCGCCGGCGACCGTTTTTGGTGGCCCCGGCGGCTGACGCGCCATAGTCTGAAGCGGTGACCCAACTCGGACAGTACCCGCCCGCCGCCCATGTCATCGCCCACATCAGCGACACTCATTTCCTGGGCGGACGCGCCCCCCTCTATGGGACCGTCGACACCGACAAAAATCTTGCTGCCGCCCTTGAACAGCTGGAGAAGTCGGGAATCCGCCCCCAGGCTCTGGTGTTTACCGGGGACCTCGCCGACCTGGGAGAGCCCGACGCTTATACGCGGCTGCGCAGCCTCGTCGAGCCGGTGGCGGCCAGGCTGGGAGCAGAAGTCATTTGGGTCATGGGCAACCACGACGAGCGGTTGCAGTATTCAAGCCTCCTGTTCGACGTCGAAGGAACCGAGGCCCCGCAGGATCGTGTTTACGATATCGACGGACTTCGAATCATTTCCTTGGATACCACGGTGCCGGGCTGGCATCACGGCGAATTGACGGACGACCAGCTCCGTTGGTTGGCGGCAGAACTCGAGTCGCCGGCACCACACGGCACACTCATCGCTGTGCACCACCCACCGATCCCCACCCCGCTGCTGTGGGCGATGGAGATGTTGGAGCTCACGGGCCAGGATCGACTTGCCGCCGTCATCGACGGCACCGACGTTCGCGGCATTATCGGCGGACACCTGCACTATTCGACCCACAGCACGTTCGCTGGGGTTCCCGTCTCTGTCGCCGCCGCAACGTGTTACACCATGGACCTCACGAACGCGGAACGACTACTCTCCGGCGCTGATTCCGGCCAGTCGATGAACATCGTGCACCTGTATAGCGACCGAATCGTGCACTCGATTGTTCCCGTCGGGCCAACGGTCGAGGTCACCGGCTTCGGCGCGGAACACCGCGCGACCATCGAGTCCATGAGCCCGGAGCAGCGCCTCGAAATGTTCTCCCGGAAAAAGTCCGCCTTCAACCTCGGAGAAACGCCGCAAACCTGAGATCACGCGAACGGTTTGCGGGTCCACTGGTTTGCCTTCTCGCCGCGTGCCGCCTTCTCCGCGGTTTCCGCCACTCGCCGCGCACGCGTTCCCGGGGTTTTAGCCGTGGCAATCCACGTGAGTAACGCCTTGCGGGCGGACGCGGAGAACGCCGCAAAATTTGTGCCGGAACCAGGCCGGTCGACAAACGCCTGTTGCAGGTCGATCGGGACCTCGATGTTGTCGATCTCGTCAAGCAGGTTCCAGCTGCCGTCCTCATGGGACGAATCCACGACGGCCTGGCCACTCGGATGCATCAGCCCCGCCGCTTGGAGGATGCCGATGCGATCCTTATTGGGCCTGCTCCATCCTGAGCCCGTACGCCGGGGAGTGAACCACAACATGGTGCGCTGGTCGTCGAGGCGGGATGCGCGGGAGTCGACCCAGCCGAAGCACAATGCCTGCTCCACCATCTCGTTGTAGGTCATCGCCGGTTTGCCGGTCGGCTTCCGCCAGGAGACCACAAAAATGCCCTGTGAGGTGGCATGGTTCTCCTCAAGCCAGGCGCGCCACTGGGCCGCCGTTTCAAAATGGGCGCGTGCCGCGTTCTCAACGAATCCCATAGCGTCACAATATTGCGTGCACCGGCTGGCTTCGAGGGGTAGCCCACTGGCAATGAAACCTTCCCGCGTGCTCGCCGGACGTGATGGCTCCCCGGTCAGTAGGGTTGGACGTGTGCACAGTGAAACAACCACATCGACGCCGCTAAACCGGGACTTTCGGCCCTGGCAGATGCTCGCGCTGGGCGTTCTCGCACAAGCAGCGGGAACCCTGTTGATCAGCACCCCCGCATTTTTGATACCGCTGCTCACTACGAACTTCGGCCTCAGCTATTTCGATGCCGGCCTGCTGTCGTCAGCGCCGACACTCGGGATGGTCCTCACCCTTGTGCTCTGGGGCGCACTGGCTGACCGGGTCGGCGAACGGTGGGTGATCGCGGCCGGTACTGCCCTGGCCGCGCTGGCAGCAGCTGGCGCCGTCCTCGTGGCAACGCCGCTGAACCCGGTGCTGATCGGACTGTTCTTCCTGTTCGGCGGAATGGCTAGCGCCAGCGCGAATGCCGCGAGCGGTCGACTGGTTGTTGGCTGGTTCCCGCGCCACCAGCGCGGACTGGCGATGGGAATCCGCCAGATGTCGCAGCCACTCGGTGTGGCGGTGGCGGCGGTGACCATTCCGGGCATCGCCTCTTCGGTGGGAATCGGCGGTGCGATGATGGTGTCTGTCGTGGTCTGCGGGGTACTCGCCGTACTCTGCGCCCTCCTGTTGCGCGATCCCGCGCGCACGGCGCGCTCGTCTGCCATCGCTGCCAGCGATAACCCCTACCGCGCCGGTTCGGCGATCTGGCGCATCCACGGCGTATCGATGTTGCTTGTGGTGCCCCAATTCACACTCTCGATCTTCGGTCTGACCTGGCTTCTGACCGAACAGTCCCTGACCGCTACCTCTGCGGGACTGGTGATTGGGGCATCGCAGTTTGTGGGGGCGCTCGGCCGGATCGGAGTTGGCGTTCTCAGCGACCGGGTTGGCAGCAGGCTGCGACCCCTGCGTTGGGTTGCCATCGCCGCCGTCGCATCGATGACGGTGTTGGCGATCCTTGACCTTGTGCAGTGGCCTTTCGCCATTGCGGTGCTGGTCATTGCCACCACCGTGTCGGTCGCCGACAACGGATTGGCCTTCACCGTCATCGCCGAGATGGCCGGGCCGTTCTACTCC
>Ga0247735_1000896_pt1 | contig 11765 bp, 15 predicted proteins | sample UWRJL178409R2_FD_180934 | JGI IMG/M metagenome (GOLD analysis project Ga0247735, IMG submission 180934) | Plant litter microbial communities from Arlington Agricultural Research Station in Wisconsin, United States - UWRJ-L178-409R-2 | ecosystem: Environmental > Terrestrial > Plant litter >...
AACTCGTGGTTTCCTGCGAAGATTCGTTGATGGTTGGCAAAGTGGCTGTTTGGCGTCTGCGCCTGGCTCCAGGAGGATAGACAAATCCTATAAGGTGTGGGTCAGCATCAGACGGTGAAGGAAAAGACATATCCACCAAGACAACTTCATGGTTGGGCATCGGTGCCATATTAACATCATTATAATCTGAACCAATGTAAGCTTTTGAAATGATAGGTATAAATACTCTATTCAATGAGACCAAAAGAAAATAACGCACCTCCTCCGTTTGTGTAGATCTCTAAGAAATTTGGACCCATCTCGTCCTGAACAAGGGATAAGTCAGGAGAAAATTGCACAGACAACGCTGCAGCAGAATTGTAGACGTCCATTGAAGAACCTTCCATAGTGGTTCTCGCCTGAAGATCAAGGTACAACAGGCCACTAGGTGCCGACATCGACAAACCTCCAAAGTGTTCCTCTGATGATCCGCCAAGGTGAGAGTTTGAAGGACTTACTCCAGAAGAGGGAGAGTTTCCAGACAAATTGGGGAAGCCAGGAGGGTATCCCTGGAGCTGAAACGTGCCATAGCCAACTGGAGGTGCAGATGGCGATCTAGAATTGGTCAAAAACTCGCTATCAGTGCTGCTGTAAGAGGAGGATGCGCCAAAAGTTGATGTACCCCCTGTGGTGGAGCCACCGGCGATAGTTGATCCAGATCGGAAGTGATTGGTACCTTGGAAGGATGGAGGACCAGGAAAAAGTGTGTGCATGGAGCAAACAAAGCTTTGCTCCAGCATTTCTGGCAATCTTTCGATGGCGTTGTTGAAATTTTCGGTAGCTCCAGCCACCATCTTCGACATATCGACCCTCACTTGATCGACATACTGTTGTGTAGTTCCTTGTTCAACCTTGAGGGCTTCAATGCGACTATAGAGGGCTTCAAACTCCTCATGTTGAATATTGCATCCAATGGGTTGAGACGAGGAGGCTCTTTTGGCGTAGTCGACCTTTCCTGTACAAAAAATGAGTCAAAGAATAGATAAGAGAGAGAGGACTCACCTTCATGCTTTTGCATAGGTTGTTTTTTTACTGGTACGCGAGGGGGTTTCATAGAGGTCATTCTCTTTTCTTTGACACGTTCTTGACTAACCTCCAGTGGTTTCTTGCCTCCAGCGAGAGCCTTCGGTTCTACGTCAGTTGGGAGCTGGGCGACTCTGCTGTCTGTGCAGGCAGAACACTTGTATTGTAGGTGGGAACATCGTTGACAAGCCACCTTCTTTGTTCCAATGAATATATAGCACTGGTGACGTGCCCTTCGACACTTGTTGCAAGGGTTACTGGCGGGCTGAGCATGTGAGATGTATTCCACGTTGGTGTAGAACTTGCTTTTGGGCCACTCGCCAGAGGAGTTGTAGTTCCAGTACACCTCCTTGCTTTCTTCCCCACTGCTGTTATCGTGGACAACTGAGCGTGACTTTGGAAGCCGTTTCTTGTGGGGAGCACTATCCTGATCTTCTGCCCCACTCTTGTCATCGTCATTCCTGTGTCTCTTCTTCCCTGCCTTTGCTTTTATCCCAGTTGCTGTCTCCTGCTCCTGCTCCTGCTGCTGCTGCTTGTCTTGAGACTTTCCTTTGTGATCGGGCTTGGTCTCCCTTTTCAGCTTCTTTTTGGCCTTCGTTTCGACTTGATCCTCATTTGAGCCAGAACTGTAAGCGTCGGCCTCAGTAAAATCAAAGTATTCGCCATCATCGGTGTTCTTCTTGTGTTGTCGCAGAGCCTCCTGCTTGATGACAGTAGGGTCTGAGGAAGATAGCTGATTCATAGGTGGCTTGAGTATGACGTGAAGAGGTGACGGTGGAATGAGATCCCGCTTGTCAGGTTTGCTGGACAACTGACGAGGAGAACCAAAATGACCGGTGCCACTGTCGACACCAGACCTGGATATGCCATTGCTGTGCCCAATGGTTTGGGGACTAGCATTGGCATTGGGGTGATTGGAGTCAGCAGAGGCATGGCGATAGCCAGCGTCAGGACAGGCGCTGGACCTGGGAACGTTGGCATTGGCATTGCAGTGATTGGAGTCGGCAGAGGCATGGCGATAGCCAGCATCGGGAGGGGCACTGGACCTGGGAATGCTGGCATTGGTGTTGGTGTTGCAGTGATTGGAGTCAGCAGAGGCATGGTGATAGCCAACATTGGGAGGGGCACTGGACCTGGGAACGCTGGTGTTGGCATTGGTGTTGCGGCGATTGGAGTCGGCAGAGGCATGGCAATAGCCAGCATCGGGATGAGCGCTGGACCTGGGAACGTTGGCACTGGCATTAGCGTTGGTGTTGGCATTGGCATTTATGCGGGTTGGTGGATTAGGAAGGCCATTGGTAGGATGAGGCCCATTGTAAGGCAAAGAATTGGGTGCGACGCAATGGTTGCCTCTAGATGCAGTATTCAGAGCATTGGCGAGTCCTGCTGGGCCTTCGTTGCCTGGAGATACAAGACGTCACACCCATGATCAACGTCGAGAATGTTGAAGCATATAGTAAACATACCATTATTAGTTCCTCACGCTCGAGACAAGCCATCCCCATATCCTTGTCCAGAACCGCTGATGAATCGACCAAGGTTTCTGGAACGAGTGTTATTTGTGAATCGATCAGGATTGGTGGACCCAGTAGGACTGATCAGCGGCCTAGAGTTGGTCGATTTTGTTGCGTTGGCAGATGCACCATGACTGGTGGTGCTACCAGCATTGGTTGACACAGGATGGTCGGCAGTGCTGCTGGCATCGATGGGCACACTGGCATTCGTTGGCACGTGATGGTTGTTGGAGGTACCAACAGTTAGTGAACCGCAGTTGGCAGATGGACCGGCATCGGTTAGTGCACTGGTGTCAGTTACTGCACTGGCATTGGTTACTGCACCAGCATTGGTTACTGCACCGGTGTTGGTTACTGCACCGGCATCGGTTACTGTACCAGTGTCGGTTACTGCACCAGTGTCAGCTATTGCACTGGTATCAGTTAGTGCACCGACATCAGTTAGTGCACTGGCATCGGTTAGTGCACCGACATCAGTTAGTGCACTGGCATCGGTTAGTGCACCGGCATCAGTTAGTGCACTGGCATCGGTTAGTGCACCAGCATTGGTTAGTGCACTGGCATCGGTTAGCAGACTGCAATTGGCAGAGGCACCAGCATCAGTTAGTGGACTGTGTGTACCGTTCATAGCTGAACTGGGCCTGGCATTGGTGGAGTGACGACTGGTACTGACGTCCTTAGACAAACCAGCATTGCTGGATGAACTGGCATTGGCGGATCCAACAGGATTCAAGTCGGATTCAGTGGCATGGGCGTCACTGGTGGATTGGGCATCATTATGAGGGTAATCGGCATCCGGGTTGCTATGTTGAGGACTGCCATTGGATTGATTGGCTTCAGCAGCTACAGTGTTTCTGGTAGATGGAGTGTTGTTGGTGGATGGAATGGCTTTGATACTTGGAGTTTCAGGGCTGTCGCTGTCAAAGGCATCAGTGACACTAACGGCGGTGTTACCGGCCTAGTCTGTGTGAACTTGTTGAGACCGTAGCGCGTGTCTGACATTTTTGCCAGCATCGTGGGACCCAGGTCTCATGTCATGGCTGGGAAGGTGGTTGCCAGGTGAAGGCATTCGAAACCCTTCAGATATGGGAGATTGTTGATATGCGGCATTCGAGGCTTCGAAGTGATGATTACTGTGAGAGGATCTGCTAGTGCCATATAGAGTTGTAGGTCCAAGTTGCCCATCGGACGCAGAAACAGGCCCCTGAGAGGAAGTCGTCGATGGTGTAACTGGAGGTGGGTACGCATTTCAGAGACGTTCGACAAGGGGTTCAAAATGAGGAATCCTGTCCTTCGGGCCCTGCAACGTAAGCTGAGCAATTAAGTGCCCAGTGAGTCCAAGCTCAGAGGCCTGTAAACCGGACTCTCGAACATTCAGCATGATGAAAACCTATAAAAAGTTATAAAAAGATTCAGAATATATATAAATGCATGAGAATATGACGTGCACAGTATTTCTGCCCATCGTTGGCCATCCACGTGTCAACTCATCTTCACCACCATCCGTTGCAATACGATGGAGCCAAGTATTGAGGAGCGTCAGACACTCTCTCATCTGCTCTGCAAGGTTGACAGCATTGGGATTTTGAGAGGATTATCAGACATAGATAATTCTGATACTAGCCCAAAAACAGAGACTTTTTAGAAAATAGCAGTTGGTGGTAGAGATGCAGAGAGTCGACAGGACCTTAGAATCGAGAGACAACGTGTTCCAATGTGAGGCGCTCGCAATGTCAAAAGTCTATTTTGATTATTTCCCAGGGAACAGCCACATGATTGTGTCATCCGTTCAACTTTTCTCTCCAACTCCAAGTCCTCACCGGTCGCCATTCACCTTTCCAAATCCTCACTGATCGCCATTCGCCATATCAAATCATTACTGGTTGCCACTGCAGCTGCCGCTACTGGAATTGCCTTCATCCCATTCACAAATGGTGCATCAACGCGACATTTCAAAGGAGTCCCACTCTCTCTAAGATGTAAATCTGTACAGGAGATTGACAAAACTGGCCTCAAGTTATTAGAGAATGCTCTCGATCAGCTTAAAATTCCACCCCCTCAAGCTCCAACCAGAAATCAGGGATCACCTATACCAAATCCCGAACCAACGGTGGCCACGGGTAGCACGCCTTCAGGTTCTGCTTTATCAAAATATCACCAGTGCAGACCGCGCCCTCGCAAGAAGACGGAAGATCAGCCAAATACCCATGTTGGAGATAATCAACGACCTCAAAAACGTGCAAGAACATCACGTGGCAATGCCACACCCACCCCTACCATTTATGGGACTGTCTGGGATGTTACTTGTCAATGACGACTCGGTTCAATTAGGTCCGATTCAATGAGAAAATCAGTATAATCGATAACTGATACCCCTCCAGTCCATCAACAGATTTAACCAGACCCGCTTCATTCTGTCCAATTGTGTCAGCACCTGATGCCATGGATGACGTAAAGCCAGGGGATATCGTAGGACAATCATTGTCAATGCGCGATGCTGAATTGGATCCCGAAGGCGAATTTCCCTCCATTGATGACGAAGCTTGGTCCAGAATGCTGAAGGCCGCCCAGCCATCCCAACAACCTGTGGTCTCCAAAGAACAGCTGCCAAATACCCTTCAGGAGTATATTGACAAAGCATCGCTACAAAAGGCCCTTCAAGCTTTTCAAAATTTCGCATCATCTTCATCTATATCTGCTCCCTCAGCCACAAACATTCCATCGGTACCAGATGTTTGCAAGCTGGAACCCCCTGATGATGATACCTTCCTAACCGCATTGCAGAATGCTAAGGCATATTTGGAGACCTCAAATATCAATCAAGACCAAAGGTTATCATTTGGATTGGCCTCTGCTACATTACCAGCAAGCTCTATGACTACATTGGAACATAGACCTGTGGTGTTGCAGTCCAATTCCCCCCCTCATATCGCTGTTGCTGCTTCTACTTCTGAGGCAGCAGTGTCGGAATGCCCACCACATCTGACTGCCTCCAGTGCTGAACTGGTATCGAGAGAGGGTCCGTCACACGCTGAAGCATACCATATGTCATCCATCGGTAAAGCAAGAGGGCCTCCATGTCCAGACCGCAAAAGTTTGATCAGGTTCCCTGCAGAGGAACTTGAACGACCAGATCCCCGAGGTCTTCTGCAAGACTTCTACCACCTACTCGACCCCACCTACTGCATATTTTGTGGCACAGACCTAGAAAACATTTTCACCTTGGGTTCTGACACCAACAAGAACTGGGTGAACAGTCCCAGCATAAACCCACCCAGTCACTTCATAGGTGTTATCGCTAATCCTATCCGCCAATGAATTTCTTTGCTGACCAAATCTCAGTGTATCTTGTCCAAACAAATTCAGGCCCTCCAAAATGAGATTTTAGGCCAATGGGAGATCGAGGGAACTGAGCACTATCAGAGACTAATCGACCACCTGGTGCAGATACGCACATGGCAGCTATTAGCAGAGGGAGCATATCTCTGCCAACTATCGCAGCAGGAAGACTGACTGGAGCGATCTAGGCATTCTTTGCTGGAGATACTGAACAGTGCTTGAACAGTGGCACTTGTCAAGAAGCACGTGCTCTCTCATTCAGCTTAGTTCATTTATCATGAGATTTGATATTGCCCGAGCTGGATTCATGTGTGACAATAAATATATTTATACTCAGCTGAAGCATCTGGACCTATGTAGCTAGACTCATATCGTATTCAGCTCTCCTTATATAATGGGCAATACTAGCTCCTTTGTCTGGATAGAGACCCATGCTATGGTGCTACGGTGCTATATAGCACTTCCGAGCACTCCCAAGCCTGACCAAGAATTACTGATGTGACTAAAGAGCTAGCTACCTAAGTACAGGCTTTATATACTGTAGGTACTAATGTCCAGATAGTAGGAATGCATATAGACAAGTTGGTGGTAAACACAAATAGGACGATATCGGGAAACACAAGTATAGTGGACATAGAACAAATGAGTAGGGGTTAGGCATTAGAAACAAGTAGATAGAGGGAGATAGAAAAGGGTCTAACAAATGTTCTAGTAGTTTAGTCATATATTCCAACACTCCCCTTCAAACCAAGTGTAGTCCCATGGACAAAGCGAAGTGTTTGGCTTTTGTCAAAGGAAGGGCCTTGGTGAAAATGTTGGCAGTCATATCAGCAGTAGGACAGAAGATAAGTTTGAGCTTGCCAGATTTGATAGCAAAACAAATAAAATGGAAACAGATGTCAATATGTTTAGTGTGGGAGTGATAGCGGTCATTCTTGGCAAGTGCGATGGCGGACATGTTGTCAGAATGAAGTGGAAAAGGGATGGTGTCGAGATTGCAGAAAATTTCCTTGATAAAATTTTGCAACCAAATCGCTTCCTTGGTTGCATAGGTGATAGCGACGTATTCGGCTTCAGCAGTGGAAAGGGTGATGAGTTCTTAACATTTGGAAGACCATGATACAGCTCCTCCATCAACAATAAAGATGTAGCCAGATATAGTGTGTTGGTCAGGAGAAGACATTCCATCAGCGTCAGAAAATCCAAGTACTGTAGAAGAATTGGTGCCAAAGGTGAGACAAAGGTCCTTGGTTTGATTGAGGTAAGCGTAGACCTTGCAAAGATCTGTCCAGTGTTTGTGTCCAGGGTTGGAAGAGAATCAAGATAGCTGAGATATGGCGTAGGATATATCTGGACAAGTGGCGACTGCACAATACATGAGAGTGCCTAGAGCTTCGTGATAAGGTTTGTTGCGTATAAAAACAATGTCATCCTGAGTTCTCGGAGCATCATTGGCAGAGAGAGTAGTTGCTGGATCGAATGGAATGGAAGATTTCAAGCGTTGACCAGATCCATCAAAGAGAGAGTAGCATTGGAGGATGGAGTCGATGTATGCCTTCTGATATCAGTAATTCTTGACCAGGGTCAGGAGTGCTCTAGAACACTATGTAGCACCATAGCGTCATAGCAAGGGTCCCCCTGTTCCTGGTCCCCTGCCAAAGCTATGGAGATCACCAGCAGTGCTACAGAGCGCTCTCTAGCACACTATAGCACCATGCTGTCACCATGTAATTGTCATCACAAACCCATATACATACCATTTTCATTCTAGGTTCCTCAATATTTTATTTCTTATCCAACATAAAGGTTGAGGCAGAAGTTTTGGTAAAAGATTAATAATTTTTATAACAATACAAAGAACAAAATAGTCTACTACGTTAGCATATAATCTAGTATCCCTCACTTCCATAGCCAGTGCCCCAACAGCACCCACCATGAACCACTGCCCATCAGTGCTCAGCACATGTTAATACCCGTGCCCAGCGCCTACCTGCTAACTACCAATCAGTGTTTGTGCTTATGCCCTTATGGCCCAACATCTGGTCAACGACTGTCAGTGTTGTCAATTATCATATGATGTGATGGGTGACGTACCTGGTGATGGAAGATGACAAAGAAGAGAACACCCATCAAAAGGGATCTTAAGATGTCAACTTTAGTGCAGGTAGGGAAGGACTTGGAACCAAAAATTACCTGTGGACTCGGAGGACATGTGTGTGAACTTTGTATCACATGAGGTAAAAAGTATGACAAGCACGTGAAAGTAAGGACACCTTGTCCTCAGGGAGTGCATTTTTACCTCATGTGATTTATCTGGTGACAGGACGCCATAAGAGAGGATGCTATAGAGTGCTACATAGCATACTGAACAAAGTCTGTAGTGTAATGTCGTACTCATATGCTATAATAGACTATAAATAAAAATATGATGCTATGGGCATAATAGACCCTTGCTATGGCTTGCTAAAAGCAAAAATCAGGAATTACTGATGGAGATAGCCATAAAGTTCAATTTTCACGGTTATGACCAACTTCAATGCCTAAGGTCCAATGAAGTTCACTGCCATCAGTAATCTCTAAGTGACTCTTGATAGAGTTCTTGAGAGTCTGCATCATTTGGCAGTTGGGAGCAATAAGAGAGGTGTTGTCGACATGAATGAAAATGATGAGAAGTCGTCCATCAGAAAGGTGTTTGAAGTAGACTGTGTTGTCATGTTGGCATCTGGTGAATCCAATCTTGTCCTCAAGAATGGTGCACCGCCGAGTTGGAGTGTGAAATATTTGAGATCGCCGCTCACCAAGATGGCCAGAACCTTCATCAGTTGTTGCTCGTAGCTCGGCACGTACACTCATGGTACCCATTATCTTCACCCTACTTCATTTGTATTAATCACTCACAATGATACTTTAATCCACACCAGGATTGAACTGTTCATATATGAAGTGTTGGTGCTGCATGGTGGATACGGAAATCTCTCAAGGATCAAACCATATCCACCATTCAAAGCTTTTCAGGCAGAAGACGAGCTGTCTCCTTGTCTTCGAAAAATCAGCTCATATGCAACACATATAATGTTCAGAGCACAGATGGTTCCAATTATTGTTAAGATCCTCGAACTCTGCCCGAATGTCGAAACCTTGCCATCTGGTCTCCTCGTGGACAAACCTGGCAAGTGATTGACACCCTCGGCCATCATCCTATTTCTCGGTTATCCATGGATCTGGGTCTGTTCTGCGTATCACCTAGCATATCCTCGGATGCGAAAATTGAGTATGCATCACCTTTGACTGAATCAATTGACCTGAGGATATTCGACGCTCTTCACTACGTCACGCACCTCACGATCCTCACCAACGGTGCTTTCAGGTTCAGCAAGTGTCATTACCTCACTCGGTTGCCCCGGCTCACCCATGTGGCCATCAGAACATACGAACCCAGGGATGTTGTACAACCAATACTTTCTGCATGTCCTAATTTAACGATGCTCATTGTGTTCTCTGACGACCTGGTTTCTTGCAGAGAGGATCTGTTGTGGATGATAGACCAGCGTCTCGTCATCCTCAATTCCCCACCGGATGCTCTCACAGAATGGTGGAACTCAGTGAAAGGCACGAAGAACTTTAAGGATTTCTGGATGTTAGGCGAGGAGGAAATCTTTGCAGCAACAAAAGAATAGTCACGACTAGCGCGATGATGCAGTGTTAGCTACAGGACACAGACCAGTAGCACAAACCTGTCAAGCTGAAAGATGTGGGGGCCGTTGGTGACTAGCTGGGGTGATTGGTGGAGCGTCTGTATCACTCATCACCCCCATGACACCCTTATTGCACGTTTGACCCCTTTCAATCAAGCCCCTTGACCACAATACCAAGCCCCAAAATACCTGTATCCACTTCATTTGCACTCGTGGATATACCAAGTGCTCTTTACCCCTTAACCCACATTGGCTGTGATTACCTTCATCTCTATGCATTCTCCTATTGTTGTCTTTCGATCCTTGGCTTTCCTCCCCGGATTCCGCCTCCTCTCTATCCACATACACAGGTACCATACCGTATCCGTGTATACTATACGCAGTGTGGCCCCCACCAAATTTATATTGTGTATATACAACCCATGTGTATGCATCCAGTCGAGTAGCTCATCTAGTCACCTAGTTCTCAAGTCTGGTGCCATTGGCCAGACGTATCAGTGGTATAGCCCCGAATCCCGATCCAGTTGTTCAGGGGGTGGATCTGCCACAAACTGAAATCTCGTTTGGTTCGCGTGATCTGAGCCACTTACAGTATATTCGACCAACCCATGCGTGCCAATAGACAACAAACAGCTCGAGACTTTCCCCATTTCTCTAGCTCTCACCTCGAACCCGAACCTGCCTAAGGCCTCTACCCCGTACATGACACTGCAAAATGCATGTTGTTGTAGCTGATAGCTGTAAACAGGAATAGCCATGTTAGATTTTCACTCTAATTTTACTAGTAGAAAAATTAAAATAGTACAGCTGAGAACTTGAATCTGTGGTACATAAGTAAATTTTTTTAACACAGTTGCTCTTCTCCTGCCATAATTTGTTGCAAAAGGTGGTTTATTTTTATCTGATGAGTTATAAATAAATAGGGGCTCAGTAAGGTGAGCGAGCCATTTATGGCTCAATTTGAATCCTAGGCGTGACAATTCACTAATTGTTTACTTAATACCTCCTCACCCAACATCCAGAAATCTTTGAATCCATCCTTGTAATCCCACCATTCAAAGAGAGGATCGGGAGCAGAATTGAGGACGACGAGACGTGGGTCTTGCATGTAAGACGGACGGCTCTCATTGCCTTCACCATAAAAACCGAGGTCTGCATCGACCACAACGAGCATTTTCAGCCTCGGACACATCGAGAGGATTGGTTGTATGACATCTCAAGGATCGTAAGCTTTGATGCCTACATGAGTGAGGCGGGGAAGGCGAGCAAGATAATGACATTTGGTGGCCCAGAGGGTACCACTGATGTTTATCATATCGAGGTGCGTGACATGTTGAAGAGTGTCGAATACCCTGGGGTCGAAGGTAGATTCAGTCAGAGTTGTACCATCCAGGTACCATGGTGTTGCAGGCTCGGATTCTGGAGATGTGGACGTACTAGGTGCCACGCAGAACAAGCACAGATCAAGGGATAACCGCGAAATAGGACGATGGTTGAAGAAATCAATCACAGGCCTTGTGTCTCCATGAGGAAGCCAGATGGCAAGATTCCTGACGTTTGGGCAGAGTTCGAGGATCTTGATAATAATGGGAATTGCCTGGTTTTGGAGCATTATGCGCATCGCGTATGAGCAGACACGTTGAAGACGAGATACCTCGCCTTCTGCCTCTAAAGCTCTGAGTGGTGGATATTGTTTGATCCTTGAGAGATCTCCATATCCGCGATGTAGCACCAGGATTAAATTATCTTGTGAGTAATGAATACCGATGAAGTGAGGTGGAGGCCACAGTTACCATGAGTGCACGCGGCGAGCCACGAGCAACAACCAATGAAGGTTCTGATCATCCTGGTGAGCGGCAATTTCAAATATTTCGCGCTCCAGCTCGACAGGAAGGTGTGGCGGAGATGGTGTGCTTTCGACGCTGTGGTGCATGGCTTGAGCTTGAGGTTGCGTCTGTGCTAACTGGTGCCGGATTAGGTCAAAGCAGTTCAGCGCTCAGCGCTCAGCTATCAAGTCGGACATAATCAGGTGGTTCCCAGCCAGTGCCACTGTTAAATATTAAACTGCAGTTGGTTCATCGGTCGCGCCTTGTGTCGAAAATGCTTCGAATATCCTGGTTGTTAGGTTCGATTGCCTCGCAGGATTTATGGTACA
>Ga0247735_1000897_pt1 | contig 11762 bp, 10 predicted proteins | sample UWRJL178409R2_FD_180934 | JGI IMG/M metagenome (GOLD analysis project Ga0247735, IMG submission 180934) | Plant litter microbial communities from Arlington Agricultural Research Station in Wisconsin, United States - UWRJ-L178-409R-2 | ecosystem: Environmental > Terrestrial > Plant litter >...
CGCCCTGCCCTTGTGGAAGGCGGGACCCCCCGACGTGACCGGCAACCTGCATTTCCGCGCGCAATCCGGCTCTCTGCCCGGTTTCGATACGGAGGCCGTGCGCAGCGAAGCGGCCAAGGCGGATTTCTTTGCGCTCAGCGCCGTCTCGCATCGCGCCTTCGCCTTCGACAGCTTCGACCTGTCGGCGGATCTCGCCGATGGCGCCGCGCAGATCCGCACCGGACGGATCGAGGGACCGGAGGAGACGATCACGCTCTCCGGCGTTATTCCCTACAAGTCGAGAGGACTGGCGCTCTCCGGACAGATCGGCGCGACGAAGCCGGAGACTGACGCGCTGTTTCCGGCTCTGCCGTTCTTCGTCGGCGGCTCCTGGCCGGAGCCGGTGCTGTCAGCCCTGCCCGGCAACCGCCCGAGCGCTTCCAAGTAATATCTTGATGGCAAGCAACATCGTCACGGGGCGTTAGCGGCAGCGCGTTCGTCACGCTCGCGCTGGATTTCCCGGCGCTTGGTGATAACAGATGTACAGACAACGCCGACGGCGACGATGGCGATGAGGATGGTGCAGACCGCGTTGATCTCGGGCGTGACGCCAAGACGGACCTGGCTGTAGATCTTCATCGGCAGCGTGGTGGCACCCGGGCCTGAGGTGAAGCTGGCGATGACCAGATCGTCCAGCGACAGCGTGAAGGCGAGGATCCAGCCCGAGGCCACGGCCGGCGCGATGATCGGCAGGGTGATCTCGAAGAAGGTGCGGACCGGCGGCGAGCCAAGGTCGAGCGCTGCTTCCTCGATCGAGCGATCGAAGGTCATGAGGCGCGACTGCACGACGACGGCGACGAAGCACATGGTCAGCGTCGTGTGCGCCAGCGTGATGGTCCAGAAACCGCGGTCGAGGCCGATCGCCACGAACAGCAAGAGCAGCGATAGGCCGGTGATCACCTCCGGCATGACGAGCGGTGCGTAGACCATGCCCGAAAACAGCATGCGGCCGCGGAAGCGGGTATAGCGCACCAGCGTGATGGCAGCGAGCGTGCCGAGGATGGTGGCCGCCGTTGCCGAGATGACGCCGACGCGCACCGTGACCCAGGCCGCATCGAGCAGCGCCTGGTTATGGAAGAGCGACGCGTACCACTTGGTCGAGAACCCGCCCCAGACGGTGACGAGCTTGGATTCGTTGAACGAAAAGATGACGAGCAGCACGATCGGCAGATAGAGGAAGGCAAAGCCGAGCGCGACGGAGGCGACGTTGAAGCGGGTCCATTTCATCATGGCCTATCTCCCCTGCTCATCGGCTTTGGCCTGGACATTCTGGAAGAACACGATCGGAATCACCAGAATGAGCAGCAGGATGGTTGCCACGGCCGAAGAGACCGGCCAGTCGCGGTTGGAGTTGAACTCGTTCCACAGCGTCTTGCCGATCATCAGCGTCTGCGATCCACCGAGCAGGTCGGGGATGACGAACTCGCCGACGGCGGGGATGAAGACCAGCATGCAGCCGGCGACGACGCCCGGCAGCGACAGCGGGAAGGTCACACGCCAGAAGGCCGTGATCGGCGGGCAGCCGAGATCCTGCGCCGCCTCGATCAGCGTGCCGTCCATCTTCTCCAGCGAGGAATAGAGCGGCAGCACCATGAACGGCAGGTAGGAATAGACGATGCCGATATAGACCGCGATGTTGGTGTTGAGGATGATCAGCGGGCTGTCGATGATGTTCAGCGACAGCAGCAGCTGGTTGAGCAAGCCTTCGGGCTTGAGGATGGCGATCCAGGCGTAGACGCGGATCAGGAAGCTGGTCCAGAACGGCAGGATGACCAGCATCAGCAGCGTCGGGCGGATACTGCGCGGGGCATTGGCCATGCCGTAGGCGATCGGATAGGCGATCAGCAGTGTCAGCAGTGTCGAGACACCGGCGATGATGACGCTCGATAGATAAGCGTTGAAATAGAGCGGGTCGTCGATCAGGTAGTGATAATTGTCGAAGGAGAAGCTGGCGATCTTGTCCCAGACATCGGCCCAGCTGTCGGCGAAGGAGAAAGCCGGATCGTAGGGCGGCATGGCGATCGCCGTCGTCGACAGCGAGATGCGGAAGACGATGAAGAACGGCGCCAGGAAAAACAGCAGCAGCCAGACATAGGGTATGATGATGACGAGGCGGTTGTAGACGGATGATCCGAGCTTGCCCATGGCGTCAATCCTTCAGCACGACGCCGGCGTCCTCGGCGAAGGTGACCCAGACTTCCTGATCGTAGACGAAGGGGTCCTCGACGGAGCGCTGGGCGTTTAGCGACGACGCCTTGACCACCTTGCCGCTCTTCAGCTTGACGTGGAAAACGGTCATGTCGCCGAGATAGGCAATGTCCCAAAGCTCGCCGGATGCGGCGTTGATGCCGGGATTGGCGGGCGGTGTACGGGTGACCTTCAGCTTTTCGGGGCGGATGGCGAAACCGGCGGCGGTGCCGACCGGCGGGGCCTCGGCGCCGGTGACCCGGATCGTCAGGCTTTCATCCACCGAGATCTCGACCTTGTCGCCGATCGATGCCGTAACCTTGCCGTCGAAGATGTTCACATCACCGATGAAGTCGGCGACGAAGCGCGAATTCGGCGCCTCGTAGATTTCGGCCGGCGTCGCGACCTGGACCACCTTGCCATGGCTCATTACCGCGATGCGGTCAGCCATGGTCATCGCCTCTTCCTGGTCGTGGGTGACGACGACGAAGGTGAGGCCGAGGTTCTGCTGCAGGTCCATCAGCTCGAACTGGGTTTCCTCGCGCAGTTTCTTGTCGAGTGCGCCGAGCGGCTCGTCGAGCAGCAGCACCTTCGGGCGCTTGGCGAGCGAGCGGGCGAGCGCCACGCGCTGGCGCTGGCCGCCGGAGAGCTGGTTCGGCTTGCGGGCGGCGAACTTCTCGAGCTTCACCATCTTCAGCATCTGCAGCACGCGTTCGCCGATCTCGTCCTTGCTCATGCCATCCTGGCGCAGACCGAAGGCGATGTTCTTCTCCACCGTCATGTGCGGGAAGAGCGCGTAGGACTGGAACATCATGTTGACGGGGCGCTTGTAGGGCGGGGTACCGGCCAGATCCGTACCGTCGAGGACGATCTCGCCCGCGGTCGGCTGCTCGAAACCGGCCAGCATGCGCAGCAGCGTGGACTTGCCGCAGCCGGACGCGCCGAGCAGGGCGAAGAACTCGCGGTGGTAGATGTTCAGGGAGAGGTCATCGACGGCGGTGAAATCGCCGAAGCGCTTGGTGACGTTCTTGACCGCGATGAACGGCTTGGCGGCCGGATCGGTCCAAGGCGCAAAGGAACGGCGAATATTGCCGAGTGACTTCATGATGTTTCCCCGAATGAGCTGAACGGACCCGATGCGCCATCAAAAGAAATGCCCGAACCTTTGGGGTTCGGGCAGATCAGTGCGTTTTACTGACCGGTGACCACCGTGGTCCACAGTCGCGTCACCACGCGCTGCGCTTTGGCGTCAAGCGGCGGAACGGTGAACAGTTTCGCCATGACTTCAGGCGTCGGATAGATCGCCGTGTCGTCGATCACTTCCTTGTCGAGCAGCGGCTGCGAGGCCTTGTTGCCGTTGGCGTAGAACACGTAGTTCGATGCCTTGGCGGCCACTTCGGGCTTCATCATATAGTTGATGAACTCATGGGCTTCGGCCACATGCGGCGCGTCGGCCGGGATACCGAACACGTCGAAGAAGATCTGCGCGCCCTGCGAGGGAACGGAGTAATCGACCTTGACGCCGGCATTGGCTTCAGTGGCGCGGTCGCGGGCCTGGAACACGTCGCCGGAGAAGCCGAGCGCGATGCAGATGTCGCCGTTGGCGAGCGCGCTGATGTATTCCGAGGAGTGGAACTTGCGCACGAAGGGACGGACCGCCATCAGCACGTCCTGCGCCTTCTTCAGGTCGTCGGCCTTGGTGCTGTTCGGGTCGAGGCCGAGGTAGGCGAGGACCGACGGAATGACGTCGGTCGGCGAATCCAGCATGTAGATGCCGCAATCCTTGAGCTTGGCGGCCTTGGCCGGATCGAACAGCGCATCCCAATTGGGCTTCTCGTCGGTGCCGAGTGCTGCCTTTACCTTGTCGACGTTGTAGCCGATGCCCGTGGTGCCCCACATGTAGTCGACGGCGTACTCGTTGCCCGGATCGAAGGAGGCGACGCCCTTGGTGACCACGTCCCACATGTTGGAGAGGTTCGGCAGTTTCGACTTGTCGAGCTTCTGGTAGACGCCGGCAGCGATCTGGCGCTGCATGAAGGAGACGGTCGGGACGACGACGTCATAGCCGGTGCCGCCGGCCAGAAGCTTGGCCTCCAGCGTCTCGTTGCTGTCGAAGGTGTCGTAGACGACCTTGATGCCGGTTTCCTTGGTAAAATCCTCGAGGATGGAGCTGTCGATGTAATCGGACCAGTTGTAGACGTTGACGACACGATCCTCGGCCATGGACGGCGAAACGGAAAGCCCAGCCACGAGCGCCGTGGCTGCAAGCCTTGCGAGAGTTGACCTCATGCTATCTCCTGTTTTTGTTTGGGCATCGTTTTCCGCGGACGCCCTCCCTCTGGTTTTGGTTGCAGACTAGAAAGGATTTCCGGAGCCGACAAGGGCAAAATCCTGCACTCTCAATGATTTCACGGGATTAGAAATCGAAGCTGCTAAGACCCGCCACCATTTGATCGAGCCCCAATGGACGGGTTACAGGCGGCTCGGCGCGCGACAGGCAACCACGCCGCTCACACAACCGACAGCCGGACCCGATCGCGATCGCCTCCTGCTTGGCTACCGCCTTGCCATAGACCGTCGCCTCACCCGCCTCCGCATTGCAACCAACGAGCAGCGCGGTGCGGCGGACGCGCTCGCCGAACGGCGCGTTCGGGCCTTCCAGCGTCCGGGAGATTGTCAGATACCGCGCCTTGTCTGGTGTCTCGACCGTCTCGGCAAGGATCTGGCCCGGCTGCAGCAAGGCGACGTGGACGTTCAGCTTGGGACAGTCGCCGCCGAAACGTACATGCGGAAACCCCTGCCCGCCCAGCCGCCGCAGCCGGTGGCCGGCACCATCGATTTCCATCGCGAAGAATGGCAGCGCAGAAGCGCCGGGCCGCTGCAGCATAGTCAATCGCATGGCGGCCTGCTCGAAGGAGACGTTGAAGCGGGCGCGCAGGATGTCGATGTCATACGACACGCCCTGGGCGGCGGCGAAAAAGGCTGCGTAAGGCATGGTGAGCGCCAGCGCCGCGTGGCGCGTCAGCTCGAAGCGCGCGATGCGCCTGGCCTCCTGAGTGGAGAGCGTCAGGCCTTCGAGTTCTTCCAGCATGGCCTCGCTCAGCGCCAGCGCCGCGACCTCGATGGCAATCTCCTGCGCCTGGTCGGCCGCCGACAGGCGTTCGGAGATGAACAAGCGCATGGAGTGCCGGTCGAAACGGCGGCGCAGGTCGGGCATGACATGGATGGGCAACACCCGCACGCTGATACCACGCTCGACACGCAACCAATTCCGGAACGCCGCGGGATCACGCGGATCGGAAAGCGCATGCAGGAAGGCTTCGGCAGCCGCTTCGATCCGCGGAAAATAGGTCGATCGGCGCTCGAGCACGTCGCGCACCTCATCGGCGGGCAAGCGCGCCCCCGACAGTGGCGCCGGCCCGTCGCCCGCGGCCAGGAGCGTGAGATCGGAAAGGCGCGCGGCCTGCTCGCGATAGGCGCGGTAGAGCTTGATGACACCGCTTGCCGCATTGGGCGCGGCGTCGGCGAGCTCGACCAATTCCTGATCACCGGGCAACTCGCCCGACAGCAATGGGTCGGCGAACACTTCCTTGAGCTGCCCGAGACTGCCGCCGCTTTCGTGCCGCAGCTCCTCCAGATCGACCCTGTAGACCGCCGCGAGCTTCAACAGGAGCTGCACCGTGAGGGGCCGCTGGTTGCGCTCGATCAGGTTCAGATAGGAGGGAGAAATCTCCAGCGCCTCCGCCATCGCCGTCTGGGTGATCGCGAGGCCATTGCGGATCCTGCGAACTTTCGGGCCAGCAAAGATTTTCCGTTCAGCCATGTGACAGTCCTTTACAGAATAGAGCCGTCGCCATTTTTACAAAAATTGACAGATTTACAAACTGAAACTGTCATAGTCTTTGCATTGCGACCCGTTTTACAGAGCTCAAACCCATATAACTCTGGCCATTTCTTCCCGATTTGTAAATCCTGTCAATCAGCCAAACCGGCATGATGATCTGCAAGGAGGAACAGATGACAGAGTTTGACACGCTTCACCGCAACATTCCCGCCAGACGCTTCGACGGGATCGAGCGTCCCTACTCTGCCGAGGATGTCAGGCGATTGCGCGGATCCGTCGCGCTTCGCTATTCGCTGGCCGAGATGGGCGCCAACAGGCTGTGGCAGCTGCTGCACCAGGAGGATTTCGTCAATGCGCTGGGCGCGCTTTCGGGCAACCAGGCGATGCAGATGGTGCGCGCCGGGCTGAAGGCGATCTATCTCTCCGGATGGCAGGTGGCGGCCGATGCCAATACCGCTTCGGCGATGTATCCCGACCAGTCGCTCTACCCTGCCAATGCCGGACCCGAGCTTGCCAAGCGCATAAACCGCACGCTGCAGCGCGCCGACCAGATCGAGACTTCGGAGGACAAGGGCCTGTCGGTCGATACATGGTTCGCGCCCATCGTCGCCGATGCCGAAGCGGGGTTCGGCGGCCCGCTGAACTCCTTCGAGATCATGAAGGCCTATATCGAGGCGGGCGTCGCCGGCGTGCACTTCGAGGATCAGCTGGCGTCGGAGAAGAAGTGCGGCCATCTCGGCGGCAAGGTTCTGATCCCGACCGCCGCCCATATCCGCAACCTCGATGCGGCGCGCCTTGCCGCTGACGTCATGGGCGTCTCCACACTCGTCATCGCCCGCACCGACGCGGAGGCCGCCAAGCTCCTGACCTCCGATATCGACGAGCGCGACCAGCCTTTCGTCGACTACGATGCAGGGCGCACGGTCGAGGGATTCTATCAGGTTCGCAACGGGCTGGAGCCCTGCATCGCGCGCGCCGTCGCCTATGCGCCGCATTGCGACCTGATCTGGTGCGAGACGTCGAAACCGGATCTGGAGCAGGCGCGCCGCTTTGCCGAAGGCGTGCACAAGGTGCATCCGGGCAAGCTGCTCGCCTACAACTGCTCGCCGTCGTTCAACTGGAAAAAGAACCTCGACGACGCGACGATCGCCAAGTTCCAGCGCGAGCTGGGGGCGATGGGTTACAAGTTCCAGTTCATTACGCTCGCCGGCTTCCACCAGCTGAACTTCGGCATGTACGAGCTCTCGCGCGGCTACAGGGACCGGCAGATGGCCGCCTATTCGGAGCTGCAGCAGGCGGAGTTCGCCGCAGAAGCAAACGGCTACACGGCGACCAAACACCAGCGAGAGGTCGGCACCGGTTATTTCGATGCCGTCTCGATGGCGATATCAGGCGGCCGGTCATCGACCACTGCGATGGGCGGATCGACCGAGCACGCACAGTTCAAACCAGCCGCCGAATAGCGAACCCGAAGGAGGAGACAGCCATGCCTACGCTTGCACGCGTCAAGGAACGCGCCGAGGAACAATCCAGCAGCATGACGGCCGACCAGCAGGGCATGATCCGCATGCTGGCCAACGATCTGCACCGGCTCAACCAAACGGTGATGAAGGCGGTCGATGCCGGCGTCTCCGTCGAGATCGTGCGCTCGGCCCGCCATCACGGCGGCGATGGAAACTGGGGCGACCTGCTGGTTCCCGTCATCGTCGCAGGCCGGGTTTCGCCCAGCCCCTGATCCTGCTTGCGACGCGGCGCCTCAGCTTCGGCTGGGGCGCTTTCCGGCGAAGAGATCGCCGTAGCTTTTCAACAGCCGCGTCATGCGATCCGCGACGGTGCGGATTTCCGTGCGATGCCGATCCTCGTTGTTCATGACGATCCACTGGCGGTGGCGCAGTTCCGGCACCTCGGCCCCCAGGCGCTGCAGGTCCGGATCGAGATCGCCGACGAAACAGGGAAGTACCGCCTTGCCGGCGCCGGCGCGCACGAGATCGGGCAGAGAGCGCGGGCGGTTGACGGTGACGACGATCGCGCCCGGCGCGTTCAGGTGCGGCCATCGGAGATAGCTGGAGATCGCGTCCGCCTCACTGACGGCAATCCAGCGCTCCTCCTGCTCGTCGGCATTGCGCCTGACATAGACCGCGTAGGCCACCTCCCCCAGCAGGCGCGCAGCCAGATTGGTTTCCTCGGGCTCGAATGCCCGGATGCCGATGTCGATTTCGCGGTAGTTCAGGTTGGCGCGGGCCTCCCCGACGGTGAGCGAGATGGCGAAATTGTCGCCAGGCATGCGCAGCGCGCCAAAATTCTCCGCCATCAGCCAGGCGCCCCAGGTGCCGGCGGCAATCCGCACCGTGGCAGCGGTGCTGCCGGCCCTGCGCCAGACATCGACCTTGCGGGCGGTGGCTTCCATGTCCTTGACGTGATCGAGCAGCGCCTGGCCATCCGGCGTCAACCGATAACCGGTCTGGCTGCGGGTAAACAGCGACCGCCCGATCTCCTGCTCGAGATCGAGCATCCGCCGGCCGATCGTTGCCGGGCTCAAACCGCAGGCAGCGCTGGCACCGGTAAGGCCGCCAAGCCGCGCAACCTGGAGGAAAAGCTGAAAGGAATCCCATTGCGTGTTTTTCATCGATGAAAAACATAGCGCGGTTCTTTGTGTTTATGAAGCTTATTCTGAAGGATATAAATACGGTGTCTCAATTGCTCAGGAGGACATCGTCATGATCGAGCTGATCGCCTTTGCCTATCTTGCGGAGCTCAAGCACAATGAGCGAAACCCTCGGTCGGCCGCTGCCGAAGACGCATTCTACCGCGATTTCCGACCCTCGCCGCTGTGGTTGCTTGCGGAGAGCCTGCGCTCGCTGCTGCGACACGCCAAAACGGAAAAGGGCCGCGACATGCGCGACCCTCCGATGTTCAACCTGGTCAAAGCTCCACTCAGGCAGCGTTGCGCAGCCGTCCCTGATTTGCGACGGGAGACGCATCGATGCGGAACTGCTGGATCAGCGTCATGAGCGCATCGGCTTCGCTGGCGAGCTGACGGCTCTGCTCGGTGGTCTCCTCGACCATCGCGGCGTTCTTCTGGGTCATCTGGTCCATGGCATTGACGGAACCGTTCACCTCCTGGAGTGCTGCCGACTGATCGGCGCTGGCGGTGGCGATGGTCTGTACGTGCTTGCTGATGGCGATGATCTCGTGGCTGATCGAGGCAAGCACCGATCCGGTCTTCTGGACGAGACCGGAACCGGCGGCGACTTCCCTGGTAGACTTCTCGATCAACCCCTTGATCTCGCGTGCGGCGTCGGCCGAACGCTGGGCCAGTTCGCGGACTTCCATGGCGACAACCGCAAAGCCCTTGCCGGCCTCGCCAGCGCGCGCGGCCTCGATGCCGGCGTTGAGCGCGAGGAGATTGGTCTGGAAGGCGATATCGTCGATAACTTCGATGATCTGTTCGATCTGCTTGGAGGCCTCCTCGATCCGGTCCATGGCGGCGACGGTGTCGCCGACCACGACGCCGGAGCTGTCGGCTGTCTTCTTGGTGACGATGACGGCGCTGTTGGCCTCGCGTGCCCGCTCGGCGGAGGAGCGCACGGTGACGGTAATCTCCTCGACGGCAGCGGCCGTTTCCTCGAGGCTTGCGGCCTGCTGTTCGGTACGCTTGGACAGTTCGCCGGCAGATGCAAGCATCGAGCCGGAATTGTGGTGGATCGCGGCGGCATTGTCGCGGATGCGCGACAGCGTGTCCTGCAGGCGTTCCAGCGAGGCATTGAAATCGACGCGCAACTGCTCGAGCCGGCCGACGAACGGCGTGTCGATCATCTGCGAGACATCGCCCTGCGACAGACGGCCGAGGCCGGCGGCAAGCTGGTTGACGGCGAAATCGATCTGGCCGTCGAGCGTGCGCTTGTCGGCGTCGTTGCGGCTGCGTTCGGCGTCGCTCAACGCGCGCTGTTCGGCGGCCTGCGTCTCGAGGCTGAGGCGTGCGCGGGCGCCGTCCTGGAACAGGGCCAAGGCGCGGCCGATGGCGCCGAACTCATTCTGCTTGTCGACGCAGGGAACCGGTGCGTCGAGATTACCCGAAGAGATGTTGTTGATGGCTGAGGTCAGCGCTTCCAGCGGACGTACCGTGGCGCGGATGGCGAAGTAGGCGATGACGGCAACAATCATCAGGACGGCGAGGCCGGCGCCGACGACCAGTGTCAACAGTTGCTGCAGGCTGCTGTAGTAGACCTCCATCGGGATGCCGATGAACATGACGCCAACTATCGATCCAGCGGCGCTTTTGATCGGGAAATAGCCGGTCATGAACTTCTTGCCGAACAGGTCGGCCGGACCGTAATAGGCAATGCCCTTCGACAATGCCGCCTGTGCCGGATGATCGGCGGCGAGCTTGGTGCCGACGGCGCGCTCGCCATTTTCCTTCTTCACATTGGTCGAGACGCGGACATAGTCGGTGCCCTGGCGCTCGAACACCGTTGCGTAACCGGCAATGGAGGCGGCGGTGCGATCGACGAGCGCGTGATCGCTGAGGGCCGGCAACTTGTCTTCCGTGATCGAAATCAGCTGGTTGTCGCGAACATCAATCTTCGCGGTCTGATCACCGGCGGCATAGAGCACCGCCATGGCGCGGCTGGCGTCCCTGGCGTCGGTAACGGCGCTGGTCATCACATACGCGCTCAGATTGTAGTAAGTGACAGAAACAATCGCAGCCGTACTGAAGACCAACAGTGCAAGCGTAATCGCGACGATCTGTCGAACAATAGAAGCTGAGAAGAAACGAAGCATAATCGGACCCCTGAGAGACAATCAGGGCAAAATAGGAAAAATGTTTTAAGAAAAATTCTATCAAAATTGACAGAAATCAGTTCGGGGCAGGTGAGAATGCACGGGTGATTTCCTGCATACAGCCTGATGCCAGAAACGCCGATGGCTCCCGGTGGGAGCCATCGTTCGCTTTTCGTATGATATGGTCAGGCGGCGCGGTGAAGCCGACCCTGCGTATCGCGCTCGATCTTGAACTGACGGATCAGCGCCAGAAGAGCATCTGCTTCGGTGGCGAGTTCGCGGCTGGCCGCCGTCGTCTCCTCGACCATGGCAGCGTTTTGCTGGGTCATCTGGTCCATCTGGTTGACGGTCGCGTTGACCTCCTGCAGCGCACTCGACTGGTCGTGGCTGGCACGGGCGATGACTTCGACATGCTCGCTGATGACAACGATCTGGGTGCTGATCTTGGCAAGGACCGAGCCCGTCTGCTGCACGAACGAGGAACCGGAACTCACCTCCGTGGTCGACTTGTTGATCAGGCCCTTGATCTCCTGTGCCGCGGCGGCGGAGCGCTGTGCCAGTTCGCGCACTTCCATGGCAACGACCGCGAAGCCCTTGCCGGCTTCTCCCGCACGCGCCGCCTCGATGCCGGCGTTGAGCGCAAGGAGGTTGGTCTGGAAGGCGATTTCGTCGATGACGCCGATGATCTGCTCGATCTGGCGCGAGGCGTCTTCGATGCGCGTCATCGCGTCGATCGCATTGTTGACGACGGTGGCGGAATCGTCGGCGCTGCGCTTGGCCTGGCGAACGACCTGATCGGCCTCCTTGGCGCGCTCGGCGGACGAGCGAACCGTGACGGTGATCTGGTCCACGGCGGCTGCGGTCTCCTCCAGCGAGGCGGCCTGATGCTCGGTGCGCTTGGCGAGATCCT
>Ga0247735_1000898_pt1 | contig 11760 bp, 11 predicted proteins | sample UWRJL178409R2_FD_180934 | JGI IMG/M metagenome (GOLD analysis project Ga0247735, IMG submission 180934) | Plant litter microbial communities from Arlington Agricultural Research Station in Wisconsin, United States - UWRJ-L178-409R-2 | ecosystem: Environmental > Terrestrial > Plant litter >...
TGCCGAAGTCGGCGGTGATGTCATGCGGCGCCTGCGAGACCTCTTTGAGCCAGCTGTTGCCGACGGCCATGGCCACACCCACGGCGATGCCGGCGAGAAAACGACCGAGATAGAGCGGCGCGGGGCCGAAGACTCCGCAGGCGAGGGACGCGCTGGCGGCGATTGCGGCGATGACCCCGACGTACATCAGCGGGCGTCGTCCGTAGCGGTCCGAGAGGGCGCCCGTGAGCAGCAGGCCCGGCGCGAGCCCCAGCACATAAATGCCGAGGAACGCGTTGACGACCAGCGAAGAGTAATGCTGCTCGGCCTTATAGAGCAGCAGCAGAGGGGTGAATTGGTTGCCGCTCCACGAGAGCACAAACACCAGGCCGAAGACAATCATCCAGGGGGTGATGCGACCCCGCGCCACGGTCGGTGGGGTACTGGTCACAGGTCACGAGCCTATGCCGTGAATGCGCTGCTCGATCCATGACTTTAGTCACAGCTTTGTCCGGGAACTACCGGTGCGATGAGAGTGTGCGGGCTCGGCGCGCAGAGCGTTAGGCCTGCGGTGTGCCCGTGGCGGGCGGACGGCGGATGCTCCGCAGTCGAACCACAATGATCCACCCCACGCCGAGCACAGCGCCGATAACGGTCATCACCCAGCCCGCGAGAACCTTCGTCTCGGGCGACGTGCCACTGGCACCGGGAGAGGTGTAGGCCGCAGAGTCGACGGGCACCGCGCTGCCCTGAATAAGCAGCACCACACCCACAATCAGCAGGGCGGCGGCGAGGATCGGGACACCCCAGCTGCGGAGAAGTTCGAGGGGAAGCATCCATCCAGAGTAGGCGCTACTCGGTGTTCGTTACTCGGTGTTCGTTACTCGAGAAGATCGATGGAGACGGCGACCGGCTCGCCCGGTGTGAGTGCCTCGGCCTTTCGCACAGCGGATTTCACCGGGAGCGCGTACGACCCGTCGCCCAAGCCGGGGAACATCGAGGTTGTCCACACCGATCCCCCGATCGTCACTTGCACACGCACCGAGCCGAACCCCCGGGGCGGGCGGGGCTGGTCGCGAATCTCGGCAGACTCGGCCTCCGGCACAGACACAAAAAACCAGTTGTCCCGGGAGCTCCACTCCCAGAGATCGGAGGTGAAGTCAACATGGGTGAGTCGGTCGCTCATCCCTCGATCGTAGTCGGGAGGATGCTCTGGGCCAGTGGTGGTGGTGTGGTGGCGGGATTGGCCGGGCGTTACTCGCTGCCGCGAAGTTCGAGCTGCCCGAGCATCCGGCGCAATGCCTCCTCAAACTGATCGCGCTGCTCGTTCGACAGCGAGGACGCGATGGATGCTTCGAAGGCAAGCAGCTCGGGCACGGCGTCGTCGATTTTGGCAACCCCGGCATCGGTCAGGCGCACGTAAACCACCCGGCGGTCGCTGTCACTGCGTTCGCGCACGGCGAGCCCGCTGCGCTCCAGCTGCCCCATTCGTTTGGTGATCGAGGCGTTGGAGGTGATGAGGGTGCGCGCGAGATCGGAGGAGGTCAGGGGCTCGGGCGAGCGGCGCACCGCGGAGAGCACGTCGAACTCGCCGCGCGAGATGCCAAACCCGGAGAGCACCTCGTCGCTGAGAAGGGTGACCACCCGCGCGATCCGGAGCACTCGACCGATGGTGCCGACGGCGGTGGTGTCCATCTCGGGGCGGAGGGTGAGCCAGGCGGCCCGGATCTCGTCGATCGCGTCACGGTGCTGCATTGCACGGTCCATTCTGACGACGGGGAGGAGGCCGAACCGGGACTGGAACGGGCGCACTGGTCGCGTCATAAGTATTTTACCTATAAAATAGTTGAGTTCGTCTTTCAGATCGGAAATCCTTGTCTTCCCCCTCTCCCCTTAGCGCGTGGTCGCGCGATGTTGTCGCCGTCGGCGGCCACCGCGGCGCTCACCGGGTCGCCCTTCGTGCCGGAATCTCGGTCGCGGTGCCCCTGCTCACCATCTATCTGATGGGCCACGTCGAGTGGTCGCTCTACGCCGCGTTCGGTGCGTTCACTGCGTTGTATGGCCGCAGCTCGTCTCCCCTACATCGCATTCGTATGCAGTCTTCCGCCGCCGTGATGATGATCGCGTCCCTGCTCCTGGGCGTTGGCGTCGCCACCCTGCCGAACCCCGAATGGACCATTGTGGTGGTGGCCACCCTGTGGACCATGGTGGTTGCTGCCGTCTCAGATGCGCTGAACTGGCATCCACCCGGTCCCCTCTTTGCGGTCTTCGCGCTGTGTGCCGTGGCCTCCGTTCCCGTGCAGAGCACCAGCTTTCGCGATGCGGCTCTCGTCAGCATCGCCTCCGCCCTGTTCTCGATCCTGGTGGGATTCCTCGGCCACTCCCGCACCGAACGCCGGTCGACCGCAGGGCGTGCCGGCCCCGCCCGGCCCACGTTCGCCCAGCGATTCTCCGGCCGCGACGAATGGTTTCTCCTGCTGCGCTTTGGTGCCGCCGCGGGCATCGCGGGGGCGCTCTCGACCGCGCTCGGCATTGGTCACCCGTATTGGGCCATTGTCGCGGCCATTGTTCCCATCAGCGGCGTGACGATGTCGCATTCGCTGGTGCGCGCAACGCACCGTGTGGTTGGCACGTTTTTTGGCCTGCTCCTGGCCTGGGCGATCCTCGCGTTCGAGCCATCGGGCCTGGTCGGGATCCTCATTGTGGTCGCCCTGCAGATTGGCGCCGAGCTGTTTGTTGGGCGCAACTACGCGCTCGCGCTGATCTTTGTTACGCCACTGGCGCTGGTGATGATCGCGTTGGCGCACCCCGTCGGAGTGGCGGCGCTGATCCAGGACCGCGCGGTCGAAACCGTGCTCGGAACAGTAGTCGCTCTCGCCGTGGTCACACTCTCGTGGCTCGCCCGGGGCCGCACCCGGGGAATCGCCCGGTCGTAGATCGTTGTGTCACCCGATTGGGGGGATGTCGCCGGGCTGTCCTAACGTGGAGGGATGACACCTCGTCACCGACCTGTCCGTCTACTGGCCGTCTCCCTTGCCGGACTTCTGGTGCTGAACGCGTGCACCACCCCCGCCGATGAATCGGCGGACCCGCATCAGGCGCAGACCTCGAGTCCGCCCGACGCCGTGACGGTGGTGGCATCCGGCACCGATGTGGGTACGGCGCTCGGCACCAGCCGCGCCCTGTTCACCCACTCTCCCGTAGTGGTCGTTGCGCCGACGGGCGACGCTGACGCCGCCGAACTCGCGGCGGGCACAGCAGTGGACCTCGGCGTTCCCCTGTTGATTGCCCCGGCGAAGGGTGATGACGGTGCTGACGCCCTGGCGGACGAGTTCGACCGCCTGGGCGTCACCACCGTGCTTGCCGTCGGCGACGTTGGTCAGATCGATGTAGGCGACCTCGACGACGCTGCGGGTGATTCCGCGGAGAACTCTGGGGTGGTACGGGTTGATGCCACGTCCGACGCACTCGCGATTGCGGCCACCGAGTTGCCCACCATCGTCCGTGCTGAGCCCCTCACGGATACCGTGGCGCTCGCGATCGACGACCCCGCGCAGACCGCGGCCATAGCTACGGCGGAGGCGTCGGGCATCGAGGTACTGCGTGTACCAGCATCCACCCCGAATCCCCAAGCCACGCCGGAGATCATCGAAGCCCTGCACGCCTCACCCGCCACCAAAACCCTCTCCATCGGCGCCGCCTACAACACCGAACCTGCCCTGGAGTGGAAGATTCGCACCGCGAAGACCGGCACCCAGCTGCCGGGCGGTGGGCAGCTGATGTTTCCCGCCCACCAGTTTGTGGCGCTCTACGGTGCGCCGGGAACGGGGTCTCTGGGGGTGTTGGGGGAACAGGATGCCGCGGCGTCAGTGCAGCGGGCGCGCGACGTCGCCGCTCCCTACACCGGGCTCACCGACAAAACCGTGGTGCCGATGTTCGAGATCATCGCGACGGTTGCGGCGGGAGCTGCCGGAAGTGACGGCGATTACTCCAACGAACTCGAGATTGAACGGCTGCGCCCGTGGATCGACGCGGCGACCGAGGCCGGGATGTATGTGGTTATCGACCTTCAGCCCGGGCGAACGGATTTTTTGACCCAGGCCAAGCGCTACCAGAGCCTGCTCGAGCTGCCCAACGTGGGCCTCGCGATTGATCCGGAGTGGCGGCTCGCGCCCGACCAGGTTCCCCTCGAGCAGATCGGGTCAGTGAGTGCGGCCGAGGTCAACGCGGTCACCTCGTGGCTGGCGGATCTCACCAACACCAACGGACTGCCGCAGAAGATGGTGGTGCTCCACCAGTTCCAGCTCAAGATGCTGCAGGATCGCAGCCAGATCGACACATCCCGCCCCGAGCTGGCGATGCTGATCCACGCCGACGGGCAGGGCGCCCAACCCGACAAACAGGCGACCTGGCGTGCACTGCATCAGGATGCTCCGGCCGGCATCGCCTGGGGATGGAAAAACTTCTACGACGAAGACGCCCCGATGCTGACGCCCGAACAGACGGTGACCGATGTGTCACCGCTGCCGGACCTCATCACCTACCAGTAGCACCGGTCACTCCACCACGCGGCCCGCCTCCAGCCGGACGACCCGATCGGCGCGCACTATCACCTCGTCATCGTGGGTGACGTGAACAACGGTTGTCCCTCGGCGCACTTCCGCGTCGAGCGCCGCAGCAATCAGGTCGCGGGCGAACGCGTCCACGCCGGCGGTGGGTTCGTCGAGCAGCAGCACTTTGGCACGCTGGGCCAGGCCCTGCGCCACCAGCGTGCGCTGGCGTTGCCCGCCCGACAGTTCCGTGAGGGATCGCTGCGCGAGATCCTGCAACCCGAGAGCAGCAAGTGCGTCATCCACAATGTCCCGATCGGTGCGGGTGATGCGCCGCCAGGCACCGCGCTGGGCCCAGCGCCCCATGGTGACGGTGTCGCGCACCGTGAGCGGCAACCCATCGGGCACACCGCTGCGCTGGACAACCAGCGCGATGCCCCCGTTCGCCCTCTCACTGCGCCGCACTGATCCCGAGGTGACCGGCACAACACCGGCGAGAAGCCCAAGGAGTGTGGATTTTCCCGACCCGTTGGCCCCAGCGATAGCCGTCATCCCGTATGCGGGAATGTCTAGGTTCACCCCGGCGAGCGCAGGAATCCCGTTGTGCGACACGAACACGTTCGTCAGCGTCCACGCGACATCGCGAGCGGGACCAGAGGGCCTCGCCGCGTCACGAAGGGTAACGTCGGGCGAGACACGGAAGGAGAAAGCCATGTCCCGAGTGTACGTGATATCGAGAACCATTTTCATGTAGGGTCGTCGCCATGACCTGGATCACCGAGCCGTTTGCCGCGGACTTTATGCAACGGGCGCTTCTCGGAGGCGTTCTCGTCGCCACCATTTGCGCCGTGGTGGGCACCTGGGTGGTGATCCGCGGAATGGCATTTCTCGGGGAGGCAATGGCCCACGGCATGCTCCCCGGGGTGGCCGCAGCCTCGCTCATCGGGGCGCCCGTTATCCTCGGCGCCGCCGTCAGCGCGGTGGTGATGAGCCTCGGTGTGAGCCTCATTTCCCGGCGGGGACGCCTGTCCCAAGACACCAGCATCGGTCTGCTTTTTGTGGGGATGCTCTCGCTCGGCGTCATCATCGTGTCGCACTCGCGCAGCTTCGCCGTCGATCTCACGGCGATCCTGTTCGGCGACGTGCTGGCGATCAGCGAACCGGACCTCGCAATGCTCGCACTCGCCCTGGTGGTGACCGTACTCGTCACGGCCGGATTCCACCGATCGTTTGTCGCGCTCGCGTTCGATCCCCGCATCGCCACAACGATGACGCTGCGGCCACGACTCGCGCACGTCGCCATGATCGGTCTGGTCACCCTCGCGGTTGTCGCCTCCTACGGCGCGGTGGGCTCTCTACTCGTGGTCGGACTGCTCCTGGCCCCCGCGGTTGCCGCCGGCCACTGGGCCCACCGGATCCCCGCGATTATGCTCCTCGCCGCCGCGTTCGGCGCCGCGGCCGTACTGCTCGGCCTCCTGCTCTCCTGGTACGCCGGCACCGCCGCCGGAGCATCCATCGCACTCACCGCGATCTGCCTCGCCGTCGCGTCGGCCGCCGTGTCCACCCTTCGCCGCCGCCGTGGGGGCGCAGAGTCCTCCGCCGCGCCGGAACGTCTCCCCTCGATCCCGCAACAGAAAGCCACAAGTGCCTCGAACTAACACCGCTCGAATCCACACTGCTCGAATCCACCCCACTCGAGTCCGCACCATCCGTTCCCTCTCGCTCGCGGCGCTTACAGCTGTCACACTGGCAGGCTGCGCGTCGACCTCGCCTCCCGCAGAACAGCCAGCAGAGACGTCCACCCCGCACGGTTTTGTCGAAGGAGCCGCCGAGGCCGCCGAACCCCAATTGCACCTCGCTGCCCTGTCCGGCGCCGGCGAGATCACACTCCTCGACCTGCTCGACGAGAGCAGCGACACGCTGGGGACGGTGGATGCCGCCTCGGCAGTCTCCACGGACGGGCGCTACCTCTTTGTCTCCTCACAGACGACGGGTGAGCTGTCGGTGATCGACACCGGTGTGTGGACGGTGGACCACGAAGACCATTTCCACTACTACCGCGCAGAAGCCCGTGTGGTGGGCTCCCTCGAGGGGCAGGGTGAAGCCGTGGTCTCCTCCGGCCCCACCGTGACCGGCGTGTGGTTTGCCGAGTCGGGCGAAGGGATCCTGCTGGACACCGCCGCTCTCGGCACCGGCGAGATCACCGAGGTCGCCCGCATCAGCGGCGAGCCCCACACCGGCGTACTCGTCCCGTTCGGTGACGCCGTCCTCGCGACGGGCGCCAACGCGGAGGGGATTGCCTCCCGCGTCGACGTTCTCGGCACAGACGGGACGCCCACGACGAGCGCCGGAGCAGCGTGCGAGGCGCTCTCGGGCAGCATCACCACGCGTGTGGGTGTGGTGTTCGGATGCGCCGATGGTGCACTTCTCGCCACAACCAGCGCCGACGGAATCACCTTTGAGTCGATTCCCTACCCGGCCGATGCGCTCGCGGACGGCGCCGGTGTCTCCACCGCGGACCGCGCGCTGGAGTTCCGCAACCGGGAGGGACGCCCCTCCGTCGCCGCCGTCGCGGGAACCCGCGGCGCGTGGATCCTTGACACGCGTGAACGCACCTGGACGCTGCTGCCCACCGACGTGCCGCTGCTGCAGGTGTCTGCGGCGGACGACACCGGCGACCACGTGGTCGCCCTCGCCGCCGACGGGCGGGTGCTGGTGCTGGATGCCGCGGCAGGAACACTCCTCGCGAGCACCGAGCCGATTCTCGCGACGTCGCTGACCGACCCCTCCCTGACGGCCGGGGTGGAACTGACCGTGGACGCCACCCGTGCCTATGTGAACTCCCCCGCCGACAACCTGCTCTACGAGATCGACTACGCCGACGGCGCCCGCATCGCGCGCACCTTCGATGTCGACTCCCCCGCCTTCCTCGCAGAAACCGGACGATGACCACACGACTCCCCCTGCGCGCCTCGGCCGCGAGCATCACTGCCCTCGCGCTGGCCACCACCCTCTTCGGGTGTGCTCCCGCCGCCACCGATCGCCCCCTGATTGTGGTGACGACCAACATCCTCGGTGACGTGGTGGAACAGATCGTTGGCGACGAGGCCGAGGTGATGACGCTGATGCAACCCAACGCCGATCCGCACTCATTTGAGATCTCGGCACAAGAAGCATCCCGAATCCTCAACGCCGACCTGATTGTCTCGAACGGTCTCGGGCTCGAAGAGGGGCTGCAGCAGCACCTCGAGAGCGCTGCAGCCAACGACGTGCCGCTGCTTGCCGCTGGCGACGTCATTGACGTGCTCACCTATTCGGCGGACGTGGATGCCGAGGATGACACGTCTGGCTCTGGCTCTGCCGATCCCCATTTCTGGACCGACCCGGCGCGCATGCTCGACGTTGTTGATGCGGTCGCCACCTCCATCACCGACCATGTGCGCGGTGTCGACGGCGCCGTCATCACCCGGCAGGCCGAGGAGTATGCGGCAGAGCTGCGGCACCTCGACGCGGAGATGGTCACTGCGTTCGAGGGCATCGGACAGGCCAGACGCAACCTCGTCACCAACCACCACGTGTTCGGCTACCTCGCCGACCGATTCGACTTCACCGTTGTGGGCGCCGTGATCCCCGGCGGCAGCACCCTCGCCGCACCCAGCGCCTCCGACCTGCGCGACCTCGTCAGCGCCATCAACACCACCGGCGTCGCCACCATTTTCGCCGAGTCCTCCCAGCCCGACCGGCTGGTGCAGGTGCTCGCCGACGAGGCAGGCGTCGACGTCGCGGTCGTTGAACTCTTCACCGAATCACTCAGCGAGGCCGGCGCCGGCGCCGAAAGCTACCTCACCATGATGCGCACCAATACCGAGCGCATCGCCACCGGACTCTCCCCGTAACTCGTCGGGCGAGCTCCTCAACACACAAGGAAAAAAATGACATCCCTGTTCCACCGACGGATCGCACTCACGTCCGTTATCGCTACTGGCGCACTCCTGCTCACGGCCTGCGCCTCCGCGGAGGCCGAGCCCTCCGGTTCCGCGTCGTCCACCACCGGCAGTTCCACCGGTAGCACCGTGGATTCGGCCCAGAGCCGCGTCGCCCTCACCTACGACGGGGGCATCTATGTCCTCGACGGAACAACGCTGGAGCTCGAGGCCGACATCCCCCTCGACGGTTTCAACCGGCTGAACCCCGCCGGTGACGGACGCCACGCGCTGGTGACCACCGCCGACGGCTTCCAGGTTCTCGACCTCGGCACATGGACGACCTCCTCCGGTGACCACACCATTGCCGAGCCGGCACTGACCGACCTGGTGTTCGAGGCTGACACCGCGGGCCACGTGGTGCGCCACGGCGAGAAGACCATCCTCTTCGCCGACGGCACTGGCGACATCACAATCTTCGACACGGACGCGCTCCTCGACGTCACCGACGAACTGCCCGAGACCGAGGTTGTCTCCTCGGAGGCTGCCCACCACGGCGTCGCTATCGAGCTCGACGATGGAACGCTGCTGAGCACACTCGGCACCTCCGAGTCGCGCAGCGGCATCCGGGTGTTGGACGCCAACCGCGAAGAGATCGCGCGCAGCGAGGAATGCCCCTCCGTCCACGGCGAGGGTGCTGCCGCCAACGAGATTGCGGTGTTCGGATGCTCCGACGGAGTGCTCGTCTACGACGCCGGGGTCATTACCAAAATCGCCGCCCAGGACACCTACGGACGCACGGGCAACCAGTACGTGAGTGAGACCTCCCCGATCACGGTCGGCGACTACAACTCCGACCCCGACTCCGAGGGTTACCTCCTCACCGAGCTTGTGCTGACTGACACCGTTGCGAAGACGTCGACCGTTGTCGACATGCCCGAGGGCGTTGGTTACACATGGCGTGACGTGGCCCGCGGCCCGAACGACGAGGCGATCATCCTGGGTTCCGACGGTGCGCTGCACGTGCTCAACGTCGAGACCGGCGAATTCGCCGACTCGTTCCCCGTGATCGACGCGTGGGACGGCCCGGTCGAATGGCAGGATGCCCACCCCGCACTGATTGTGGTCGGCGACACCGCCTACGTGACCGACACCGCCACGAGCTCGATCCACGCCATTGACCTCACCACGGGCGAGATCACGGCAACCACGGAGCTCGACAGCACCCCCAACGAGATCGCCGTGGTCACCGGCTAACACCGGCAGTCGGTACCGGCTAACACCGGCAGTCGGCACCGGCTAACAGCCGGGCGACACACCCGACCGGTACTCCCCGGTTCGGCGTCGGCGCCGCTTGTGCACCCCTCGTGCACCGGTGTGCGCCGCCGTCGGACCGGCCAGCAGTTACGATACTGAAGCCGACGTGATCCGGGCGGCGATTCCTTATCGACTTTTCCACATCCTGGAGTGCACGTGACGCTGACCGTTTTGATTCCCTGGCGGCCCCAGCCATCGCGGGTTGCTGCCTTCGACGCGGTTGTGGAGTGGTACCAAAAAAATATCCCCGGTGTAGACATTCGCACCATCGATTCTCCGGACGACGTCTTTAATCTGGCGCGCTGTCGCAATCTGGGTGTACAGCTGGTGAACGACGTTGACGAGGTCATTGTGATCAACGACGCCGACACCCTGCCCCAGCTCGAACCACTCCTCGCCGCCATCAACGCCGCGAAGACCTCGGGACTTGTGCACCTTCCCTACAGCGAGTACCGCTGGCTCGGCGCGACCGGCACCGCCCAGTATTCCGCCGGCACCGCGCTCAGCGACTGCAGCTTCGAGCTCGTCCGCGGCGCCTGCTCGGGTGTGTACGTGACCACCCCGGCCACCTGGTGGAGCCACGGCGGCCAGGACGAACGTTTCCGCGGCTGGGGTTTCGAAGACGCCGCCTGGTACCTCGCCCACGAGACCCTCCTTGGTGCGGTTCCCGCCCGCCACGAGGGCCACGTCTACGCGCTGCATCACGAACCGCAGCTTCGCGAGGGTCCGCAGTACGACGCGAACGCCACCCTGATGGCGAGCTACCGTGCCGCCGTGGGTGACCCCACCAGCATGCGCGGTTTTGTGTTTCCTCCCGCAACTTCTCCATCCGCCGCCACCCCTGTCGCGGCATCCACCCCTCTCACCGCCCTCAACACCCCGGAGTAATACATCGTGCGCATAGTTTCCATTGGCGATATCGGGGTTGCCGACAACATCATCCACATCGGTGACGAGGCCATGTTCGACGAACTGGTGCACCAGCTGCGCCAGCGCGGCGTCGACGAGATCGTTGCGCTGTCCGCGCATCCCGACGACAGCAGCGAGCGCTACGGCGTCACAGCCATCCCCCGCGTTGGTTATTTCACCGACCCGGAGCGCTCGCGCGAGCTCGCCGAAGACCGGATGCAGCGGGTTATCCGCACCGCGCAGGGCGAGGCTGGGCTGCTGCGCTCGAATGACACGGCCCACGCGGTGATCGACGCAGTACGGTCCTCTGACGGTGTGGCCATCGCGGGCGGCGGAAACATCGCCTCCACCTGGCCGACCCACATCTTCGAGCGCGCGACGCTTGGCGAATTGGCTCGCATCTTCTACAAGCCGCTCGTGATCAGCGGCCAGACCATCGGCCCGTTCCTCACCGACGCCGACGCCGCGCTGGTGGCACGCCTGCTCGACTCCGCGAGTATGGTCGGTCTCCGCGAGGGCGACTCGTTCGAGTTCTCGAAGCGGCTCGGGGTCGACGAACACCGCCTCAACTGGACCATCGATGACGCGAGCTTCGTCGGAATCGACACCGGCTCCCCCCGCCATTCCACCGAGGTGGCCCGGGCGCCCTACTGCGCCGTCACCCTCGCCGCCCACATCAACGGTCACGACCGCGACGCGGTCGACCAGCGTCTGGCCGAACTCTTCGACTCCATCGTTGAATCCTGCGATCTCGACATCGTCTTTTTCGCCCACTTCGGCTCGCAGCGCGACGACGAGTCGATCGGTGACACCGTGGTTCACCAGCGTGTGATGAGCCGGATGCTCTCGCCCCGAGCATCCATCGCGCCCACCACCGACTCCGCAGCCGCTGCCCGCCTCTCGCGAGGTGCCGCCCTCGTGGTCAGCAGCCGGTACCACCCCGTGGTCTTCGCCGTCTCGGCGGGTGTGCCCACGGTGGGAATCTCGGTCGACGACTACACCACCACCAAGCTGACCGGTGCGCTCGGAAACTTCGGCCAGCACAGCGTTCTGCCGATCACCGAGCTGCTCGATGGCGCGGC
>Ga0247735_1000899_pt1 | contig 11749 bp, 14 predicted proteins | sample UWRJL178409R2_FD_180934 | JGI IMG/M metagenome (GOLD analysis project Ga0247735, IMG submission 180934) | Plant litter microbial communities from Arlington Agricultural Research Station in Wisconsin, United States - UWRJ-L178-409R-2 | ecosystem: Environmental > Terrestrial > Plant litter >...
AGTCGACGCAAGGACTGGATGCAGGTTCTATCCACTCGTTTTCTTTAGACTGTCTTGCACCCTACGGACGCTTGTTGACAACTTCTTGGAAGAGTCTAATGACGATGATGCAGGGCTTGAGTAGGCTGGGTGACCCACCATGGGTTCCTGCAGGCCTCCTCGATGCTCTTCAAGGAATCGACGACTTGCCCAGTCTGACGACGAGGGAGTTTGTTGGGATAATGGTTGCAATATCAGGCAACGTTCTTATCTCTCTAGCTCTCAATCTGCAGAAGTTGGCGCACAAGAAGGTGGAGAAAATGAGGAGCGACATAAACGACGGAAAGCCACAAAGTGAGTCCTCTGGGATACTTTCAAATTGGATTTATTGAAAACCATGATTAGCTATACACGAAGGTGACGAAGAGCATGAATCGAGAGGCGAACACGACCGCGACGATCATGCTGCACAAGCCGGAGAAACGCAACCCCTCACGGCGTATGCTGAACCCCTGGCTCGAGATTACGGCACAGAATCCTCTGGATCGGCTTTACAGTCTCCAGTGGCGAAACCCAAAGTGTCATTTGTGTCGCGTTTCAACCCAATGCGCATGCGCAGCAAGAAACCTTCGTCGAAATTCTTGTTGCCTGTTGACATCGTTTCCGAAGACGCTGCTCTCCACGGACTTGCGAGGAAGAAACCGAGACCGGACAATGATGGGTCAGACGCCGTTGATGATAATGAGGGCGAATACTTGAAATCAAAATTATGGTAAGGTTTCAAGATTTGGTCTCTAATTGAAACTAATACGTCTCAATAATTACACAGGTGGCTAGGCTTCCTCCTGATGAATGTTGGCGAAATGGGAAATTTCATATCCTATGCTTTTGCACCAGCCTCGGTGGTAGCCCCTCTTGGGACCGTACGTTCGTACTGTTTATTGATCTCTTTGAAGGCTAATTCCTATTTCACATAGTTTGCCCTCATGGCAAATTGCTTCTTCGCCCCCTTGTTACTTGGAGAACATTTTCGAAATGTAAGCTAATTCATTTCCACCTTTGAGGAATACAGCGTAATGAAACCCATAGCGCGATCTTTTGGGGGTTTTAATTGCCATAATCGGCGCAGTAACGGTTGTCCTGGCTTCCAACGCGTCTGACGTTCGATTGGATCCCGACGCGCTCCTTCGCGCGATCTCACAAACGCCATTCATTGTTTATACCTGCATCTATGTGGCAGGTGCTATCGCCCTTGCAACATTGTCCGAGGGATCTTTTGGCAAGAAATTTGTCTACGTCGACGTTGGCCTTTGTGCTTTGTTCGGTGGCTTCACCGTTCTTTCAACGAAAGCATTGTCCACCTTGCTCACGTTGAAATGGATTGAGATCTTCACGCATTGGATTACATACCCTCTAATATTGGTGCGTCATAATAATACGGGCCATTTTGACCCCACAGTTAAACTTTCTTCAAAGGTCCTCGTTTTGACTGGTGTAGGTCAAATTCGGTATCTGAATCGAGCTCTGATGCGATTTGATAGCAAGGTGCGTCTACCTCTTTCCTTATCTAGATTTTAGAAGCTGTAATCGTCGACAGGTTGTGATACCTATACAATTTGTGTTTTTCACTCTGTCGGCAATAACGGGTTCAGCTGTTCTCTACGGAGACTTCCAAAAAGCCAAGTTCCACGAAATTGTCACCTTTTTGTATGGTTGTACGGCGACTTTTGCTGGGGTGTTTATAATCGCCTGGTCTCCCAAGGACTCTAACGAAGATGACCCAGAGGACCTAGCAGATGTCGGAGAGGATGGGCGCGCTCTGTCAGATCCCGTTCAGGCGGGTGGAGATGGTGCGCGATTAGGCGCTGGCACTCTTGGCAGACGACGGAGAGCAACTTTGGTTCTGCCAAGTGGGGTAAGCAGTCCCAGGGAGTCGCCAACTCTCCGACACAAACGAAGTGGGCTCGGCATGATGGGCATATCCCCTGCACAAGTTGAGTTTATCGTTATCTCCTTCATGTACGATTTTGATTGTCTGCCTTAGCACCTTCTCCTCGTTCATACTCCTCCGCGTGAGATACCCCGAGACATTTTAGATGATGAGTCCGGTCTAGACACACCGACTTCGTATGGCCGTCGGAGAACCATGAGTTGGTATGGGAATGAAGGGCGTAGGGAGCGAGGTGGAGGTACACGGGAGAGTAGTATTGCAGGGCGGCTTCAGAATGGTGGATCTATGCGGATTGGGAGTTTGGATGCACAGCGGTGATCTTAGATATGTGTGGACCTTTATAATTATCTGACATGCCTAAATATTTTCTGTTTGTAATACAACCCTAGACTTATGGATATGAACTTTGGATGGGTAGCAAAGCATTTCTGTGAACATCAAGTAAATCAATCAATAAGTACATAGCTTCGGAAGCATTGGCGCGTCTGGGATCAATCGTCATTCTATCGTTACGTACGGGCAAGTTGAAAGAGGGATCAAATACCCAACCTTCATCGATATCTCTGACTACCTTCGTGATGGCCAACACAAGCAGTCCAAAGAGACGGCTCTGACTGCCTCAGGACATTGCCTTGATTATACACAAGCTTCAGCGTGCATACCTATGCAGGCACTGTCCCCAGACTGTTCACGAGACCGCGTCTATCTGGCAGTTCTGGCATAACTTTGGATGACATCATGTCATCTATGTCCTGCAGACTATAGCTCGGGCTGGAAGCTGGACCTTCAGCTAGGTGAGTATGCGTGCCCGTCGCGTGAATGTATTCAAAGTTGGCCGGGACCACAACGAAGGAATCTCAGCAGCTTACTAGCAATGTAAATTTCGTCGCTCTGGCTGATTCGTCTCACACAAGATTTCGGACTGGTTACATCTTTATACCTTCCCCACAAAAATGACCAGTCATCAGAGTCCATATGTCCCAAAGAGCATCTCTTACAGGAGCGTTAAAGTGTCTGCAATCGCCGAAGTGCCTAGCATCCCGGCTTGTGGTCTTCCGCGGCTGCCCTGGTTCTGTTGCCAGAAGCTTGACTCGTACCTGATCTCCTTGCCTTCCGATTGTGGGTCTGTTCTCTACCAGAGGTGTTGGCTCTGTCGGATCTTGGCGGTAGCCAGACGTGGGCCACTCGAGTATACTGCAGTAAAACAGGCAGGACCCGAGTCAAATCTGACCAACTTGAACGGAGCTCTCAATTCCGATCATGGGTCTCTAAAATTGTCTACCAATAGACTATCTAGTGCGTTTTAGGACCGCTATAACCAGTATCCAAACCAGTTCTTGGCTTAATCCAGCTCCGCGGGTAGGACTGTCAGACAGGGCTGCATTCTCCAACAGCCAAGGGCGCCGCTATGTAAAAGTGCGTTTCAGACTTTGTTGTTCTTTCAGAACTCAGAGGCAGTGGGTTACCCGCAGGACCGAGATGTCGCCAGCATCTGCTATGGATCTGAACCTGTTTGGCATTCCGTGGTAGATGAGATGTGGGTGAGCCTTCCGACCTACTGCTGGCGGCTGTGGCAAATTTGGTCACTCCTTACCACTTCCAGTGATTTTGAGCGGAAGAGCTACTTTCAATATTAATATAAAGACCACAAATGAAGGTAGTGACCCAGAACCCGCTGCTCATGATCGCTTTTATTGACTTCGTGTACCATATAACCTGCCACTGGACGTTTTCAAACCTGGCCTTTGGGGTATTGATCCCACTATTCTTCGGGATTTCGCTGGTTATCAGACGGTTATTCTTCCACCCCCTCGCAGATTTTCCTGGTCCAAGACTCGCGGCCGTCACCTCCTTCTACAAGACATACTACGAGGTCGTCAAGGGCGGCGAGATGCTCCAGCAGATTGAATATTTGCACTCTAGATATGGTATGTACACCACGGGTTCTCTCATATGCTTATTTCGATGTTCACACCTTCTTAGGATCCGTCGTGCGTATTGGGCCCAATGAGGTATGCTAGCCCATTGATGTTATCAATTCTCTTATCAAATTCATCGTCTTACAGCTTCACTTCAACCACCAGAACGCGTTTTTTGACATTTATTCCGTGGAATCACGCTTCACAAAGGAGCCTACATTTTACGCCTGCTTCAATGCCAAGAGATCCGCCTTCGGGGCAATTGACCCTACCGATTCCAAAACCAGGCGAGGCGCAATGCATACGCTCTTTTCGAGACGATCTATCCTTGATATTGAAAAGATCATTCGACGAAAGGTAAGTCCACGACAAACCATCATCCGTCCGCTGAAGCTATTCCGCAGGCCGACCTGCTTGTGTTTAAATTATCGGACGTGTCAAGCAAGCCTGTTAACATGTTCCTTGCGCTAAGGTGCACAACGCTGGATATCATCACAGCCTACATGTTTGGGCGCTGTGCCGACACACTTCACTATCCGGAGTTCAAAGCTCCCATGGTGTTGAATATCCAAGCTGCATTGCCCCTTCTGTGGACAATCAAATCATTCCCTCTCATTGTTCCTGTACTGGCCGTCTCTCCTCGTTGGCTGGCTCGGGGCATGTACGACCAATTTCAGGGCTTCATCTCTATCGTGGATTTTCTGACCTCGTCACTGGATCGCACAGCTGAAGAGGCATCCTACTCGCTCAAAACCAGCAACAATCATCCGACCGTCTTCGGTGGCCTGTGGAGTCGTTCAGAGACAGTGTCCCCTGATGCCTTCGCAAAGATATACCTCGATGAAAGTCTTTCTCTCCTCCAGGCGGGCAGCGACCCGGTGGCAAATACGTGCATGATTGGGATGTTTTGTGTCCTCAACGACAAACGGGTACTTTCCAAGCTTACCACAGAATTAGAATCGTGTTGGCCTGATGAAAACGAAGACATTGAAATGGCAGTGTTACAGGGCTTACCCTATCTTGTGAGTGCTCATTCAAACTTCTGCACAGAGAATGAGGCTCAAAGTGTAAACAGACAGCGATTATAAAAGAAGCTCTACGAATGTCCCATGGATTTGTCACACCACTTCCGAGGGTTGTGGGACCCTCTGGCTCGACGATTGCGGGACATCATGTCCCTCCTCAGGTATTCACCCCCCAATTTGCTAGTAAACTTGAACTTAAAGTTTATTGTAGGCCGTGGTCTCAATAAGCGTTATTGCAATTCACTTGAACGCCACAATTTTCCCGGACCCACATCTCTTTGTGCCCGAGCGCTGGATGCAACCTACCTCATCTTCTCTAGAAAGGTATCTTGTATCATTCTCCAGAGGGCCCCGTATGTGTCTTGGAATGAGGTTAGTGGTGGAAATAATGTTCACATCACTTCGATTGAACCCCACGCAGCATGGCCTGGGTTGAAATGTACATTCTTTTTGGTTATCTATTTAGAAAACTGTCGATGGAGATTGTCGAAACTAGGTGAGAAGCAATTGCAGTCAACTTAAATAAGTAACTGACCTTTCTAACATTAGTGTCGATGATTTTTGCAGATTCAAAGACTACGCTGTGCCCGTGTACCAAGGGCGACAGCTTCATGTCCGTGCGGGACGAGGAGTAAATAATCCTGAATAACTGATTGGTGAAAAGGATGGAGGATGCTCAACCACTATTTATAAAGCTTTGATTCATTCATTGAAACCAGCCGAGAGTGCAACATAATTAAAGCAGAGGGTGCCACTATAAGGCCCTGACGCAGGCAATAAGTAGTAGAACCAAATACCTACAACCTATAATGATCCGACTTTCCTTACCACGACCATCTGCAAGCATCGATGTCCCGCACTCAGCAACGCGAGGACGTGGAAGAAGCTTATAGAATTCAATCAGAGGCTGCTGTTCGTGTCCGTTATCCTTTGCCCTTCAGCCTCAAGGTCTGCTCCCAACATTCGAATTATAGGGAGCCGTACGAGCGACTGCCATTGGTGTTGGTCTGGCCGTCATAACACATCATCTCTGGCCTGTCTTCAGGCGTCAAACGCTTGCTTTCAAAGGCTTTGTTGTGTCCGGATGTACGTATTTCTAGTTCGTACCATTAGAGACGCGTTAACCAGGGCATGTATAGTCACGATGTCCGGTCTCGTCTTTGGTGCCGAAAGCGCCCTCATTGAACATGAAAATAGACGGAGGCGCGAAGAGAATATTCTCCGACGAGAGGCCAGATTAGACTTGGCACGAAGAGGGCTGGTCGGTACTGAGACCGAAATTGCGAGGTGGAAGTTGGATCGTCAAGAACAAATACGACAGCAATCTGCTTCTAGGACACCACCGTGATCTGACTACAAGCCACTTGCGGTTTGTGGCAAGAATTCCTGACACATCAAGCCCAGCTTAAGGTCTCTCCGTTGTTCAACCTATGTATAACTAATACATGACAGTTCCACCCTGCTGCACTTACCGCCGTACTAATCCACTGCTTCCGGAATTTCCCATGAAAGGAGTGGCTCTTGAAGGTCTGCCAATGAAATCCCTCAGTTCAAGTTGGATCTGTGCGTTACACTCGCACTGTTTCTTTGAATTGAATATCATGGTTCTATTTAGCAGGATTGCATGGGTGCCAATCTTATCTCTGCCTATAAATCACCAATAGTTGAAGTCCATCACTGCGATGGCGTTGGGCGGTCACTCAATTCATTCCGAAAGGTTCTTCCTTTCCAGGCACCCATCAAGCTTGTGGTATTCTCAACGAGTACATAAATCACTACCGAATCATGGAATGAGGGCTTGTTTTTCACGGCGTTCACCACCATGGACCTTAAGACGGACTATCTGAGTTTATCACCCAACATCCTGATTACTTGCTTCACTGCCAGTTTGATCCTATGCGCATCTATCGTTGTCTATCGACTTATCTTGCATCCTTTATCGAATTTCCCTGGTCCACAACTCGCAGCTGCAAGCTCTTTATATAGGATATATCATGAAATGATCAGAGACGGAGAATGGCTAGCTCAAGTCGAACACTTACACACCAAATATGGTTCGCACGCAATCGCTTTACCTTCCTCGATCTCTGACATATATGCTTTGCAGGTCCCGTGGTTCGCATAGGGCCAAACGAAGTAAGTCAATCGGTCGGCTTCAATGTCAGCATTCATCGTATATGACTTCCAGCTTCACTTTAACGACATTCGTGCTTATTCCGATATCTACTCGGTAGAAAGCAAGTTCACCAAGGATTCAAACTTTTACCCTTGTTTCAATTGTGACCACTCCGCTTTTGGTGCCACCAACCCAGATGAAGCCAAAACTAGACGGGGCGTCATGCACACCTTCTTTTCGCGACGTGCTGTGCTCGATCTTGAAGGGCTCATTCGGCAAAAGGTATGCTTACCAGGTTTCAGTGATATGTTTGCTGAAGCCAAATCTAGGCTGATCTCCTTGTCCGCAAGTTATCGGAGGCGTCCAGCAAACCCGCCAATATGTTCCTTGCCCTCAAGTGCACCACGATTGACATCATCACCGAATATATGTTTGGACAACCTTCTGACGCTTTAAACATTCCTGACTTCAAAGCGCCAGTGGTGATGAATATTCAAACTGCATTGCTCAGTCTTTGGATCATCAAGGATATCCCGTATATGATCATTCCTCTTGCACTAGCTCCGAGATGGCTGACCAGGGGAATTCACGATCGAATACAAGCTCACATCGCTTTAGTGGACTACCTGACGTCCGAGCTCAAAGGCATAGTTAAGGAAAAAGAATATACCACGGAAAGCGAGGATCTGGCCATATTCCACCGTCTCCTCCAAGGCTCGGGAAACCATTCGGCAGAGTCTTTCTCTAAAGAATATATTCCCGAAGCTCTGACACTCATCCACGCCGGAAGTGACACCGTAGCCAATGCTTGCACGGTAGGCACATGTCACATCCTGAAAGACGACAAAATCCTTTCAAGGTTAACCGATGATCTTTGTTCGATCTGGGCGGACACTGAAGATGACATTGAGCTCAGCAAGCTAGAGCAGCTTCCATACCTTGTAAGAACTTTTTATTTTATGCTGGACTTGGCGCTTATTAAAAAAATTTCAGACCGCAGTCATAAAGGAATCTCTTCGCCTTTCGTTTGGTGTAGTTACACCACTTCCGCGGAAGGTTGGTGCAACGGGTGGAACCGTTGCAGGTCATTATGTTCCACCCAATGTAAGACGTGGACATATAATTTTCTAATGGTTGCTGACCGCAATGTCTGTTGACTTTCAGATCACAGTCGCCATGGGTGTTACCACGGTACACTTAAATGCTGACCTGTTCAAAAACCCAACTGCTTTCGTACCCGAACGATGGCTCGAGCCTGACGCTGAATCCCTTGAACAATACTTAATACCTTTCTCGAAGGGCCCACGAATGTGCCTAGGAATGCAGTAGGTGCAATGCATTCGCTCGCATGATTCTAAATAACTTGCCCACAGCATGGCCTGGGTTGAACTTTACATTATCTTTGGCTATCTTTTTAGGAAATTGAAGTTTGATGTGGACGATTCGAGGTGAGGGATCTTTATTTTGCAAGTATCACTGCGTCCTAACGGCATCACAGCACTGGTGACTTCAGCAAATTCAAAGATTTCTTTCTCCCGCTACATCAAGGGAGTCAGCTCTTTCTGCGCGGTAGACGAAATCTGTGAAGGAAATTGATAGCTCTTGGAATGTGGGTTAACAGGTCAGGATTTGGCGATCATGTTCGACCATCTCAAGTTTCATTAGTCGTCCCCATTGGCATTATGTACTTGCTGATCCGCAGGTCCATAGCTTCCAATAACGAAGAATTATATTTATTCAGTCCACAACTTAATAAATAAGTGGTATATACACTGTTTGCTTGCTTTTGTATCTCTCTATAAACAAATTAGTTGTTTTGCATGATGCACGACAGAGAAAGGTCCATGAATTGGTTGGTTATTGAAAGACAAACGCCAAGATTGCGTGAACTCAGCATTAAATTAGATGGTTTTGAAGGTGTGCGTGACGAATTTCACCCATCAATAAGCATGGGTAGTATAGGCGTTCGGCTGTATCCATTGGCCATGCTCATCTACGTGGGGAGGCTTTGGGAGGCCGTTTGGGTACGTCGCATGGTGGGCGTTGAGAGTTACATCCAACGGTGGAGGTGGAGGTATTTGGTTATTATTGTAGTAAGTCATGGACGGCGGTGGTGGAGGAGGTGCCTGCTGTTGGTACCCTGACTGATGATAGGTTGCTGGGGGTTGGGGCAAGCTTGCACGCCTGCGAGGTTGAGCGTTCGGAGTGGTCAGTAGTGGCGGAGGTGGCGGAGGAGGGACAGGGAGCTGGGCTCCATTGACTCCATTCGCAGTCACGCCTTGAGTACCCGAATTATGCTGCAGGGGAGGTGGTGGAGGCGGTGGGATGGTTGGGTAGCTGGAACTGGGTGGGAAACCGTTCGCAGCTGGAGCAGCGTTCAGCGAATTTGTTGTAAGTGGCGGTGGGGGCGGTGGGGGCTGCGGTAGGGGATGAGAACTTTGCACCACCTGCTGTTGTAATGGTTGTTGAACTGGCGGCTGTGAGACTGGCGGCTGTGAGTACATCACTTGAGGTTGCTGGGGTAGTGGTCGAGAACCCTGTCCATTGGCATAGGGAGTATTTGACTGAGGTGGGGTATTTCCTTGAGAGACCTCATGTAGGGAGGAAACAGGATACATTTGTGGAGGTGCTGAGGTTGAAAGTGGTTGGAAGCCTTGGGGTGAAGGTGAGGATACAAATTGTTGAGGAGGTGCTGATGCTGATGCAGGAATCCCGAACGAAGAATAATCATACGTCTGAGGTTGGTACGATTGTTGAGAGAAGGAGAGCGAAGTTGAGTGTTGGAGGTAGGACCCATTAGCAGGTGGAGCAGGCGTATGAGATACAGGTGGATACGAATTGTGAGGAGCGGGTGTATGGGATACAGGAGGATACGCATTATGGGGAGCAGGTGTATGGGATACTGGCGGATACGCATTATGAGCAGGGGTATGGGATACTGGAGGATATCCGTTTTGTGGTGAGTGGAATTGAGACTGAAAACCCGGTGCTGGAGTGTGAGAAAGAGGAAAGCCAGACGGCTCCGAAAGGTGAGACGACAAAGGTGCGAACCCCGACTGCTGCGAGATGGGCATGAACCCCGAGGACGCAGTAGGCACGCTGTGCCTAGGACCACGAGCAGGAGGGTGGTAGTTGGTGGGTGAGGCTATTTCATATGTAGGCTGCTGATACGTCGGATACTGCATATGGCTGGATCCATAATTTGGGAAGTGTATTGACGATTGGCTGTTCGTCGGGGTTGCTTGGTCGTACGAGTACATAGACGAACCATCTGAGTGGGTTTGTTCATATCCATGACCAGTATACGTTGTTGACGACGAGTAGTTAGTTCCATATTGCGGAGATTGTGGATAGGCATTTGGGACAGGCTAGAAGTAGATCACAATTTAACAATAAACATCCGGCAGTATAAATTGATAACTTACAGGGAAACTTTCTCGTCGCCTGGTGGTCAAGGTAACCCCGAAGTCGCTGAACCCTTGGGTAAGGGAGTCCACTTGAGGATCCCGGTTTCTTTCGTAGGGGGGGACATAGAGATCTAACCTAGCACCTGAACTAGAGGTCCTCAACGATGAAGGGAGGATGTCCGAGCTTTGACGCGAATGAATCCTTGAGGGACTTCCCGAGTGATCACCTGCTGGAACGAAGGACCCTGGACCTGCGTATTGTCTGTTGTTCCTGGGGGGTTTGGGTGTCACTTTCTTCTCAGGTGCGGGCTCCTATATGGAATAACATTAGCAGTCCAATACATGGTATACACAGGATTTATAGAGTGTAACGCACGTTCGACCAAAACGTAAGTTCAAGATAGACCTTCCCAGCAAACTTGTCCTTGCATGTCAAGTTGAACCACTCTGTAGACAATGAATTGAGAATCCAAGTATATTAAATTTATCCGAACTCACCATCCGTTTCTCCTTTGGTCAATACTTCTGTGAGATCGACATCAGTCTCCCCAATGAGCTCAGGTTCTCGCGGGTCATCAGCGAAACAGGCAAGCTTCAAAATCTTTCCGCCCTTGATTTTCTTCGTCTTCTTGCCGTTCTCTTTCGGTGGTGGGGGCGGTGGTGTCCCATCTCCTACAGCGGTACGCGCTAGTACATCATCAACATCCTCAAAGAGGGTGAACCTGATCTCTTCATCCCATTCGGGGTGCTGGCCGCCACGCTTGATCGCTTTGGTCCTCCTTCTCTCGCCGTTGAGGGTGACAGCGCAGTAGGGATCCTGCTTTCCAATATGGCGTTTGTTGGGTAGATGATTCTATCACAGGTTGAGCGCCCGTAAGCAACCGTGTGTGTGGCATGGACTTACAGCTCTGATGACAATGACTATGAGGGTACCGATTTCGCGGGGCGTCGATGACATCTGAGTAGGTAGTGACTCAGGGGACAGCTCAGAGTAAGTATTAGAGGATGGACATAGATGGTTGTGGACGTTGAAGCGTTTCAGTTGGGATTCTTAAATAGGCGTGGACTTGTTCAGACAGTGACAGATCTGGCAAGCCTGTTTGTCATTGTTTCAAAATCCTGTTGTTCTACTGCGCGTTGGAACTCAAACTGCGATCGAAGATGTTGAGGCAGCACTAGTACTGCGAGTACCTCCTCATGATGGTCCAAACGTACCGAAGAATCTAATTACATTGGCCTAAATTAAAACTACGCACGGCGGTCACTGACCAGGCTTGTAGCTCTTGTTTTCTTTCAAGATGAGACCAGGCTTTCGCTCGGCAAGATCCAGTATCATCTCGGCGAAGTAGCTG
>Ga0247735_1000900_pt1 | contig 11742 bp, 11 predicted proteins | sample UWRJL178409R2_FD_180934 | JGI IMG/M metagenome (GOLD analysis project Ga0247735, IMG submission 180934) | Plant litter microbial communities from Arlington Agricultural Research Station in Wisconsin, United States - UWRJ-L178-409R-2 | ecosystem: Environmental > Terrestrial > Plant litter >...
CGCATCACCTCGACCCGTGGCCACTCGATCACCTCGCTGCAGGCAATTTACGTGCCTGCTGACGACTACACCGACCCGGCTCCGGCAACCACCTTCGCGCACCTCGACGCCACGACTGAGCTCAGCCGTGAAATCGCCTCGAAGGGCCTCTACCCCGCAGTTGACCCGCTGACCTCGACCAGCCGTATCCTCGACCCCCGTTACCTGGGCGAGGACCACTACCGCGTCGCGACCACGGTCAAGGCAATCCTCCAGAAGAACAAGGAACTCCAGGAGATCATCGCGATCCTTGGTGTTGACGAGCTCTCCGAAGAGGACAAGATCACCGTGTCGCGTGCACGTCGTATCCAGCAGTTCCTGTCGCAGAACACCTACATGGCGAAGAAGTTCACCGGTGTAGAGGGCTCGACGGTTCCGCTGAAGGACACGATCGAGTCGTTCGACGCGATCAGCCGCGGCGAGTTCGACCACGTTGCCGAGCAGGCGTTCTTCAACGTCGGTGCCATCAGCGACGTCGAAGAGCAGTGGGCCAAGATCCAGAAGGAAAACCGCTAATCATGGCAGAACTCCAGGTCAGCGTTGTCTCGGCCGACCACGAAGTGTGGTCGGGCGAAGCGACGCAGGTTGTCGCACGCACCACCGAGGGAGAGATCGGTATTCTCGCCGGTCACGAACCGGTGCTTGCCATCCTTGGCGGCGGTGAGGTTCGCGTCACCACAACCAATGGCCAGGTAGTGCGGATCACCGCGGCAGACGGATTCCTCTCCGTCGAGAACAACCGGGTCACGGTTGTCTCTCGCGTCGCAGCACTGGCGTAACCGGTTCATTGTCAGACTAAGTACTCCAGCGAGGCCCGCTGGTTGCCCAGGAATTCATTCCGAGCAGCCGGCGGGCCTTTCCGGTTTCCGGGGCTGGGCCGCCTCCGGTGCTGCCATGCCCACAAATGAAATAAGACACCGTATATGTTGATTCTCCTGCCCCCGTCCGAAACGAAACGTGACGGCGGCCTGACCGGCAGCACGCTGGACCTCAGCGCCCTATCCTTCCCGGCACTGTCTGATGGTCGACGCCGCGCGCTCGACGAACTGCGGGTTCTTTCGGCCGATCCGGTCACCGCGGCCAAGGCGCTCAAAATCGGGCCTTCCCTGCACTTCGAGATCGAACGGAACAGGACAGCGGAACTCTCACCGCTGCTGCCAGCGATGGACCGCTACACCGGTGTGCTTTACGACGGACTTGACTCCGTGTCGCTCGATGCCGCGGCGCGCACCTTCCTCGCCCAGACGGTAGTCATCAGCTCTGCCCTCTTCGGCCTCATCGGTGCCGGTGACCACATCCCGGCCTACCGGCTGTCGCACGACTCCCGGCTGCAGGACCTCCGGCCGAAGGCGCTGTGGCGGGATGCCGCCTCCTCCCAGCTGGGCGAGCATCCCGGATTTATCCTCGACCTGCGTTCGGAGTCCTACGTGGCGCTCGGACCCGTTCCCGCCGGCGCCAATGCGTCCTATCTGCGTGTAGTCGCCGACGGGCCGGACGGGACAAAGCGCGCGCTCAACCATTTCAACAAAAAAGGCAAAGGCGAGTTTGTGCGCCTCCTCGCCCAGGCGGGAATCTCGCACGATTCTCCCGAATCCCTGGTGGACTGGGCCGAAACCCAGGGAATCCGGCTGGCAGCAGGCAAGGCCGGCGAACTCGAACTCGTCGTCTGACCGCCCCGGCAGGGCAGCGCGTCGAATCGTCGCGGCGCCCTACTGCGCCCGCCAGCATCCACTGAGGTGGTCATCCACCATTCCGGACGACTGCATCAGGGCGTACATCGTTGTTGGCCCCACAAAACGAAAACCCCGGGCGCGCAGGTCGGCACTCAAGGCCGTTGACTCAACGGTGATCGCGGGAATTGCGGCCGGACTGGTGGGCCGGTGCGCCGAGGTCCTGGCGGATGGCGCGTACGACCACATCAATTCGTCGAACCGTCCCGGCGAATCCTCAACGATGTCGAGCACCAACCGGGCGTTGCTGCGTGTTGCGGCAATTTTCTGCCGGTTGCGGATGATCCGCGTATCGGCCGCGCGGCTCTCCAGCTCTGCATCGGTCAGGGCCGCGACGCGGAGGATGTCGAAGTCGAAAAAAACCTCCCGGAAAGCGGGTCGTCGTTTGAGGATCGTGATCCACGACAGCCCGGCCTGGAAGCCTTCCAAACTGAGTTTCTCGAACAGCGGGCGATCGCCGTGGAGCGGACGGCCCCACTCCTCATCATGGTAGCGGCGGTACTCGGCGTCCTTGGCCGACCACCCACAGCGGGGAATCCCGTCGTCGCCGACGCTGATGCCACCGGATACCACCGGGAGGATGGCAGGCTCGAGCTGCGAAACTTCGGACGCAGGAATGTCACCCGTCACCGGTGTTCGATCCCCTCATGCTCCAGCAGCCAGACCTTGGTGATAACACCGTTTCCCGCGCTGTACCCGGTGATGCGGCGATCGCCCGCCAGCACCCGGTGGCAGGGAATCAACAGCGGGATCGGATTGGCCCCAACGGCGCCTCCCACCGCCCGCCCGGCGGTCGCGCGGCCGGTTGCCAGCCCGAGGCTGCCGTATGAGGCCACTTCGCCCCACTCCAGCTCCTGGAGCCCCGCCCAGACCGCGCTTTGGAAGTCGGTCCCGACCGTGGAGATGGGTACGTCGAATTGGCGGCGACGGCCACTGAAGTATTCGTCCAGTTGAGTCATTGCCGTCGCGAGGACGGCAGTGGGGTTGTCGCGGCGCCCGTCGTAGGGGAGTGTGCCGGAGCGTTCGATGGACAGCGAGGTGATCGCGGTGCCGTCACTGCCCACCTCGATTCGCCCGATCGGGGAGTGGGCACGCTGCAGGTAGACCGGATGGGGTGTGAACGGGGGGCGGGGAGGCATGGTTGAACTGTAGCCGCAGCATCCGTCACCGCCCTGGCGGTTTTCGGACTGGGGATAAGTGCCGGTAACCGCCGTTGTGGGGGAGGATAGGACCATGGCGACGATTCAGTACCGTGCCCTTGGCACCTCAGGACTTCTCGTTTCGACGATCGGTCTCGGTTGTAATAATTTCGGTAGGGCCAAGACCCTCACGGAAACGCAGGAGGGAACCGACGCGGTGGTCTCCGCCGCGATCGACGCCGGGGTGACGCTGTTCGACACCGCGGACATCTACGGGTCGACCCGTGGCCTCAGCGAGACCCTGATGGGAAATGCCCTTAAGGGCAGGCGCTCCGAGGTGGTGCTCGCGACCAAATTCGGTATGGACATGGCCGGATCCAACGGTCCGGACTGGGGCGCCCGGGGGTCCCGCCGCTACATCCGCCTCGCTGTCGAAGCGTCACTGCGCCGGCTGCAGACCGACTGGATCGACCTCTACCAGCTGCACACCCCCGACGGCATCACGCCGATGGAGGAGACGCTGGCGACCCTGGACGACCTCATCGCCGAGGGCAAGGTGCGCTACATCGGCCATTCGAACCTCACCGGCTGGCAGATCGCCGATGCGGAATACACCGCGATCCTCGGCGCCCACCCCAAATTCATCTCCGCCCAGAACGAGTACAGCCTGCTGCGCCGGGACGTGGAATTCGAGGTCCTGCCGGCGGTCACCAACTATGGGCTCGGTTTCCTGCCCTTTTTCCCGTTGTTCAACGGCCTGTTCACCGGCAAGTATTCGCGCGACGGCGGGCCGGCGAACGGCCGCCTGACCTCGATCAAGCCCGAGGTGCTCGAAGAGGTGCCGTGGGACGCCCTCGAGCGCTACCAGGCGTTCTGCGACCGCCGGGGCGTGACGATGCTGGCGGCCACCTTCGGCTGGCTGCTCGCCCAGCCGGGCGTGAGCAGTGTCATCGCCGGGGCGACCAGCGCCGAACAGATCCAACAGAATGTGGAAGCTGCGACGGCGTGGGAGCCGGACGCCGAAGACCTTGCGACCATTTCGGGATTCTTCCCGTTGTAGACAGTGCGGGGGATGCTGCGGCGACGCGCCTCCCATACAAAACAACGGCCGGCATCGGGCGCCCTGGGGCTGCCGATGCCGGCCGTTGCCGGTTGCGGGTGCCTACTTCTGCAGGACGACCTGGATCTCCAGCGTGATGGTGACGTCGTTGCCGAGCGTGAAGCCACCGGCCTCGAGCGCTGCGTTCCAGTTCACGCCGTAGTCGAGACGGTTGATCTTGACGGTCGCGGTCGCGCCGGCCTTGACCTGGCCGTAGCCGTCGGTGACGATTCCGCCGAACTCGCCCTTGAGGACAACGGACTTGGTGACGCCGCGCAGGGTGAGGTCACCAGTGACGGTGAAGTCTTCGGCGCCCTGGATGTCGAAGCTGGTCGACTTGAAAGTCATGGTGGGGAATTCCTCGGCGAGGAAGAAGTCACTCGTGCTGAGGTGGTTGTCGCGGTCCTTCTGGCCGGTGTTGACCGAGGTGATCTCGATGCTGGCCTCGACGGTGCTGTCCTTGGGGTCCTCGGCGGTGACAACGGTCACGTCGAACTTCTCGAAGCTGCCGCGGACCTTGCTGATGGCGAGGTGGCGAACGGAGAAGGAGACGTCAGAGTGGGTCGGGTCGAGGGTCCAGGTGCCTGCAACGTAGGCGGGGTGGGTTTCAGTAATTGTGCTCATAAGACCATGCAATCGTATGTAAGCCGCATTTATTCCAAATTTAGGTGACATGTCACAAAATTTCATCCAGCGTTTACATCCGTGCGCGGCAAGACGACCATAATGCGGGATGCTGCGGGAAGGAAATATCCTGATCGAGACGCTGTTTCAGGTATTACAGCCTGCTCCAGGCCCCGGTGAGCACGCCCCGCAGAATTTTTTCAATCTCGTCGAACTCGGCGGCCCCCACGGTCAGCGGCGGCGCAAGCTGGATGACCGGGTCGCCCCGGTCGTCCGCCCGGCAGTACAGCCCGGCCTCGAAGAGGGCCCGGGAGAGGAACCCGCGGAGCAGCCGCTCCGACTCCTCGCCGCTGAAGGTCTCCTTGGTGGTTTTGTCCTTCACCAGTTCGATACCGAAGAAGTAGCCGTCGCCGCGCACGTCACCGACGATCGGCAAGTCGGTCAGTTTCTCCAGCGTGGAGCGGAAGAGCGGGGAATTGATGCGCACGTTCTCGTTCAGCTTCTCTTCCTCGAAAATATCGAGGTTCGCCAACGCCACGGCGGCAGAGACGGGATGGCCACCGAAGGTGTAGCCGTGGGCGAACGAGGCATTGCCGTGTTTGAAGGGTTCGTAGATCCTGTCGCTGACGATTGTGGCGCCGATGGGGGAGTAGCCGCTGGTCATACCCTTGGCGCAGGTGATCATGTCGGGTACGTAGCCGTAGGCGTCGCAGGCGAACATCTCTCCGATGCGGCCGAAGGCGCAGATGACCTCGTCGCTGACCAGCAGCACGTCGTACTGGTCGCAGATCTCACGCACCCGCTGGAAGTAGCCGGGCGGCGGGGGAAAGCATCCACCGCTGTTCTGCACCGGTTCGAGGAACACCGCGGCGACCGTCTCCGGCCCCTCGAACTGGATCATCTCCTCGATGCGGTTGGCCGACCAGAGTCCAAAGGCCTCGAGGTTGTCGGCGTGCTCGGGGGCGCGATAGAAGTTGGTGTTCGGCACCCGGAAACCGCCGGGGGTGACCGGTTCGAACATCTCCTTCATGGCAGGGATGCCGGTGATTGCCAGTGCGCCCTGGGTGGTGCCGTGGTAGGCGACGGCACGGGAGATGACCTTGTGTTTGGTTGGCCGTCCGCGCAGTTTCCAGTAATACTTCGCCAGTTTGAAGGCGGTCTCCACCGCCTCGCCACCACCGGTGGAGAAAAATACCCGGTTCAGGTCGCCGGGCGCGTAGCTGGCGAGGCGGTCGGCGAGCTCGATGGCCGAGGGGTGGGCGTAGGACCACAGGGGGAAAAAGGCGAGTTCCTCCGCCTGCTTCGCGGCGACCTCGGCGAGGCGTTTACGGCCGTGCCCGGCATTCACTACAAACAGGCCGGATAAACCGTCGATGTATTTTTTTCCGCGGGAGTCGAAGATGTGGTGTCCTTCGCCGCGGGTGATGATGGGGACCCCGGCGCCGTCTTCCATCACCGACTGCCGGGAGAAGTGCATCCAGAGGTGGTCTTTGGCTTTTTTCTGCAGGTCGGCCTCGCGGGCGTCCCGGTGGGACGCTTCTGCGGGTATGGCCTGTTCCGTTGATGTCATCGTGTTCCCCAGTTGTAGAGCTGTTTGTGGAGTTTCAGGTAAACAAACGTCTCGGTCGAGAGGACCCCCTCGATCGCACGGATTTTTTTATTGAGCAGGTCGATCAGGTCCGCATCGTTCTCGCAGACCACTTCGGCCAGAATGTCGAAGCTGCCGGCGGTGAGTACCACGTAGTCGACCGCGTCGATCTGCCCAAGCTTCTCGGCCACCACCGTGGCATCGCCGGAGACGCGGATGCCGATCATGGCCTGGCGGTAGAAGCCGAGTTGCATCGGGTCGGTGACCGCGACAACCTGCATCACGCCGGAGTCGGTCAGTTTCTGTACCCGCTGGCGAACGGCGGCTTCGCTGAGCCCAACGGCTTTGCCGATCTCGGCGTACGAGCGGCGCCCATCGGTCTGCAATTGTTCGATGATCGCCTTCGCGACGTCGTCGAGCTGGATTGTTTTGGACCCGGAAGCTGGTGACTGCGCGTTCATCTGCCGATTCTGTCAGTCAAATGGGGTCGAAACAAGCGATTCCGGCTTTGCTGGGGGCTCTGGCAGAGGAATTCGTGGCAGTGCCGTGATGTGCCCGGTCTCGCCCACCGGGCTGCCGCCCGCGGTGGGCCCGTCACCACACGCCGCAACAATCCGGGTGGGGCGATTCCCGCGGTCGAGGCCGCACAATAGTAAGGGTGCGGGACGAACTGGACGATACGGTACTGACTCCCGGGCGCGCCCTCACCAGCGCTGCGGCGGCCGCGGCCGGTGCTGCGGATACCGGGGATACCGACGACACCGTTATTGTGCATCGCCCTCCACATGCCGGGCGGGTTGTGCCGGTACAGGCCCCGCCCAACGCCACCCCGCGGGCCGCAGTGGCGCCGCCGGCACCGCCGGAACTGGTGGAACCGTCCCAGCGGTCGCGGCGCTCCGTCCCCGTCGAACCGGTGCAACCCGCCGGGCCGCCCGTACTGGTCGAGCCGGCCACGGCCCCCGCGGCGCCCCCGGTGCAGCCACCCGTGCTCACCCCGTCGGTGTACCGCTTTTTGATCGCCGGCACCGTGGTGGCGCTTGACCGCATCGCCTACATCGGCCGCAAACCCACACGCCCCCGGATCGTCCGCGACGGGCTGGCGCGTCTTGTGCACGTTCCCTCGGCCCGCACCGAGGTGTCGGCCACCCACCTCGAAATCCGCCAGCGCGGGCTCGCCGTGGTTGTCACGGACCTGCGTTCCACCAACGGGTCGATCGTCAATATTCCCGGCTTACCACCGCGAAATCTCCGCCAGGGGGAGTCGATGGTGGTCACGCCGGGCACACTGGTAGATATCGGGGACGGTATCCTCATCGAGATCCTTCCAATGCAGCACCAGTAACGCCGCAGTAGAACCAAGGACACAAGCAGGAAGGCATCCGTGACTCAGATCGGAAGCAACACCACCGAATTTTCGGTCGCGATTCCCGGACATCCCGAGAACACGATCCGACTGGCGTGGGCGGCGACCACCGACGTCGGACTTCGCCGCGCCGCCAACGAGGACAGCTTCCTCGCGCAGTCGCCGATCTTCGCCGTGGCCGACGGGATGGGTGGCCACGCCGCCGGCGACCTGGCCAGCGCCGCAGTGGTGAACCGGCTCTCCGAGGTGAACACCACCGACTTCCTCGAGACCGCACAGATCGACGCCGCCCTGCTGCGGGCGACGGAAGACATCGACGTCGTCGCCGTGGGCAGCGCCCTCGGTGTTGGTACCACCGCCACCGGTGTTGTGCTGACCATGCTCGACGGCAACCCCTATTTCGCCGTGTTTAATATCGGCGACAGCCGCGTCTACGCCTACGACAACGGCAACCTCTACCAGGTCACCGTCGACCACTCCGTTGTGCAGGAGATGGTGGACGCCGGGATGCTCACCCGCGAGCAGGCCGAACGCCACCCGGACAGCAACATCATCACGCGCGCCGTCGGCTTCGGCTCGCCACCGAGCCCCGACTACTGGATGCTCCCGCTGACCGCCGGCACCCGCCTGCTGGTCTGCTCAGACGGTCTCAACAAGGAACTGGGCGACGAGGACATCCTCGCCCACCTCGCCGCGGACCAGCCGGCCAGGCAGACCGCGGACGCCCTCGTTGTCGACACGCTGGCCGCCGGCGGACGCGACAACGTGACGATCATCGTTATCGACATCCTTGAAGCGCCGATCAACCTCCAACACGGTACCGACGTCCCCCAACCAGGGGTCGACACACAGTAGGGTCCAGAAGTGCTGCCTACAATGTAGGTAGCTATCGTCACGCAAGGGGGGGCCGATGGCGCGTCGACTGCCGTCCCGGCCACCTGTGTTGCCGGGCTTCTCGCACATGCACGTGCTCGGCTCCGGCGGCTTCGCCGACGTGTTCCTGTTCGAGCAGAACATGCCGCGACGGCAGGTCGCGGTGAAGGTGCTGCTGAGCGAAGTGGTCAACGACCAGGTGCGTCAGATGTTCCAGGCCGAGGCGAACCTGATGGCGCAGTTGAGCTCCCACCCCTCGATCCTCACCGTCTACCAGGCCAGCGTCTCCTCCGACGGGCGGCCCTACCTGGTGATGGAATTGTGCTCCTCCGCCCTCGGCGCCCGCTACCGCACCGAACGACTACCCGTCACCGAGGTGCTGCGCATCGCGATCCGGATCGGCAGCGCGATGGAGACGGCGCACCGCGCCGGGGTGCTGCACCGCGACATCAAACCGTCGAACATCCTGATGACCGCCTACGGGCATCCCGTGCTGTCCGACTTCGGTATCGCGGCGACGCTCGGGGAGATGAAAGGGCAGCACAGCGTGGGGATGTCGATTCCCTGGTCTGCCCCCGAGGTGCTGCTCGATGAGACCCCGGGCAGTGTTGCCGCCGAGGTCTGGTCGCTCGCCGCCACCGTGTTCTCCCTCCTCGCCGGCCGCTCCCCGTTCGAAATCCCCACCGGCACCAATACCTCCGCCGACCTGGTCTCGCGGATCACGCGGGGCAAACCGCAGCCGATCGACCGCCCCGACGTGCCGGTGAGCCTCGAACGCCTGCTCGCTACCGCCATGTCGCGGAAGCCGGAGGCCCGGCCGGGAAGCATCCTCGATTTCATCACCGCACTGCAGGCCATCGAGATCGAGCTCGGTGTGCAGCAGACCAGTATCGACGTTGCCGTCGACGACTGGGCGCTCGCCACTGTCTCCGACCTTGAAGACCGCACGCTGGTGCGCCCGGTGTCCACCATGGCTGGCTCCGGCGGCGGGCGTCGTCGTCGCCGGAACCCGCTGGGCAAGGCCGCCGCCGGCGGGGCGGGCACGGACGCACCGATCTGGCGCGACGATATCGGCGCCCCCTCGATGGCCTCCCACCAGCGTGGGGTCGCCCCACGCCTTCGCACCCTGACTGCCGTGCTGATCGCCTCCGCCGTATTGGTTGTCGCCCTCGGGGCGACCGCCACGGTGGTGCTCATCCGGGCGGGCTCCGCGGGGATCCCCGTGGTTTCCGACATCGCCGGTGCAGCGAACGGCTCCGTTGTCGAGTTCTCCTGGGCTGATCCGGGGCTGCGCACCAGCGACGCGTACTCCATTTCCACCAGCGACGGCGACGCGAGCATCCAGCGCTCGAACGATTTTGTGATGGATGCCGCGCTGGGTTCCCGCGCCTGCATCACGGTGACGGTCAACCGGGACGGCCGTGCGGGGTCGCCGAGCACCGAGAAATGCGTGGACGTCGCGGGGTGATCCGGCGTGCAGATTAGACAGTGGGTGGCCTCCCACCGCTCGCTCGCGTTCACCGCGACGGGTGCCGTTGTGGTCGCAGCACTCGTGGCGGGCATCGCGGTGGTTTCCACCGGTTTCACCGCCCAGAAGGTGCTGCTGCAGGATGCGTCCGTCTGGGTTTCCAACAGCGCGCAGCAGGCCGTCGGCCGCACCAACACGGAGATTTTCGAACTGAACTCGGTGGTGCGCAGCGCCGGTGCCGACATCGACCTGCTGCAGTCCGGCACCACCGTGCTTGTTGTCGACCGCTCCGACAGCACCCTCGACATCATCGACGCCACCACCTCGAGTGTCAGCGACAGCGTCCCACTTCCCCCGAACGACCCGCAGGTGCTGCTCAGCAACAACACCGTCTCCATCATCGCCAGGCAGACCGGGCAGTTCTGGAGCATCCCGCTCGCCAACCTCGCCGCATTCGACGCTGAGAGCACCCCGGCACTGAGTCTCGGGGCCGACGTCGTCGCCAGCATCGACGAGGCCGGCGAACTGTTCGCCTATTCAACGGGGGCGCAGCAGGTCTACCGGATCCATCCGGGCGAATCCGACCAGGCGGCCTCCACCACCGCCCTGGAGGTTCCTGCGGACGCCGAGCTGTCGATCACCTCGGTGAACGGGCAGTGGGCGATGCTGGATGCGGCGGACAACCGGCTGTACCTGCAGGACCGCTCCATCGACGTCGCCGACATCCCCGGCGTGGGCGGCGCGGGCGAAGACCTTGCCGGAACCGCGGCCCTCGCCGGGCCCCAGCTCCAGCAGCCGAGTGTGCAGGGCGACGCGGTGCTGGTGGCCACCGGCTCCGGCCTCGCTGCCGTCGCGTTGTCCTCCGGCGCTACCAGCACCCTGCTGGCCGACCAGACCGGGATTCCGGCCGCACCGGTTGTATCCGGCGACTGTGTCTACGCCGGCTGGAGTGGTGGAGACGCCTGGCGATCCTGCGCCGCCGACAGCGGTGTGGAGGCAGCCTCGCTCGCCTCGCTGCGGGACCCCTCAACCCAGACCCTGCTTCCACTCGCCGGGATCACCGCGGACGCCACTCCCGTCTTCCGGGTCAACGGCGACCGGGTGGTGCTCAACGACACGGCCGGCGGAGCATCCTGGGCGGTCGGCGCCAGCGGCGAACTGATCAACAACTGGGCGGCGCTGCTGCCCACCGACGAGTCGACCCAGCAAGTGGACACCACGGGGGATACCCCACCGCAGCTCGACCCGGTGGCCCAGCCTCCCGTCGCGGTCGACGACGAATTCGGGGCCCGGCCCGGCCGCACCTCACGCCTGCCCGTGCTGCTGAACGACTACGACGCCAATGGTGACGTGCTCACCATCGACAGTGTGTCCGAGGTGAACGCCGCGCTCGGGTACGTCGACGTGATCAATGACCGGCAGATGCTGCAGGTCACCCTCGCCGACGACGCGAGTGGGGTGCTCAGCTTCCGCTACTCCATCAGCGACGGCCGCGGCGGAACCGCCTCGGCCACTGTCACCGTCACGGTGCGCGGAAGCGAGGAGAATTCGCCCCCGGTGCAGGTGCGCTCGACCAGCGCCGTGGTCGGTTCGGGCGGCCAGGTCACCAGTCAGGTGCTCGGCGACTGGGTCGACCCGGACGGGGACGCCTTCTACCTCGCAGACGCCTCGGTGCGCGCCCCGGACACCGTGAGTTTCAAACCGGAAGGCAGCGTCGTTTTCACCAACGGCAACGCGGGCTCCCCGTCGGCGTCTGTAGCGCTGTCGGTCTCCGACGGCAGCGCGGTCGGCACCGGAAGCCTCGCCGTCACCGTGGAGA
>Ga0247735_1000903_pt1 | contig 11723 bp, 13 predicted proteins | sample UWRJL178409R2_FD_180934 | JGI IMG/M metagenome (GOLD analysis project Ga0247735, IMG submission 180934) | Plant litter microbial communities from Arlington Agricultural Research Station in Wisconsin, United States - UWRJ-L178-409R-2 | ecosystem: Environmental > Terrestrial > Plant litter >...
TGCTGATCCCGTTCGCGGCACGGATCGGGCCGCTGGTGTGGACGTGGTGGTTGTCGCCGCTTCACGCGGGCCTCGCGTCGCGGTTCCGAACAGCCGTGCGGCGCGTGGATATCGTGATTTGGGCGGCGCTGTTGGCGGGGGCGGCTTTCGTCTGGCCGGCGATCCTCGTCACCCCGCTGCTGCTGGCGGGTTGGGTGCTGTACCTGCGCCGCGCGATCGGCGGGATTTCGGGCGACGGGCACGGCGCTGGGATCGAACTGGTCGAGACAGGCTTGCTGGTGGCGGCGCTATTATGAGCTGGACGCATCATGGCGGCCGGCTCGCCGAGGCGCGCGCCGCGTTCGGCGATACCGGCGCGGTGTGGCTCGATTTATCGACCGGCATCAACCCGCACCCGTGGCGCGGTGTCGGCGACTTCGCGATCGATTGGGCGCGCCTGCCCGACGAGAGCGATTTGCGCGCGGTGCAGGCTGCGGCGGCGGCGTATTTCGGCGTCGGCCCCGACTATGTCGCCGCGCTGCCAGGCACCGAAATCGGCCTGAGGCTGCTCGGAACGTTGCTGCCGGGGCCGGCTCGACACCTCGCACCGACCTACCGCACGCATGCCGAAATGTTCGCGGGCAGCGCGCCGATCGACGCGCTTTCAGCCGCTTCGGACGGCGCCGTCATCGTCGCCAATCCCAACAATCCCGATGGTCGCATCCGGTCCGCGCAAGACCTGCTGGCAACGCACGATCGCCTGCGCGCACGCGGCGGCTGGTTGGTGGTGGACGAGGCCTTCGCCGACGCCGGGCGGACGGAGAGCGTCGCCCCGCACGTCGCCGAAGACGCCCGGCTGATCGTGTTCCGCTCGTTCGGCAAGTTCTTCGGGCTGGCCGGAGTTCGGCTCGGCTTTGTCATCGCGCCGCGCCCGGTGATCGCGCAGGTGCGTGCGCTGCTCGGCGCGTGGCCGGTTTCGGCGGCCGCGATCGCGATCGGCACGGCCGCGTACGCCGACTCCGGCTGGATCGCGGCGATGCGCGAGCGGCTGGCGCTGGAAGCAGCCGATCTCGATGCCATGCTGTTGCGGCGCGGCCTCACGCCGGTCGGGGCATGCCCACTGTTTCGGCTCGTCGACGTGGCGGATGCCGAGGCGATCTTCGCGCGGCTCGCCCGCCAAGCGATCCTGACGCGGCCGTTCGACTATGATCCACGCTGGCTTCGCCTCGGCCTGCCGGGGAGCGCGGCGGCGTTGGACCGCCTCGAACGCGCGCTGGCCGATGGCTGAGCCGATCGCTCTCGTCGCGCTGGCGGTGGAAGCGGCGGTTGGGTGGCCGGCGTGGGTATATGCCCGCATCGGCCATCCGGTCGGCGCGTTCGCGGCGATCATCTCGGGCTGCGAGATGCGGTGGAACCAGCCGACATGGTCGTTCGCGGCGCGGCGGATGGTGGGCGTCGGTGTCGTCCTGTTGCTGATTGTGGTGGTGGGCGGCACTGCATTCGTGCTTCAACGCGGGTCCGCGATGTTGGGCGAATGGGGCTGGGTCGCCTGCGCGTTGCTCGCGGTGCCGGGGCTGGCGCAGCGCAGCCTGTTCGATCATGTCCGCGCAGTGCAGGTCGCGCTCGCGAACGGCGATCTCGACGCCGGGCGTAGCGCCGTCGCGATGATCGTCGGCCGCGATCCGCAAAGGCTCGACACCGCCGGCGTGGCCCGCGCCGCGATCGAAAGCCTTGCCGAGAGCTTTTGCGATGGCGTCGCCGCGCCGCTGTTCTGGCTGATCGTTGGCGGATTGCCGGGGCTGTGGGTCTACAAGGCGATCAACACCGCCGACAGTCTGATCGGCCACCGCGAGCCGCGCTGGCGTGCGTTCGGCTGGGCGGCGGCGCGCACCGACGATGTGCTCAACCTGATCCCCGCGCGGCTCGCCGGCGTGCTGCTGTGCCTCGTCGGCGCGGGCGGCTGGCGGGTCATGTGGCGCGACGCGGGCAAGCACGCCTCGCCGAACGCGGGCTGGACCGAGGCGGCGATGGCCGGCGCGCTCCGCCTCAGCCTCGCCGGCCCGATCGCCTACGATAACGTCGTCGTGGCGAAACCGTGGATCGGCGACGGCCGCCGCGACGCCGATGCGCGCGATATCGGCCGTGCGCTCGCGCTGTATGTCCGCGCTTGCCTCGCGCTGTGGCTGGTAGCAGGAGTCGTCGCATGGGCGCTGTGATGTTTCAGGGCACCGGCTCCGATGTCGGCAAGTCGGTGCTCGTCGCTGGCGTCTGCCGCGCGCTGGCCAATCGGGGGTTGCGCGTGCGGCCCTTCAAGCCGCAGAACATGTCGAACAACGCCGCCGTCACCGTCGATGGCGGAGAGATCGGCCGCGCGCAGGCGCTTCAGGCGATCGCCTGCCGCGTCGAACCGCACACCGACATGAATCCGGTGCTGCTCAAGCCGCAGGCCGACCGCACATCGCAACTGATCGTTCACGGCCGCGTGCGCGGCACGATCGGCGGCGGCAACTTCCGCGAAGCGCGCGGGCGTCTGCTAGGTGAGGTGATGGCGAGCTACCATCGGCTGCAGGGCGCGTGCGATGTCGTCGTGGTCGAGGGCGCGGGTTCGCCGGCCGAGATCAACCTGCGTGCCGGCGACATCGCCAACATGGGCTTCGCACGCGAGGCGGGCGTTCCGGTCGTGCTGATCGGCGATATCGACCGGGGCGGGGTGATCGCCGCGATCGTCGGCACGCGCGCGGTGATCGACCCGGCCGACGCGGCGATGATCCGCGGGTTCGTCATCAACAAGTTCCGTGGCGATCCGGCGCTGTTCGAGGATGGCTATCGCCAGATCGAAGCCTTGGCGGGCTGGCGCGGGTTCGGCGTGGTGCCGTGGCTCGCCGCCACCGCGCGTTTGCCGAGCGAGGATGCGGTCGTGCTTGAACGCTCAGCCGCGCGGGTTGCGGGCAGGCTGGTGGTCGCGTGCCCGATCCTGCCGCGCATCTCAAACTTCGACGATCTCGATCCGTTGAAGCTGGAGCCGGCCGTGGAGCTGCGGATGGTGCCGCCCGGCGCGCCGATCCCGGCCGACGCCGCGCTCGTCATCCTGCCGGGATCGAAGGCGACGATCGCCGATCTCGCCACCCTTCGCCGCGAGGGCTGGGACATCGACATCCTCGCGCATCACCGGCGCGGCGGCGCGGTGCTTGGGCTGTGCGGCGGCTATCAGATGCTCGGCCGCCGCGTTGTCGATCCGCACGGGATCGAAGGCCCGGCGGGTGAGGCGGCGGGGCTGGGGCTGCTCGACGTCGAGACGGTGTTGACCGCCGATAAAGCGCTGCGCCCGGTCACGGGCCGAGCGCTCGATGCGCCGTTCCACGGCTATGAGATGCATATGGGCGAGACGCATGGCCCGGACGCTGCGCGCGCGTTCGCGACGTTCGACGATGGCCGCATGGACGGCGCGATCAGCGCGAACGGACAGGTGATGGGCAGCTATGTCCACGGCCTGCTCGCCGATCCGCAGCAGCGCGCGGCGCTGCTCGCGCGGCTCGGTGCGGAGGCGAGCGGACGCGATTACCATGCCAGCGTGGATGCCGCGCTCGACGAGATCGCCGCTGAGCTGGAACGCCACCTTGATATCGACGCGATCCTGACGCTCTCCGGAGACGCGGCGTGACCTCGCTGTTCGTGCTCGGCGGTGCGCGATCGGGCAAGAGCCGTTACGCGCAGGCGCGCGCGGAGGCGATGCCGGGCGAGTTGGTCTTCATCGCGACCGCGCAGGCGTTCGACGCTGAGATGACCGACCGCATCGCCCGGCACCGCGCCGACCGCGACTCGCGCTGGCGGACGGTCGAGGCGCCGATCGCGCTGCCGGAGGCGATCGTCGAACACAGCGCGCCTGGTCGCGTCCTTCTGGTCGATTGCCTGACCCTGTGGACCTCGAACCTTCTGCTCGGTGAGCACGATATCGACGCCGCGAGCGCAGCGCTGGAACGCGCCGTCGTCACCGCGCCCGGCCCGGTGATCCTCGTCGCCAACGAGGTCGGGCTGGGGATCGTGCCCGACAATGCGCTCGCGCGGCGGTTCCGCGATCATGCCGGGCTGCTCAACCAGCGGATCGCCGCCGCCGCCAATGCGGTCGTTCTCGTCACCGCAGGGTTGCCGTTATCGCTCAAATAGTGGGGTTGCGCCGGAGCGGGCGAGGGGCGACCTGAAGCGCGACACGCAAGGACATTCGCCATGAAGAGCATCGGATTTCTCTCGTTCGGCCATTGGTCGCCCTCCGCGCAATCGGCGACGCACTCGGCTTCGGACGTGCTGCTGCAATCGATCGACCTCGCCGTCGCCGCCGAGGAACTCGGCGCCGACGGCGCATATTTTCGCGTCCATCACTTCGCGCAGCAGCTCGCTTCGCCGTTTCCGCTGCTCGCGGCGGTCGGTGCCAGGACCAGTCGGATCGAGATCGGCACCGGCGTGATCGACATGCGCTACGAGAACCCATTCTACATGGTCGAGGATGCCGGCTCGGCCGATCTGATCTCGCGCGGGCGGCTCCAGCTCGGTATCAGCCGGGGGTCGCCCGAGCAGGTGATCGATGGCTGGCGGCATTTCGGCTACGCCCCCGCCGAGGGCGAGACCGACGCCGACATGGGCCGCCGCCACGCCGAAGTGTTCCTCGACCTGTTGGAGGGGAAAGGTTTCGCGCAGCCCGCGCCGCGCCCGATGTTTCCCAACCCGCCCGGCCTGCTCCGGCTCGAGCCTCACGCGCCGGGACTGCGGCGGCGGATCTGGTGGGGTTCGGGGGCCAACGCCACCGCGCTCTGGGCCGCGCAGCACGGCATGAACCTGCAAAGCTCGACGCTCAAGGCCGACGAAAGCGGCGAACCGTTCCACGTCCAGCAGGCCAAGCAGATCCGCCTCTACCGCGAGGCGTGGAAAGCCGCCGGGCATGACTGGGAGCCGCGCGTTTCGGTGTCCCGCTCGATCTTCGCGCTGATGAACGATCGTGACCGCGCCTATTTCGGGCGTGGCGACAGCAGCGACCAGATCGGCATCATCGGCGACATGCGCGCGGTGTTCGGCCGCTCCTACGCCGCCGAGCCGGATGCGCTCGTCAAGCAACTCCGCGAGGACGAGGCGATCGCCGAGGCCGATACGCTGTTGCTGACGGTGCCCAACCAGCTTGGCGTCGATTACAACGCGCACGTGCTCGACGCCATCCTGACTCACATCGCGCCGGCGCTCGGCTGGCGCTGAGCTTGGGGGGCAAGGCGGTCTAGAAGACCGCCTTGCCGTCGCCGCCGAGCATCGCCTTGCGCACCAGCGGGATCGGCGGGCCGCCGAAGCTGAGGAAGGTGTCGTGGAACGCCTTCCAGCCGGCGCGGCCGCCGTGCTTGGCGGTCCAGTCGGCGCGCAGGCGGCGGATCATCAGCTTGCCCATCGTGTAGTTGAGATAGGCCGGATCATAGGTGCCGCGCGCCGATTGCTGGCGGGCGTTGCCTTCGTCCTGATAGCATTGCTCGACGAACATTTTCCGCGACTGTTCCTGAGTCATGCCGCGCGCGTGCATCCCGATCGCCGAGAGATAGCGGCAGTCGCGCAGCAAGGCGTTGGAAAGCTGGCCGATGTGCGTCTCGGGGTCGCCTTTGTGGAGGCCCGCTTCCCACATCATTTCCTCGGCATAATGCGCCCACCCTTCCGCGAAGGCGTAGCCGACGAACAGCCGCCCGAACAAAGACGGCGAATGGTTGGCGTGGCGGAACTGGAGGAAGTGGCCTGGCATCACCTCATGGACGGTGGTGAACAGCAGGTCGTTCTTGCCGGGGATGAAATCCAGTTGGACCTGCTTGCTCCACGAAGGGTCAGGCGGCGAGATGTAATAGACCGAGGGGATGCCTTTCTCGAACGGCCCCGGCGGATCGATATAGGCGGAGTTCTGCCGGTTGTAGGGTGGGCTTTCCTCGACCAGCGCTTGCTCGTTATCGGGGATCGAGACGATGTCGTTCGCCAGCACGAACGCGCGCAGTTCGGGGATCTGCTTGCGCGCCTCGGCGACGGGATCGTTGTTGGCGGGCTTGTCGGCGTTGGCCTTGGTCATGCAGGCCGGCACGGTCGCGCCCGGCGCGTATTGGGCGCATGCCGCCACCAGCGCCTTGCGGTTGCGTTCGAGATCGGCCTTGCCGGCGGCTTCGAGCGTGTCGAGCGGCACGTCGACGCCTTCGGTCATGCTCAGCATCCGTGAGAAGCGATCGGCGCCAAGTGCGAAGCCTTGCGTCGCGGTCGGGCGCTGGCTCTCCAGCCACGCGGCGAGATCGTTCATCGCCTTGGTCGCGGCTGCCGAGGTCTTGGCGTATTCGTCCTGCAACGCCGGGCTTTTCACGCCCGCGAACGCCTTCTTGGCGTCGTTGCTGTAATAGTCCGCAAAGCCTTTGAACGCCGCCGTGCCGAAATCGATGTAGCTCGCCGGCATCGGCGTCTTGAGGTTGGCGCGAATGTTGGCGGCGGCCTGCGGGATCTTGTGGAGGAACGTGATCATCGCGCGCATCCGCGTCGCCGGATCGGCATAGTTGCGCGCGATGTACACATTGGGGTCGAGCCCGCTGTTCACATACCATGACGGATTGTGGTGCGGCTGGTCGGCATCCTCCAGCCAGAACAGTTTGCCCTGCGCGACGGTGACCAGATACTCGCGCTCGAACGCGGCCTGCTTGTCGAGCTTCGCGGGATCGAACGCCTTCGCCTTGGCGATCGCGTCGCGCAGGAAATCGCCCTGCCGCTTGAGGCCGGCTGCACTCCAGTCGGCGAGACCGCCATCGAAATCGTGGCGGCCCTGATAGACCGCGTCGGCTGGCGAGACCTTGAACCAATCCTCGATGAACGCGTCGCGGAACGCCGTCCAGTTCCCGGTCGGCAGCGGCGCGAGCGTTACGGCGGTGGCGGACGGGGCAGGGGACTTGGCGGTGCAGCCCGCAAGAGCAAGGACGGCGGCGCTGGCCAGCCAGATGGTACGCATGGACACTCCGATTCGGGTTGCGTGCCGATGCTGGCAGCTTGCAGCGGCACGCGCCAGCCCCGGGGAACGGGGTTCAGGCCGGATCGTTCTGGCTTCGATCCGATGGAGATGACCGATGCCGTATATCAAGACACGCGACGGAACCGACCTCTATGTGAAGGACTGGGGCGAAGGCCGTCCAGTCGTGTTGATCCACGGCTGGCCGCTGTCGTCGGACAGTTGGGACGCGCAGGCGCTGGCGCTCGCGGATGCGGGCTTCCGCGCCATCGCCTATGACCGGCGCGGGTTCGGGCGCTCGGGTCAGCCGTTCTCGGGCTATGACTACGATACGCTGACCGACGATCTTGCCGATGTGCTGGATGCCACGGGCGCGCAGGATGCCACGCTGATCGGCTTCTCGATGGGCGGCGGCGAGGTTGCGCGATACATGAGCCGCCATGACGGGCGGGGCGTGATCGGCGCCGGGCTGATCTCGTCGGTGGTGCCTTATATGCCGCAGGCCGAGGACAATCCGCACGGCGCGCCGGTGGAGCAACTGACCGAGATCGTCGAGAGCATCAAGCAGGATCGCTACGGGTTCTTTGCGACGTTCTTCAAGCAGTTCTTCGGGATGGGCTTCATCTCGTCGCCGGTCAGCAACGAAGTGCTCGCCTGGGCGCAGCAGACCGCCAACATGGCCGGACTGAAGCCGATCCTCGCCTGCGCGGAATCGTTCAGCTTCGCCGATTTCCGGCCCGATCTGGCGGCGTTCCGCGTGCCGACGCTGATCGTCCACGGCACCGCCGACAAGACCGTGCCGATCGACGCGACCGCGCGCGTTGCCGCCAAGGCGATCCGCCAGTCGCAGCTCGTCGAATATGACGGCGCGCCGCACGCGCTGACGATCACCGAGCGCGATCGCTTCACCCGCGACCTGCTGACCTTCCTCGGACACAAGCCGACCATCGAAGACGCGGCGACGTTCGAAGAGGAACTCCACCGCGAGCAATTGCTCAGTCCGCAACTCGCGCCGATCGTGCAGTAACCTTCGGAGGCTTCTGCTCCCCTCCCTTTCAGGGAGGGGAGTCCGACGGCGATGGTTATTTCAGCGGGACGATCACTTCGTCCGGGTGGGCGACGTTCAAGTCCTTGCGGACCAGTTCGTCGACCATGTCGGGATCGGCGTTTTTCGGGTCGAGCAGTGCGACGCGGTTCTTGAGCACCTCGCGCTGCTTGCTGAGCAAAGCCAGCTCGGTCCGCTTGCGTTCGAGATGTTTCTTGATGTCGCCATAAGCGAGAGCGCCGTTCGGGCCGATGATCGCGTAGGCGCCGAAGAAGGCGCCCACGGTCAGCAGAGCCGCCGGCGGCCCCGCTTTTCGCAGGACCGTCCGGAACGAAGTCCGTTTCGGGGTTGTACGCTTTACCATGTCGCGATTCTCGCGCATCGCGACTCGCGGATCAACCCCGAATCAACAGTATTCTTTACGAACGCAGCACGCCCCGGCCGGCATAAACCGCCGCGTCGCCCAGTTCTTCCTCGATGCGGATGAGCTGGTTGTACTTTGCGAGCCGGTCCGAGCGCGCGAGGCTGCCGGTCTTGATCTGTCCGCAGTTGGTGGCGACGGCGAGATCGGCGATGGTCGAGTCCTCGGTCTCACCCGAACGGTGCGACATGACCGCCGTGTAGCGCGCGCGCTGCGCCATAGACACGGCTTCCAGCGTTTCGGTGAGCGTGCCGATCTGGTTGACCTTGACGAGAAGCGAATTGGCGTAGCCCCCCTCGATGCCGCGCTTCAGGCGCTTGGGGTTGGTGACGAACAGATCGTCGCCGACCAACTGGCATTTGTCGCCGATCAGATCGGTCAGCGCCTTCCAACCCTCCCAATCGTCCTCGCTCATGCCGTCCTCAATCGAGAAGATCGGATACCGCGCGACGAGATCGGCGAGGTAGCCGGCCATTTCGTGGCTGTCGAGAATCTTGCCCTCGCCCGAAATGTCGTACTTGCCGTTCTTGTAGAATTCGGTCGCGGCGCAATCGAGCGCGATCATCACGTCGTCGCCGGGGGTGTAGCCGGCCTTTTCGATCGACGACATGATGAAGTCGAGCGCGTCGGTGGTGCTGGCGATGTTGGGCGCGAAGCCGCCTTCGTCGCCGACCGAGGTGGCGAGGCCCTTGTCGTGGAGGCCTTTCTTGAGCGTGTGGAAGATTTCCGAGCCGCAGCGCACCGCCTCGAAGATCGACGACGCGCCGACCGGAACGATCATGAATTCCTGGAAGTCGATCGGGTTGTCGGCATGTTCGCCGCCGTTGATGATGTTCATCATCGGCACCGGCAGGACATGCGCCGATACGCCGCCGACGTACTTGTAAAGCGGCAGCCCCCGCGCGTCCGCCGCCGCCTTCGCGACCGCGAGGCTGACGCCGAGGATGGCGTTGGCGCCGAGGCGGCCCTTGTTCTCGGTGCCGTCGAGCGTGATCATCGCGGCATCGACATCGGCCTGGTCTTCGGCGTCGAGGCCGACCACTTCGTCGGCGATCTCGTCATTGACCGCATCGACCGCGCCCTGAACGCCCTTGCCGGACCAGCGGCTCTTGTCGCCGTCGCGACGCTCCACCGCCTCATGCGCCCCGGTCGATGCGCCCGAGGGCACGGCCGCGCGGCCGAAGCTGCCGTCTTCGAGCATGACGTCGACTTCGACGGTGGGGTTGCCGCGGCTGTCGATGATCTGGCGAGCGTGGATGTCGATGATTGCGGTCACGAAACGATCCTTCTATCGTTGGCGTCAGGCGTGCTTGCGGGGCCTGTATCGGCAATATGCGCAGGCGGCAATTCGTTGCCGTAATGGAACCGCGCCTTGCCCCGCCGGTTGAGGCCGTAATGGATTTAGAAAGGGCATGTCATGGCCGATGAGACCGTAAACGAACCGACCCCCGGCGTGCTGAACGACGCGCCGATCGATACGCCGGAAGGCGATGAGCCGTCCGCGAAGACGAGCGCCGAGGCGGAAACGCCGAATGTGACTCAGACGCTGAAGGATGGCGCCGCCAAGCTCGCCAAGGAAGCGACCGACCGGGCGCGCACCTTCGCCGAGGACGGCAAGGCGCGTGCGGGCGGTGCGCTCGACGAGCTGACCAAGATGATCTCCGACGCGGCGGACACCGTCGATGAGAAGGTCGGTCCGCAATATGGCCAATATGCACGGACGGCGGCCGAGACGATCGGCAGCTTCTCCGAGCAGCTCAAGGCGAAGGATCTCGAGGATCTGATCGAAGACGCACGCGGTTTCGTCCAGAAGAGTCCGGCGATCGCGATCGGCACGGCGGCGGCGATCGGCTTCGTGCTGGCGCGTCTCGTCGCGTCGGGGCTTACGCCCGATACGGTCGACCAGGCCTGATCGAACACCACGGTTTCGGGGGAAGCATGGCCGAAAACACCACCGATGAGGGCATCGGCACGCTGATCTCGCGGCTGGTCGAGGATGCCAAGGCGTTCGCGTTCGCCGAGATCGCGGTGTACCGCGCGCGCCTGCTGAAAGCGGTTGCCGATTATCGCGCCGCCGCGATCCTCGGCGTCGTCGCGCTGATCCTGGCGCACGCTGCGGTGATCGCGCTTCTGGTCGGCATCATCCTGAGCATCGCGCAAGCGCTCGGGCCGATCTGGGCGACGGTGATCACGGTCGGCGGCACGCTGCTGCTTGCAGGCGTGCTCGTGTGGATTGCGGTGTCGATCGTGAGCGCGAAGGGGAAGGCACGATGAGCGGCGCTGTCGATCCCGTCGTGGTCGCGCAGGAGCGCGCGCGCATCGCGCGGGCGCGGCTGGAGACGTCGGTCTCGGCGCTGCGCGAACGTGTCGATCCGCGCACGATCGCGAAAAATGCCACCGAGGGCCTGCGCGAGCAGGGCGAGGCGGCGGCGGCGGTGGCGCGGCGCAACCCTGGCATCGTCGCCGGTGCGATCGCGGTCGTGGGGCTGCTGATCGTGCGGCGGCCCGTGCTGGCGCTGTTTCGGCGACACCGCAAGGATACGAAAGTGGCGCCCAAGCATTCAATCACTCACACTGCCCGCGAGGGCGCGAAAGGAAAGCCGCAATGACCCAGACCGATGACGCCCTGACCGCCGAAGCGTCGGACGCCACGCCGGCGAAAGCGACCATTCGCGATACGATCGAGACCACACTCGATACCGCCAAGGAGTCCGCCAACAAGGCGCTGGTGACGGCCGGAGAGGCGGCGCGCGAGACGGCGCGCAAGACCGCAGAAGGGATCGAGGCGAACCCGCTGTCGGTGCTGGTCGGTGGCGTCGCGCTCGGTGTGCTGGCTGGTGCGCTGATCCCGCGCGGTGACAGCGAGACCAGGCTGCTCAAGCCGGTCGGCCGTAAGCTGACCGATACCGCGCGTGGTGCGGTGGACGCTGCAAAGGAGGCCGGCAAGGCTGAACTCGCCGGGATCGGCCTCAGCCGCGCGGCGGCGAGCGACACGGCGGGCAAGCTCGTTCTGGCGGTGATCACGGCGCTTGCGACCGCCGGTGTCTCGGCAGCAAAGGGTGCCGCGACGAAGCAATAAGTGTTCGGAGCGCCGCAGTGAAAGATGCATATTGCTGCGGCGCACCCAGATTTATTTTTCCCTTGAAACCAAATTCCGTCCGGCGCGTTAGCGAATAACTGGGGTGGAACCATAACGGTCTGCTTCCACGTAAGGGGCAGAACCGTTTGATCGTGCCGAGTTTCTCGACAAGTTGGTTGGCGATTGCGGTGATGGGTGCCGCGCC
>Ga0247735_1000904_pt1 | contig 11719 bp, 14 predicted proteins | sample UWRJL178409R2_FD_180934 | JGI IMG/M metagenome (GOLD analysis project Ga0247735, IMG submission 180934) | Plant litter microbial communities from Arlington Agricultural Research Station in Wisconsin, United States - UWRJ-L178-409R-2 | ecosystem: Environmental > Terrestrial > Plant litter >...
CACGGCCACCCGCAATTCGAAGGATGAGACAGCAGCGGCGAGGCAGGAGATGGATCAGTCACATTTGAACCTCCAGAACTTGCTTTATGAGAAAAGACATCTAGAGAGGGAAATTGAAAAATGTCGACAATTTGCGTGCGTGCTTTTGGCTTCATGCTGGTGGCGCAGAGACAACGATCTAAACAACGTGGCGTTATCATCAGGTCCATATACCAAGACGTGCCTCTCTATACCCTGGAAGAATTTGAGCGGCTTGCTCCTGAAGAAGCGCGCACTGAAGGTGTTCTCAATGACGAGCATCAACTGATGCTGAACCGCTTGAGTTTTGAGCTCGCGGAGCGCCAACGGTACGCCAAGATATATGCCCTTATACTGTCGTCTCTGCTCATATGTCGCCGGTGCTAGTCTTGATCTTAAAAGAAAGGAACTAGTACAACAGAAGGAGAATCTTCTCAGAGAAAGCAAAGCCAAGTCATCTACCATGGACAATGTCAAGAACCAAATCGACCTCCTCATGAAGGTACACTGTCATTCCTTAGTCCCTTGGCCAACTAAACATACTCTCCATTTTACCAGACGGCATCAGAAGTTCAAAAGAAAGTGGACGAGCTTGTGCAACCAATACCTGGTGACTCACACGTCTAATTCGTGATTGTCGCGTTGGGAAGACCATCCCTTGCTCCAGCTTTCACATGTTCAGCGCCTCCGCGTTACAGTCATGGTAATGTATTGTACAATCTGTAATCAAAGACAATCCCAAAGAGAAAACGAAAGCTAGCCAGTGGCAAGAATTAACAACAACTTGTAAAAGAGGTGTGATGTGGTGGGTGATAGTACAGTTAGTGGTTATGGAGTCGGGAATAACAAACGGAATACGACGGCAATGGTCCAGAGTCTAAGGGGGTGGTCAAGGGCGTACCGAGAGGCGATCACTCTCCATCGCTAATACTGCCAATGTCGCTCATCTCCTCGTCCTTATCATCGTCATCCTTGTCGTCCATTGCAGCATCTGCTGCCTCCTTCGTGGCGTATCTCTGAACGTACTCTAACATGGGTGTAAACCGATGAGAGCAAAATGGTGTGAAAGGGGATAAGGGCTTACCTTTTACCTTTGCCTCATACTCTTTCGGATGTCGCATCAAGAGGGCAGCGGCCTCTCCATTCAAGGGGTCATTAGGATTGGGGTAACGCAGAAGTTGGGGCAGGAAGACCTCGAATATATTGATCATGTCTGTTAACGCCGCCATAGTCAGCGGTATCCTAATTCCGCATTCAAGGCCTTGGCTCACCGAACATAGGTGACCATGTCTGGTTTATCACGTCCAGGCAGACGGAGCCACTTCTATATAAAGATGTCGTCAGCTAGCAGATCAAGCCAGCGCCAGAGTAACGTACAGTTCGTCGATGTTTGGGTGAAAGATCTTGTTCATGAAGCCAATGCTAGGTGACTTGAAAGGATACTGTTCGGGAAGTTCGACGTGGATCTTCCATACCCCCCCTGCGAACGGTGCTAGATCGCGACATTAGCATGGAAGATAGATAATGCGAGAGGTCAAGCACGCACTTTCCGCAGGGCCATAGAACCGAACGTAGAACTCTTGCATATTGTCATTTACGAGATTAACCTCGTAATCTGACATCAGCCTGTCCAGAACGTCAGCATGAGCATGAAGCAGCAAGCGCATCTAAGCAAGCCTAACATCTTCATAACATCTGTTTCGATACGCCGCCTCGAAGGGTTAGCGTATAGATAACCAGTATCAGCATCTCAGCGCAGCACAGTCAGGTGGAGGAACTTATCATAATACCAAGTCAATACACGCAGCAACTATTAGTCGAAGTAAGGGAGCACTAGGGGAGTTAATAGAACAGGGGAAGGCAGCGGGTGGGTGAGTGCTGTGAGAGTGGATGGTCGTCGAGTAAGCTGCACTGCTCAGCGGTTCCGCTATTTATTGAGGCAACAGAGCGAGATATGCCGGAATCGGAGATGACCGAAATCACATCAAATGCAGCCTTTCAGCAGGACATCCTTCTGCTCTTGTCCTTTCCCAGTCACCACCATACGCCGCACAGTCTAGTATCTTGCAGCAAGACACTAGTCTCGCGCTGACTGCGCTCTCAGTCTGGTGGGGCCTCGAGGCTCAGATGATCCGGCGTACTTGTACCCACCCTTGACAAATGACACCGGACACCAGTCAGAAAGACACAAGTTCAAGTTCTGTCATAGCGCACCCGCCACGAGGCCTCTATGTTCTCTGTGTGGAGATGCATGATTTCCAGGGCTTGCCACTCGTTTCGAAGAACTTCGAAAACGTGCTGTCTCTCAGGAGCTGCTTCTACCCCGCCTGACCTACGACTGCTGGAGGGAATGTCTTCCCCAAATACAATATTATTCGGCCATACGGCCGCCGCGGACAGCCAAAAGCCCTCTAATCTATTGCAGGGCTGCCTACCAATAGGTGTATTCTTCGTAGATGCAATACGCATCGTCAGCCAGGCATGGGTCAATCTTGGACGCCTGCCTGATAGCTGCTGCACTTCGTGCACTTCCACTGGTAGACCCGCCGCTGATCGACTTGTACCCAACAAGGAATGCTAACATTGGGGTTCTTGTCAGCACCGGTGTCTAGTATGAACTCCAAAGGCCACTCACCAACCCAGAACAACGCAAAGATCCCAATCACCGCCATCTCCTCCTGCGATTGGGTCAACATCTGTCCCTCCATCCGGTGGTGCATCATGATCCTAACAGTACAAAATCAATCCATTAACATCTCATTCCTCTTTGCATTCCGCAAAAAAAATTGCCCACATGAATAAAAGTGCCGAAATGGACAGTATCGCGATTGATGTCTGGGTCAGCTGGAACGAGTCTGATAAGCAGAAGAGGGTTTGTTATCCGTTCGTGAATGAGGTTGTCTAATTGCAGCTTACAGAGAGATGAAAGAGCCTTGGTTCCATAATGTGCGATAGAAACGATGACTGCAGCTAAAATAGCTCAGTTTAGCCCTCGAAGATGTATATGCAAAAGGTCGTCACAAGTACCTGTTGCTGCAGATCGAACAGGATTTGTGCTGAAGAGCGTCATTGGATTTCGTTCTCGAGATAATGGCGAGGATAGATAGATATAGGTAGCGCACAAAAGAGAAGAATCTAGCGGCTTATTTAATGTGATTATTGTATGTACACGAGGTCGGAGCACGTTCACCACACGAGGCGGGGAACTGCAGCCCTAGAACGTAAAATGAAACGTATTGTCGTTCCATCAGCATGTAAGTTATCCGCCCTCCTCACGGCATTGAGCATTTCAATTCATGAAACAGTCCATGTTAGATCATTTGCAAGATAGCCTGCATGTCTTTTGCGTTGCGCGTCACGGTATCATTATCCCGATAGAGGTACTTGAGTTATCATTGGCGGTCCACCAGTCGCACTGGGTTGGATGACAATAGAGTGGCCTTGTTGGGTCATGGGCATTCCACCATAAGGCATTCCGCCAGGGTAGTAGCTGTTACCGTATCCGGGGCCCATGCCGGGCGACTGAGGATAGCCACCAGCATGAGTATTATAGTACCCAGGCATCTCTCCGAACCAGGGGAGTTCTATTGGATCAGGTAAGCTATCAAGCTCGGCGGATATCATGATGTGAAAAGGGACGGACCTCGGATCGGTTCCGACCAGATGTTATAACGACCAAATCGTTCGGCTTGAGAAACGAGTTTTAGAAGGATGAGGAAGGCGATAGTGAACAGTGAAAACAAGGCCCATGAGAAGGCCTGCACGACTTTCATCTCGTAGCAGAAGGACTGGTAGTTTGCTAATAACAGATGGTCAGCAGACCAGCCAATGTTGACAAATCCAAGTATAGTGTGAATACTTACTCATACCGCCATTCTTCGAAGCAATCTTCTTCCCCCCCAAACCATCGCACTGGACATTTCCGATAACATCACTAATTAGACACCGCTTCAGTATGGGATCCTTTCCTCTGCGATAATTGAACGTACGTTGCCCAAGCGCCCATAGCTGGATCATCCTAGTATCAGTAAAAGCCCATTGAAAAGGGATCGACGAACGCACTCAGCCACAAAACACCCAAAATGAACAATACAAGAGCTTCTGACTGCGGTTGTGCCCATTGTAATCTGTGGGGACGGCAAGATGAACGAACGGAGCATAACCCGGGCAAGGAACGGCACCTACGTTATCAGGAATGTAAGGATAGTTAGCGACGGTACGATAATCGAGAATATAGTGAAGTCGCCTAAAACGAAAACCTTAGGTCGATGACAACAACTCGGAAGAATGAAACACGTACGATGATTGCTGCCTGGTAGGAATATCGTGGCAAAGTTGGCTGCGAGTCCCAACACTGTTCCTATGAAGAGCCAAAACAATGTAAGCGGCCTAATCACCCATCTCTCACGAGCAACGTTTACCTGAGAGTATAAACGTTACAACTGGGAAATGTCGATCTGATTAGCGAAGACGTCGGCAGCAAAGAAGTGAAAAGCGTACTGTAGAACCCTAGTCGGTTATTTCCAAAGCGTACGGTCATAATCAAAAAATCCGATAGTAGGTCGTGGATGTAGAAAAAGCGGTGAATGTGGGTATATGTAGTCCGACAAGGACGTACTTGCAGTGACAGTGCAAAGCAAAGTGGTCAGAACCGGTTCAATTTATGACGTTACTCCATGCAGTATCCCACGTGACTTCGGCATTCTCATCTCGCGGACCGGGGACAATGTTCCCGTCCTCCACTGTAGTCCACAATGTGTGTTGGCTGGGTCATCCAATATCATTTCCCAGTATCCTGTAGTACGTAGTCCCTAGTTGTACATGTAATTACATCGTGGAGAGGGGTTCCTTGCGAGCCCGTCTATATACCCGTGTTGCCCATTCGTAAATAAAAATCAGAAGAATCGTAATACATACATCAATTCATATCTATAGCACATCCTCACCGCGAGCCACGCGTCCGGCTGTACGGATTCAGCATGCCCCCGTTTTCCAGGTCAGGGCCTCCACTCCGCGACGAGTTACCAGAACCCTGTCGCACGTACCGGCCTGGCGATGCAGCGGCCTCCTTTGGCGGTGTTGGGTAGGGATTTCGGCCTGAGTGTTGACGTGTTGACGTATACTCGCGCCGTGAGCTTGCCTTTCGTTCTGGCTTCTCTGTGTACTTCTCTTCGAACACAGGTTTCCCAGTTTGACCGGAGGCGATGGGAAGGATACTGGAACTGCTCGTCTTCCCTCGATTCTGTTTGGCGTTCTCGTAGTTGTTGAACCAAGCACAAGAGGTGACGGGACCGTGCCACATATGCTCGTCGCCCATGCGGTGCCGCCTCCAGGCGAGGAAGAGAAGTGTCAAGCAGGCAAAGATGACTAGCGCAGCGTTCATGAGTGAGAATGCTTCCAGCACCCGATACATGGCCTGATATTGGTCTGTATGGACTGTTATATAATTAGCAACTTGTTCTGGCTGTAAAACCGACTCTACTCACAGTTGGCAATTTCATCATCCAAAGGCGCTTCAGAAGCTGCCGACGCAAAGCACTCGACATCCGCCGACTGCGACTCCGACGTTGTCAAATAAGCACCTAGAACTGCAAAAGACTTGAATACATTTCGTGGGACGAGTTCGGAAGAACGTACCGAGCCAGAACATCCCTGCCAAACCTAAAGAAGCCAGTTCAATCCGCGTTGAAATAGGATTCCGTTCTCGCAGGAACAGACTGAAAGACAGACTACGAGGGGACATCTCAGTACACAGACGTCGATAGAGGACGACAGTACGCACAGGATCACGAATATAAACAAGCTCGCTGAGCAGACGAAGATGGCGAACGGGACGAAACGAGCTGAAAGAAAGTTGCATCCGGATAAGGTGGCTGGACTAGATAAGACATCAAGAGAAAAACATACTGAGGTCCGAAGCCGCCAATACGCTCTGAAAGTGCGCCGCCATCGCGAGGCATATGACGGTGAACAGTATCACCGTTGCTGCAGAACAATGAGGCCTATGAACAATGGATCGATATAGCGTACACACCATAGATATATGCACGGATGCTGTTGAAGAGCTTTGAAGGCATTCGGGCTCTCGATGTTGCTGCAGGACGATGATTCTGACGAGCAGCTGAAGGTGCAGAGGGCGACATGATAAAGGAGAGCAAGCAATTAAAGACACGAGGCAAACATGAACCGGCGACTCTGGATGGTGCTGCGGGTCGGCAAAAGACGTGAAGATCGTGATACAGGGGAAGGGAAGAGAGACACGGCTGGATGTGCGCTGAGGAGGAAACGCACAAACAGCAAGGAGACAACCAGCAAGGAAAGAAATTTGCGGCCTCGCAACCCCAAATATCGCGAGATTGCATGCCCAAACGGAGCTAATTCCGCCTCGAGGCGCCCCGACACTGCCACACGGAACCAATCAATCTCACACGATTGCCTCAGACTCCAAAGCCTCGTGGGTCGCAAAGCTGTTATGTACCACCAAATTACAGCCATTACAGCCTTATTTCACGGCTCTCTACTCGTAGAATTATCCGATGCTGTGGGGGAACCACAAATCATTGCAAGGCTGACAGGACAATGGCGGCTTGGCCGCCGTTGATGATTGATAAGTCTACGTGACTGACTCGAGGAGGACACGCGTTTTCGACACATATGATTGGCATTCCATGCCGCCCTGTTTAGCACAAGTGGGCCGACTTTCCGCGGGTATTGAGGCAAATGGATATCTGATACAAGTATGGAGTTGGAGAAAGACAAAAGATCAACTCCACAGGCTGAGGATCCCGGATTCAAGAGACCGGGCGGAATACCCAAAAGTGCGAATCTATACAGATGAATGGCTGAATCATAATGGACTACGTTAATGGCTGAACTACTAGGCTCAAGGTGCTGTACTTCATGAAGAACACATTTACCATCCCACCGGTGCCAATACGCAAAACACGAGCTAGGACACGGATTTAGATGCCGTTAAAGAATGAAGCCCTCTCACTTCCAAGTAAAGATTCCATTATGGTCCTTAACTACATAAAAATACACTACTGGAAACCTACTATTTAGTTTCTGCACGTAGAACTTCTCCGATCTCATGATAAAACTGCAGACACTCTGGACTCGACAACGTCGCAGGATTTACAGAGGACAGCGGAGCACCATTGATGATCTGTATGTACGTGGTCAGAGATATAGAACCCATGCATTCATCAACAATGCTCACCTTCTTAACTAAGACTTCGACTCGTTTTCCGTTAAGGGTATAGGGTATATCTGCCACCTGAATTATCTGTGGAGAGATTGGAGTAAGAAGACCGAACAAGGTAGCCAACTCCACAAACGAGAGCACGTACCCTAGCGGGAACATGTCGTGCACTCCTTCGCGAACGTATCTCGTTTTTAATTTTGGTTTCAAAACTGGGCGAAAGCTCCTGCCCAGCAGAAAGCTTAACGAACAACACGACTCGTTCATCAGCTCCCCCATCCGTTTTCTGCCCTACCGCCAAGTAATCCACTACATGCTCCGCCGAGGTACTGCTCGAGAAGCACATATCCAGAACTTCGTAGATTTCCGAAGACCCAAAGCGAATGCCTCCGGGGTTCCTAGATTATTCATCCAATGTCAGATGACCTATATGCATTTGAGCAAAAGACCAGAGTTGGCAAAACTCACAGAACACCGTCTGAACGCCCGAGCATCACGATCCCACCACCATTCCCCAACATCGAACGTGTGATGGTAATGTGATCCCCATGGTCTTGTAATACATATATCAGCCACACCAATTCAATCGGTCAACCCACAGAAACTCAAACTCACACCAAACACCACCGAATTCGGCGAAGTAAGATTGGTGAAACCGTTCCTGGGCAGCGGTGACTGCAGCTTCAGTGCCATATCCAGGCAGAGGCCAGAATCCGAGCGGCATACATGGGAACGGCCGCGTGCACACGAGCTCGCCAGCTTCGTCTGCTGGGCATAGACTCCCACTGGGCGAGAAACTTTCGACCGCCATGCCGAGCATCCGACATTGAATCTCCCCGCGGTAGACAGGCAGCGCCGAACACATTCCGGCAAATAGAGAACAGATGTCCGTTCCGCCTATAATTAACCATGTTAGGACCTTGGCGCTTGACCATGAATGGGTCCGAGGGTCTTGTACGTTACCTGTTATAGATCCCAAGAGCACGTTCGGATGTATATGCTCATAAACATAATCGAACAGCTGTGGAGGGAGGGGAGAACCCGTAGAATAAATATGTCGCAAGGTCTTGAGACTATGGTGCTCGCGAGGACGGTAATGTTTCTATTCCGCGTTGATAGCCGTCTCTGTTAGTTACGCGCGACATGAGAAGTGCAATGTTACTCACCGAGAGCTGGTCAAGATATTTCGCGCTCGTGCCAAAGATAGTTATCCGAAGGTCGTCCACAAGCTTCCAGAGCAGGGTGACATCCCGCAATGGGCTCCCATCATACAAAACGAGGGTGCAGCCGACGGCAAGTCCGCTGACGAGGAAATTCCACATCATCCAACCCCTGTCGGTTATAAAAAGTCGTCAGTCCGTCGGTAGACGACGCGTACGTACGTAAGGAGAGCACCAACGTTGTCGTATAGTAGAAGAACACGTCGTCAGGACAAAGGTCGCCACAAATTGCGAATTCTTTTCTTGCTTGGATGAGCATACCACCCGCGCGATGCACGATGGGTCTGGATGGGGAGAGTCAGTCTCGACTTGGCACATATTTTTTGGGGAATGGCGCACTTTGGTCGACCGGTAGTGCCGCTGCTGAATAGAATCCATAGGGGCGCGTCGAATGGGAGACGGTTCCACTCTATCTCCCCGTCGTCGGTGCGACCTAATTTTCTATGTTGCCCTTCTGCGACAAAGTCGCCCCAACCCATCCAATCACTCTCCCATGACTGACGGGATGCAGATTGCCCAATAATCACAATCTTCGGCTTTGGGATTTTGTCGGCTAGGCCTGACAGCAATGCTGAAAGCTTCGGCAGATGCTGGTGGACCTTGTGGTTGTATCTGGAGAATCATTAGTACGAGGAGGTAGTAAGACGGTCTTGGAACGTACACCACAGCGTCTACAGCAAAGATGAACTTCGGTTGAACCTGTTCCAAGCTTGCTTGGGCGTATTAGCACCGGCTTGGGAGGTGGTACTGATCGTGGCGTACCGTTCCATGACACCAACGGGACCAAAATCTGCTGCCGCGCTAACCCAGATTCCGCCGATCGCAGAAGTCGCCAGACATAGTGCTACATTTTCCTATAGGAGACGAGTTGACTAGAATCAATGACGTCGACCCAAGACATACTACCACCACTTACGATGCAGTTGGATGAGTAGGAAGCAACACGATCGCCTGCTTCGACTCCATAGTGAATTAATGCTGAGACAAGATCCGCCACAATAGTGTACAGCTGGGCATACGAGAAGCTCCGTAGACGGGGCTGTAGGTGTTCAGGAGTGGGCTCAGCTGTGGTCCGAAGTTAAGGTCTCCCTGCATTCATGACGAGAACGAAACCACGCAACTCGCTTCTATGAGGGCCAGTTTATCGTCTGAGCGACATCGGAGCATGTTTTCTGCCCAATTGACCTTTGCATCCGCAAACCTGCCAATCGAACGAGTTGAATATTAGAGAGCGATCGGACCATGGGGTATTGTAACGTACCACACGGGATTTGAGGGTGGCAGGGCTGCGTTATCGACTATATGCGCGCCTTTTGTGCCGATAATCTTTGTTTCGTCCCAGACAATTCCCCAGAAGAGATCGAGATGGGCTGTAGACCACTGGTACAGGTCATGGTAGGTTTCCAAGCTAAGCCCGTGAGTTTCATTGATTCGACGAAGCAGTCGAAAAGTGGCAGATGCCTTGGCCTCCCCAGGAATATACAGGGGGCTTTCGTCGGACATGAGATGTACTGGGGTATGGGAGAAGAAGCGTAGTTTAATTGACCAGAAACCCCGGTTTCGTGGTGAAACTGAGTGGGTGTCGATTTGAAAGGACCAGGTTCACCGCTAATGAGGGGATCCGGCATTCCGGCATGACTGATTTCAAGTGCCGATGCACACCTGAAATACGTAGATGTGAAGGAGCATAAAATTTCTCTCTTGCGTCTAGAGAGCTTGTCGACAAGAAAGATATGTGCAGCAACGGGTGTGCAAGCCTACTTCACGTAAAACGACGCGTTATCGAAGCTTACTACTGCTCCGGATTTTTAGCGTCGGCCAAGACGTCCTTGATCGGGAGAATAATCCTAGGTTACTCAGCCGTTGCGCGTGTTGCGTCGGATACGGCATACCAAGCGTGATGGTGAGGCTCGGAAGGATAGATAACGTCCGAGATTGCAGGGACTAACTGGGGTACGAGCGTCCCGAAATATATCGTTCGAGGACTCGGAGTGGGACGATGCTCAGAGCGGGAGTGAGCCTGCAATTGTGTCTTACATCCGCGCCATTCTCTGCTTTTCAAATCTTTTTTTGTGGACGTTGTGCGGTGTGTTTTGGACCAGCGCCTGCGAACGGGCCGGGTCGCACGTTCGATCAATCAGAGTGTGGGGGAATTGGGTTTAAGGCCAGATCACCGAAATCATTAAATTGGACAGAATTCCTGGTTCTCTGTTTCTTTCTTCATCCCCTCTTGTTACCCTCAACGTTTGTCCTCCCATTCGCCCTGCACTGCACTCCACTGCCGAGCCGCAGTCAGCATAAGCTTATAAAACCGACAGACACGGTCGTCATCCTTACTTCAGTGCCACCACCCACAACTTTTCGCAATGCTTGACAAATTCCTGGCCCCTCACACTCACGAAGCGACAGCCCACAACCACCTAGTGTCCGTACACTTTAAACTCTATGACGCGTCGGGACGTTTTAAACTGACGTGTGTCTGTTTTTCTCCACAGTGAAAACTGGCCAAGCTGGCACACCGACCAACCCTCCGTCGACGAGGCTTTAATTTCGGGATGTGCATCCTACCGTGCATTCGACCGCTACCTTGGGGGGAAAGATTTGTTCCTGCTACCCAGGACGGCCTCTGAGCTGGAAAGCATCTTGTGAGTCATGATATCCACCATGCTTCTTTACATTCTTGGCTGACCTGGAGCGCTCATCGGCCGATAGGAGGAGATACGCTTATGATGCTATTCACAACGCTATTGCCAGCAGTCGATCCCCGCTTCAGACGGGTGGCTATAGTCGGGTGGGTTCTAATTGTGGTGCAAACATTCCGAGGTTCCTGACTTTCTCCACCTAGGTATGCCACCTCGCAGAAAACTCGATTCGACAGGTTCTCAAGACGGGGGACAACGTGGACATCCTGCTCGCGCTTCACAGACCTGCGCCCAAGGTTGAAGCCACCAAACGCGATAACACCTCTGCTCATCCGATCACCACTGGCTGATTCAAGCGCGCACCGCAACTCCGATCAACTCTCGCTTGTTTCGCTATCTTTATTGGGCTATCTGGGTGCATTTTTCATCAACGACCTGCGCACGAGCTGTATACCACATCCCATCGATTGCTGCATTCGCATACGCATTCATGACTTGCCCTCCGTCACATGTATTAGTTTCTTGTGTACCACTACTCTGTAAATATGAAGTACCATAAAAATAGAACGACCTCTGTAACAGTGACGTCTGAATGGAGACACGATGTGACCGCATTTGGTGAGACAGCTTTAATTTTG
>Ga0247735_1000905_pt1 | contig 11716 bp, 5 predicted proteins | sample UWRJL178409R2_FD_180934 | JGI IMG/M metagenome (GOLD analysis project Ga0247735, IMG submission 180934) | Plant litter microbial communities from Arlington Agricultural Research Station in Wisconsin, United States - UWRJ-L178-409R-2 | ecosystem: Environmental > Terrestrial > Plant litter >...
ATCGAAAGCCCTGCAGCAAGTGAGCACCATCTGTACCATGCAGCATCGAGACTGATTGGGCTTGGTTTAGCACAAAGACTCTCTTGCGCATCGTAATCGAGATTACAAGTGCCCCTTTTGCTCTTTTAAATTCAAGAGCCCTTCTGGAATCGCATTCCATCTCGAATCTGGCTGCCACAAGCGAATCCACCGCCATCAAGTCACGGCTGCAGTCCATGCGATGAAGATTGTACCCAATATAGCCACCAAACCTCTCATTGAAGCAAACTCTTCGGTGGCACTCACGGTAATCCAAAGCGCGGGGCCCACTTTTATTCTCCCCGGCCCCTTCGCGTTCAACGGTAAATCCTTTCAGTGCCATATCTGCTACAAGACGTTCCGCACCCTCTATTCCCTCAGTGGACACCTTAACTCGCCGGCGCACGACGAAGACGAGTTCAGGTGCCCGAAGTGCAAGCGCGAATTTCAATTGATCTCAGGCTTCATTCAACACCTTGAAAGCCGTTCCTGTGGACTGGCGAAGCAGAAGCAAATCGAAGGCTACTTCAACGACTTGAGTGGACAGTTCTCTCGTCTTCTAAAGGTGTGAAGAGGGTGGAAAAAATTGTAGGAAAACTGGGTGAGTAGTTGTAGATCTATCATACACAACTCTGATTAGGACGCAGTCACGGGCTATAGCACGGAATAACGTCTTCTGTGGGGACGCTAAGCCGTTCTATAGCTCCAAAAACTCATTTATAATTCTGTTTTCTGGTAAGGTCACGACCTCTTTAGTTAAATCTGTGCACTTTATATAAACCTCGCGGCTGTTGTTTCTGTGATTTTGGAAAAGATAAACGGGAACCGTAGCACCTAACCTCTGTAAAATCTCTTTGTATCCTAATAGAATCTCTTGGAATATTCCTCTTTTTCTCTTGCAACTCGAATATTAAATAGAGATAAAGACTCACAGAGGGTAGTGTAAACGTGTTCAGGTACTCGAGTAGTGGCTGTGTTCTTCAATTGACTTTTGACATCGAAAGGCGTAGAAATGTACACCAGAGTCGAGCCAGGATCCAGAACAAAACACTGCCCCAGAGTGCACATAAGAGAAACCTGCCAATAGATCCCGCAATAAATTTCATTCTCGTACTTACCGCCACCAGTAAGTTGTTACACTATCCTCTGTCAAAGCTTCGCTCAATGACCTTGATAGTGAGCTCCTTCCAAAACCCGTCGGGTGTATTTTTTGGGGGTACTGCTTCCTTCAATATCATAAATGGGGACATGACGCAGAACTTCAACCAGCAAATCTACCATGTCGAGAATAAAGATTCCTTCAACTACAATAACTCATATGCGGAGGACTCCTACAATGACAACTCTTACCAATATAGTAAGCACATTACTTTTAGTCCACGATGGATATAAATTTCGACAATTTCAGATACAAGGCCAGGCCGAATTCAAAGTCGCTACGACATGCTAGGGACATCCTCCACACCAGGTAAGATCATTGTCGTACGGGCATAACTTGGTCTGAAAGGTCCACTCATCATGAAATGGATCTTTAGAAGTGCAATACAGCAGCGGAACCCAATCTTTTAACCAACTACCATCCTCCTCACAAGGAACTCCCCTTCACAATCTTCCTGGATGCTCAGGTTTCAATCAAATGCCAACCCCCCAAAATAGCTTACCACACCAGCAATCGCACACGCCACAGCATTCACAAAACCGTAGAGGGCAGTCTAATACCGTGACTGTACCCTTCGACTTGCGGCCCACAAGCCCCACTTATTCCCATAATTCCTCCGCCAATTATTATGACGCTGGATGTTTCTCCTGGCTTCTGTGTTTTCGTAGAATTAAACCCAAACGACGACCGAGACGACTCCGAGACTAGTCACGTATCATTATTTTCGATATGCATTTAGATAAATCACATATCTATTCTATCTAATCGGAATTGTAGATCCTGTTCTCGAAATGCGAGATTAAAAAATAATCTTCTCTGTATTTTCTGCTTTTATAGGTAGTATAATACAGACCCTTAGGCGCCAATTTGCGATTCGTTTCTCAATGGAGAGATAGATTCCCTTCAGACAAACCGTAGACGAATACGTATAAATATAACCATTGCAGAGCTGACTAGATTCATCGATACAGGTCAGTAGGGCATCGTCCGTGAATTGGAACCTGATTTGATAAATGATCGACATACGTTTTAGCTAGTATATTCCTTCGTAGTCCAGCGTCGCCTCATATATCGCCGAGGGTTTTTCTCCATTGAGCTAATAAAAGGGCGATCGGAGACAAACATTCTGGAAGAGACACTACAGCATCATGTATATGGCAAAGGATATATTTTGTACCCCACCCAAGAGCAATGCCATGGAAGTCGAAGCCGGCGAACGTTATTCTGAGAAGACATTTATATTCAACCAAAGCATCCGATTACAAATTTATACAACGGGGAAACTATCTGGAGGTGGTGATCGAAAGCTGCCAATCGTTTACTACTCGGGGGTAATGGTGATCTTGCCAGTAGAATCATCTACGGAGACGACCCAGTTGGATTCTGGAGCAAGCTGCATAAGGTTGTGCCTCCAGAGCTCGGGGCTTTCGATCTCTCCCTGGATCATCTCGGTCTCTAATGATATACAGAGAGCCATCAATAAGAGCTAATGGCGTTATAATGAGACTGCGTACCCTGGTAGTCCTGAGTGGCGTAGATCTTCAATACTGGTGTGAATTTGGCCTTGACGGAATCGCCAGAACTGGTTGTACATGCATCAGTAAATCAGACAGTCAAAAAAGAGTCCTATAATAACTTACGCGACGCGAGTCCAGAGACAAGAGGGCTCGACGTGACCGCCATGAACATCAGAGAACCCCTAATGATATGTGTGAGCTAATGACCTGAGACGGCTGAAAATGCGAAGACTTACAAGACCAACGTCCGCGGCAGTGTTACCTACATTCTCGCAGACGAGAAGGCCTGGTTTTCCTGGCTGGGCCTTGGTGATCACGTTACCGCTAGAGGCAGTCGTGAGGGTGACTTTGTTGCCAGTCTTTAAGTCGCGTCCAATTCCAATCAGCCAATGTGTTTTTGAAAAGCAGGAAGTTGATACGCACAGGGCAGAGCTGCGAGGAAGAGCCAACGACCAAGTTGCCAGAGGTAGTCTATCAGAATTATCGAATTTTAACATAAGCTGGGTAAAATGGGATGCAAAAACTGACCATTGGAGCTAGGAAAGCGGTGTTGGCCTTAAAAACAACATAGCCACCAGTGGGTCCACCGGCTTGCAACTTGACGATCTCTAATTATTGCAATGGGTCAGTCACATTAAAGACAACCTTGAATGCAGAACTTACTCCAGCACAAGGGGTATAAATCTTTGTAAAGCTCGCCCGCGTCGGGGGTCTCGAAAGTGAGCATAAGCGTGAGGTTCTTGGGGAGATCATCCGCACTGAAGTTGAGTCTTCTGGTGTTTCCGGACATTATGAAGTAGCGGTTGACTTTTTAAAGTGGGTAGTTGTGGAGGTGATTTTTTGAAGAACAGCGAAGTAAAACCCTGTATTTATAGCGATTCAACGAGCAACTCATGTCAATTTACCCGTATTACATTCAAATCCTGTTTGACCCTATCAGCAATGAATTTTGAGCTTCTAAGACGCACAAGTTTGAAGGCCGACTTGGACATATGGCAGCCAGCGCGTCGCAAAAGAGATGTTCTCCTGACCAAACGAAACTGGTCATTTGATGCAAAATGGATGAGCAATACATTTGGGCCTGCGATATAACATTGGGCGCTCAGCTCCAATAGACTTTAGGTGTCAATATGTTGCGCGGGTCCGGCCCACGTTTCCAGCCGAGAGTGTTCCGCTCGGAGGCCGGCAGATTTTCCCACAACACGATTCGCCTAGAACGCTACGTCAACGAAAGTTCTGACAGCGGCCGGCCAAAATTAGTTTCGTGCCCCCTACTGACCAAAGTCAATCAATTAATCAGACTTTGTTGCCTGCCTGGTTTTCCAAACCCCACTTCCTTCTGAGCGAGGCTTACCCACCAAGGCGCTATGTCGAATCCCAGCTCCAAGACACTCAAATTTCTTTGCAAGGATCTGGGAAAAGCCTTCTCGCTCTACCTTGTATTCTCCCCTCCAATAGCGGGATCGTTACACGAAAGTGCCATACCCCAAGCGTGGAGTATATATGTCCTCCTAGATTTATCATCTTCCTTTGACATATCCTCACCCAGAAATACTGAAACTACAAGCGACTGGCAATAGTCTTGCAACTATTAAATATACAGGTCAGGGCGCCTTTCTCATCCCTCAGGTACGGAGTATAAATGCCAAACGACAGAATTATTGACAGCGATACTGCTGCACAGACAGATGCTGGAAATGTTGTGACCGCTCTGAACTATCAATTGTGTCGAGTGCGAATTTCCTCAGTGTCTATCTGATACCGGATTGAACATTACCCCAGAGAAAGGAAGCAACCGCCGCTGTGTCAGTTCCAGGTGGGCCTGTCCTTACGAAGGCAAGCCCAATCCCACCAAGCCACGACTCCGAGCCTAGCGCGAGGGTATGTACGAACAACTCACCTTCTGCCGTGGATATAGGTTTCGTAAGTGGATTCATGATTTAAATTGTATGCAGGAATTGACCATGTCTCCGCCCAGGGTTTGGTTGAGGACGACGGAAGCGACATAGGGCTAGTATACCTGTGGAAACGGGTTCCGTAAGATACTTTTTCTGTTCCGTATAAACTATTTCGCAGTGCTAACTGAGTACAGGGTCTCGGCGTCCGTGAAACTCGACTTTCAACCCGAGGTGGTGGTATTCTCGTCGTCAGACTTTCGTGAGTCCTGTATATTCATAGGCATGATTTCAAATATTAATTTTATTCGTGTATCCCTCCAGAAAGCACCCTCTTACCCAACAGTGGGAAGAACGACGGCAGCAAACCTGTTCCACTCTTGACCATCAACATGGACGAGCTTCAAGCTGAGACTACATTTATGGTTGTTATGGACGACATCACAGGAGTGGCTGGTATCCAGATCGCAGAGCCTCATGATTAATGGTTCGGCTTCGACCACTGATCAATTTATATACATAAAGCACGAGCATCTAACATGGCCATGATGAATGCGGTCAGCATGCCTCGTATGATTAATCCACTCAGAAACTTGTTTAATATAACCGACCCAGCGATCGCGGCCGGTTTTATAAATATTCATGGTGAGTGAAAAATAAAACTACAGTACCTTCCGTTTTGCACTCTTTCGAGATTGTGCATAAGGGAGTCCAAGTCTGAGGGATGGAATGGGAACGCATGATACGACCATTATCTTTGCAATTAGATGACAGGTTGTCTAGCCCCCCAAGTTCGTAGAATGGAGCTCTGGACGTTTTAAGCAGGTTCGGTAGCTTTCAAATTTACTCTATCCTTCGGCGTGCTGACATTATAGTGGCATCTCTTATCTACCCGTAGTAGACCCTCAACAATGGATAATTCAAGGTTGAATCGATCGAAAGCGCGACTATATGTTGTCCGAGAAAGACCACCCCTTATCTAATGGCCGTGGTATATATCAACTTTGGAACACACCGAATGGGGCGTCATATCGGAGGCCTCAATGTCACCTTACATAGATGTTAATCAACTGGAAGTGTTGGACTACTGTCGGCGCCAAATTTGCGCCGACTATGTGTGAAAGCAAAGGGACTCCCCATTTTATCTGAGCGCCCTATACTGCAGGGGTAAGTCTATACATCTTCATTTCACCCTCCATTCAACAATGTAATTCGAGAGCTCTTGAAAAAGCGCTCGCTGCCAATCCTCGAAACTCCGCACGTCTGATCTGGTATCACAACCAAATGTGGCGACTCTAGACATATTTCAGAATGCGCTGTAGGTCCCGACTAGTTGTGCAGTGTCTTTTTATATATCCTCAACTAGAGCACCGGAGCGTATAAATACCACGATATTTTACACTGACGCTTCAGAACCACATCCTATTGCAACCACACTTTCTAAGCACGTCAACTGCACAATGGCTGGAAACACACGACGACTCAACTTCAGCGCTGATGACCTCCCTAAGAATCTTACACTCATGCTCACCTTCGAGACCCCCGATGCGGGTGAGCTTTATAAGGATTTGTATCCCCTGTGCTGGAGTGAGTCCTGCATCTATAATCGCTTCCACATGAATATTGATTTTTTGTCGAATAGAGGTCATCAAGTTGCAAGCTGGCGGACCCACCGGCAGCTACGTTGTCTTCAAAGCCAACACAGCTTTCCTTGCGCCTATGGTAGGTATCCAATTCTGACATTTATCCAATATACGCCTACACCCAACATCTACACTAGACCACTTCTGGAAACTTGATTGTTGGCTCTTCCTCGCAGCTCTGTGCCGTGCGTACCAATCTACTGTTTCTCTTAATACGTTCAGGCTTACAGGACTCGAACGCGACTTACAGACCGGAGAAAAAGTGACCATTTCAACTCCCACTAGCGGCAACGTTATCACCAGGTCTGGCGCAGGAGCGGGAAAACCTGGCCTTCTCATCTGTGAGAATGTAGGTACCACCGCTGCCGACGTCGGTCTCGTGAGTAATCTCTTTAGAGGCGCACTCACATCAATTATACTCAAATACTATTAGGGATTCTCCGACGTTCATGGCGGTCATGTTGAGCCAACTTGTCTGTGGACTCGTGTTGCGTGAGTTGTACTAACTTTACGTCGTTGTCTATTTTGCTAACACAATCCCAACTAGTGTCGGTGACAGCGTGAAGGCCAAATTCACCCCATTCTTAAAGATCTACGCCACCCAAGACTACCAAGGTAAAGCGATTATCACTTATGATAACCGTCTCAATTCACTATTCATGCAGAAACCGAGATGATTCAGGGCGAGATTGAAAGCCCCCAGATCTGGCGCCAGAACCTCATGCAACTCGCATCAGAGTCCAACTGGGTTGTGTCCGTTGATGATGAGACTGGCAAGATCTCCATTGTTCCTGAGTAGAGCTTGAGCTACGATTTGAACCACTCTCCTATGCATTAGGAGATCCATTCAGATATTCCAATGTTGAATTCTGTGCCTGTCTTATAAGTCGCTTCCTGCCTTTACATTGTTATCTCGCCTCGTGAAAGTCGTTTGGTTTTAAATATAAATACGTACCCTTGATCCGAGCGTCAACACCACCACCCTGTAACATTTCTTTTTATGTGAGCCAAGTCACAAGTGGTACTCCGATGTCCGGCAATACGCGGTGCCTCAGCAAAGAAATTTCCAAAAATAGTAAATGGACCAACAAATCCTTCGGACCGCCGCTAAGGTTGGCGGGACGTCTACTAATGGTCCAGGTTTGCACTTTTGCATGCCTCTCTTCGCGTGATCCGGCGTTGTCCGGTTCCTTAACTTTGAGGTCCGCATAACCATAAGCGGGTGCATCTCTATCCGACAAAGGCTTCAGATGTCATTGAAACGTGAATTAGTATAAGTTATAAAGTATAAATTAACCCACAAGAGATGGAAAACTCGAAAAGCTTGTCGTATGGTCTCATATTTATGTAATGGATCCGACTCAGACATAATTCTCGTGGACTACCGCTTCAATGTCGTTCGAGGCAGCAATATCATAATATATCTATAAAAAAATCTCTTCAGATCATTAGACCATCTTTTCTATGATGATCCTAGCCTGCAGCAATATATGATATGACTCATCGGATCGATCTCATGCAAGTACTGCTTCGAGATCCAGTTGTGTAAGTGAGTAGTTTCTTTTTTGCTATTTTTACTACATTATCGCAATTTATAATATACCTGATCCGGATTAATCACACTACAAGAACCTGTTCTTTTTCAAGAGAAGGGAGTAATATCAAAGACTGGACGTCGTCGGGTAGTGGCAAGGCTTATAGGTACGTGGAATGCCCAGGGTCGCAATGACGCGGTGGGAAAGGTCACGTGCCTTCTAGAGTTTTCCATACGTTCGAAATTTTGAGCACCAAACACAACCTCTCCCTCCCACCTTCTCTCACTTCCACTTCTTTTCACTTCTTCCCAAAAAATGCACCGCCTGTCGACCACCTCTTCTAGGTCTCTCCGTCGTGCTGCCGCCAAAGCTGCGAAGCCTGCGCTTGCACGAGGCGCGCACAAGGAGATCAAGTTCTCGAACGAGGGCAGAGCTAGCATACTGAAAGGTGTCGACGTCCTTGCGAATGCAGTACAAGTTACCTTAGGTCCCAAAGGTATGTTAAAGCTCCTTCAACTCTATTCGGCACGGTTTTCACGTCTCCTTGTCGCGTCTAGGTCGCAACGTCATCATCGAACAGTCATTCGGTGGACCAAAAATCACCAAGGGTACGCGTCATTTCTAATTTCTGTGTTAGTTTATACTCTTACCTGACTACTAGATGGTGTTACTGTCGCGAAATCCATCACTTTGAAGGATAAGTTTGAGAACCTGGGTGCTCGGTACGCCTGCCTCCGTTCCGGTCCGAAACAACCTAACCTTCCCTTTAGTCTTGTACAGGACGTTGCGCAGAAGACTAACGAGGTCGCAGGTGATGGTACCACCACCGCTACTGTTCTCGCTCGTGCCATCTACTCTGAAGGTGTTAAAAATGTTGCCGCTGGTTGCAACCCCATGGACCTTAGGCGTGGCTCTCAAGCAGCGGTCGACCGTGTCGTCGAGTTCCTTTCTTCACATACCAAGACTATCACCACCACTGCGGAGATTGCCCAAGTCGCGACAATTTCTGCTAACGGTGATACGCATGTGGGCAATCTTATTGCTCAAGCAATGGAGAAGGTCGGCAAAGAAGGCGTAATCACAGTCAAGGAAGGTCGCACCATCGAGGACGAGATTGAGATCACCGAGGGCATGCGCTTCGACCGTGGTTACATCTCACCTTACTTCATAACCGACGTGAAAACTCAAAAGGTCGAATTCGAGAAGCCTTATATCCTCCTCTCAGAAAAGAAGATATCTCTTCTCCAGGATATCCTCCCCTCGCTCGAGGCCGCCGCTCAAGCACGTCGTCCTCTTGTGATCATTGCCGAGGACGTTGACGGGGAGGCACTTGCCGCTTGCATCCTCAACAAGCTACGGGGCCAGCTCCAGGTCGTCGCCGTCAAAGCTCCTGGCTTCGGTGACAACCGCAAGTCCATCCTCGGCGACCTCGCTATCCTCACTGGCGGGACAGTATTCACGGACGAGCTCGAGATCAAGCTTGAACGTGCCACCGCCGACATGCTCGGGTCCACTGGATCCATCACCATCACTAAGGATGATACCATTGTCCTCAACGGTGAAGGTTCCAAGGATGCCATCCAAGGTCGCTGCGAACAGATTCGGTCCATAATCTCTGACCCTACCACCTCAGAGTTCGACAAATCGAAACTCCAAGAACGTCTTGCCAAGCTTTCTGGTGGTGTTGCCGTTATCAAGGTCGGTGGAGCCTCCGAAGTCGAAGTCGGTGAGAAGAAGGATCGTTACGATGATGCACTCAATGCAACCCGTGCTGCCGTCGAAGAAGGAATCCTTCCCGGGGGTGGTGTTGCTCTTCTCAAGGCGTCTCTCCAACTTGCAACCAATTCTCCTTCATCTGGTGCTGGCTCGACCTCATCGCCCGTCGCTGCCGATGCTAAACCCATCTTAACGCACAACTTTGACCAAGAGCTCGGTGTTTCTATTATTCGTCGTGCTCTGACCGCCCCCTCTCGCGCCATCCTTAACAACGCTGGGGAGGAAGCAAGCGTCATCGTTGGCACTCTCCTCAAGCAATATGGTGCTGCTGACAAGTTCTCGTGGGGTTATGATGCGTCCAAAGGCGAATACGTCGATATGATCAAGGCCGGAATTGTCGACCCCCTCAAGGTCGTCAGGACTGCGCTCGTTGATGCCAGCGGTGTTGCGAGCCTGTTGACTACAAGCGAAGCATGTGTGGTTGACGCACCGGAAGAGAAGCCTGCGGCTGGTGGTGGTATGGGTGGCATGGGCGGAATGGGGGGTATGGGAGGTATGGGAGGCTTCTAAATGAACACTGGTCTTTTAGAAAGAGGAAGACGAGGATGTAATCACGCATTTACAGCCCATACCTATCACTCTGCCCGCCTATTGTCTTATTGTACTAATTTACGCACACATCATATCTCCCCACTCATACATCCTCACTGCATAATAGCATGTTACTAGGTTGACTATATGCTCCCAATGTAATCATGAAACTTCTTGTCGAAAAATCCAAGTTATCATTGGCGATGAATGAGTCTGTATGATTGCACTGGCTCTTTCATTCCCTTACCACATCGTAGCTCCTGGTCACTTTATATTCTAGATCTCATGTTCAGAGACGTCAACGATATACAATATGAAATCCTACGGTGAGTTCCATTTGATGTCGACGGCCCGACTCACCTCGTTTTCCATTCAATCTGGGCCCGTTGGCTATATTGGCAGAATTCGTGCCTCTACCAAAAACGTTTTCCATGTCAATTGGCATCTATACGGTATACCCTACGATAATAAGGTTCGATATTTGTATAAATATGCGCCCGCTTTCACTTGAAAATCAAGCTAATAGATGTTTATACGCACAAGTTAGAGACCGCTCGAGCTCGCTAGCACATCAATAGTCCAATGGAATGGTGTTCAGGAAATCCGCATGGGTTTCTAGATACGTTTGAATGGCCGAGGAAATACTGAGATCAGTTCAGCCCAGAGACCGAAAACCTCTCCGATGTTATTTTCTCGCTAGATTTTTTGGGCGCCTAAATGAGAACACTCAGTGCCTCAGAACGGCCACCCTACTGCATGAATTAATTACCGCCTCCATAACGAAAGGCCTGAATCATGTTCCAGGGCATCCCGCGGTGCGACCAACAACTCCAGTGGCGTCAGTAAACGAAGATGAACCGTGTTCTATATATCTGTAGTCTTGCGGGGCCACTGCTATTCATAAAATAGCTGGTGCCTTCGAAATTTTGACCCCTTCTACCTCTATCTAGGTCGCTTGCCCGCCATGCTCGAGCCTCAACCGTACGATTGACCGCATCTCATCGGCCAAAAATACGACTACGAAGGCGTCTTCGTGCGGCGAAGAGTGCGACGCTGTCAGGATCTTGTCAGGTGCGTCAAGGAAAGCTCAGGTTTCAATATCCCCGAGCACTACTCCTTAGCCACCTCGTACACCAATCCTTCATATAATCTCACTTCGACATGCTATAGACAACCATATCAATGCAAATATTCTGCGACACGCAAATGGAAAGTGTGGATAGGGACTCAACGACTTTGCCGAATCCTCTTACTTTTGCGAAGGCACCACAGGCTTCATCGCTACCAAAGATTTAGCCCATCTACCAAGCATGACCGTGATGCATCCTGAGAGGCATTCTCTGGTCTCCAATCCGCTCGCCGTGAGCGGCCGGCTCGTCAGCGACTTTTCCTCGGTCCAGGGATGGTGGCCAATGCTAATTTAGGTACATCTTAGACACAATCGGCCTCAGCTTCCTCTGTCAGTAGAAAATTGCGGATAATTTACACCCTCAGATATAAACTACTTTTTTTTTTTTTTACAGTACTCAAGTTTACACGTTGAAACCAGTGGAGATAATCGATAAGCCTTCGCTCACGCCCAATGCCAAGATGAACTGGTGACGTCAAGGATTCGGACTAGGTCGGCCGACGGGACCGTCGG
>Ga0247735_1000906_pt1 | contig 11714 bp, 11 predicted proteins | sample UWRJL178409R2_FD_180934 | JGI IMG/M metagenome (GOLD analysis project Ga0247735, IMG submission 180934) | Plant litter microbial communities from Arlington Agricultural Research Station in Wisconsin, United States - UWRJ-L178-409R-2 | ecosystem: Environmental > Terrestrial > Plant litter >...
TTCCCGTTCACTGAAATAATGCATCCAATTCATAAACCAGCAGCGTGAAAATAGAATTGAGGTCAAATGGTTGAATCATCCGCATTCTCTCATTTACAGTTATTTCGCGGGAAAACCAGAACATGGTTCGTAGTATTGAAATTACCATTACCCGCTTGGAGTAGGCATTCAGCGCTCAGCGCCTTGTGTCTATCGATTAGGTGGTGCGTCCGGCCATGGTTATGCAGCCTCGTTAATCACTAACCCTTGAATACAGCTGGCAATATCTCTAACACGCTGAGGCTATCCTGGGTATACCCGTCACCCGTCAATCTCAGTAAAAAACGAATGTTGGTGTTAGTCGCGAGAGAGCTTCGGGTAGTCAACCAAAGTCGGCGTTGGTCCATCATGGTCGGGCTTGTGTAATCCAGGTCGGACCAATGTCAAATTCAACTCAGGGTTGCACAATTCGCTCTGCCTTACGACCTTTGGACTTATCAATATCGCATAAAATCCAAATTATCTATATAAATTATAGCTGGTCGTACTCTGTGTCTTTTCCGAGTCCACATTCTTCAATAGTGAGCATGTCAATCCCAGGATGCTTCTGAAGGATATAAATCATCGAAGCACCATCCCATATGCCCACAATGTCCAGAATATCCTGCGCAGGCATCACATAGATGTCCTGAGACCACGAGCGCCCTCGGGTAGCCGCCCCCATAACAACTTCGGTGTCTTGTAGAATCTTATACAGGACATATGTGGATGATTTTTCCTCCAAATTGACTTCGAAGAAGACCACAGCCTCTCCAAAAATCGTGGAATTCTCGCTAGATCTCCCCTGTTGTTAATTATCAGTACCACAGAATAAAGACGGTATATGATTTAGCTCATACCGAAAACCAACAAGACTTCCGGTTTGGCTCTCCGTCAATATAAGATATCCGGCTCTGAAGTACCCTACCGTTTGGTAATCGAAGTTTCCCCCAACGCTGCACATGCTCAAAATCAAGGCTAGAGCCTGCAGGACCAAGAGCTTGGAACAGAAGAATAAGGTGCTCATATGTGGATGAACCACGACCTGGTCGACATTCGGATTGAGTAAAACGAATACAGCTCATTGGTCTGATCTTCGGGGTGTTTGTGATATCATCGACTGGAATCAACGAAAGACCTGGGTAACGGAGTTCCAGAAGCCTTACGGTCTCCGATCTGACGATAATGTTGGTAAGATTTGAGAATGGTGATTTTTTCGACCGGATTTTATGCCCCATCTCGCCAATGCTTCGCTCGACTGAGGCCTGGGAGCCAGCGCGGATCGAGCCATTCCATTTTATGTGGATTGGTATGTGAATGAGTTGAAAAAGGCACAAGCGAGCTCTAATGTTTAGCTTCGGGTTGTTTCCAATATAGAGGCGTTCAAATCCAGTCAAAAATTCGACTAGCCAGGAGTGGAGTTGATGGAGATTGTCGACATTGCGGGGTTTTACAGTCATCGCAAATTCAACTGACCGGACGAAGAACGAGAAGTTCTCTAGGACCGACATATTGAAGTTTAACTCGAGGCACATTGGCAGTAAATACCAGTGCAAAAGACCCATCCATTCGTATATCTTGTACTGGCTTTGGCGCTTCAAGTGTGGGTCACGAATTGGTCCACAAAATGCGGGTGGCAAAGTCTTCATTGCGTCGGTGATCCAGTGCCCAAGTTGAGCTGCCTTCTCGCTGGACAAATGCATAGATTCGTTCGGTGTGGCCTCTACAGTCCAGAGGTCCCAAATAAATGCCATAGAGTTTTCATAGATTAAATGAAAGGGGTCGAGGGGAAAGAATGTCGGGTGGAAAAAGGCATGGCTAGAAGCACAGAGTGGGAGGCGAGCCACTCCTGTAGCCTTTGAAATCTTCTTCCTTTGGTTCTCATTCTGGGCCTTCTCCAGCTCCTCAAGAATATGAAGATATTGGGTATGATCACGCATCGGGAGGTCATCGAGAGAGTACATTTTCCGGCCTGGATTGAATACATCGGCTTGAAGCATTGGATAGTACTGAGCCTTTGCGCCTCTTGTTGCACTCGCTTTAGCTGCTTCGGTGTTTGTAAAACGGTCTCCATAAACTGCTGCATGCCCGGACATTCCATTGATCTTGGCAGAACCTAGCATATCGCCTAGACCAAGAACAGCCCAAGCATGGAATGTAAAGTATGAGGAGTCGATGGCATCCCATATCCAGATTCCCTCCGAACATCGAGCCAACTCCTCAAAAAGTGGACAAATAAATGACTCGGTATCTCCAGGGGAGTTCGGCCCAGGGATCGCAAAGTTGATCATAATATGCTTGCTTTTGTAACGCAACTCCGGTGGCAGGTTCAAAAGAATCAATATCAATATCCAAGTGTTAGAGTGTTTCTTCATAGTAAGCTGGGCACCGTCGGTTGAAAGCGCCAATGCACAGTCGCGTGGGTCCTTGAATAAACCAGCTTGCTCGTAGTGGATATTCACATGCACATATGAGTCGCCAAAATCCGAGTATGTGCGCACCGCCTCTGCAGCATCACCCGCAGTTTTTAGAAGATAAAGGACTCTTTGGAGACATTGATCACGACTTCTCATCAGCCTAGATGTATCTGCGTTGGCATAGAGAGCCTCTATCGTTGCCATGAAAGGTAGGGTAGTGAACTGAGCTGTTGGATGCTTGGGATTAGATCCCTTTCGTTTGAACCGAGGTTCGTCGCATGTTGTCTTTGTGGAAGTTGAGATATACGGGCATTTAGATAGGTTGGAATATTTTCCTGTGTAAGCAATGCAGCTCTTTGGGCACATATCGATTCTTCTTGGACTGAGTCTCGTGAGAAACTCTGCGAGTTGTTGGACCTTGTAAAGGGAAAGAATTTCCACATTTGTCGCATTTTGCAACACTGCGGCATGGAGGCTGTACGCTTTCACTGTACCGCCCGAATTCTGCCAAGCAGTATAGTGTTGGAGGCTGAGCTCCTCCTGACGATCAAGCGGCCGCAGATTGTATGGATCTGATGGTTTTGGTGGGAGTTTATAGCCGTTTAGCAGATCCTGACAGAGGTTATCGAGGGCAGGAGTTGTGAGGTATTTAAAACCGTCATCCTGGGGCGCTGATATCTGTGTGGGATTTGGACTGCTCTCAGCTGTGTTTGTGGGGATATGAACGGTGGGTTCAGGCTGCCAGTTGCTTGGCTCTGCCGTATGATCATCCATGTTTTCATCATCGGACTCGGATCCAGAATCCAGTAAGACGCGCTCTTCACTCACTTCGGAGCTAGTATCTGAGGAGTCTAGATCAAGATCCATTGAAAACTCCTGTCCGCTGGTTGGGAATTCTGAGCCATCGTATTCTAAAGTGAGAGAGTTGTTCCCCAAATGAGATAATGATTTGCCATCACGATGCTCTCATGTATGCTGACCGTTATTTATTCCCGCAAAAATAGTACCTTCATGCTGAGCTATGGCTGTATCCTGGTCATTAACTCGAGTTTGGGGTACATCTCCAAAGTATGCTATGATACAAATTACAATTGTATGAGTGTGAGAGCCTTTTATGGACGTTCACAGAGAAGAGATCTCCATACCATCTTCCGGGTGTTCATTATATATTGAATAGTATGTACTGGAGATGCAAGATCGCAAGTGGCTGAGTAGATCCGCTGATGCACTGTTTCTGATCATCGACGACCAAACTTTTCGATCGCTTGCAAGATGGCTAGTGGTTGTCCGAAGTTGTCTTTCGGTAAACCCAGGATTTTCATTACTGCATTTTGTGCAATAACATCTGGCGTATGAAGTCATAGTAGATTGAAAGAAAGACTAGCGGAAGAGAGCAGACACTCAATGATGCGCCGGTTAGCAAGATAAGTCCAATTTTGCTTGCGTAATCAAAACAAGACTTTAACGTGCTGGCAAATCAAAGCTACTGCTGCACGCTCTCATATTCTTCGCCAATGTCTCAGGAATTGCAAAGTTTTCAGACCTCTCACAGCATGAACAACGCCTCCTTTCACGATGGGCCTTCTTCTGGAAATTCTAACGGTTCTCAATCCGGATGGACAATGCCTGTTCAGAACACACCCTTCTCTTCCAATTACAACACGAATAGAGGAGACATCAGCGAGCATGGTTCTACAGCAAGCTTTGGAAGCTTTCAGGGAGTCTCGTACCAGCAGCTCTACCAACGCACTGAGCAGAACTTGGACTCTGCAAACAAGATGGTCGCAAAGCTTGTTGATGAGAATAGTGCACTTCTTCGAGAGAACTTCTCGTTGCGACAGGAGAATGCAATGTTGAAGCAGGAGCATGATAGGCAACCCACCATGTGAGTACATCACCATTCAATAGACATAGGTTGTAGCTGACAGCATTTTGACACGAAGTCAACACAGGCGATCAAGCTCATTCAGCGCACTGGGCCCTCTCGATTCAGTTTCTCAGCAATCTTCTCGTCCCAGTACGCAAAGCGGCCCCAATATCGCCAGTAGAATGCACGCAGCCGTAGATGCTGGTTTGAACACAGGAGAGCGTCCAAGTGATCTTCCCACCGACATTCTGTGGTTCAAGAGAGATTGCAATGAGGACAAACTTGGGGCTCGGCCCACCTCAAAGAATAGGTCACGACCAAAGATGAAGATGGCGATTCGGACACGGGAAGGCAAGGTAGTCCCCACCGAGTTCTATACCGGGATCAAAGACACCGGCAGGAAAATCGTGGTCAATATGCTTGAGAAAGCGCGTGTCGCAATGGGCGGTTCACTACCTGAAAAAGGGTTCAAGAAGGCGGACTTTGAGCGACGATTTCCAGAACAATGGGAGGCAGCATTGACCGAGTTCGAGACCAAGATTCCCCTTCTTGCGCTTTGTGCCTTTCACTGGAAGGCCGACCAAATTCTGGTGAATATCCTGCAGAACCGAAACCGAAAGTCAAAATTGAAAGGTAAATCAACTGGAAGCTCCAGCAGAAAACGTAGGCGATCCAAACAAGATTCAGACTCGGATGAGGGCAAGGATGATGATACAGAGGATGACACCGAGGATGATTCTGAGGATCGTTCTGAGGTTGGTGCTCCCACTCGGCGGAAGCGGGGGCGTTCAGGCACTGCAACTGCACAGACCAATTTGACTAAGAAGGTTAAACGTTCAGCTGGCGATGGAAAACTTGACGATGTTGATCACGAACACCAAATGGACACAACATCAGGAAAAAGCATTTTGTCCAAAGAGACTCCTGGGATTACCCAGGAGTCTCTTGGGACACCTAGGATGCTCAGGACTGCCAGGACTCACAGGGAGCCACAGGATAAAATCAATAATTTCAGGATTGCTCAGGACATCCTCAGGATCACCCAGGATTCACTCAGGATATATTCAGGATAGTCTATAGAGCTATCTGAGCTTTACTTAGATGAGACCAGAAGACATTCAATTCACACCTCAGATGTGTCTTTGAGCAGAGTTTAAGAAATATAATATATTACTATCTAATACAGCATCTAAAATACAAGAACAGCTATACAAACAAGTGAAAAGACAACTAGAAAGTGATGAGCTGGCAAGACCTATAGACTAGAAGATGAAGAAAAGATGTACAGAGAATAAGAAGAGGAAGAATATCAGTACAAAGGACAGAGGTCAACAGAAAGAAATAGAGAAGAGGGAGAGCAGGAGAGAGAAGCAGAGAAGAGCAGGGAAGAGAAGCAGAGAAGAGTAGGGAAGAGAAGCAGAGAAGAGTAGGAGAGTGGGTAAGAGAGAAGCAAAAGATAGAGAGGGAAAGAGAAGAGCAAGAGAGAGAGAGGGGGGAAGAGAAGAGAAAGAGAGAGAGAGAGAGAGAAGGGCAGGAAAGAGAGAAGAGGGCAGGAAAGAGAGATGCAGGAAAGAGAGAGAGGCAGGAGAGAGGAGGGAAGGAGAGAGAGAGGAGGGAAGGAGAGAGGGAAGAGGGAAAGTAGAGAGGGAGAGAAAGTAGAGAGGGAGGAAAAGTAGAGAGAGAGGGGAGAAAGAGAGGAGAAGAGAGGACATACCAGAGCCTGAGATCCCAATCCACCACCCAGCCATAGAACAGCCTAGCAAGATACAGAAGAACTGTAGTGAAATGAATCAGCAAAGAGAAGACAGACATTCATCACATACCCAGATTCCAGAATACAGTGTCAAGAGGAAGGCAAGGACAGAGGAAGAGCAGAAGGAGAGAAGAGGGAGAGCAGAGGAAAAGCAGAGAAAGAGCAGAGGGAGGGATGAGGGAGAGCAGAGGGAGAGATGAGAGAGAGCAGAGGGAGAGCAGAGGGAGGCAGGATGATGGTATGTGGAGAGAGGAAAGAAGTGATGATGTGGCAGTTGATGCTTGCTGCGAGACAAAGTCAATGCGTGGGAAATTGGACTTATGCATTTTCAACACATTCCTCTGCTCTGCACAGTTGGTTGCATCACTTCTTCTGAATAAAATATTATGATTTATATATCTAAATAAAGCTAAAATCAAGAGCATTCCAATGGTATAACTTTCAGAAAAATACATACACTTAATTGTGGTGTAATTCGATGTTTTTACGTGTTATATTCGATAATCTGCGATCTTTAGTGACTAAAAATGTGCGGAATACCATATATTATATATCACTGGAAAGCTAAAGAATAGTAGAATCCAAATAACTATTTTAAAGCGTGCGGTTTTTGATATTCCTTACGCTATACGCCAAATACCTCAAAATAATCCGGTATTTGGCATATAGCGTAAGGAATATTAAAAACCGCACGCTCTAAAATAGTTATTTGGATTCTACTATTCTTTAGCTTTCCAGTGATATATAATATATGGTATTCCGCACATTTTTAGTCACTAAAGATCGCAGATTATCGAATATAACACGTAAAAACATCGAATTACACCACAATTAAGTGTATGTATTTTTCTGAAAGTTATACCATTGGAATGCCCTTGATTTTAGCTTTATTTAGATATATAAATCATAATATTTTATTCAGAAGAAGTGATGCAACCAACTGTGCAGAGCAGAGGAATGTGTTGAAAATGCACAAGTCCAGCTTCCCACACTCTGATTTGACTTTCCAGTGAATCAACTGCCAAACCACCACTTCCTAGATATACTATTTACAATATGTAGATTTTAAGTTTGAATTATAATTCTCTGAAGAGTCCTAGGAAGTCCTGAGGTCACTTAGGACAACCTAGGACAGCTCAGGACAGCTCAGGACTCCCCCAGGATGGTCAGGACACCACAGGAGTGCCAGTGATGTCCTGAAATTACATGTTTATCCCCAGGGCATCCTGGGACAAAAGTGTTTTTCCTGATGAAACAGTGGTGTACGGTGGACGGGAACCGCATGGTTCGAGCTTGCTCGCACTTTGGTTTGGCCGCGAGCGCTCACGTGCCCACACCCCCTATTACATCAATAGCCTACTCTATCGCTCGTATTCGTAGTCCCAATAGCTTGTACATACTCCCCAATATATTATATCCATGTGTATACCGCCGCTTGAACAGTATATCTGGTATTTTAGAGCTTGAGCCGCTCAGTGGCAACTCGAGAGACTTCCCAATACCCCGAGAAAGACAAGGTTCCCCTTCCACCATCTCTCCCTTCGTTTACAATTTTATGTGGATATTTCACTTGTTAGACATATGTTCTAAATATTAAAACTAAATTTGGGCTGTGAAACATAACCTCGGTCTGGTAGTAGCCACTCGAGGTGCGCTTCGTCACTTGAACTGACGCGCTGCACAGCCACATCATAGGCGCCAAAATTGACACATATCGCTAATTCATGCTCTCCAGGTCGCTCAGGCAACCAAATTTGCTCGGGACCACTGTGTATCTCGATTAATTAGCCTTATGATGATTCTTAATAAAAAAATTTCGACAGCCGGGGGGGGTATGACCACCAAAATCTGGCTGAGTAACTTCCTTGGCGCCTGAAATGTTCATGTTGCATGTATACCAGTTCATTTGATATCTATTTTATATCTCCTAGTATTTTAATATCTATAAACTCTATCTAGGGATACTCTATGGCAAAACGGCTTCATATTTATTGGTAGATTTTGTAATTAGGCTCTGAAGAGGTGAGATTTAGTTGAATTGCGACCACTACTCGGATTCCTTGGCTTTCCTGGGTGTCGAGGAACTGCCTTCGTCCTTTTTGTTGCTCATGTCGTCATCTATGTCAAATATGAGCAAAATATGAAACCACTGCACGTATTAGACTCTGTTTCTAGACCTCACCTGTATTCATAGCATCTATCTCATCAGAGAGATCACTCAGTTCAAACTTCTTGCATATAGCATTGCATTTGTGCTGCTGGCAGAAACTTTTGACGCCCTCAAGGCCTTGATCCCCAAGACCCATGGACTGATTCCTGCTGTTTTACATCAAAGTAAGTATGATTTCATGCACGAAAGTATAATGTCTAACCTGTGAGCCATTACATCAAAAAGTACGATGGAATCAGCGCCTCTAATTCCATCTTTTCCATGGGTTTCAATCGTGATGCCTAGAATAAATTTATTAATTGATATGCATCACATAAAGTTATAAATCCTACCTTGAATATCCACAGGAACGAACTCCATTGCCGAATCCACAAGACAAAAGTGAGCAAGTGCGTCGCATGTTTTACCAGAGAAATCAGTGTTCTCTCCAGCTGCCTCAGTTCCAGAGAACTTCCTCATGTTACGGTGGTTAAGGAGACGATCCACCAAGAAATATTGACCTTCCTTTGGTCCATCGCACACCCGCAACAAAAATGAGTCAGCCATTTGTAGATCTCAACAAACAATTGTTAGATGGACAGGCACTTGGAAGTAATAGCTTACTTACCATGAATAGCAATACTCTCGTCCATTGCATGCTCGCTGAAAGCCTTGACAGCAGCTCCAATAGCTAGCTGTCGAAGCATCTCCTCTTTGAGATGTTGGTGGTTCTCCTCCAAGGACAGTGAATTGTCTAATCCTAGGTTATAGAACAATTTAGCAGCATATAATTTACTTGCAGAATTGACAAAGCGCAGCTGGTTCCAAGAATGAGTAAATTATCGAACTTAAGATGATGACCTCTCACCTTGAACACTTTTTTTGTTTTACCGGATGAAAATTCTAGTTTATCAACAATGACCTGGAGGGTGTCCTCCAAGTCTAGCCACTGGGGCTTCATTAATTTCTGGTCAATGGACACGGTAATCTTCTTGACATTGAGAAGCTCTTGATCCAATGTAGGCTTTGCATTTGCAAATTTAGTGACATAAACAGTCGAGGATCCTACCGGGATAACTCTGAGCATTAGTAATAAATAACAGATACAGACTTACTCTTTGATGAATGTTGGCGCTTGGTATTGCGTTGATCATCTTGTCCCACCTTTCGCTTTCGTGTTATTGTGCTCGATCCCTTACAGAATGAATTGTTTAGAGAACTATTAGAAACAGTCAGAAGATATGCCATACCGTATAAACATCTTCATCGTCATTGTCTTCGTTTTCAGGTACTGGATAATTGATGTGTGCTGAGAAATCGAGGACACGGTTGCTCACATCCTTTTTCTGTAAAAAGATACCAGTAGTCCTTGTCGAAGCTCTCCATAAGTCTCCGATGGTTGCTGAGGGACTCATAATAGATGCTTGGTCGATCAAAGTTTTTGAATGAGAATAGTGGAGAACAAAGTCCTGGCTGAAGATAAGAATTTTCTATGAGTCTAGATCACGATATTTGATATGATCCCTACCTTGATCTGATGCGATGACCAAATTTATTTGAGTATATGCCATCCAGCCAGGAGATAATGTTTTTTATGATGTCTACCCAGGGCCTGTCTTCTTGATATTCTGTCATCTGAGCATCGAAGGGGGTCTCTATGCGGCTGTTGTTTCGATTGATAATTTTACGAATCTGAGCTCACCAAAAATTTAGGCAAGATAAAGTTAGGTTGCAACAATAAACGTACAACCACATGGATACTAGCAATTGGAGGCCTAGCTGTGCTATTTTGAGCCTCAGCACCTTTGAACTTCGGCTTTGAGACCCGATTTGTTGCCGAGTTGGCTCGAGCAGTATGGTGTGCATTACCATACCCATTTCTAAAGTCTTCGTAGACTTCATTTGCCAACATAGATCGTGGCTTTTAATAATATGATACCAAGGATTAGAACCAAAATTTAAATAAATGCAATGGAACTTACATCGTTCTCATCATTGGACATTTGGTAAGACTGCAAAGGATTGAAATATACAGGTGCATTGGGAGCGCTGTGTGTTCGAGCATTGACAGGGTGCGTCATTGCATAATCGGTATCCCTATTTTGACTGAGAGGTGAAAGAGGAGCTGCTGATGTAGGTGGTGGTGGTGGTGGCATGTGGTGAGTGTCCTCTTTAGCTCGTTGTTGACAAGCTAAGCAGATATCATCCGTCAAGAATTCAAATCTCTTGCTACACTCGCCACAAAGAGTCCACTGTGCTCGAGGTAATGAGGTGCTGGTCTTTTCGGTGCAAGGTTCGCATCGTGAGGTCTCCAAGTACCGATAAATTTTTGAGCAGCCGTCGCACTGAGGCATATTGGAGCAAAGCAGAAGATGTTGAGTAGACGAGACAAATATGAGCCGCAGAGGTGATGGATTTCGTAGAATTGGTACAGGTTATATATCCATGAGGGTCTCTACCAGACTACCCCTAAAATCAGTCATAATTTTTGTTCCATGACTCACTCAAAGGCCAGCAGGGAGTTCCAAGTAAAGACTCGAAACAAACAACTTCACCTTGGTCGCGCATACTCACGGCACCCCTGAGCGCCTGTTGTCTCCGTTACTACTCGATTAGGTATATTGGATTCCCCTTAGGAGGCGCCGCATTGTTTCATCTCAATTACAGAATTTCTGAGCACAGCATCGAACCGGTCATTGGCCATGGCACCTAGAATATCTATCCCTCAGATGAGGCAGTACATGGTGCGACATTTCAAATTAATTCATGAAACAAGTTTCTCGTGCGCCAGAGACTTTGCCTTTGTTCTAGGTAGTGCTCCTAACTCGGAGCGAACACCGGTCAATTGCCCACCCTAACAAATCTACAGCTATATAAAAGGGCTAATGGATACCGCTATCCATATCTTTCCTCTCCAACCTAGACTCCCATGCAATGCCTTGCGCAGTTCAAGCCAATACCTCGAATAATTCACAAGGAAGTAATCAGCATCGTAGTGGAACCATCTGTGAGTATTCTGCTATTCATTTTGGTCTCAGAATTTACAAGTGTCGAGTTCTGACTACTAGAATTTAAGTACTTGAATTCCCGAACCTTAGAGAAGTGCTCCAAGGCTACGTGAACGATGGTGTTCGAGAGAAAGATATGGAAGAGAAACTTCTCAAGGACCATAACTTAGTAATGGGGTCAGTGTGTTATTCATGGACCATATTTTCTTCGATTCAGACATTCTAATAGTCTTGCAGGTTGAGAACCATTCAGAAGTATAAAAAGAATCTGGGCGTCCTCACTGCTCGCCGAAGTGGATTGTCGAAGACTCAGAAAGCAGGTGCCATTGATCAACTTGAAGAGGACGACCCACTTGAGCGCTGGGGATCTCGTTTAGTGAAGGAAAAACTCGGTCACAAAGGACTTCATATCCCTAGGTACAGGTTTTTTCACTTCGATTCCCTGAGTATTATTAATCCTAATGAACCACAGAGATGAAGTCCGTATTTACCGGCAGCAAAA
>Ga0247735_1000909_pt1 | contig 11690 bp, 9 predicted proteins | sample UWRJL178409R2_FD_180934 | JGI IMG/M metagenome (GOLD analysis project Ga0247735, IMG submission 180934) | Plant litter microbial communities from Arlington Agricultural Research Station in Wisconsin, United States - UWRJ-L178-409R-2 | ecosystem: Environmental > Terrestrial > Plant litter >...
CATCATCCCGTCGGAACGGTATCTGTCGCAGGGCGCGATCAACATCAGCGACACGGTGAAGTACGCCGCCGGCGTCCTCGCCAATCCCTATGGCCGCGATACGCGAGTCGACGGTTTCAACGTGCGCGGCATCAACGCGCTGCAGTTCCGCGACGGTATGCGCGACATCTTCTCCTATTATGCCAGCATCCCCTCGGACCCGTATAATTTCTCGCGGGTCGAGATCGTGCGTGGCCCGGCATCGGTGCTGTTCGGCCAGGGCTCGATCGGCGGGCTCGTCAACCTCGTCTCCAAGACGCCGGAGTTCCGCACCGGCGGCGAGCTGAACCTCGTCTATGGCAGCTATGATCGCAAGGAGGCGCTCGGCGATGTGAACCTGGCGGTCAGCGACACGCTGGCGATCCGCGCGGTCGGCCGCGTGCGCGACGCCGACACCTATGTCGATCATGTTCCGGACGATCGCGTCATGTTCGCGCCGTCGATCCGCTGGCAGCCGACGCCTGATACCGACCTGATCCTGACCGGCCTGTACCAGAAGGACGATACCGGCTCGACCTCCCAGTTCCTGCCGATCGTCGGCACCTTTGCGCCCAATCCCGACAATCCGGGTGGGCGGCTCGATCCCTATACCTTTGTCGGCAAGGCAGGCTGGGATCGCTATGCCGGCCGCTCGCTGCAGGGTGGCGGGTCGCTGGTCCACCGCTTCTCGGAGAATATTCGCGTCAGCCTGAAGGCGCGGTACATCGACAGCGACCTTGAATATTTCACCCATTATGCCGACAGCTATACCAACCCGACCAATCCGTTCGCGGTCTATGGCACCGATGGCCGCACGATCGGGCTGTACGCCGACGCCAGCGATGCGCGGATGAACGTCTTTTCGACCGACAACAACGTCCAGCTCAAGTTCAACACCGGCGCGAACATCGAGCACACGTTGCTGGTCGGCCTCGACTATAGCTGGAACAAGGTCGGCAAGCGTTACGCGACCACCGCGCTGGAGATAGTCGATCTCTACGACATCGATTACGATTCGCTGCAGACCTATGATCCCAGCGGCCCGTTTGCATATGATTCGCAGAAGCAGCTCGGCGTCTATGTGCAGGACCAGATTCGCCTCTTCGACCGCGTGTCGGTGATCCTAGGCGCCCGCCGCGACCACGTGACCAATTCCTCGGGCCAGAAGGACAATGCCACCACCTTCCGCGCCGGTGTCATCGGCGAGCTGGGTGCCGGCTTCTCGCCTTTCTTCAGCTACACCGAAAGCTTCCTGCCGATCGCCGGCCGGCTGACGGGCCCCGGCGGCGTCCCGACCGATCCCTTCAAGCCGCAGATGGGCACGCAATATGAGGCGGGGGTGAAGTGGCAGCCCGGCCCCAGGACGCTCGTCACCGTGACCGGCTTCCGGATCAAGGAGATCAACCGCGTCCTCTATCTGGCGAACAATGTCACAACCCAGTCCGGCGAGTTGACCACCAAGGGCGTCGAGTTCGAGGCGAGCCACGTCCTGCCGGGTAATTTCGAGCTGCTGCTCAACTATGGTTACAGCCAGCTCGATTCCGAGGTGAACACCAGCCTCGACTATATGCCGCGCCACACCGCATCGATCTGGTCGACCAAGACCTTCGGCGACACCAGCGGACCGCAGCTGAGGCTCGGTGCGGGCGTGGTGTACAGCGGCCAGAGCAAGTCGACCGGGCCGCTCGACCCCTATGGTCTCAACCCCACGATCGTGCCCGGCACGCTATACACGGTCGTCACCCCGTCGCGCACGACAGTCGATGCGCTCGCCGAGATCAGCTGGGACAAATGGCGCCTGGCCTTCAATGCGACCAACCTGCTGAACGAGCGGGCGTTCGCCTCCTGCCTTGCGCGTGGCGACTGCTTCATGGCCGCCCCGCGCAACGTGATGGCGACGCTTGGCTTCCGGTTCTAGCAGGCGACGGGCTGGCAATCGCCGTTCGGCGAGAGCGCGAGCCCGCCCCGGGCCATTTTCAGGTGAACGATGCCTGGCGTCGTTCACCTGTAACTAGGAGGCGGGAGGGGGGAGTGGGTTCAGTCGATCCGCTCGAAGTGGCCGTTCTCGAAATCGCCGGCGATCAGCGCCACCAGCCGATCCGCCACAACTTCTGGCGCCTTCACCGACGCCGGATCCTCGCCCGGATAGGCGCGCTCGCGCATCTTCGTCCGGGTCGCGCCGGGGTCGACGATGGCGGTGCGAATGCTGCTGATATGCTCCATCTCGTCGCCATAGGCGCCGACCAGCGTTTCGAACGCTGCCTTGGAGGCGCCGTAGAGGCCCCAATAGGCGCGGGGCGTTCGGCCGACGCTGGAGGTGATGCCGATGACCCGGGCGCGCTTCGATTTGCGGAGCATCGGGTCGAACGCGGTGATCAGCGCGGCCTGGGCGCTGACGTTGAGCGTCAGGACGGTCGCCAGTTCCTTGTGGTCGATCGCGGGGACGGCGGAGAGGCTGCCCAGGGTCGCGGCGTTCATCACCATGATGTCGAGCTGCGGCCAGCGTTCGCCGATCGCGGCACCCAGGCGGGCGATGCTGTCGGTCTCGGTCAGGTCGAGCGGGGCGATCGTCGCACTGCCCCCGGCGTCGAAGATATCAGTCTCGACCTGCTCCAGGTCCTTCGCGGTGCGGGCGGTGATGACGACATGCGCGCCCGCTGCGGCCAGGGCCTTTGCGGTCGCGGCGCCGATGCCGCGGCTGGCGCCGGTGACGAGGGCGATCTGGTTGGCGAGGGGTTTGTCGGTCATTCTCGTCTCTCTTCGTCACCTGTCCGCGCGAACGGACGCGGCGCGCTTGCACCACCGTGGATGCCGGAACAAGTCCGGCATAGCGGGTTTGGTTAGATCACGCGCTCCGCCAGGAGCGCGAACTGGTCGACCGAGGCGACTTCGTCCTGATCAGTCAGCTGAGTCGGATAGTCCCCGGTGAAGCAGGCATCGCAGTGGCTCGGGCGGATATCGGCGCGGCACGGTTCGCCAAGCGCCTTGTACAGCCCGTCGATCGAGACGAACGCCAGGCTGTCCGCCTGGATATAGGTGTTCATCTCTTCGATATTCTTGGTCGCGGCGAGCAGCTTGGCGCGTTCGGGCGTATCGACGCCGTAGAAGCAGCTATGCCGGGTCGGCGGGCTGGCGATGCGCATATGCACCTCCGCCGCGCCGGCTTCGCGCATCATCTGCACGATCTTCAGGCTGGTCGTGCCGCGTACGATCGAGTCGTCGATCAGCACGATTCGCTGGCCCTTGATCAGCGCGCGGTTGGCGTTGTGCTTCAGCTTCACCCCGAGATGGCGAACCTTGTCGCCGGGCTGGATGAAGGTGCGGCCGACATAATGCGAGCGGATGATGCCGAGTTCGAACGGGATCCCCGACTGCTGCGCATAGCCGAGCGCGGCGGGCGTGCCCGAATCGGGTACCGGAATGATCAGGTCGGCATCGACGGGGCTTTCGATCGCGAGCTGTGCGCCGATCGCCTTGCGCACGGTGTAGACGCTGCGGTCGTCCGAGATCGAATCGGGGCGCGAGAAATAGACATATTCGAAGATGCACGGACGCGGGGAAACCGGCGCGAACGGGCGGTGGGAGCTGATCTCCGTGCCGCGCACGATGACCAGTTCGCCGGGTTCGATCGAACGGACATATTCGGCACCGACCACGTCGAGCGCCACGGTCTCCGAAGCGAAGATCACCGCGCCGTCGAGCGTGCCCATCACCAGCGGCCGTATGCCGAGCGGATCACGGCAGGCGATCATGCCCTCCGGTGTCATCACGATCAGCGAATAGGCGCCCTCGACTCGCTTCAGCGCGTCGATGAACTTGTCGACAAAGGTGCGGTAGCTGGAGGTCGCGACGAGATGGATGATCGTCTCGGTATCCGAGGTCGACTGGAAGATCGAGCCGCGCTGGACGAGGTCACGCCGCAGGCGCATCGCATTCGAGATGTTGCCGTTATGCGCGATGGCAAAGCCGCCCGAGGCGAGATCCGCATAGAGCGGCTGCACGTTGCGTAGCGCCGTCTCGCCGGTCGTCGAATAACGGACATGGCCGCAGGCGACCGTGCCACGCAGGGCGCCGATCACGTCGTCGCGGTCGAAATTGCCGGCGACATGCCCCATCGCGCGGTGCGTGTGGAACTCCGCGCCGTCGAAGCTGGTGATGCCCGCCGCCTCCTGGCCACGGTGTTGAAGCGCATGAAGCCCGAGCGCGACGAGCGCTGCTGCGCCCTCGCTGCCGGATACGCCGAAAATGCCGCACTCTTCGCGCAGCTTGTCGTCATCAAATGGGTTCGTTGTAAGCATGGCGCCCTTCGGGGGGGTAGCGTCGCAGGCCATATAGGGGCGGCTTTCGGCTTTGTCGCGCTTTTGTCACATGGATCAATCGCCGCCCGTCGCATTGGCGGTTTTGCGTGGGCCGCGCTAAGCATCGCTGATGTCCGATTCCCGCGATACCGGCCTTGTGCTTGACCCGAAATATGACGCCGCCGGCCTGATTACAGCCGTGGTGACCGATCGCTCCACAGGCGAGGTGCTGATGCTCGCGCATATGAATGCCGAGGCGCTCGCCGCCACCGTGGAGACAAGGGAGGCGCATTTCTGGTCGCGCAGCCGTGGGCGGCTCTGGAAGAAGGGCGAATCGTCGGGTCATGTTCTGCGAGTCGCGGATATCCGGATCGATTGCGACCAGGACGCGGTGTGGCTGATCGTCGATGCCGCCGGCCCGGCCTGCCATACGGGCGAGCGCAGCTGCTTCTATCGCCGGATCGACGGCGATTCGCTTGCGCGGGTCGAATGAAGCGGGGGCGAATGAAGCTCCGGCTGTCGCTGGCATTGCTGCTGCTCATCGCCGGTTGTGGGGACGACAAGCCCAAACAGGCGAGCAATGCGGTGGCGGCGACCGGGCTTGAGGCGGCCGCGATCGAGGCGGGGGTGATTCCGGACCCCAACAACACCGACATCACCGGCCTCTATGCCCGCGACACGGACCGGGTGTGCATCGTGCCCAGCGCGACCGCGTACCGGATCGGGGTGTTCGTCGATTATGGCGACAAGATCATCTGCGGCGGCTCGGGGACTGTCACCCGGGCGGGAGAGAAGCTCCAGCTCGACTTCAACGGGGCCGAAGGGTGCAGTTTCGAGGCGCGGTTCGAGGGGGATCGAATCGTCTTTCCCGGCAGCTTGCCCAATGCCTGCCAGAAGCTGTGCGTGCAGCGCGCCTCGATGGCCGCACTCGACGTGACGCGGTTGAGCGACTCGGTTTCCGAGGCGTCGACGCTGCGCGATGGAAGGGGCAAGCTGCTTTGCAGCAGTGGCGGATGAGCTTGACGTTCACGTAAACGGCACCTAATTTGCCGGGCATGTCGACAGCTGCTGCCCCCATCGCCGCCTCAGTCGCTGCCTATGCCGCGATCGAGCGCCATCCCGATCGCGATCATTTCTCGATCTCCGATCTGTCCGCCGAGTTCGACGTGACCGCGCGCGCGCTCCGATTCTACGAAGATGAGGGCCTGATCGCTCCGGAACGGCGCGGCACCGCCCGCATCTATTCGCAGCGCGACCGCGCCCGGCTCGCCTGGATCCTGCGCGGCAAGCGTGTCGGCTTCAGCCTCGCCGAGATCCGCGAGATGATCGACCTCTACGATATCGGCGACGGTCGCCAGGTGCAGCGCGCGGTCACGATCGATCGCTGCCGCCAGCGCGTGTCACTGCTGACGTCACAAAAGCAGGATATCGATGCGGCGATCGACGAACTGAACGATTTCATCACCCTGCTCGAAACCAATGGCGCGCAAGGTCGCCTGAAGGACTGATATCATGCCCCAATATACCCCGCCCGTGCGCGACACGCGCTTCATCCTGGAGCATGTGGTCGGCCTGGATCGCTATGCGAATCTGCCGGGTTTCGAGAATGCGACGCCCGATGTGGTCGATGCGGTACTCGACGAGGGCGGACGGTTCGTGGCGGAAGTGCTGTTCCCGCTGAACCAGTCGGGGGATCTCGAGGGCTGCACGCGGCACGAGGACGGCTCGGTGTCGACGCCCAGGGGTTTCAAGGAAGCCTATGACAAGTTCGTCGAATCGGGCTGGGGCACCTTGTCGGCGCCCGCCGAATTCGGCGGGCAGGAGATGCCGCACGTCGTCTCGACCGCGTTCCAGGAATATATGATTTCCTCGAACATGGCGTTCGCCATGTATCCGGGCCTCACGCACGGTGCGATCGCCGCGCTGCTGGTCAAGGGCACCGACGAGCAGAAGGCGACCTATGTCCCCCATATGGTCTCGGGCAAATGGGGTGGCACGATGAACCTGACGGAGCCGCAATGCGGCACCGATCTCGGCCTGATCCGTACGCGTGCCGAGCCGCAGGCCGACGGGTCCTATGCGATCACCGGCACCAAGATCTTCATTTCGTCGGGCGAGCATGACCTGACCGAAAACATCATCCATCTCGTCCTGGCCAAGACGCCGGGCGCGCCGGAAAGCTCGAAGGGCATCTCGCTGTTCGTGGTGCCGAAGTTCCTGGTCAATCATGACGGATCGCTTGGCGCGCGTAACGCGGTGTCGTGCGGCTCGATCGAGCACAAGATGGGCATCCACGCCAATTCGACCTGCGTGATGAACTATGACGGCGCGACCGGCTGGCTGGTCGGCGAGGAGATGAAGGGCCTTGCCGCGATGTTCATCATGATGAACGCCGCGCGCCTCGGCGTCGGCCTTCAGGGCCTGGGCGTTGCCGAAACGGCGTATCAGAATGCCGTCCAGTACGCGCATGACCGCCGGCAGGGCCGCGCACTTACCGGTGCCAAGGAGCCGCAGGAAAAGGCCGACACGCTGTTCGTCCACCCGGACATCCGGCGCATGTTGATGGACGGAAAGGCGCTGACCGAAGGCCTGCGTGCCTTGTGCCTGTGGGCCGCCCTTCAGGTCGATCTCGAACATGCCGCACCGACCGAGGAGGAGCGTCAGCTCGCCGCCGACCTGGTCGGTCTGCTCACGCCGGTGATCAAGGGATATGGCACCGACAAGGGCTACGACATCGCGACCAACGCGCAGCAGGTCTATGGTGGCCATGGCTACATCGCCGAATGGGGCATGGAGCAATATGTCCGCGATGCCCGTATCGCGATGATTTATGAGGGCACCAACGGCATCCAGGCGATGGATCTCGTCGGGCGAAAACTTGCCCTGAACGGCGGCCGCGCAGTGCAGGCGTTCTTCAAGGTCGTCGGCGACGATGTTGCTGCCGGCAAGGCCGACCCCGCCACAGCGGACTTCGCGGCGCGGCTGGAAAAGGCCAATGGCGAGTTGCAGCAGGCGACCGTCTGGTTCCTCCAGAATGGCATGCAGAACCCCGACAATGTCGGCGCGGGCGCTCAGCCCTATCTGCACCTGATGGGTATCGTTGCCACCGGTCTGATGTGGCTACGCATGGCCTCGGCCGCCGCAACGCTGAAGGCGGCGGGTGAGGGTGATGCGGCGTTCCTGGATGCGAAGCTGGTGACGGCGCGGTATTTCGCGGAGCGGATCATGCCCGATGCGGGTGCACTGCGCCGCAAGATCGAGGGTGGATCGGAGTCGCTGATGAGCCTCCCGCCGGAGATGTTCGTCGCGGCCTGATCGCGGGAGTCTTTTTCGGTCGCCCCTAGCGGCCCGGTGGCTGGGTCGCAGGTGCTGGTGGTAGCGAAAGAGGCCTGGTCGGCGGCGCAGCTGAATCCGCCTTGCGCCGCACGCCAGACAGTTCCGGTATCGGCTTGATCGTGCTTGTCACGGGCGGCGCCGCGACCTTCGTGGTGCCGGTGAGGCTCTCCAGCTTGAAACTGTCTGCCTGGCGCGTGACGGGCACCAGAACCTGCAGCTTCATGCACTGGCTGAAATCGGCTCGCTTGAACTCAGCGCAGTTCCACAGTGCCTTGTCGTAATTGCGGGCCTTGTCGCGCAGATAACTGAAGGACATCGCCGCGATCTGGGTTGGCTGCAGCGGCAAGGCACCGGGGGTCTTGGCCTTGCTCGTCCACCCCATGACCTTGCAATACGCACGGTCGCCGCAGGTGCGCGCGGCGAGCAGGGCAAAGGCATCGGGCGGCATGCGCGGGTCGAGCGTCAGGAGGAAACTATTGGCATCCGTGGCCAGCGCAGGCGGCAGATCGGCGCCCGCCGCAGCGGCCTCGGCGACGGTAGCGGAGACATCGACCAGCGCAGCGCCCGTCTTGTGAGCGTCGGAATAAAGCCCGAGCTGCGCGATGACCGGCTCGTCGGAGGAAACGTGCCGGTTGAAGGCGGGCGGCGTGCCCCACCAGCCGGTCCAGCGGAAGAACAAATGAGTTTCGACCCTGGCGATCTTGTCGAGGCTCGACTGCCAATAGGGCACGACCCAGTCGGTATGGTAATGAGTCGCATAGCCGACCGGCTTGTAGACCGCGCCGTCGAGCGCGAGCGCCGCGGTTTCGCGCGCCCGCGTCCATGCAGCATCGGACCAGCGACGCCGCACCAGGGCGCCGTCGCAGGTGAAGGTGAACTGGCACCCGGTCACGCGATCGGATCCCTGGAACACCACGCCGCAGATCGTCTTTGGAAAGGCGGGATGGCGGGCGCGGTTGATCACCACCTGCGCCACCGAGCGCTGGCCCAGCGTATCGTCGCCTGCCTCGTAGAGCACGCCGGCGGCCAGGCAGTCGATCGCCCGGGCGCGTTGCTCATCGGTGCCGGCGAACTTGAACGGGCGCGCGGCCGGATTGGGGCCGGTCGAAAAGGGCACGGACGCGTTGAAGGCACGCGCATCGTCGGGCTCGAGATTCTGGAACGCGACCGGCTCCACCGGGGGCAGCTCCGCCTTGGGTACGACGCGTTGCGGCAACCGTTTGACGACATGATGGGGCACGACCGGCGGGGCGTTGCGCACAACAAGCGCCGGTGCCGCGATCGCGGAAATCGCGACCAGCAACAGCACAAGGTTCAGTCCGAAACCGGAATTGCCCGGCGGGGTGGAGGGATGGGACATGAGCGAGCGGTTTCAGCGAGGAGGGGAGCGGCGCGGAAGAGGGGGCAAGAGCGGCTCCTGGCGGCGATGAGGAGGGGGCCTTTACCCCAGAACGCTTCGGATACGAAATGGTTCGCGGACGTCTCTTGGAGCGACGGGGCGTGGGTGGCCGGGGGCGGCGGTCGGGCCCACCGCGCAGCTGTCGGTCTCCGAGTCGCAGGTCGGCGGCCGTCTGCCTGGCTCGACCGACGACTCTCGTCGTTCGGGACAGGCCGAACGTCGCGAGCGCATGAATAAGCATGAGCACGGCCTCTCGTCGGACCTCGGTGAGGCGGCTGGCCGGGCAGGCGAGGCCGGACTGACGAAGACGGGTCGGCGCTGGCACAGACCGCGCGAGCTATCGGCTCAGGGAATGACCCGGGGCGGAAAGCGGACGGCCGCGCGACAATCGCAGCCGGGGTAGCGATTGCGCATTATTCCGGCCAAAATCCCGTGGCTTCGCAAAGATCCCATTGATCCGCGGCGTTGATGCCGCAGGCCTGATTGCCCCTGGCGCATTGCTGGACCGCTGCCTGATAATGTTTGTAACAGCTCTTCGGAGCGACCGCGGCCGGCAAGCTCACCTTCGCGGGAATCGGGATCACCGTCGCCACGGCGACGGCGGGAACGGGCTTCGGAACTGCTCGTGTCGCGATAGCCGCTGACGCGACGCCCTCGCCATGCTGCCCAAAGATCATTGGCCAGACCAAGAACAACGCCAGCATCACGCTGACGCAAATCATCGCTCTGCGCATGTTCGACCCCTCGCAATGCCCCCGCGTCGACCATCGATACATAGCCGAAACGGACGGTGAGCGCGAGATTAACTTTCGGGCAGGAAGTCCGGCACGGAGAGGTAGCGCTCGCCAGTGTCATAGTTGAACCCGAGCACGCGGACGCCCTCAGGCAGATCGGGCAGCTTCTGCAGGATCGCTGCCAGGGTCGCGCCCGAGCTGATGCCGACCAGCATGCCTTCCTCGCGGGCGGCACGGCGGGCCATGTCCTTCGCGATCGCCGCGTCCACCTCGATAGCGCCGTCGATCGCCTGGGTATGGAGATTGGCCGGAATGAAGCCCGCGCCGATGCCCTGGATCGGATGCGGCCCGGGCTGGCCGCCCGAAATGACCGGCGAGGCCTGCGGCTCGACCGCATAAACCTTCAGGTGCGGCCATTCCTTCTTCAGCGTCTCGGCGACGCCAGTGATATGGCCGCCGGTGCCGACGCCGGTGATGATCACGTCGATCGGCGAATCGCGAAAGTCGTTCAGAATCTCCTGCGCGGTCGTGCGCACATGAACGTCGATATTGGCGGGATTCTCGAACTGCTGTGGCATCCATGAATTCGGCGTCTGCGACACGAGCTCGAGCGCGCGCTCGATTGCGCCCTTCATGCCCTTTTCGCGCGGCGTGAGATCGAAGCTCGCGCCATAGGCCAGCATCAGGCGCCGCCGTTCGAGCGACATGCTCTCGGGCATGACGAGAATGAGTTTATAGCCTTTCACCGCGGCCACCATCGCAAGGCCCACACCGGTGTTGCCGCTGGTCGGCTCGATGATCGTGCCACCGGGCTTGAGATCGCCCGACTGCTCGGCTGCCTCGATCATGGCTAGCGCGATTCGATCCTTGATCGAACCGCCCGGATTGGAACGTTCGGACTTGATCCAGACTTCGGAGCCCGGGAACAGCTTCTGCACCCGAATGTGCGGGGTGTTGCCGATCGTGTCGAGGATCGTGTTGGCTTTCATCGTGCGGCCTCCATCTCAATATCTGCGGCATCTTGCGCTGTCGCGGGCGCGTCGAATGTACGGGCGTTGCGGATGCTGGGGAAGAGCCAGGTCCATAATATGGTCACCACGATCGCCCCGCCGCCGCCGACCAGCACGGCGCCGACGGGCCCTAGCGCGGAGGCGAGGAAGCCCGATTCGGCTTCGCCCAGTTCATTGGATGCGGAAATGGTCAGCTGCGACACGGCGCCGACCCGGCCGCGCTTGTCGTCCGGCGTGTGGAGCTGGATCAACGACTGGCGGATATACACCGAAAACATGTCGGCCGCGCCGGCGATGGACAGGGCGATGAGGCTAAGCGGCATCGACGTAGACAGGCCGAAAATCACCGTCGCCGACCCATAGATCAGCACCGACCCGAGCATCTTGGGCCCGACATTGGTCTTGAGCGGGCGGAAGGAGAAAAACAGCGCGGTAATGGCCGCGCCGACCGCCGGAGCCGCGGCGAGCGCGCTCAGGCCCTGCGGGCCTACCTTCAGAATGTCGTGCGCGTAGATGGGCAAAAGCGCGCTCGTGCCCGCGAGGAACACGGCGAACAGATCGAGAGTGATCGTGCCGAGGATCATCTTGTTCTGCCAGACATACGCAAGGCCGTCGACGATCTGCTTCAGCGGATGGGCGGTGCTGACCGCGATGGTGCGCGGGACCGGGCCGATCGCCAGCAGACAGATCAACGCGCCGCTGAACAGCGCGGTCGCCAGGAAGTAGGCGGCGGAGGGTGCGATGGAATAGGCGAAGCCGCCGATCGCCGGGCCGATGATCGTGCCGACCTGCCACGAGATGGAGCTGAGCGCGATCGCCGTTGGCAGCACCTCGCGGGGCACGAGATTTGGCGCGAGCGCGGAAAAGGCGGGGCCGGCAAAGGCGCGGCCGAAAC
>Ga0247735_1000910_pt1 | contig 11689 bp, 12 predicted proteins | sample UWRJL178409R2_FD_180934 | JGI IMG/M metagenome (GOLD analysis project Ga0247735, IMG submission 180934) | Plant litter microbial communities from Arlington Agricultural Research Station in Wisconsin, United States - UWRJ-L178-409R-2 | ecosystem: Environmental > Terrestrial > Plant litter >...
GACCGCACGGCTCAACAACGGCACGCTCGAACTGTGGCTGCCGACGCAGGCACCCGGCCTCGCCCGCGCAGCGGCGGCAGCGGCGCTCGGCATTTCCGAAAGCGCGGTGACGGTTTACCCGATGCTGATCGGTGGGTCGTTCGGCGCCAATCTCGATCACCGCGCGGCGCAGCAGGCGGCGGTGCTCGCGCGCGCGCTCAAGCGCCCGGTGCAGCTCACCTGGTCGCGAGCTGAGGATCTCCAGCACGATCTTTACCGCCCGCCGGCCCGCGCGCGCATGGCGGCACGGCTCGGCGCCAACGGCCAGATCCTCGGCTGGCAGGCGAAGATCGCGGCGCCCGCGACCGGCCGCGAACTCGCCGAGCGGCTGCTCGCCGTCGATCCCGCCGCACGCGCATTGCTCGCGCTGCCCGGCACGGGTGATCGCTATGCGGTGGCGGGCGCGCGCCCGTTCTACCGCATCCCCGCTTATGCGATCGATCATCACCCCGCCGATATCGGCGTGCCGACCGGCCATTGGCGTTCGGGCGCGCACAGCTACACCGCCTTCTTCACCGAATGTTTCATCGATGAACTCGCGCATGTCGCCGGCACCGAGGCGCTGTCGTTCCGAATCGCCATGTTAGGGGGCGACGCCCGGCTCGCGCGTTGCCTGTCGACCGCCGCATCGCTCGGCGGCTGGGAAGGCGGCGTGCCCGGCAGCGGGCAGGGCATCGCGTGCCACAGCTTTCGCGGCAGCCATATCGCGGTGTTGGCCGAGGCGCATATCGGCGACGACCAGCGTGTCGTCGTCGATCGCCTCGTCGCTGCGGTCGATTGCGGGCGGCAGATCAACCCAGATCTCGTCCGCCAGCAGATCGAGGGCGGGCTGATCTTCGGCATGGCGGCGGCGACCGGCGGCGTGACCGGATTCAGCGAGAATCGCGCCGACGCGCGAGGCTTGCGCGATCTCGGCCTGCCGTGCCTCGCCGACACCCCCGACATCACCGTCGAACTGATCCCGAGCGAGGCCGATCCCGGCGGGGTGAGCGAACTCGCCGTGCCGGCGGTCGCCCCCGCCATCGCCAATGCCTTGCAGGCGTCGACCGGTTCCCGGCTGCGCGCGCTGCCGCTGACTGTAGGAAAAACCTGATGCTGCCCGCAAACCATCCCCCCGTCGCGCCGCCGCGCATCGGCGTCCTGATCGTCAACCTCGGCACCCCCGACGCCGCCTCGCCGCGCGCGGTGAAGCGCTACCTCGGCGAATTCCTGTCGGACCGCCGCGTCGTCGAAATCTCGCCGTTGCTGTGGCAGCCGATCCTGCGCGGCATCATCCTCAACACCCGCCCCAAGAAGTCGGCGCATGCCTATAGCCAGGTCTGGCGCGAGGACGGCTCGCCGCTCGCTGCGATCACGGCGGCACAGTCCCGCGCGCTGCAGGGCGCGTTCGGCGACGGTGTCACGGTCGATTGGGCGATGCGCTACGGCAATCCGTCGATCCCCGAACGGCTCGCGGCGATGAAGGCGGCGGGGTGCGAACGCATTCTGATCGCACCGCTCTATCCGCAATATTGCGCGGCGACGACCGCGACCGCCAACGACAGCGCCTTCGCCACGCTGGCGGCGATGCGCTGGCAACCGGCGCTGCGCACGCTGCCGCCCTATCATGACGATCCGCGCTATATCACCGCGCTGAAAGACTCGGTCGAGGCGTCGCTGGCCACGCTCGATTTCACGCCCCAGACGATCCTCGCCAGCTTCCACGGCATGCCCAAGCGCACGCTCCAACTCGGCGACCCCTATCACTGCCATTGCCAGAAGACCGCGCGGCTGCTCGCCGAGGCGCTCGGCCGGCCACTCACCATCACCTTCCAGTCGCGCTTCGGCCCCGCCAAATGGCTCGAACCCGCGACCGACACGACTCTGGCGGCGTTGCCGGGGCAAGGCATCAAACAGGTCGCGATCGTCGCGCCCGGCTTCTCGGCGGATTGTCTCGAAACGCTGGAAGAGCTTTCGATTCGCGGACGCGATACCTTTTTGGCAGCGGGCGGCACGGATTTCGCCTATCTTCCCTGCCTCAACGATAGCACCATCGGGGTGCAGCTTTTGCGGCAAATACTCAGACAAGAACTTGAAGGCTGGCTCACCGCCGCCTAGCGTCATCACCGGCCAATCGTAGGGAGAGAAGCATGGCACGCGTAGCAATTGTCACCGGGGGAACGCGCGGGATCGGCGAAGCGATCAGCCTCGCGCTCAAGGAAGCCGGCGTAACCGTCGCCGCGACCTATGCGGGCAACGACGAACGCGCGCGCGAATTCACCGAGCGTACCGGCATCGCCGCCTACAAATGGGACGTCGCCGATCACGAGGCCTGTCTCGCCGGCTGCGCCAAGGTGGCGGAAGACCTCGGCCCGGTCGATATCCTCGTCAACAACGCCGGCATCACCCGCGACGGCACCATTCTCAAGATGACCTATGAGATGTGGAAAGAGGTGATGGACACCAATCTCGGCGGGTGTTTCAACATGGCCAAGGCGGTGTTCCCCGGCATGCGTGACCGCAAATGGGGGCGGATCGTCAACATCGGCTCGATCAACGGGCAGGCCGGCCAATATGGCCAGGTCAATTACGCCGCCGCGAAATCCGGCATCCACGGCTTCACCAAGGCACTCTCGCAGGAAGGCGCCCGCGCCGGCGTGACCGTCAACGCGATCGCACCCGGCTATATCGACACCGACATGGTCGCGGCGGTGCCGGCGGACGTTCTGGAAAAGATCGTCGCCAAGATCCCGGTCGGCCGCCTGGGGCAGGCGCACGAAATCGCGCGCGGCGTCGCGTTCCTGTGTTCGGAGGATGGCGGGTTCGTCACCGGCTCGACGCTGAGTATTAATGGCGGGCAGCACATGTACTGACGGGCGAAGGCGCGGGGCAACCCGCGCCGGTGCGCAAAGCGCATCGCCCGTCACGGCCGGCGGGTCGGCGCCAAGCCGAACCCGGCCGACGGCTTCGCCGTCGGCACACCCGAAAAAGCAATACAGGAAGGGGCCGTCGCCAAAACACGCGACCGGCCCCTTCGACCCCAAACGCAACACGGGGGTAAACTGGTAAGTGGCTAGGGAGCCGATGCGTCTCCGCCCCGGCTCCCCGCTCCATCCCGATACGCCACACGGGAGAAGCCTGTTAAAAGCATGAAACCGAATTTCGTTCCGGGAGCGTAGCGACGGCGAAGCCGTCGCCGTCGGCCGGGTTCGGCTGACGCCGACCCGCCGGTCGTGCCGGGTCGTGCGCTTCGCGCACCGGCGCGGGTTGCCCCGCGCCTCTTCCCGTCAGCGGCAATACCGGGGATTGTCCGACTGATCGATCGCACGCCCCGCCAGCGCACCCGCGCCCGCGCCGAGAACGGTGCCAAGGCCGCGATCCCCACGACCGGCGATGCCGTTGCCGAGCAGACCGCCCGCGATCGCGCCGAGGATCGTGCCGGTCGCGCTGCTGCACTGGTTCGATCGATAGCGGCGGCGATCATAGCCACGCCCGTCATTGTAGCCACGGCCGTCGTAATAGCCGCCGCGATCCTCATAATGATACGACGGTCCGCGGTTGTAGCCGTCACGATAGGCATCGTTATACGCGTTGTCGTACCGGCTACCGCCGTAATATTGCGCCGAGGCCGGCGTGGCGGCGATGCCACCGGCGGTCAGGGCGAACGCGGCAGCGGCGAGCGAAAGGGTTTTCATCATCGTCCTTCTCCCGAAATCCGGTTCGAAATATCGGCGGGGTGCCGCGTCCTTCGATGATGCCGTTATGGTCGAGTCGCTTTGAGCGAAGACTGAACGCGTCCGTTATCCTTTGTTCATCATGGGAAAGCGTTGCGCCGCGCTGCGGCATCGCCCACGGCACCCCGCGATGCGTATTGTTTTGTCCTGTCTGCTGGTGCTGGTCTTCACCCCCGATTGGGTCGGCGAACCGCGTGTGCCGCTGATGGGCAAGCGCGCGATCATCCACACCACCCCCGTCGCGCTCGACGCAGCCCACCCGGAGCGCACCCGTGTCGGCGCTTTGGTGTGGCTGGGCGGCGTGCGGCTCACCAGCCCCGATCCCGCGTTCGGCGGCTTCTCCGCGCTCCACGTCGCGCCCGACCACCGCGTCACCCTGCTCAGCGACGGCGGCAATATCGTCCAGTTCACGCCTGGCGCCGACTGGCGGCCGCGCCGAATCGCGTTCGGGGATCTCCCCGCCGGCCCCGGCACCGGCTGGTCCAAGATCGACCGCGACAGCGAATCGATAAGCGTCGATCCCAGGGACGGCAGCGTCGTCGCCGGCTTCGAGAACAGCAACATGCTGTGGCGCTACACGCCCGACCTGCGCCGCGCGCTCGGCGCGGCCTCACCGCGCGCGATGGCGGCATGGCCGGGCAACGAGGGCGCCGAATCGTTCACCTTCCTCCCCAAAGCCGGCTGGGGCGGCGGCGCGATCACGATCGGCGAGCAAGATCCGTGGCCGAAGGGCAAGGGCCGCGCGGCGATTCGCTTCACCGGCGATCCGGTCCGCACGCCGAATCGCGGCTACCGCTTCAGCTATATCCCGCCAGCGCATTTCGACCCGAGCGACATGACCGTGCTGCCCGATGGCCGGCTGATCGTGCTCAACCGCCGATTCGAGCTGCCGTTCACCTTCACCAACAAGCTCGTGGTGATCGAACGCCGCGCGATTCGCCCGGGCGCGGTGGTGCGCGGACGCGAGATCGCCACGCTGGCGCCGCCGCTGATTCACGAGAATTTCGAGGGGATCGCGGCGACGCAGGAAGGCGGGCACACGATTCTATGGCTGGTGTCCGATGACAACCAGTCCGTGCTTCAGCGCAGTCTGCTGCTGAAGTTCAGGCTAGACGCGCCGGGCACCGCGAAGGGCGCCCGGCCGTAAAGCGAATCAGGCGGCTGCCTGAACCGTGAGCTTCTTGGCGACATCGCGCTTGAGGCGACGTGCGCGCAGCGAGAGCTTGTCCTCGCTGGTCTTGACCAGCCAGTTGTCGAGCCCGCCGACATGCTCGACCGAGCGCAGGCCATGCGTCGAAACGCGCAGCTTGACGCTGGTGCCGAGTGCTTCGGACATCAGGGTGACGTTCTGCAGATTGGGCAGGAACGTGCGCTTGGTCTTGTTGTTGGCGTGGGAGACATTGTTCCCCACCATCCGGCCCTTGCCGGTCAGTTCGCAAATCCGCGACATGATGTAATCCTGAAAGCTGGGGTGATCCCGTGAAGGCGCAGGCGCATAACGGGGATGTCCGAACAGGTCAACCGATTCAGACTCTGTCCGGCCCCGGTCCGCTCCCCCGGCCTCTCATACCGGATAGACGGTGCGAGGCCGGGTGAGGGAGCGGGCCGGTGCCGTCCTCATACCATAATGCAACGATCGGCCGAGCCTTGCGTTGGTTACGGTAACGATTCGATATCCCTGGGGAGATACTCTCATGCGCTTCTTGTTAGCTCTGGTCGGCATCGCCGCCGTCATCGTCATCGCGATGGTATCGCTAGGCCTGCTGTCGTTCCAGACCCGCCCCGGCAGCCTGCCGAGCGTCCATGTCGATGGCGGCACCGCGCCGGCCGTCTCCGCCAATGTCGCCACGCTGTCGGTCGGCACCGAGAACAAGGTGGTCGACGTGCCCACCGTCGGCACCACGCAGAAGACGATCTCGGTGCCGACCGTCCATATGAACAAGCCGGGTGACGGCACCAGCAACGCCGCCGCCGAATAACCTTTCGCGCGCGCGGCCGGCGGGGCATGGAACCGCGATGTTCCCGGTCCCGCCCCCGATGCGCGCCGCGCTCGATGCCGCCGCCGCCGCCGCCGCGCGCGGCGAGGTGCCGGTCGGCGCCGCGATCGTCCGCGCCGGCAGCATCATCGCCACCTCCGCCAACGCGCCGCGCACCCGCCACGACCCAACCGCGCATGCCGAGATGCTCGCGATTCGCGCCGCGGCGCAAGCGATCGGCGACGACCGGCTGAGCGACTGCGACCTGTGGGTGACTCTCGAACCCTGCGCGATGTGCGCCGGCGCGATCGCCCACGCGCGGATCGGCCGGCTCTATTATGGCGCGAGCGACCCCAAGGGCGGCGCGATCGAACACGGCCCGCGCCTGTTCACGCAAGCCACGATCCACCACCGCCCCGAAATCTACCCCGGCATCGCCGAAGGCGAATCGGCGGCGCTGCTACGCGACTTCTTCGCGGCGCGGCGTTGAGGGACGAGCCACGCCCCTCAACCGTTCGTGTCGAGCGAAGTCGAGACACCTGCGCCTAGGTCTGGTCCCTCGACTTCGCTCGGGACGAACGGAGCGGCGGGTTACCGCAGATCGCTCTCCGGGATCGGCACGATCTTGATCTCCACGCGCCGGTTGGCCGCGCGACCTTCTTCGGTGGAATTGTTCGCCACCGGCTGAGTCTTGCCGAACCCGCGCGTCGCGATCCGCGCGCCCTTCACGCCGTGCGTGACGAGATAATCCGCCACCGCCACCGCCCGCCGCTCGGACAGGCCCTGATTATACGCATCCGATCCGACCGCATCGGTATGCCCGTAAATGTCGATATACGTCCGGTCATATTGCCCGAGCACCCGCGCGACATCGTCGAGCGTGTGCTGGAACGCCGGCGCCACCGTATCGCTGTTATACGCGAAGTTGATCCCCGACGGGATGCTCAGGATCAGATCGTCACCCTGCCGGATCACGCGCACGTCGGTGCCGACGGTGCGCTCACGCAGGTCGCGCTCCTGCTTGTCCATATACGATCCGATCACGGCGCCGGCGAGCCCGCCGATGCCCGCGCCGGCGATCTTTGCGGTGCGGTCGTGCCGCCCACCGACGAGATCGCCGAGCAGATAGCCGCCCAGCGCGCCGCCGATCCCGCCGATCGCGGTGTTCGAAAGCCGCTGCCGTCCGGTGTCGGGATCGGTCATGCAGGCGGTGGTGGCGAGCAGCGACGCGAGCGCCGTGGCGGTGGAGAAGCGCGCGAGATGGCGCATGATATTGGTCCCTTTCATTCCCGGTGACAGGTGCCACCGACCCGCAGCACCAAACCCGGCCGCGCGCAACCGTGTTCCGCAGGCGCATCGATCACACGCACGGCGGTTGTGAAGCGGCGCGTTGTGCGCCAAAGGAGGTGCGGCGCCATGCACCCTCTCTCTCCCTTCCCGTGGATCGACGTCGCGATCATCGTCGCGTTGATCTTCCTGAACGGCCTGTTCGCGATGTCCGAACTGGCGATCGTCTCGGCGCGCCGCGCGCGGCTGGAGGCGATGGCGCGCGCCAAGCTGCGCGGCGCCGAGACCGCGCTGACGCTCGCCGCCGATCCCGGCAAGATCCTGTCGACCACGCAGATCGGCATCACGCTGATCGGCATTCTCGCCGGCGCCTATTCGGGCGCGAGCCTGGGCCAGCCGGTCGCGGCGCGGCTGCAATGGCTCGGCCTCGCCCCGCAGACCACCGAATCGCTCGGCTTCGCGCTGGTGATCGGCCTCACCACCTATGCTTCGCTGGTGATCGGCGAGCTCGTCCCCAAGCAGATCGCGTTGCGCGCGCCTGAACGGATCGCGGCGATGGCGGCGGGGCCGGTGCTGGCGCTCGCCTGGGGCTGCGCGCCGGTGGTGTGGCTGCTCGATTCGTCGTCGGCGCTGCTGTTCCGGCTGATGCGGCTCGATCGCCAGACCGAGGAGCATGTCACCGCCGAGGAACTCCACCTCATCGTCGCCGAGGCGAGCAAATCGGGCGTGATCGAGGAGCATGAACGCTCGATCATCTCGGGCGTGGTGCGCTTGGCGGACCGGCCGGTGCGCGAGGTGATGACGCCGCGCACCGACATCGAATGGATCGACGCGACGCTCGACGAGGCCGGCGTGCGCGCCGCGCTGATGGTCGCCTCGCACAGCCGCTTGCCGGTGGCGGAGGGCTCGGTCGACAAGGTCGTCGGCGTGGTGCAGGCGCGCGACGTCGCAATCGCGCTGTTTCGCGGCGAACCGCTCGATCTGCGCGCGCTGATGCGCTCGGCGCCGGTGGTGCTCGACCAGATCGACGCGATGGACGCGCTCGATGCGTTGCGTCAGGCCGAGGTGCCGATGGCGCTGATCCATGACGAATATGGCCATTTCGAAGGCATCGTCACCCCCGCCGATCTGCTCGCCGCGATCGCCGGCGAATTCGCCTCCGACGCCGACCCCGACGACGCGCCCTCAGTGGTCGAACGCGACGACGGCTCGCTGCTCGTCGCCGGCAACATGGCCGCCGACGCGCTCGCCGAACGGCTTTGCATCGACCTGCCCGAAGACCGCGATTACGCCACCGTCGCCGGCCTCGCGCTCGCCAAGTTCCGCCATTTGCCCGGCGAAGGCGAGCATTTCATGGAACAGGGCTGGAAATTCGAAGTCGTCGATCTCGACGGCCGCCGCATCGACAAAGTGCTGGTCAGCCGCCCTTAGCCCCCAACCGTCGCCCCGGCGAAGGCCGGGGCCGCTGCGTAATCTGGCGAACCGGCTGCCCCAAACACAACGGCCCCGGCCTCCGCCGGGGCGACGCCAGACGGGTGGCTCCCGTTCCATCCATTCGTGCCGAGCGAAGTCGAGGCACCTGCGCAGGCGCCTCGACTTCGCTCGGCACGAACGGATGAGGTTTACCCCAGCAAAGCCTCACCTGGATATGGCTTGCGATGCGCCCGAGCCGCGAGCGCCCCGCCGATAATCGGCAGCAGCAGCGAGCAGATCCTCATCCAAACAGGCTGCGGCAGCGCCAACACGAAATACAGGCTGTCGGCGACAACCGCTGCGACCACGATCCACCCCGCTAAATACCGGTCACAAACGCGTAGCGCCAGCCATGCACCGCCTAACGAGGCGAGCAACCAGCCAAGCACCATGAGCAACCTGACCAAAAGCGGCATTTCGATTACGATTTTGGCGAGAGTATCGGCATCGACAGCGTCTAGCGCGACCGGCAGCGGATAAAGTAAGAACGCCGCGCGATTGACCGCTTCGATAATGGTCGCGGCCGCGATCACGCCAAACAGGATTGCCAGTATCGTCCTCATCTAATCTCCGCCCTGCGCGTCGCGGACGAAACTATAGAGGCACTGGCTTTGCGGCAATCAGCCGTGCGCGCGCGCGGCGCTATTCTGCGCGAGCCGCTCGCCCTTCGCCTGGCACGCCGCCGATACGACCGGATAATCGATGTCGCTGTTGCGCGCCAACACCGCCGGCATCGCCGCCTGGCATTGTTCGATCGAGCGATATTGCACGGTCTCGATCCGTGCCTGCGCGCATTGCGCACTGCCGTCGCCGCAGCCGAGGATCGCCATGACGTAGAAGAGCGGTTCCATGAACGCCTCCGGTTCGCTTGATGCCGGTTTTCGCCGGCGCGCTGTCACAAGGTAAAGCGATGGAACGGCCGACTTGTTCCATGAGACGCTTCCGATACGGCTTGACCGCGCCTACATCCGCTCTCGATGCCTCCCGAAACCTTCTCCGACGCGCGCGAACGCCCGCTGCTGCCGACGCTGCGGCGCTTCCTGCCCTATCTGTGGCCCGCCGGGGAGCGCGCGCTGAAAGTGCGGATCGTCGCGGCGATGCTGCTCGTCATCGCCTCCAAGCTGGTGCAGGTCTATGGCGCGCCGTTCGCGCTGCAGGGCGCGATCGACGGCATGGCCGGGCACCGCCCCGCGCCCGATCTCACCACTTTGGTCTGCCTGATGGTCGCCGGCTATGCCGCCGCGCGCTTCGGCTCGGTGGTGTTCGACAATCTGCGCAACGCGGTGTTCGAACGCGTCGGGCAGGACGCGACGCGGCGGCTGGCGGCAACGGTGTTCCGCCATCTCCACCAACTGAGCCTGCGCTTCCACCTCGAACGCCGCACCGGCGCGGTGACCAAGGTGGTCGAGCGCGGCACCAAGAGCATCGATACGATGCTCTACTTCCTGCTGTTCAACATCGCGCCGACCATCCTCGAACTCGCGCTCGTCATCGGCATCTTCTGGACCAAGTTCGGGCTGTGGCTGGTCGCGGGGACGCTGGTGATGGTCGGCGTCTACATCTGGTTCACCCGCGCCGTGACCGACTGGCGCGCGGCGCTTCGCACGCGGATGAACGATCTCGATACCGGCGCGGTCGCGCATGCGGTCGATTCGCTGCTCAACTTCGAAACGGTCAAATATTTCGGCGCCGAGGAGCGCGAGGCCAGGCGCTACGACCGGGCGATGACGCTCTATGCCAATGCGGCGGTCAAATCGGAGAATTCGCTCGCGTGGCTCAACGTCGGGCAGGCGGCGATCACCAATCTGATGATGGCGGGCGGCATGCTGCTCGTCGTGATCGGCTGGAGCCAGGGGCGTTTCACCGCCGGCAACGTCGTGCTCGTCTCGACGCTGCTCAGTCAGTTGTTCCGCCCGCTCGATCTGCTCGGCATGGTCTATCGCACCATCCGTCAGGGCGTGCTCGACATGGGCGCGATGTTCGATCTCGTCGACACGCCGAGCGAGGTGGTCGACCCTGCGGGCGCGCCGCCGCTCGCGGTGGCACGCGGGCATGTCCGCTTCGAGAACGTGCGCTTCGGCTATGATGCCGGCCAGCCGATCCTCAAGGGGATTGATCTCGACATCCCAGCCGGCACCACGCTCGCGGTGGTCGGCCCGTCGGGGGCGGGCAAGTCGACGCTCGCGCGGCTGATGTACCGGTTCTACGATCTCACCGGCGGGCGCATCACCATCGACGGGCAGGATATCGCGCAGGTCACGCAGGCGAGCCTGCGCGCCGCGATCGGCATCGTGCCGCAGGACACCGTGCTGTTCAACGACACGATCGGCTACAACATCGCCTATGGCCGCGAGGGCGCCGGCCAGACCGAGATCGAGACCGCCGCGCGCGGCGCCGCCATCGCCGGCTTCATCGAACGCCAGCCCTTGGGCTACGAAACCCGCGTCGGCGAGCGCGGTCTCAAGCTGTCGGGCGGCGAGAAGCAGCGTGTCGCGATCGCGCGCACCCTGCTCAAGAACCCGCCGATCCTGATCCTCGACGAAGCCACCTCGGCGCTCGACAGCCGTACCGAGGGCGAGATCCTCGACACGCTCCAGGCGATCGAACGCGGCCGCACCACCATCGTCATCGCCCACCGCCTCTCCACCGTGGTCCACGCCGACGAGATCGTCGTGCTGGAGGCAGGCGAGGTCAAGGAACGCGGCACCCACGCCGAGCTGCTCCGCCAGGACGGCCTCTATGCCGAGATGTGGAACCGTCAGGCGCAGGAGCGCGCCGAGGAAGCGCTCGCGGCCGAATAACCGCATCGCTGAAACGCCTCGCTACGGCGTTCGGCCCGTTGCGCTGGCGCGTGCGCTGGTGCAACAGGCGGATCGTTACGCGCGGGTTCACCAAGGTTGCAACCGCCTGCGCCGGAGACTGTGAATGACCGACGCCGAACCGGTGGAACCGGCCAAGCCGATCCCCCGCACGCCCGGAGAGCGTTTGCGCGAAGCCCGCGAAGCGCAGGGCCTCTCGCTCGATGAAGTCGCCGCGCGCACCCGCGTGCCGCTGCGCCAGCTTCAGGCGATCGAGGAGGACAATTACGCGGCGCTCCCCTCGATCACCTATTCGGTCGGTTTCGCCAAGGCCTATGCCCGCGCGGTCGGCGCCGACGAGGTCGCGATCGGGCGGGATGTGCGCGCGCAGAACACCCACCAG
>Ga0247735_1000914_pt1 | contig 11631 bp, 10 predicted proteins | sample UWRJL178409R2_FD_180934 | JGI IMG/M metagenome (GOLD analysis project Ga0247735, IMG submission 180934) | Plant litter microbial communities from Arlington Agricultural Research Station in Wisconsin, United States - UWRJ-L178-409R-2 | ecosystem: Environmental > Terrestrial > Plant litter >...
CGCCGAACCCGATGGCCGGGTCCATTCGGTCCACGGCTGCGGCGCGGCGGCGGCGCGGGCCGATCTGTCGCTCTATGCCGGGCTGACGGTGGTGCCGACGCGCGGACCGCTGGCGGCGAACACGGTGGCGGGCACCGTCTCCGGCTGGGCGACGGCGCTGGCGGCGAGTGGCGGCACGCTCCGGCTCGACCGGCTGCTGCGCGACGCGATCGATCATGCCGAAGCGGGCGTCGCGGTGACGGCGGGTGGGGCGGCGATTGCTGCCGCCAAGGGTGCGGAGCTACGCGTGCAGCCCGGCGCCTACGCCAGCGTGTTCGAACCGGCGGGGCGACCGCTTGTCGAGGGCGATAGGCTCGCGCAGCCTTTGCTTGCCGAAACCCTGCGCACGCTGGCGGTGAACGGTCTCGACGACTTCTATCAGGGCGCGCTTGCCGATCGGATCGCGGACGATCTTGCCGCGCTCGGCAGTCCGGTGTCGCGCGCCGATCTGGCGGCGCACCGCGCGACTACGCCTGCACCGCTGTCGGTCGGGATCGACGGCGCGACACTCTACAACAGCACGCCGCCGACGCAGGGCGTCGCCTCGCTGTTGATCCTCGCGCTGTTTGACCGCTTGCCGGCGACGCAGTGCGACGGGTTCGACCATGTCCACGGTCTCGTCGAGGCGACCAAACAGGCGTTCCTGTGGCGCGACCAGCATTGCGGCGACCCTGCGTGGATGCACGGCGAGCCACAGGCGTTGCTCGATGACGCTGACGCACTCGACGCGATGGCGGCGCGGATCGATCCCGCCCGCGCGCTGGACTGGCCGCAGCCTCCACAATGGGGCGACACCTGCTGGTTCGGCGCGGCCGATGCTGAAGGCCGGGTGGTGAGCTGCATCCAGTCGACCTATTTCGAATTCGGATCGGGGCTGGTGCTGCCAGCGACCGGCATCACCTGGCAGAATCGCGGCAGTTCGTTCCGCCTTGCCGAGACCGGCTGGAACGCGCTCAAACCGGGCCGCAAGCCGTTCCACACGCTCAACCCGGCGCTCGCGCGCTTCGACGATGGCCGCGTGATGGCCTATGGCACGATGGGCGGCGAGGGCCAGCCGCAGACGCAAGCGGCGCTGTTCACGCGCTATGCCCGCTACGGCGTGGACTTGCGGGACGCGATCAGCCGCCCGCGCTGGCTGCTCGGGCGGACCTGGGGCGAGCAATCGACCACGCTCAAGCTGGAGGATGGTTTCGACGACACGCTCTACCCGGCGCTTGCGGCGGCGGGGCACGATGTCGAGCGCGTCGGCCCGCTGACCGCGATGATGGGTCATGCCGGCGGACTCGTCCGCCATGCCGACGGTGCGCTGGAGGGCGCGACCGATCCACGCAGCGATGGCGGGGTGGCGGCATGGTGACGGGTGGCGCCCGCGCGGTCGCGCGCTGCGATGCGCTGGGCGTCGCGCCGTACAGCGACATGGCCGGCGGGCTGTATCGCGGCTATCTCACGCCCGCTTATGTCGCCGCACAGGAGGCGCTCGCCGGCTGGATGGCGGGGGCGGGTATGGCGGTGCGCCGCGATCCCGCCGCCAATCTGATCGGCCGCTACGATGGCGAGGACGCGCAGGCGCCGGCTTTGCTGATCGGCAGCCATCTCGACAGCGTGCGCGACGGCGGGCGGTATGACGGGCCGCTCGGCATCCTGCTCGGCGTCGAGGCGGTCGCGGCGCTGCATGCGGCGGGGCGGCGGATGCGCTTCCCGATCGAGGTGATCGCGTTCGGTGACGAGGAAGGCTCGCGCTTCCCCGCCGCGATGCTGACCAGCCGCGCGGTGGCGGGGACGCTGGAGGCGGCGGCGCTGGAGATGGCGGACGGCGAGGGGGTTACGCTGAAAGCCGCTCTAGCCACCCTCCCGCCGCTCGTCCCGAGCGAAGTCGAAGGACATGCCGCAAACGCCACGCCCGGGGCACGTGCTTCGACTTCGCTCAGCACGAACGGAGAAGAGAGTACCGTCCGCCACCTCCGTCACCCCAGCGAAAGCTGGGGTCTTCCGGAGGAGGGCGCGCCAGAGCCGCGAGAGACCCCAGCTTTCGCCGGGGTGACGGACTTTGCGAAGGCGCGCATCCCCGCCGCGCTCGCCTATCTCGAAACGCATATCGAGCAAGGCCCGGTCCTCGAAGCCGAGGGCCTCGCGGTCGGCACCGTCACCGGCATCGCCGCGCAGCTCCGCTTCCAGGCGACCGTCACCGGCATCGCCGGCCACGCCGGTACGGCGTCGATGCCGCTGCGCCGCGACGCGCTCGCCGGCGCGGCCGAGATGCTGCTCGCGATCGAAACCATCGCGCGCCGGGACGTATCCGATCTCGTCGCGACGGTGGGGAAGATCGCGGCGCTGCCCGGCGCCGCCAACGTCATCCCCGGCGAAGTGCGCTTCACGATCGACATCCGCTCGGGCAACGTTGCACGGCGGGACCGTGCGGCGGAGGACATTCTCGATGCGATCGCCGCCATCGCCGACGCGCGCGGCCTCGATTTCGATGTCGAGCATATCCACGATCTCCCCGCCAGCCCGTGCGACCCCGCGTTGATGGACCTGCTCGACTCGGCCACCGTCGCCGCCGGCCAGCCGATCCGCCGCTTCGTCTCCGGCGCGGGGCACGACGCGATGGTGATGGCGGCGCTCTGCCCGACAGCGATGCTGTTCGTGCGCTGCAAGGGCGGCATCAGCCACAACCCCGCCGAGCATGTCGACCCCGCCGACGCCGAGATTGCGTTGCAGGTCATGCTCGGCTTCATCGACCGATTGGGAGCGACCTTGTGAGCCTAGAGCCTCTCCTGTTCGGTGAGATCGATCCGCCGCAGCGGCTGCTGATGGGGCCGGGGCCGGTCAACGCGCACCCGCGCGTGTTGCGTGCGATGTCGGCGGATTTGCTTGGCCAGTTCGATCCCGAGATGACCGGCTATATGAATCAGGTCATGGCGCTGTATCGCCCGATCTTCGGCACCGCGAACCGCTGGACGATGCTGATCGACGGCACCGCGCGCGCGGCGATCGAGGCGGCGTTGGTCAGCCTCGTCGCGCCGGGCGAGACCGTGCTGGTGGTCAATTTCGGCCGGTTCGGGCTGCTGCTTACCGAAATCCTCGGCCGGATCGGTGCGCGGATCGAAAGCGTCGAGGCGGAGTGGGGCGAGACGGTGCCGCTCGATGCGATCGCCGCCGCGATCGCGCGCACCGCGCCGAAAGTCGTCGCCACCATCCACGGCGACACCTCGACGACGATGGCGCAGCCGCTCGACGGTCTCGGCAATCTTTGCCACGCGGCTGGCGCGTTGCTGTATGTCGATGCCACCGCGACGCTCGGCGGGATGGAGATCGCCGCCGATCGCTGGGGCGCGGACATCGTCACCGGCGGGTTGCAGAAGTGCCTTGGCGGCCCGTCCGGCTCGGCGCCGATCACGATTTCGGATGCCACCGCCGAGCACATCTTCACCCGCCGCCATACCGAAGCGGGCATCCGCACGGGCGGCACGATCGATGGCAACGGCCCGCGCATCGGCTCGAACTATTTCGATCTGGCGATGATCATGGATTATTGGTCGGAAAAGCGGCTCAACCACCATACCGAGGCGACCTCGATGCTCTACGGCGCGCGTGAATGCGCGCGGGTGGCGCTCGGCGAGGGGCTGGGGGTGCGCTACGCCCGCCACGCCGCCGCCGGCCGCGCGGTGACGGCGGGGTTGCGCGCGATGGGGCTGACCGTGTTCGGCGACGATCGCTTCCGCATGACCAATGTGACCGGCGTCTACATCCCCGACGGCGTCGACGGCGAGCGCGTGCGCGCGGCGATGCGCGACCATTTCGAGATCGAGATCGGCACCGCCTTCGGCCCGCTCGCCGGGCGGATCTGGCGGATCGGCGCGATGGGCTACAATGCGATGAAGCATAAGGTGCTGATTACGCTTGGCGCGCTTGAGGCGTGTTTGCGTGCCGAAGGGTTCAGCTTGCCGGCTGGTGCGGCGGTGAGCGCGGCGCTTGAGGCTTGGGAGGCGTGAGGATGCCCGTGCTGATCCTCCCCGGAACGGGGAGGGGGACCGCGAAGCGGTGGAGGGGGACTTCCACCAGCGATACCGTTTGGGGAAGCCCCCCTCCACCACCAGCCTGCGGCTGGCGGTCCCCCTCCCCGCAAGCGGGGAGGATCGGATGACCCGTGACCTCACCGGCTACGGCGCCACACCCCCCGACCCCCACTGGCCCGGCGGCGCGCGCGTGGCGGTGCAGTTCGTCGTCAATTACGAGGAGGGCGCCGAGAACAGCGTCCTCAACGGCGATGCCGGTTCCGAAAAATTTCTCTCCGAAATGGTCGGCGCGGGTAGCCATCCGGCGCGCGCGATGGCGATGGAGAGCCTTTACGAATATGGCAGCCGCGCCGGCTTCTGGCGGCTGCACCGGCTGTTCACGCAGCGTAACCTCCCCGTCACCGTCTTCGGCGTCGCGAAGGCGCTGGAGATGAACCGCCAAGCCGTCGAAGCGATGCTTACCGCCGACTGGGAGATCGCCAGCCACGGGCTGCGCTGGATCGATTATCAGGACGTCCCCGAAGCGGTCGAACGCGCGCACATCGCTGAGGCGATCGCGCTGCACACACGGCTCACCGGCAGCCGCCCGCTGGGGTGGTATCAGGGCCGGACCTCGCCCAACACCGCGCGGCTCGTCGTCGAGGAAGGCGGCTTCGTCTATGATGCCGACAGCTACGCCGACGATTTGCCCTATCACGACACCCGCTTCGGCGCGCCGCAATTGATCGTGCCCTATACGCTCGACGTCAACGACATGAAGATCGTCGCGCTCAATGGCTTCACCGAGGGCGAGCAATTCTTCCGCTATCTGCGCGACACGTTCGACCAACTCCGTGAGGAAGGTGGGCGGATGATGTCGGTCGGCTTGCACGCGCGCATCGCCGGGCGACCCGGCCGCGCGCGCGCGCTGGCGCGCTTCCTCGATCATGTCACCCAGAGCGGCGACGCGTGGGTCGCGCGCCGTATCGATATCGCCCGTCACTGGCTGGAGGTTCACCCGTATGACCATAGATGACCCAATTCTGCTCGCAGAAGTGACCGAAGCCTTTCAGGCCTACGAACGCGCGCTGATGGCCGATGACGTGCCGGCGATGGACGCGCTGTTCCACGACGCGCCGACCACCAACCGCTACGGCGTCGGCGAGGTGCTGTACGGCATCGACGAGATCCGCGAGTTCCGCAAAGGCCGTGGCGGTTCGCCGCAGCGCACGCTCGGCCGCGTCGCGATCACGGTGTATGGCGACAGCTTCGCCACCGCCGACGCCGAGTTCTTCCGCGAGAACAGCGACCGGCGCGGGCGCCAGACGCAGGCGTGGGTCAAATTCGCCGATGGCTGGAAGGTGGTCTCCGCGCACGTCAGCCTGGAGGGGAGCACGCATTGAGCGCGCTTTTCGAACATAGTCCGTGGGTCGAAGCGCGCGCCGACGCGAAGGCCTCGACGGGCAACCGCCATCACGATTTGATGGAGGTGGTGTACGACGCGACGCGCGACGAAAAGCTGGCACTGATCCGCGCGCATCCCGAACTCGCCGGCAAGGCGGCGATCGACGGCAGTCTGACCAAGGCTTCGGCGGCCGAACAGGCTTCGGCTGGGCTCGACCGGCTCACGCCGGAAGAGTTCGAGCGCTTCCACGCGTTCAACGCGGCCTATCGGGAGCGGTTCGACTTCCCGTTCATCATCTGCGTGCGGCTGACTGACAAGGCCGGCATCCTCGCCGCGATGGAGCGGCGGCTGGCGCACGATCGCGACACCGAGATCGCCACCGCCATCGCCGAGATCGGCAAGATCGTGCTGCTGCGGCTGGAAGATCAGGCGTGAGCCTCGCCGAACTTGAGGCCGATCTAGCGCGGCAGCTCGCGCTGATCGGCCACGGCGGCGGCGACTGGACTCGCCCGCGCGTCCACCCGGACGGCCATGTCTATGACGTGGTGATCGTCGGCGGCGGACAGAGCGGGCTTGCCGCCGCGTTCGGGCTGCTGCGCGAGCGCGTTTCGAACATCCTCGTCCTCGACGAGAACCCGCCCGGCCTCGAAGGCCCGTGGGAGACCTATGCGCGGATGCTGACGCTGCGCACGCCCAAGGGGCTGAACCCGATCGACTTCGGCGTGCCCGCGCTCACCTATCGCGCATGGTGGGAGGCGCAGCACGGCGCGGAGGGCTGGGCGGCGGTCGACAAGATCGCCCGGGGCGACTGGATGGCGTATCTGCGCTGGTACCGCCGCGTGCTCGCGCTGCCGGTGCGCAATGCGTGCCGGCTCGCGACGATCGAGCCACTCGGCGATGGTCTCCACCGGCTGCATCTGGCCGAAGGCGCGCCGTTGCTCGCGCGGAAAGTTGTGCTGGCGACCGGCATTCAGGGCGGCGGCGAATGGCATACGCCCGCGATGATCCGCGATTCGCTGCCGCGCGCGCGCTATGCCCACACCAGCGAGCCGATCGATTACGCCGCGCTCGCCGGCAAGCGCATCGGCATCCTCGGCGGCGGCGCGTCGGCGTTCGACAATGCCAATGCCGCGCTGATGCTGGGCGTGGCCGAGGCGCACGTCTTCATGCGGCGGAAAGTGCTGCCGCGCATCAACCCGATCCGCTTTATGGAGCGGGTCGGCTTCACCGGCCGCTATCCTGCGCTCTCGGATGCCGAGAAATATGCGGTGATGGCGAGTTTCCTCGGCCACAACCAGCCGCCGACCAACGACACGTTCACGCGTGCGGCGGCATGGCCGGGGTTCGAACTCCATCTCGGCGCGCCGTGGCTTTCGGTCGCGGAGGTGGATGGCGCGGTGCGCGTGACGACACCGCACGGCAGCCATGACTTCGATTTCGTCGTGCTCTCGACCGGCCTCGTCAGCGATCCCGGCTTGCGCCCCGAATTGCGGCCGGTCGCGGACCGGATCGCGCGCTGGGCCGATCGCTTCGCCCCCGCGCCCGGCAGCGAGAACGCGCTGATCGACGCGCATCCCTATCTCGGGCCGGGGTTCGAACTGCTGTCCCGCGACGAAGCCGATGCTGACGCGCTGCACGGCCTGTTCGCGTTCAACTATTCGGCGCTGATCAGCCTCGGCCTGTCCGCGTCGGCACTGTCGGGCCTCCAGACCGCGTTGCCGCGTGTGGTGAAAGGTGTGACCGATCAGCTCTTCCTCGATGACCGCGAGCAGCTCGTCGCCGATCTGATCGCCTATGAGGAAGCCGAATTCCTCGGCGAATGGCCGCCCGAAAGACCGACCGCATGACCAGCCTCTCGACTCACGTCCTCGATACCGCGCACGGCCGCCCCGCCGCCGGCGTGGCGCTGCGGCTGCTCGGCGCGGACGGTGCCGAGCTGTTCACCGGCGAGACCAACGCCGATGGCCGCTGCCCCGGTTTGCCGCCGGTCACGGCGGGCCGCTATCGGCTCGAATTCGCGGCGGCCGATTACTTCCGGGGGCAGGGCGTTGCGCTTGCCGATCCGCCGTTCCTCGACGTGATCGGACTCGATTTCGGCATTGCCGAAGGCCATTATCACGTGCCGCTGCTCGTCTCGCCCTATAGCTATTCGACCTATCGCGGCAGTTGACATGACCCTCCACGCTTTCCGAGGCGAACTGCTGTCGGTGCCGCGCGACCCGCTTCGCGACGCCGATGCGGTGCGCCACGAACCCGACGGGCTGCTCGTCGTCGAGGACGGTATCGTTGTCGCGCGTGGTCCTCACGCCGATCTTGCCGAACGCTTCGCCGATGTGCCAGTCGAGCCGCTCTCCGGCCTGATCGTGCCGGGCTTCATCGACGCGCACGTCCATTACCCGCAGATGGAACGCATCGCCTCGCACGGCGAACAATTGCTCGACTGGCTGACCCGCCACATCTTCCCCGCCGAGAAAGCCTTCGCCGATCGCGCGCACGCCGATGCCGTCGCGGATGCGTTTCTCACAGAGTTGTTGCGCAACGGTACGACCAGCGCTCTGGTGTTCCCGACCGTCCACGAACAGTCGGTCGATGCGCTGTTCGAAGCGGCGCTGGCGCGGCGGATGCGGATCGTGTCGGGCAAGGTGCTGATGGATCTCGGGCCGGAAGGTCTCGCCGACACGCCTGAGACCGCACGCGCCGGGAGCGAAGCGCTGATCGCGCGGTGGCGCGGGCGTGGGCGGCTCGGCTATGCGGTGACGCCGCGCTTCGCGTTGACTTCGTCGGATGCGCAATTGCAGGTCGCCGGCGATCTCGTCGCGGCGCACCCGGACGTGCTGATGCACACCCACCTCGCCGAGAACGTGCGCGAGTGCGAAGCGGTCGCCGCGCGCTTCCCGGACGCTTACCATTATCTCGACGCTTACGATCGCTTCGGGCTGGTGACGCCGCGCTCGGTGTTCGCGCACGGCGTTCACCTGTCCGACCGCGCCTGCACGCGGCTGGCGGAAACGGGCGCGGGGATCGCGGTGTGCCCCAGTTCGAACCTGTTCCTCGGCTCGGGCTTCTTCGATTTCGGGCAGGCTGACGCGCATGGCGTCGCGTTTGGCCTCGGCACCGATGTCGGCGCGGGGACGACCTTTTCGATGCTTCATACCGCCGGCCTCGCCTATCAGGCGGCGTTGGCGCGCGATTATCCGCTCGATCCGTTCCGCGCTTTGTATCTGGCGACGGCGGGGAGTGCCGCGTTGCTCCACATCGCCGACCGCGTCGGCGCGCTGGAGGTCGGGCAGGAAGCCGATTTCGTCGTGCTCGACTGCGCCGCGACGCCGCTGCTCGCGCGCCGCACGGCGGGCTCTGGGTTGGCAGAACGGCTGTTCGCGCTCCAAATCCTCGCCGATGACCGCGCGATTGCACGAACCTATCTGATGGGAGACTGCGCGTGGACTCGCTGACCGTCGCCCCGGCGAAGGCCGGGGCCGTTGTGTGTTGGGCAACCGGCTCGCCAGATTACGCAGCGGCCCCGGCCTTCGCCGGGGTGACGCAAGCGCGCGCTTGCCTTCCATGTTGCGTCGCAGCACACTCGGCCGCATGACCGATCTCGACACCTTCATCACCGGCTTGCCCAAGGCCGAACTCCACCTCCATATCGAGGGCAGCCTCGAACCCGAACTGATGTTCGCGCTCGCCAAGCGCAACGCGGTGACGATCCCTTACGCCTCGGTCGAGGAAGTCCGCGCCGCCTATGCGTTCGGCAACCTCCAGGATTTCCTCGACATCTATTATGCCGGCGCCGACGTGCTGCGCACGGCTCAAGATTTCCACGATCTCGCAGCCGCTTATTTCGATCGCGCCGCCGCCGATGGCGTTCTCCATGCCGAAATCATGTTCGATCCGCAGACGCACACCGCGCGCGGCGTCGCGTTCGAAACGGTGATCGAAGGGCTGCTCTCGGGCATGGCCGAGGCGGAGGCGAAGCACGGCATTACCAGCAGCCTCATCATGAGTTTCCTGCGCCACCTGAGCGAAGACGACGCCTTCGTGACGCTCGCCGAGGCCGAGCCGTGGCTCGACCGGATCGCGGCGGTTGGCCTCGATTCGTCCGAAGTCGGCCACCCGCCCGAGAAGTTCGCGCGCGTCTTCGCCGCTGCTGCCGCCAAGGGCCTCAAGCTGGTCGCGCACGCCGGCGAGGAAGGCCCGCCAGCCTATGTGTGGGAAGCGCTCGATCTGCTGCACGTCGACCGCATCGACCACGGCAACCGCGCGCTGGAGGACGACGCGCTGGTCGCGCGGCTCGCGGCGGAGGGGATGACGCTGACGGTCTGCCCGCTCTCCAACCTCAGATTGTGCGTCGTGCCCGAGATCGCCGCGCATCCGATCGACCGGATGCTCGCGCTCGGACTCAAGGCCACCGTCAACTCGGACGATCCCGCCTATTTCGGCGGCTATGTCGGCGACAATTACCGCGCGATCGCCGGCGGCAGGGGGCTGGACCGCGCCGCGCTGGCGACGCTGGCGCGCAACAGCTTCACCGGATCGTTCCTGCCGGATGATGCGGTGGCGGCGCATATCGCACGGCTCGACGCGTTCGTGGCGGCGCAGTGACGCCCGCGCCATCCGTTCCCCCGCGCAGGCGGGGGTCCAGAGCCAAGCAGCGCCAGCGTTCGTGGCTCTGGGCCCCCGCCTGCGCGGGGGAACTGGTGTGTGTGGTGCTGGCGCTGCTCTTCGCCATCGGGACCGCCCATGCCGACGCACCTAAGCGCAAGGTCATCATCGATGACGAGGGCTTCGGGCTGATGCACCTGATGCTGCTCGAAGACCCGAATGTCGAAGTGCTCGGCCTCACCACCGTCTCGGGCAATATCTGGGCGAACCGCGCGACCGCGATGGCGCTACGCGGGCTGGAGATCGCGCACCGCAGCGATGTGCCGGTGGTGCAGGGCGCGACCTTCCCGCTCATCAACACCGAGGCGGCGACCGATCGCTGGGAGGCGCTGTACGGCAAGCTCACGTGGAAGGGCGCGTGGATGAAGCATTGGGTCGAGCCGACCCAGCAAAGCACGCCCGCCTATTTCGGCCCGAACGACCCGGTCGATCTGCCCGGCGGTAATCCGACGTACAAGGCCGCCGACGAGATCGCCGCCAATTTCCTGATCCGCATGGTGCACCAATATCCCGGCGAGGTGACGATCCTCGCGGCGGGGCCGTTCACCAACCTCGCGCTGGCGCAGCGGCTTGATCCGGCGTTCGCGGGGCTGGCGAAGGAATTGGTGTATATGGGCGGCAGCCTCAACCCGCATCAGGTGCTGACCGGCAACTCGGCAAGCGATTTCGCCCGCGAATACACCAACACGCCGCGCCGCGAGTTCAACGCGCGGTTCGATCCCGAGGCGGCGAGCATCGTCGCGCGCGCGCCGTGGCGGAAGATCGTCGCGGTGCCGGTCGATCCCGCGACCGCGACCGAACTCAGCCCGGCGCTGCTCGCGCGACTGGCGAAGGTAGCGCGGGCCGACGTGGCGAAATTCATCGCGGCGATGGAGCCGGGCTTTCCCTTGTGGGACGAGACGGCGGCGGCGGTGTGGCTCGATCCGGGAATCGTGACGGAGCGCGAGACGTTGTTCGTGGATTACAACACCGTCTTCTCGGCGGGATACGGCGATATGCTGTCGTGGCGTGACGGCTATCAGCCCGGGCTGGGCGAGCGGAAGACCGAGGTGGTGCGTGCGGTCGATCCGAAGCGGCTCGAGGCGCTGATGGTGCGCGAGATCGGGCGGAATTAGCACCCGTTCGCCCCGAGCGAAGTCGAGGGGCCGCCAGGAGCGCAGGTGCCTCGACTTCGCTCGGCACGAACGGTTTGGTTGGAAGTATGATCGAAGAAAAACAGGCCCGGTCTCGCGACCGGGCCTGCTTGGATCACTCGCTCGGCGTTTCCGCCTTGGCGGTCGATTTGCCCTTCTTCGGCTTCTTCGGCGCGGCCGGCACGATCTCGAACGAGAGCGCGCCGTCCTTCATCTTCACGCTGACCTCGCCGCCGTGGACGAGCTTGCCGAACAGCAGTTCCTCGGCGAGCGGCTGCTTGATCTTCTCCTGGATCAGGCGGCCCATCGGGCGGGCGCCGTAGAGCTTGTCATAGCCCTTGGCGGTGAGCCACGTCTTCGATTCGTCGTCGAGGTTGATGTGGACGTTGCGGTCCGC
>Ga0247735_1000915_pt1 | contig 11603 bp, 5 predicted proteins | sample UWRJL178409R2_FD_180934 | JGI IMG/M metagenome (GOLD analysis project Ga0247735, IMG submission 180934) | Plant litter microbial communities from Arlington Agricultural Research Station in Wisconsin, United States - UWRJ-L178-409R-2 | ecosystem: Environmental > Terrestrial > Plant litter >...
TTCGGCATCCTCGATCTGTGCGGGTTCGCCAAGATGGCCTATCATCTGCGGCGCGCGCAGTGGGTGGAGGATGCGCCCGTGCTCGCAATCGGCCCGCACTGGAACTGGGCGGGGCGCGAGGGCCAGCCGATCAAGGTGATGACGCCGGGCAATCTCGAGGAGGTCGCGCTGTTCCTCAACGGCAAGCCGCTCGGCCGGCAGACTCGCAAGCCGTTTGTCACGCCCGAGTGGCAGGTGCCGTTCGCGCCCGGCAAGCTCGAAGCGGTCGGCTATACCGGCGGCCGCGAGGTGGCGCGTTTCGCGGTCGAGACCGCCGGCCGGCCGGCGACGCTGCGGCTCACCCCCGACCGGCCGATGATGCTGGGCGACGGCGACGACGTGCAGCCGATCAGCGTCGATCTGCTCGATGCCGAGGGCCGGCACGTGCCGACCGCGACCGACCGCGTGACGTTCGGAATCGAAGGCGGCGAGATCATCGGCGTCGGCAATGGCGATCCCAACGATCACGACCCCGAACAGGGCAATACGCGCAAGCTGTTCGCCGGGTTCGCGCAAGTGCTGGTGCGCCCGTTCGCGGGGGCGAAGCAGCTCGTGCTGACCGCGCGTGTGGCGGGATTGCCGGCGACGCGCGCCGCCTTCCCGCTGGTCGCCGCGCGGACGCGTGACGTGGCGGCGACGCCGGCGGTGCATCACCTCAGCGAATGGCGGCGTACCCCGTTCGCCGCTCAGGCGCCCGACCCGCGCGAGATCTATCCCGAGCAGCAATGGCGCACGCTTGGCTATGTGCGGACCGGGCGGCTGGAGGAAGCGCCCGCCGAGCATGGCTTCACGCTGATCCAGAGCCGGTTCGTGCCGCGCCGGGCAGTCGCCGCGCACGGTGGCACGCTGCGGCTGGCGGGCGTGATCGGCCGCGCGGAACTGTGGGTGGACGGCGTGAAGCTCGCGACCAAGACCGACCGGGCCGAGGCGCCGATCGTCGCCACCCTGCCCGCCGGCGATCAGGAACGGGTGGTGACGCTGCTGCTCGAAGCCGATGCCGGAGAAGCGGCCGGGTTCAGCCGTGGCGTCGCGATCTGGTGACGTGACAGCGATGACACATGGCTTCGACAATGTTAGCTGGCTTCGATATGTCCTTCATTGACCTTCTCGACATTGCCGGCACCGCTGAAAGCGGCCCACGCTATTTGTGGCTGCAGAAGCTGATCCGCACCGCGATCGAGACGCGGCGGCTGCCGGCGGGCGCGGCGCTGCCCAGCGAGCGGGAATTGTGCGACGAGTTCCAGCTCTCGCGCGTGACGATCCGCAAGGCGATGGAAGCCCTGGTCAACGACGGCCTGCTCGAACGGCGGCGCGGCGCGGGCACGTTCGTATCGAACGCACCGGCGGAGAAGGAACCCGGCCGCGTCGAGAAGAGCTTCTCGATGCTGTCTTCCTTCACCGAGGACATGCTGGCGCGCGGGCGCAGGCCGTCGAGCGAATGGATCGACCGCTCCGAAGGCTCGGTGACGCCCGAGGAGGCGCTGGCGATGGGCATGTCACCGGGGTCGCGCGTGTTCCGCTTCCAGCGCATCCGCTTCGCCGATGGCGAGACGATGGCGATCGAATATGCGGCGGTGCCCGGCTGGGGGCTGAACGGCCTCGATGATGTCGAGACCTCGCTGTACGGCGCGCTCGAGGCGCATGGCAACCGGCCGGTGCGCGCGCTGCAGCGGGTGCGCGCGATCGGCTTCGAGCCGGAGCAAGCGGCGCTGCTCGGCATCCAGCCGGGCGATCCGGGGCTGCTGATCGAGCGCCGCGCGTTCGCCGCCGACGGGCGCATCATCGAGGTGACGCATTCCTATTATCGCGGCGACGCTTACGATCTGGTCGCCGAACTCCACCACATCTGAGCGGGGTCAGTCGCCGAACCAGCCGCGCAGTTCCGCCGGCGCGAACAGCACCTGCCACCCGCCCCGCACCTGCACGACGCCACGTGCGCCGAGCCGGGCGAGCGCCTCCACGTCGGGGGCGACCGAATCACCGAGCAGCAGCCGCCCGTCGATCGCCCGCGCACGCCGTACCGCGTCCGCGCCGCCGAGCGCGGCGACCAGTGCCGGCGGCATCCGCGCCGGATCGGCGGTGCGCTCCGCCTGAACCGGCGTGGTCGTCACCGGCTTGGCGGGTCGCCCCGCCGCGCCGCGCATCTCGACGGCGATCTGGTCCGCCTGCGGGCCGAGCACGACTTGCAGCGCCTGCGGGGACGGTCGCACGAAGCCCTTCGCGCCCAAGCGACGCAGCGCCGCCTCGTCGACCGCCGCCTGATCGTTCACGACCAGCCGAAGCCGCGTCGTGCAAGCGCCGATCTCGCGGAGATTGTCGGCACCGCCAAGCGCGGCGAGGAACGTGGCCCCGCGCTCGCTGGCGGGCACCGGCGCGGCATCGGCGACGGATTCGTCCTCGCGGCCGGGGGTTTGCAGGTTGAAGCGCACGATGGCGAAGCGGAACGCACCGTAATAGATCGCCGCATAGGCCAGCCCGACCGGGATCAGCAGCAGCGGGCGCTGCGCCTTGGGGAAGTTCAGCACGTAATCGAACAGCCCCGCCGAAAAGCCGAAGCCGAGGTGCGAACCGAGCAGCGCCATCAGCGACATCGCCGCGCCGGTCAGCACCGCATGGAGCGCGAACAGGCCGGGCGCGAGGAACATGAAGCTGAACTCGACCGGCTCGGTCACGCCGGTGAGGAACGATGTCGCCGCCAGACTCAGCAACATGCCGCCGGTCGCCTTGCGGCGTTCCGGTTTGGCGGTGTGGTACATGGCGAGGCACGCCGCCGGCAGGCCGAACATCATCACCGGAAAGAACCCGCTCATGAACGCGCCCGCGCTCGGATCGCCCGCGAAGAAGCGGCGCAGGTCGCCGGTGACGCCATGATAATCGCCCAGCACGAACCAGGCGATGTTGTTGAGGATGTGGTGAAGCCCCGTCACCAGCAACAAACGGTTGAGCAGGCCATAGACGAACAGGCCCGCGCTACCGCTCGCCAGCGCCGCCGTGCTGATCGTGTTGACGGCATGGTCGATCGCCGGGAAGCTCGCGCCGACGATACCGGCAAGCGCGAGGCCGGCCAGTCCGCTGACGATCGGCACGAAACGGCGGCCGCCGAAGAAGGCGAGATATTCGGGCAGGCGGATCGCCGAGAAACGATTGTAGCCAAGCCCGCCGACGATGCCCGAGAGGATACCGAGCGGCACCGAGACGCGGTCGATCTGCGCGCCCCGCCACCCGGCCATCACCGCCGCCTGCGCGGCCTCCGGTACACCCGCGAGCGCCGCCGGCGGCACCGCCAGCAAAGCCTTGGCGCCTTCGGTGGCGATCAGGAAGCAGACCACGCCGGCGAGCGGCGCCGCGCCGTTGCCGTCACGCGCGAAACCGGTCGCGACGCCGATCGCGAACAGCAGGCCGAGATTGGCGAACATCGCGTTGCCCGCCGCGCCGACGAAATCCAGCCCGAGCAGATCGGCCTGCCCGAGCCGCAGCAGCAGCGCCGCCACCGGCAGAACCGCGATCGGCAGCATCAGCGCGCGGCCGAGGCTTTGCAGATGTTGCAGGATCGATTTCACAGCCCCAACTCCCCAAGCAGCGCCGACGTGAGCGACCGCACCTCGGCGGCGGTCGAGACCTGCAAGACCGCCGCCGCGAGCGCACGGCAGCGATCGACCGAGACACCGCGTACCAGCGCTTTCACCTCGGCGACCGCAGCGGGTGCGGCGGATAGTTTGGTGACGCCGAGGCCGATCAGGATCGGCACGGCGAGGCGATCCGAGGCGAGGCCGCCGCACACGCCGACCGGCTTGCCGTGCCGCGCGGCACCGCGACAGCAGTGATCGATCATGCGCAGCACCGCCGGATCGAGCCCGTCGACGCTGCCGGCGACCGCCGGATTGCCGCGATCCATCGCCAGCACATATTGGGTGAGGTCGTTGGTGCCGATCGACAGGAAATCGCATTCCGCCGCGAGTCCGTCCGCCATCACCGCCGCCGCCGGGGTCTCGACCATCACGCCGAGCGGCATGTCTCCGCCGACACCAAGCGCGGCGCTTTCCGCCTGCATCGCGGCACGCACCGCGCGCAGTTCGGAGACCTTGGCGATCATCGGCGCCATCACGCGGACATCGCCCGCTTCGCCGGCGCGCAGCACCGCGCGCAATTGCGTGGCGAGGATGTCGGGGTGCGCGAGCGCAACGCGGATACCGCGTAAGCCCAGCGCGGGGTTCTCCTCCGGCGCGATCGGCAGGTAGGGCGCGGGCTTGTCACCGCCGATATCGAGCAGGCGGATCACCAGCGGGCGGCCAGCCAGCGCGCGGGCGATCGCGGCATAGTCCGCCGCCTGCTCGTCCTCGTCGGGCGCGGTGGCGCGATCGAGGAACAGGAATTCGGTGCGCAACAGCCCGCAGCCCTCGGCGCCGCCGGCAACGGCGGGTGCGGCTTCGGCGAGCTTGCCGAGGTTGGCGGACACTTCGATGCGGACGCCGTCGGTGGTGCGACCTTCCAGCCCGGCAGCGGCCCGCGCCGCCGCCCTGCGAGCAGCGCGCCGCACGGCTTCGGCCTGCGCCTGCTGCCATGTCGCCGCGTCCGGGTCGATCGCGAGCGTCCCCGTCGCCGTGTCGAGCACCAGCGGCGTTCCCGGCGCGATGGTCAGCACGTGCGGGCCGGCGGCGACGAGCGCGGGAATGCCGCGACTGGCGGCGATGATCGCGACGTGCGAGGTCGGCCCGCCGCGCGCGGTGACGATGCCGGCGACGCGCGCGGGATTGAGCGATGCGACTTGCGACGGCACGAGATCGTCCGCCAGCAGGATCGCATCGTCTGGGAGCGCCACGGCGGGCGCGATCTGGCCGGCGAGCCGCCATTGCAGTTGTACTTCGACGTCGATCAGGTCGTCGGCGCGCTCGGCGATGTGCGGATCGGGCGCGGCGCGGAGCGCATCGGCCTGATTGCGCATCACGCATCGCCATGCGACGGCGGCGCTGTCGCCCATATCGATCCGGGCATGGGTGCGTTCGATCAAGTCTTCGTCGTCGAGCAACGCGCGGTGCGCGGCGACGATGGCGCGTTGCTCGGCGCTGGCCGTGCCGCTCTCGGTTTGGAGCGCGACACCCAGCGCCGCCAGCGCTTCTGCGAAGCGCCGGCGTTCGGTTGCGGCGCCCTCGCTGGTGTGCGCGAGGATCGGCTCGGGACGGACGAAATGCGCGGCGATGCCGGTCGCGAAGCCGGGCGACGCTGCCACGCCGGTCAGGATGCCGTCGTGCGGCGGCGGCAGAGGCGCGGCGGGCTTCGGAACCGCCGGCGCAGGCGCCGCGAACGGCTTGCCCTCGCCCATGCCGGTTTCGATCAGATCGGCGACGGCGCCGACGGCGGCTTGCGCGTCCGTTCCCGAGGCGGCGATGGTGATCGTATCGCCATGCGCGACGGCGAGCGTCATCATCGCGCTCGGGCTGCGCAGGCGTGCGTCTCGCCCGCCCTTGATCGCGCGCACCTCGGCGTCGAACCCGCGCGCCAGGTCTGCGAGCTTCGCACAGGGGCGCGCGTGCAGCCCATGCGCGAGCGGGACGCGCAGCGTGCGGCTGGCCGATGCGGTGAAAGCGGACTTGGCTTCGGCACGGCCACCGCCCTGATCGGCGAGCGTGAGCAACGGCTCGCCGACACGGATGCGGCCCGGCTCGGCGCGCCACGTGATCGCAAAGTCGCCCTCGGTAACAACGATCGGCGTGACGAGGCTCTTCGCCCCCGCCGCGACGGTGGCGAGATCGACCGTGAGCAGCGGCGCGCCCGCCTCCACGCGCTGCCCGGCCCGCACCAGCGGCGTGAACCCCGCGCCGCCGAGGCTCACCGTCTCAAGCCCGAAATGCATCAGCAGCACCGGCCCGGCATCGAGCCGCAACGTCACCGCATGCCCAGCCTCATGAACCGAAACGATCACGCCCGCCGCCGGCGCGTGAAGCGTGTCCGCGAGTGGATCGATCGCCACGCCATCGCCGAGCAGCCGGTCGGCGAACACCGCATCGGGCACGTCGGCGAGCGGAACGAGCCAACCGTCCATCGGCGCGACGAGCGTGAGGCGTGTCATCGGTCGATCAATTCCCCTTGCATGTGCGCGTCGGCTGTTTCGCGGTCCGCGACCTTCACCCCGCCGATCCAGGTCTGGACCGGCTGGAGATCGGCATCGAGGATGACGAAATCGGCGCGCATCCCCGGCGCCAGCGTGCCGCGTTCGCGGTCGAGACCGAGGAAGGCGGCGGGCGAGCCGCTCGCCATGCGGCTCACCAGCCGCACATCGGCGCCGGTCGCCGCGCGCATCGTCCGCACCGCCTGCGCCATGTCGAGATGCGCGCCGGCGAGCGTGCCGTCCTCGCCCTCGCAAACACCGTTGCGCACGGTCATGCGGCGGCCGTTGAGCAGGAACGATTCCTCGGCGGAGCCGACGCTCGGCATCGCATCGGTGACGAGCATCAACCGGTCGGCACCCTTGATCCGCAGCGCAACGTCGAGCGCGGCGGGCGCGACATGCACGCCGTCCGCGATCAGACCGCACCAGATCCGATCGTCGGTAAAGGCCGCGCCGACCACGCCCGGCGCGCGGTGCAACAGCGGCGACATCGCGTTGTAGAGATGGGTGACGCCGGTGATGCCGGCGGCGAAGCCCACCCGCGCCTGCTCATAGGTCGCGTCGGTATGTCCTGCGCTGAGGATGACCCGCGCCGCCGCCAGCCGCGAAATGTCCTGAGCCGCCACGATCTCGGGTGCGAGCGTCATCATCACCACGCCGCGACGCGGCGCGCACAGCATGTCGATGACCTTGCGGTCGAGCATGCGGATCAGCGACGGATCGTGGATGCCCTTGCGCGCACCGCTGATGAACGGCCCTTCGATATGGATACCGACGATGCCGGGCACACCCGCCACGATCGCCGCATCGACCGCGTCGAGCGCGGCGGCGATCGCCTCGTGCGTGTCGCTGATGAGCGTCGGCAACAACGCCGTCGTGCCGAAGCGCGCGTGCGCGGCGGCGATCGTCGCCAGCCCATCGACGGTCAGCGCGTTGTTGAACAGCACCCCGCCGCCGCCATTGACTTGCGTGTCGATGAAGCCCGGGAGCAGCCAGCCGCCGGCGAGGTCGATCGTGATGTCGCCGCGCCCGTCGGGCTCGATCGCACGCAGACGCCCGTCTGCCAGGACGAGATTGGCGGCGGTCAGCGTTGCATCGCCGACGAGGATCTGGCCGCCGTGGACCGTGATACTGGTCATCGCGTCCGCGTCACCTTGGCGAGATAGGGCGGTTGATCGGGATCGTAGCCGCGCGCCAGCGCGAGCGCGTTGACCATCCGGTAGAAGCTCGCAATCATCACGATCGGCGCGAGTTCGGGCGACACTGCGAGCGCGGGCAGCCGTTCGATCGCCGGATGCGCGGTTTCGGCATTGCTCGCGAGCCAGACGCGCGCGCCGCGTTCGGCGAAGGTGTCGGCCAGCGCGCGGACATCCTCGCCAGCGACGCCGCCGGTGTCGAAGGCGATCACCGGGAAGCCGGCCTGGACGATCGCCATCGGGCCATGGCGCACCTCGGCCGAGCTGAACGCCTCGCCGTGCAGCCCACAGGTCTCCTTGAGCTTGAGTGCAGCCTCCTGCGCGATGGCGAGGCCGTAGCCGCGGCTGACCAGGAACAGATTGGTCGCATCCCGCAATCCGCGCACCGCCGAAGACCAGTCGAGCGCGAAGGCGATATCGACCAGCGCCGGCAGCGCGGCGAGATCGGCGCGCAGCGCGTCATCGTCGCGCCAGGCCGCGACGATCGCGGCGATGCCGGCAAGCGAGGCGATATAGGATTTGGTCGCCGCCACCGATGTCTCCGGCCCGGCGCAGAGCGGCAGCATGACATCGGCGACATCGGCAAGTGGCGAACTCTCGTCATTGACCAGCGCGACGACCAAGGCACCCGATGCGCGCTGCCGCTCGACCGTCGCCAGCAGGTCCGGGCTACGCCCCGATTGCGAGATGGCAATGCACAAAGTCGACGCGCCCGCATCCGCCTGCGCGGGCTGCGCGTCATAGAGCGATACGGTGGAGAAGGCCGCCGAGACGGTAGGCACGCCGAGCAAAGTCTCGACCCTGTATTTCGCATAGGTCGCGGCATGATCCGACGATCCGCGCGCGCAGGTGACGACCATCGCGGGGGAAAGCGCGCGCAGCCGCGCGCCGAGCATCGCGAGCGTATCGCGGTTGCGATCGAGAAAGCGCGCGATGGTGGCGCCGGCCTCGCCCGCCTCCGCATACATCAGCGTCGCGGCGACGACCGCCGCGCCGGACTCGTGGTCCGCCATCTGCAAGCTCACTGAGTACCTCCGTCTGACAGAATGACGACCGCGCGCCGAGGGAGACGCCCCGCCACATCGGGACGGCAGCCTGTGTGAAGGGCATTATGCATGGTTCGGATGCCGTGACAATGGTATCTTATGTGTATTTTTTAATGGGCGTCCTCGGCGCGATCCCACCACACCACTCGCATGCGCCGCGCAAATATCGTGACACTGATTGCGAAGCACACAAGCAACGCGTAATTTTATTACGCATCTTCGCCGGGCCTCTGGCTCCGTCAGGGCTGATTCGTTCTCGCTTATGGCAAGTCGTACCTGCCTTACCCGTCAGGCTCAGCGAGGGGAGGCGCGTTTCCGCCATCTGCGGCGAGAATTTATCCCGTTGAAGTTAAAATATTTTCCTCACTGTTTGCGATACCAATTCGTCGCTTTGTTCGCACATGTTATGTTTTTGTCTTTGTTTTCGCTTGACAGGCAACAGACTTCTCCATGACACTCGCATTACAGCCGCAGGGATTCAGTGCGGCAGCAATGGGCGGAAAGCCTGTGCGCGGCACGTAACGACTATAGCACAAGAGGGGGTTTTCATGATGTACGGCAACAAGCGAGCGTTCGGCACGAAGGGATGGCTGCTGGCGACGAGTTGCGTCGCGGCGGTCGCCACGATCACCCCCGCCACCGCACAGACGGCCCCGGCCGGCGACGTGTCGGCCCAGGCGAGCGCCGGCGGCCAGACCGACGAGGCGGTCGGCCCCGACATCACCGTCACCGGCTTCCGCGAGAGCCTGCGCTCGGCGGCCGCAGCCAAGCGCAACGACATCCGCATTTCGGACGGCATCACCGCCGAGGATATCGGCAAATTCCCGGCGCAGAACGTCACCGAGGCGATCCAGCGGATTGCGGGTGTGCAGATGTCGAACATCAACGGACGCGGCTCGACGATCAGCATCCGTGGCCTCGGCGCGCAATATGCCCGCACCACGATCAACGGGCAGACCTTCGCCAGCGCCGACTTCAAGGACGGCTTCCGCTACGACATCATCCAGACCGATCTCGCCAGCGCGATCCAGGTCATCAAGTCGCCGACCGCCGACATGGACACCGGCGGCCTTTCCGGCACGGTCAACATCGATACGGTCAAGCCGCTCGGTTACAAAGGCCCGCACTTCGTCCTCGGCGTGAAGGGCTATGATTCGCAGTATCGCGGCGGCGTAACCCCCAAGGTCAGCGGCGCCTATATTAACCAGTTCGCCGGCGGCACGCTCGGCGTGATGGTGAACGTCGGCTTCCAGAAGCTGCGCGATCGCGGCGACTACGCCTTCATCAAGAACTGGTACGATCCCGGCGTGCTCCTGGCCGACGCCTACGTGCCGGGCAACCTGCGCTTCCGCCGCATCGACCGCGACACCGAGCAGTTGATGGCGAGTGGCGCGATCCAGTGGCAGCCGACCTCGAACTTCGAAGTGCTGTTGCAGGGCGAATATTCGAAGGACCACACCACTTACGACACGCGTCAGTTGGTATTCGGGCGCTGGGCCACGTCGGCGGTGACTGTCAACCACGTCGCGAACCGCGTCGCCGACAAGATCTCGATCAGCGACTTCAACGTCGACAACAACGATCAGCCCGAACTCCGCAACCTCGCCAGCCAGGCCTATACCGGCACGATCAACTGGGAACCGGCCGAAGGCTGGAAGGTGCATGGCGTCGGCCACTACACGCAAGGCGACGCGCATCTGTACGAATGGGCGTCGATCGACGAAGTCCACTTCGCCGGCGGCGGCACGCTCGACATCTCGGACCCGAGCAACGTCAAGTTCAACACCCAGAGCGTAAACAGCGGCGCACCCTACAACACCGCCAACCGCACCTGGTTCGCCTTCCTCGACGGCGCCACGCACATCCAGTCCGCCAAGGATACCGCAGGTCAGCTCGACATCACGCGTGACCTCGGCTGGCACGGCGTGAAGGCACTGGTGTTCGGCGTGAAATACCACCACGAAAGCTTCCAGACCGACGCGTTCCGCCACGATCGCGACGGCGACGTGACCGCGCCCGGCACCTACCCGGAATATGCCTTTATCCCGGATCTGGCGACCACCGGCGTGCCCGTCACCAACTTCCTCGGTGGTTCAATGGGCCTCCCCAGCACGTTCCTGTCGGTGAACGCGCCACTGTGGCAGTCGGTGCTGGCGCAGAAAGGTTACACCGTGCCCGACACGCGCGACTGGCCGAACACATACCGCGTCGATCGCTACATCCCGTCGGTGTACGGCATGTTCAACATCGATGGCGACATCGGTGGCAAGCGGCTGCGCGGCAACATCGGCGTTCGCTACGAACACACGCACCAGAACGTCACGACCAGCGTCACCAACGGCACCGACAGCAACGCGGTGCTGATCGGGCAGGAGCATATCATACAGGATTACGGCAACGTGCTGCCGAGCGCCTCGTTCGCGCTCGACCTGACGCCCAAGCTGGTCGCGCGCCTCGCACTCGCCAAGGTGCTGGTGCGCCCGCTGCTCAACAGCCAGACGCAGATGGCCGACACGATCAGCACGTCGACCAGCACGTCGCGCCCCAGCGTATCGGTGGCGCAGGGCGAATCGCGGTTGAAGCCGCTGACCGCAAATCAGGCGGACATCAGCCTGGAATATTATTACGGCGCGGGAAATTCGATCAGCCTCGCCGGCTTCTACAAGGCGGTGAAGAACGGCACCTTCACGCAATTCTATTGCCCCGCCTCGTATGACGGCGTCGCGCTCAACGGGCAGACCACCAACTGCCAATCGGCCGATCTGAAGACCGACTACAGCTTCAGCCGCGTGCTCAACGACAGCAGCACGATCCACATCAAGGGCGTGGAATTCTCGGCATCGCAGAACTTCGATCCGTTCCTGCCGTTGAAGGGCTTCGGTGCGACCGGCAACATCACCTATGTCGATGCGGACAGCCCGGCGGCCGGCACCGGCTTCCACCTGCGCGACCTGTCGAAGCTGACCTGGAACCTGACGCCCTACTGGGAAAACGAGATGTTCAGCGTCCGTTTCTCGGTCAACCATCGCAGTTCGTACCAGCAGGACGCGGCCGACAGCTTCTTCGTCAACGGCGGTGAGATCCATACGGTGCGCGCACGCACGCAGATGGATCTGGCGCTGGGCTTCTCGCCGACGAAGTTCCTGAGCTTCACCGGCGGCATCATCAACCTCAACAACACGCACGAAGACGCGTATCAGACCACCGAGGAAACGT
>Ga0247735_1000917_pt1 | contig 11597 bp, 10 predicted proteins | sample UWRJL178409R2_FD_180934 | JGI IMG/M metagenome (GOLD analysis project Ga0247735, IMG submission 180934) | Plant litter microbial communities from Arlington Agricultural Research Station in Wisconsin, United States - UWRJ-L178-409R-2 | ecosystem: Environmental > Terrestrial > Plant litter >...
TGGTCGCCGACAACGGTGAGCCCACGGGCTACCTGCACCTGAAAGACGTGATCGACCTGGAGGACCCGGCGGAGTTCACCGAGCCGGTGCCTCCGCGCCGCATCCGTCAGCTCATCTCGATCCCGCGCAGCGCCGACCTGGAAGACGCGCTGGCGTCGATGCGGCGCTCGGGCGTGCACCTGGCCCGTGTTTTCGACGAGCACGACGCGACCCGCGGCATCCTGTTCCTCGAGGACATCATCGAGGAACTGGTCGGCGAAGTGCAGGACGCCACCCGGCGCGACTAGCGCGGTGCTGGTTCCCCGTTGTGCAGCAGGTGCTGCACAACGGAGTTGCGAGCGCGGTGCTGCTTCCCCGTTGTGCAGGGGTTGCTGAACAACGGAGTTGCGCGTGCTCGGCGGCGACTCCGTTCTGCAGGAGTTGCTGAACAACGGATGCCGGGAAGCTCGCCCGTGCGTCGCTCGTGCCGCGAGTTGTCACTCGAGTACTCGTTTTCGAGACCATGAGGTTCTTCTGTGACAACTCGCGAACCGTCGTGCAGGAGTTGCTGAACAACGGGTGTTCGGGACACACCTCGCGACGCGTTGTTCAGGCGTTGCTGAACAACGGATGTTCGGGACACAACTCGCGACGCGTTATTCAGGAGTTGCTGAACAACGGATGCCCGCCGCCGCTGGTGAGTGGGCCAGGGTGCCGCCCGCGGCGAGCGGCGGGCGGCGAGCGGCGGGAGCCGCGTCGCCTCCTCCCGGGGCTACAGCGCGCGGGCGTACTGCTTCGGCCAGTAGGGCAGCGCGTAGCCGAGCTCGCGAGCCACGGTGAGGGGGAAGTTGGGGTCGATGAGCGCCGCCCGCCCGATCATCACCGCGTCCGCGTGGCCGGAGCCGACGACATCCTCCGCCTGGCGGGCCTCGGTGATCAGCCCGACCGCGCTCACGTCCACCGTCGACTGGTGCTTCACGAAGTCGGCGAAGGTCACCTGGTACCCCGGAGCCTTCGGCACGTGCACCCCAGCCAGCAGACCACCGCTGGAGATATCGAAGAAGTCGGCGCCAGCATCCCTGGCCCATTCGGCGACGATCGCGGTCTGCTCCGGCGTCCAGCCCGTGTCGGAACCGGTGCCAGCGACCCAGTCGGTGGCGGAGAAGCGGACGAACAGCGGCACGGCAGACCCGACCTCGGCCCGCACCGCGGCGATCACCTCGAGCAGCAGACGGGCGCGGTTCTCGAGGCTTCCGCCGTACTGGTCGCCGCGCAGGTTCGACAGCGGCGACAGGAACTGGTGCAGCAGGTACCCGTGTGCGGCGTGCAATTCGAGCACGTCGAACCCCGCATCCACCGAGCGGCGGGCGGCCGCGGTGAAGTCGGCCACCACGCGGGCGATGCCGTCGAGGCTGAGCGCATCCGGGCTCGCGTACCCGTCGAAGGCGATGGCGGACGGGGCGACCGTCGGCCAGCCGCCCTCGTCGAGCGGCACGCTACCGCGCACCGTCGACCAGGGTCGGAAGGTCGATCCTTTGCGTCCGGCGTGGGCGAGTTGGATGCCCGCGGCAGCCCCCTGGGAGTGGATGAAGTCGACGATGGGTCGCCAGGCATCCCGCTGCTCGTCGGTCCAGATGCCGGTGTCCTGGGGGGAGATGCGCCCCGCGGCGGTGACCGCGGTGGCCTCACTGATCACCAGCCCGAAGCCGCCGCGAGCCTGAGCGCCGAGATTGACCAGGTGCCACGTCGACGGCACGCCGTCCTGTTCCAGCACCGAGTACTGGCACATCGGCGCGACCCAGAGCCGGTTGCGGAATGTCACCCCGCTGATACTGATCGGACGGAACAGGGCTGGGGTGGTTTCTGGCATGGATTCCTCGGGCTGGGAAACGAGCTTCTTCTGGCAGAAGGCGCCGGTGGGGTGACCTTATTCCCTGTCGGGCGAATATCGTGTCAGCCATGAGCACCTTCTCCGAATGGACCCCGACCGATGCCGGTCGCCACATCCGAGTGCCCGTCGCCGCCGATGACAAATACAGCAGGGGGGTGCTCGGTGTCGTCACCGGCTCGGCCGAGTACCCGGGAGCCGCGGTGCTCGGCGTCGAGGCCGCCCTGCACACCGGGGTCGGGATGCTGCGCTACCTGGGCCCGGCACGGGCGAGCGAGTTCGTGCTGCAGCGCCGACCGGAGACCGTCACCGCGCCGGGCCGAGTGCAGGCCTGGCTGCTCGGATCGGGACAGGATGCCGCACTGCGCGACCCGGAGACGGCCGGCCGTCTCGATGTGGCGCTGCACCAGGGCCTTCCCACCGTGATCGACGCGGGAGCCCTCGACCTGGTGGACCGGTCCGGCGGACCCACGATCGTGACCCCGCACTTCGGCGAGCTCGCTCGCATCGTCGACGCCAGCACCGAGCAGGTCGCGGCGAATCCCGCGGCCTGGGCCGTGCGCGGTGCCGAAGCGCTGGGTGTGACCGTGCTGCTCAAGGGGCACTCAACCTACGTGGCGGCGCCCGACGGCACGCGGATCGTCGCGACCAGTGCTCCGGCCTGGCTCGCGACCGCCGGCGCGGGCGACGCGCTCGGGGGGATCCTCGGCGCGCTGGTGGCGACGCACGGCGACGAGATCGCCGCGGACAGTGGCATGCTCGCGCGGTTGGGGGCCACGGCATCCGTCATCCATGGCCTGGCCGCCACGCGGGCCGGCGGGGGCGGACCGTTCACGATCGTCGACCTGATCCGCGCGGTGCCGGTCACGATCGCCGGGCTGCTGCGCTGAGCGCCCCTAGGCTGGGTCGGTGACCACGCCCCGCCCGAACCGCACCGCGTGGACGAGTCGTCCCGCGTGGTACACGTCTCCCGGACTGCTCTGGTCGGCCTTCGTCGTCGTGCACTTCGTGCTGGGACTGCTCAACCTGCGCGGGCCGGGATACCCGCTCGGTGACGTCAGCGCGGTCTACAGCTTCTGGACCGACCAGGCGATCGTCGGCCACTACTGGGTCGGCATCGACGGCCCGTGGGTCTATCCCATCCTCGCGATCCTGCCGATGCTCGCCGCACGCATCTTCGGCATGGGCGAATACTCGGGCGTCTGGTTGGCGATGATCATGGTGCTCGACGCCATCGCCTTCGCGGTGATCGTGGGCTGGGGCTCGCGGCGCCAGAACAGCCTCGTCGCCTGGTGGTGGCTCGGCTTCCTGCTGCTGCTCGGCCCGATCTCGCTCGGCCGCATCGACTCGGTCACGGTGCCGCTCGCCATCGTGGGTGTGCTGCTCGTCGCCACGCGGCCGAGGCTTGCCGCGTTCATCCTCACCGTCGCCACCTGGATCAAGGTCTGGCCTGCCGCCCTCATCGTCGCGATCGTCATCACCGTGCGGCAGCGGCTCGCCGTCGTGCTCACCGGGCTGATCACCAGCGTGCTGATCGTCGCGGCAGCGCTGGCTCTCGGCAGCGGCAGCAATGTGTTCAGCTTCATCACAGAGCAGACCGGGCGCGGCCTGCAGGTCGAAGCCCCGATCGCGTCGATCTGGCTCTGGGGTGCCGCCGTCGGCTCGGGCACCACCGTGTACTACGACACCGATCTGCTCACCTGGCAGGTGCGTGGCGCGGGAGTCGATGTGGCCAGTGCCGTGACGACCCCGCTCATGCTGCTGGCCTTCGTGGCGGTGGCGACCCTGGGGGTGTTGGCCGTGCGGGCGCGGGCGCGAGTGGCGGACATCCTGCCTGCCCTGTCGCTCGGATTCGTGGTCGCGTTCATCGCCTTCAACAAGGTCGGCTCGCCGCAGTACATCACCTGGCTCGCGGTGCCGGTGATCCTGGGGCTTGCGACGACGGCGGCCGGGAGCGGTCGATCGTTTCGTGTGCCGGCGATCCTGTCGGCGATACTTGCCGCACTCACGCAGGTGATCTACCCGTATCTGTACGGCTACCTGCTCGGCCTCAACCCGCTGATGCTCACCGTGGTCACGGCCAAAGACGTGCTGTTGTTCGTGCTGCTCGGCTGGTCGATGATGGTGCTGTGGCGGGACTGGCGGCGAACGGATGCCCCTCCCGCCGAGAACACGGAGTGGCTGCCCGAGGTGTGGCCGTTCTCGATCTTGCCCCGCGAAGTCACCCCCACGAAATAAGGAGCCCCCTCATGCTTGTAGCGTTCTCGGTCGCCCCCAGCGGCGGCGACACCTCCGGCGATTCGGTCCACGACGCGGTCGCCGCCGCGGTGAAGGTCGTGCGCGACTCCGGTCTGCCCAACCAGACCGATGCCATGTTCACCACGATCGAGGGCGACTGGGACGAGGTCTTCGCGGTCATCAAGGCGGCGACGGATGCCGTGGGCGCCTTCGGTACGCGCGTCTCGCTGGTGCTGAAGGCCGACATTCGCCCGGGTCACACCGGTGAGCTCACCGGCAAGGTCGAGCGGCTCGAGGCGGCGATCCAGCGCGCCGTGACCGCTGATTGAGTAGGCCGCGAGGAACGAGCAGCCGTATCGAAATCTGTTGCCGAGTGGCGAGCCTCGATACGCGTCCTCGCGCGGACGCTCGGGCGCTACTCGACCAGCCGGCCCGCTCGGCGGCGAGAATTGAGAGATGAGCGTTCCCCCCTGGTCCATCCGCCCGGCAATCCTCGATGATATGGACGCGATCGTCGACCTCCGCATCGCGGGCTGGCGCGCCGCCTACTCGCACGTGATGACGGAGGACTTTCTCGATCGGCTGGCGGCGCGGCGCGACGCGGAGGTCGATGCGCGCCGGGCTCGCTTCGGCGACCCGACCGTGCGACAGTTCGTCGGCACGGCGCAGGGTCGCGTCATCGGGTGGGCGCTGGCGGGGCCAGGGAAGGACGACGATGCTCCCGCGGCACAGGAGCTGTATGCCCTCTATGTCGACCCCGACCTGCACGGCTCGGGCCTGGCATCCGCTCTTCTCGCAGCGGTGATCGGCCACGCCCCGGCGTCGCTCTGGGTGCTCGGCGATAACCCGCGCGCGCAGGCGTTCTACAGTAGAGAAGGCTTCGTTGCTGACGGAGCCTCCAAGATGCTCGACGGCGAGCTGTCTCACATCCCCGAGATCAGAATGGTCCGCCTGGCATCATGAACGCCCGCATCACGAACACTCGCCCAATGAACACCGCCGCGTGACCGCACCCACCGCGTCGCCGCTCTCGCCCGCCCGCATCCGGATCGCCCTGCTCGCCCTCGCCCTCGGCGGGTTCGGCATCGGCGCGACCGAGTTCGTCGCGCTCGGGCTGCTGCCGAACATCGCCCACGACCTGCTGCCGGCCCTCTACGCACGCTCGCCGGAGGACGCCAATGCCCAGGCCGGGCTGCTCGCCTCCGCCTACGCGCTCGGCGTCGTCGTGGGTGCGCCGACCATCGCCGCCGTCGCCGCACGGTTCCCGCGCAAGAAGCTCCTGATCGTGCTGGCCGCCGCCTTCACGTTCTTCACCCTGCTCTCCGCGGTGCTACCGACCTTCGGCCTGGTGCTCGCCGCCCGCTTCCTCGCCGGCCTGCCACACGGTGCATACTTCGGCATCGCCTCGCTGGTCGCGGCCTCGCTGATGGGCCCGGGCAAGCGCGGCGCCGGTGTCGCGTTCGTGCTCTCCGGGCTCACCATCGCCAATGTCGTCGGGGTTCCGGCGATCACGTTCCTCGGCCAGATGACCAGCTGGCGCATCGCCTACCTCGCCGTCGCCGCGATCTTCGCCCTCACCCTGATCTCGCTGATCGCCTTCCTGCCCGATCAGCCGGGGGACAAGGCAGCGACGATGAAGCGCGAGCTGCGCGCGTTCGGGCGGGCTCAGGTCTGGCTCACCCTGTTGACCGGTGCGGTGGGCTTCGGCGGATTCTTCGCCGTGTACACCTACATCTCGCCCATCGCGACCGAGGTGAGCCCGCTGCCGCTCGAAGCGGTGCCGCTGGTACTCGTGGTGATCGGTCTCGGCATGACAGTCGGCAACATCGTCGGCGGTCGTGCCGCCGACCGCAACGTCATCGGCACCGTCTACGCCTTCTTCGCCGTCTTCCTGGTGAGCCTCACCGGGCTCGCTCTCACCGCGCAGACCCCGGCCGGCCTGTTCATCTTCGTCTTCCTGGTCGGCTTCGCCGCCGCCGGTATCTCGCCGGCCATCCAGACCCGGTTGATGGATGTCGCGGGCGACAGCCAGACACTGGCGGCGGCCGCCAACCACTCGGCTCTCAATATCGGCAACAGCCTCGGCGCGTACCTGGGCGGCGTGGTGATCGCCGCGAAGTTCGGCTACATCGCCCCGGTGTGGGTGGGACTGCTGCTCTGTGTTCCGGGCATCCTGCTGATCACGGCCAGCGTCATCCTGCAGCGCAGGCGCGGCGGAACGCTGAACGGTGAGCATCGCATCCAGACCGTGCCGCTGAACGCCGAGTAGACGCAACCGCACCGACTCGCGCACAACGACGAACGGCGCCCGACCGTGTGGTCGAGCGCCGTCGATGGTCGTGCGGGCTAGAAGCTGTTCGGGGCATCCGTGGAGATCAGGATGCCGTCCTGGATGGCGCGCTTACGGAGCGCCACCTTGGTTCCGACATCGATGCCCGCGACACGGTACTTCTCGCGGATGCGCTTGAGATAGCTCTTCGCCGTCTCCTCCGAGATGCCGAGCTGGAAGGCCACCGCCTTGACCGGTTCGCCACCGCCATACAGCGCCATGACCCGACGCTCCTGGGCGCTGAGCTTGGGGGAGCCGCCGACATCGCTGGCGTTGATCGCCAGGTCGAGCTCCGCCGAGATGTACGACTCGCCCTTGGAGGCGGCGCGGATGGCCTCCACGATCATGTCGGCCTCCTCGCTCTTCACGAGATAGCCGAGCGCGCCGGCACCGAGCGCCTCCCGCACCACGTTCGGCTCGGAGTACGTGCTCATCAGCACCGTCTTCACCCCCGTGGTCTTCAGGGTCGAGATCTTCAGCGAGATCGGGATGTTGTCTTTGAGGTCAACGTCGAGCAGCACAACGTCGACGGGGAACTCGGGGTGACTGAGCAGTTCGGGCCAGGTCGATACCGCCGCCACCATGTCGATGTCGGTCGCCGCTCCCCGGATCCACTCCGTCAGCGCGCCGAGCAGCATCTTGTGGTCGTCTACCAGCGCGAGTCTGATTCGATCGTCTGCCACGTGTGTTCTTCCGTTTCTCTGTAGTCCACGCGTCGGGCGCGTGGGGAAATGCTATTGGTCTGCGGGGTTGGCGACCATGCAGTCGATCTCGACACGCAGGCTGGAGTTCTGGGTCGAGTCCACAAAGGCCCCGACCTTGCTGATCGCGTCCCAGGTCGCCGGGTCGACGCGATTGCGGGCGATGCCGGTCGTGGTCATCACCACCGGCACGGTGATCAGCTTGGTGACGGGGTCGGGAAGCGCCGTGACCGGCCCCAGGGTGACCTGTGCCGTGGAGGCGCCCTTGCGCTTGTCGCTCACCAGCAACCACACCGCCGAGAGCAGCCCGTCCCGCTGAACGGGGTTGAGGAGCCCCGCAAGCGACCCGCGATCGGTGAGCGTCACCGACTTGCCGAGCTGTTCCGATTCGGTGATGGCGTGGTACAGCCAGGTCTCGCGGCGACCCTCGATGAGGTGAAGCCGCAGTTCCGTGGCGAGGGATGCCGCCACCGAGGCCGTCTTCGGAGCCAGCGGCAGTTCCGTGCGCCCGGTCGCCACCGAATCCAGCAGTTCCTCCGCGGCGAGGTCGAGCCGGGCCAGCTCTTCGGAGGCGAGCATGCCGACGGCGAAGCGCGGGGCGGAGACGGTGCTCTGCACCAGCACGCGATCGAGTTCGAGCTGCACGATCCGACGGAACCAGCGCACAATGTAGAGACCGACGATGGACGGTGCGACACACAGCACCACCGCGAGGATCTGCGCCGGAAGGGTCTCGTCGTTCAGCGGCGTGGTCATCACGATCGCGACGACCATCGCCGCGGCGAGCAGCAGCGCGGCGATCAGGATCTCGCGGCCGCGACGCAGGGTCAGCGCCACCAGCAGCCCGAAACCGACGGAGACGGATGCCGTGGCATAGCGCCCGACATCGTGCATCGGCCAGATCGCGGTGAAGTCCAGTGCCACGACCCCCGCGAGGGCGAGCAGGAAGAGCGCGAACATCCAGTTGGGCATTCGCTCGCCACGGGTGGCGATGGCGATGGCGACCCCGACCAGGGTGAGGGCATAGAGGAACCAGGCCAGGGCGATCGGCAGCAGCCGCGGGTACTCGCCAGCATGGCTGAGGAACATCGCGATGCCGTGCACGCCCTGCACCGCGGCGAGCACGCTGGCGCCGGTGCCGAGGTAACCCGTGCCGAGGCTCGCGCCGCGGGCGCTCGCCTGCCGCATGGCGCGGCCAGCGGTGGAAGCATTGGGGACACCGCGACGGTTGCGGCGGCCGAGGATGACGCCGAGGGTATTCTCCTCCGGCGCGGTCCAGCCGCTGCTCACTTGGGCACCTCCAGCACGACGGTGGTACCGGCACCCGGCGAGGAGAACAGTCGCGCGTTTCCGCCGACCTCCTTCAGTCGACCGACGACGGAGTCTTTGAAGCCGAGGCGCGCCTCGTCGATGTCTTTCAGATCGAAGCCGACCCCGGCATCCGTCACCATGGCACGCACGGTGGTCTCGTCGTCGGTGATCGTGACGTGGGCGTCGGTGACCCCGGAGTGTCTGCGCACGTTCTCGAGGCACTCGGCGAGGGCGAGCAGGAAGGCGTCGAGCACGTCGCTGGGCAGCAGCACCTGCCCGGTGCCGTGCCAGCTGACCTCGAGTCCCATCCGGCCGAAGCGCTGCTTGACCGACTCGAGGGTGGTGCCGAGCGCGCTCTCCTCCACCGGCTGCTCGAGGTTGTAACCGCCGGATGACTGCGGCACCGGCGTTGCGCCCAGCCGGAGTTGCCGCAACAGTCGCGCATCGTCGTTCGCCTGCTGCTGCAGAGCGGAGGGCGCGACGCCGACACCGGAGTGCGCGAGAAGGGTGAGCGTGGCCAGCACGGTGTCATGCAACAGTCGCGCACCCTGGCGACGCTGGGCCTCGGTTTCGCTGGCCTGACGCTCGGCACGGTGGGCGCGGCCGATGCTGTAGATGCGCCGGGCGGCCCTGGGTACGCTCGCGCTGAGCCAGTAGCCGAGAACCGCGGCCAGCACCCAGCCCAGGGCGACGGATGCCCCCTCCATCGTCGCGACGGTGGGCGCGCCGATCGTCACCTCCGTGACCACCACCGAGGTGAGGAATCCGAACACCAGCATGATCATGCGCCGCACGTTCGAGGTGAGCAGGATCGCGAAGGAGGCCAGCGAACCGGCGGCGAGAGGCACCATCGCGGTGGCGAGAGCAGAACTCGCCGTGGTGCCGAACGGAAGACCGACGACGATCAGGATGGCGAGCCCGGAGGTCAGACCGAGAATGATCCAGATCAGCGACATGCTGGCGCCGACGCGCGCCTGCGAGAAGATCAGCACCACGAAAAGCGGCAGCACGGAGAGCAGGGTCGTCCCCTCGAGAACACCCGGGATGCTGAAACAGAGCAGTGCGACCGCTGAGGAGCCCAGACCGATGACTCTGGCCGAGCGCTGCAGAAGTCGATCGCGCTCCTTGGCGATGAGTTCCACGCTTGTAATAGTCACACAGACCAGGACCTTTTATGCGGGGGTGCAGGGGACGTGTCGTCGACCGAGGGCGATCATTCCGGAGCAAGCCATCCCTCGCGGATGCCGTGGCGACGCAGCAGGATCTTGGTGCCGAGGTCGATGCCGAGCTCACGATACTTGCGGCGGCCGCGCTTGATGTACGACTTCACCGTCTCCTCGGTGGTGCCCATGTCGGTGGCGACCTCGCGGATCGACCGGCCCGAGGCGTAGAGCACGAGGGCCCGCTGCTCCTGTTTGCCGAGCCCCGGGTCTTTGGCCGTCGACATCACCTCGAGCGCCGCGGTCAGCGGTGCATTGCGGTATTGCTCTCCGAGGGCGGCCGAACGGATGGCGCCCACGATCTCGTCGGCCGCCTCCGTCTTCGGAACGAAGGCGAGGGCGCCCGCGCGGATCGCGCCGTGGATCGAGGCCAGGTCGGCGTGCCGACTCATGACGACAACGCGGGTGCCGGCGGCGGCGAGCGCGCGTACCTTCGCGCCGATCGCGATGTTGTCGTCGAGGTTGAGGTCGAGCACCGCCACGTCGACCGGAAACGCGCGATGCGACAGCAGCGCCGCCCAGCTCGTCTCGGCGATCACCACATCGATGCCGGTGTCGCGGGCGTGGAGGTGTGCGACGATGCCGTCGATGACCAACCGGTGGTCGTCGATGATTGCTGCCGTGATGACGTTCGGGCGCGTCTTCATCAGTGCCAATGAATCCCCTTAGCGCGTGGACTTCGGGTGTCCGCGCAGACTGCTCTGTCTACCCAGCATACGAGTAACTCAGGACTGCTTACTAACTCCCGTGGCGCTGCGCTCATCGCGGTACCTCACGGGAGCGCACGCTCATTCGGCCAGCAGCCGGGCAACCTCTGGCCCGACCAGTTCGTGCTCGATCAGAAATCCGTCGTGACCGAACTCCGAATGGATGACGACGGCCTCATCCCCGTCGATGTTGCCGGTCAGTCCGCGCGCGATGAGCTGCTGGTCGGGAACGGGGAACAGCCGGTCGCTGTCGATGCCGAGCACCAGTGCGCGCGCGGTCGCCCGGGAGAGGGCGGCGGCGACCCCGCCACGGTCCCTCCCGATGTCGTGGGAGTTCATCGCCTCCACCAGCAGCACGTAGCTGTTGGCATCGAATCTGCGCGTGAACTTGTTGCCGTGGAAGTCGAGATAGCTCTCCACGGCGAACCGGCCATGGGCACCGAGCGGGCTGATGCTCGACTGCCAGCTGCGCTGGAACCGGTCGTTCAGCTCGGTGGGGGAGCGGTAATTGAGCAGCGCCATGCGGCGGGCAAGCGCCAGCCCGCGGTACGGGCCGTCGCCATCCGTCTCGTAGTAGTCGCCGGACTCGAAGTTCGGGTCCATCTGCACGGCCTCGATCTGCACCGAGTTGAGGGCGATCTGGTCGGCACTGGAGATCGACGGGGCGGCGAGGATGGCCACACGCTCGAGTCGATCGGGGTAGGAGATCGCCCACTCCAGCGCGTGCATTCCGCCCATCGACCCACCGATCACCGCCGCCCAGCGCTCGACACCGAGCTGATCGGAGAAGGCGGCCTGAGCGTCCACCTGATCGCGGATGGTCAGGTAGGGAAAGCGGGGTCCCCACTCGCGGCCGTCGGGGGCGAAGGATGCCGGACCGGTGCTGCCCTGGCAGCCGCCGAGCATATTCGGCGCGACGACGAACCAGCGATCGGTGTCGATCGCCCTGCCGGGCCCGACCAGGTCGGCCCACCACCCGGCGGTCGGATGCCCGGGGCCGGGCATTCCGACGACATGACTGTCGCCGGTGAGGGCGTGCAATACCAGCACGGCGTTGCCGCCGTCCGGGTCGAGCGTGCCCCACGTCTCGTAGGCGATGCGGGCCGAGGGGAGCGTGCCGCCGCGCTCCAGCGTGCGCGGGCCGATGGAGACGAACCGACGGTCGCCGGGCGGGTCGCCCTCGCGCCAGGCGCCGGTGACCGGGGGCTTGCCGGTGATCGCCCG
>Ga0247735_1000918_pt1 | contig 11580 bp, 8 predicted proteins | sample UWRJL178409R2_FD_180934 | JGI IMG/M metagenome (GOLD analysis project Ga0247735, IMG submission 180934) | Plant litter microbial communities from Arlington Agricultural Research Station in Wisconsin, United States - UWRJ-L178-409R-2 | ecosystem: Environmental > Terrestrial > Plant litter >...
CACGGAGTCGATCACGAGCTGGCGCAGCGGGAAGTCGCGCCAGACGCCGAGGTTGAGCGGAGACACCAGGCCCTCGGCGACGGTGATCGGGCCCGCGGAGCCGACGCCGACGCCGAGCAGGGTCGTGCCGGCCGGGCGGGCGGCCAAGGCGTCGGAGAGCACCGAGCGCACCGCGTCGGCCAGCTGGTCGGAGGTCGACCCCGCGCCCGTGGGGCGGCGGAAGCGGCTGCCGGCGACGACGACACCGTTCGAGTCGACGAGCGCCGCCTCGGCCTTCGTGCCGCCGATGTCGATCGCGAGGGCGAGTTCTGTCGTCGTGGTTTCGCCGGTCGCAGTCGTCGTCGTCATGATGCACATTCTATCGGCGAGCGCGATGGGGAACTTCTCGCGTGACGCGCGCGTAGCGTGGACGGATGGCTAAGCGAGTATTGGTAACAGGGGCAAGCGGCTACGTGGGCGGACGGCTCGTGCCGCGCCTGCTCGACGCCGGCTACGACGTGCGTGTCGCGGTGCGCAACCCGCAGCGGTTGCGCGACTATCCGTGGGCCGACCGGGTCGAGATCGTGCAGGCCGACCTCACCGTCGAGAGCGAGGTCGTCGCGGCGGTCGCCGACGTCGACGTGCTCTACTACCTCGTGCACGCGATGGGTGCGGGCGGCGACTTCGAGTCGAGCGAGTCGCTCGCCGCGACCACGGTCGCGACCGCCGCGAAGAACGCCGGCGTCTCGCGCATGGTCTACCTCGGCGGGCTCCACCCCGACGGTCCGCTCAGCCCGCACCTGCGCTCGCGGGCCGAGGTCGGCCGCATCCTCATGGACTCCGGCGTGCCGACGGCCGCCCTGCAGGCCGGCACCGTCATCGGTTCCGGTTCCGCGTCGTTCGAGATGGTGCGCCACCTCACCGACGTGCTGCCCTACATGCCCGCACCGAAGTGGGTGCGCAACTTCATCCAGCCGATCGCGGTGCGCGACGTGCTCTACTACCTCGTCGCCGCGGCCGAACTGCCGCCCGAGGTCAACCGCACCTTCGACATCGGCGGCCCCGACGTTCTGCGCTACGGCCAGATGATGAACGGCTACGCGCTCGAGGCCGGGCTCAAGCAGCGCCCGATCGCCTCGCTCCCGGTGTTCACGCCGTGGCTCGCCTCGCAGTGGGTCAACCTCGTCACGCCGATCCCGCGCGCGCTCGCCGTGCCGATCATCGCCTCGCTGCAGTACGACTGCGTCGTGCGCGAGAGCGACATCGACGACTACATCCCGCAGCCGGAGGGCGGCCTCACCGGGTATCGCCGTTCGGTGAGTCTCGCGCTCGGCAAGGAGCGCGCCGGCGAGGTTGAGACCAGCTGGCAGGACTCCTCGGTGTTCGGCGCGCCGAGCGACCCGTTGCCGAGCGACCCGCAGTGGTCGGGGCACACCGTGTTCACCGACCTGCGCGAGAAGCAGACCACGGCGAGCCCCGCCGAGCTCTGGCGCGTCATCGAGGGCATCGGCGGCGACAACGGCTGGTACTCGTTCCCGCTCGCCTGGGCGGCCCGCGGGTGGGCCGACAAGCTCGTCGGCGGGGTGGGCCTCCGCCGCGGTCGTCGCAACGCGACCAGGCTCGGCATCGGCGAGGCGCTCGACTGGTGGCGGGTCGAAGAGCTCGACCGCGGCCGGTTCCTCCGCCTCCGCGCCGAGATGCGGGTGCCCGGCCCCGCCTGGCTGGAACTGACCGTCACGCCCGATACGGACGAGAACGGGGCGGATGCACCGGGGTCGACGTACCGGCAACGCGCCGTCTTCTTCCCGAAGGGTCTCGGCGGACGCCTCTACTGGTTCTCGATCCTGCCCTTCCACGGCGTGATCTTCGCGGGCATGGCCCGTCGCATCACGCTCGAGGCCGAGAAGAACACGGCGGCAGCGCGGGCCGCGCAGAGCGAGAACGAGAAAAACACAACAGCGGCGAAAACCCCTTAACCGGGGTGCACTGGCCTACCGTGAAGGGTGATCACTATCGGCAGGTCGAATCTCCGGCGTTCTCTCCTGACGGTGGCGGGCACCCTGCTCGCCGCTTTCGCGTTGGTTCTGGCTGGCGCTCTTCCGGCCGCGGCGGCCGACAGCGACGACATCCTCTCGGGTCTCAACTCCGCCCGCGCCTCGGCCGGCAAGCCCGCTCTCGCGCGCAACGCGTCGCTCGACTCGGTCGCACTCGGTTGGGCGAACCAGATGGCGGCCGCGAACGCGATGTCGCACAATCCGAACGCGGGCGCGCAGATCCCGGCCGGTTGGACCTCGTGGGGCGAGAACGTCGCCAACGGATTCCCCACCGGCTCCGCGACGAACGCGGGGTGGACCGCCTCGCCGGGTCACTACGCCAACATGCTCGGCGACTTCACCGACGTCGGCATCGCCTTCGTCCCGGCCGGAGGCACGACCTGGGCCGTCGAGGTCTTCGCCCGGTACCCGGCCACCGCCGTATCGTCGCAGACCGCGCCGGTCGCGGCCCAGACCGCGCCGCAACCGGCCGCGCCGCAACCTGCCGCACCGGCTCCGGCCGCACCGCAACCGGCCGCACCCGCACCCGCGGCCCCCGCGACCCCGGCCGAACCGGCCCAGGCCGCGCCGGCCTCGCCCGGCGAGACAGCACAGCCCTCGGCCGCTGACGCGCAGTCGTCGAAGACCACCGTCGACGACGGTGCTTCCGTGTCATCCGCCCCTCGACCGTCGTCTTCCAGGCAGACCCCGACCGCAGGTGCGGCCGACGACTCGCTCTGGGCGGGACTGGCCGCCGTGCCCCTCGCCCTCGGCGTCTACCTCGTGCTGCGTCGTCGCAGGCGCCCGGTGCCGACCGCTCGCGACTAGAGGGCCCCGAGCAGGCGCTCGTAGAAGCGCACGCCGCGCAGCCAGGTGTCGACCCCGATGCGCTCGTTCACCGCGTGCAGGGTGCCGCGTTGCTCCGCCGTCATCTCGAACGGGCTGAACCGGTAGACGTGCTCGCTGATGCGGGTGAAGTGCCGGCTGTCGCTCGCGCCGAGCTGGATGTAGGGCGTGACGACCACCCCCTCGAAGCTCTGCTCGACCGTGCGCGCGAGCAGCTGCCACGCGGCGCCGGTGGTCGGCGAGACCGGGGAGGGTTCCGACGGATGCAGCACCTCGATACGCACCCCGTCGTCGCCGATCGCCGAGCGCACGTGCGCGACCGCCTCGGCGACCGACGAGCCGACCGCGATGCGGATGTTCACCGTCGCCGTCGCCCGCTCGGCGAGCGCGTTGGCGGCCTGGCTGCCGGTCAGCTGGGTCACCGCCTGCGTGGTGCGCACCATCGCGTTCGTCTCGTCGCCGAGCCGGGCGAACAGGCGCAGCAGCAGCGGCTTCGTGAGCCAGAGGTTGCCGAACACCCACTTGAGCGGCCCCGTCGCGTGCGCGCCGAGGGTCGAGATCATCTCGAGGTTGGTGGGGGAGAAGCGGGCGGGAAACGGCTTGGCGCTGAGCCGCACGACGGCGCGGGCGAGCCTCGCGGTCGCGGTGAACCGTGGGGGAGTCGACGCGTGGCCGCCCAGCTGCTCGACGGCGAGGGTCAGCGAGGTGATGCCCTTCTCGCTCACTCCGATCACAGCGCTCGGTTTCGCGACTCCGGGGAGGATCCCCTCGACGACGGCGCCGCCCTCGTCGAGCACGAGGGCGGGCCGGATGCCGCGGCGCTCGAGTTCGTCGACGATCGCGGTCGCGCCGGCGCCCGTCGTCTCCTCGTTGTGTCCGAAGCTCAGATACACGTCGTCGCGCGGCACGAAGCCGGCGAGAACCCGGGCCTCGACGGCCTCGAGGATGCTCACCAGCGCCCCCTTGTCGTCGAGCGTGCCGCGCCCCCAGACCAGGTCGCCGTCGTCGCCCGCGACGATCCGCGCCGAGAACGGCGGATGGATCCACCCGTCGTCGGTCGCGGGCACCACGTCGTAGTGGGCCATCAGCACCGTCGGAGCACCGGACGGCGCGCTGCCGGCCCAGCGGTACAGCATCGAATGCCCGGCGACCAATTCGCGGTCGAGCGTCGTGTGCAGCGCCGGATACAGCTCGGGAAGCGCCGCGACGAAGCGGTCGAACGGTGCGGGGTCGGTCTCGGATTCGTCGAGGCGGGAGACCGTCGGAATGCGTACGAGCGCTTGAAACCGGGCTATCGAACGCTGCTCGTCGGGGCTTCTCGTCGTCATGACTCGACTCTAGGGCGCGCGTCGACTCGCAAGCCCTCGCTGAGCGTTCGGTTTGCTCGACTACAGTAGCCCGATGAGCAAAAACCTTGAGGCCGCCAAGAGCGGCCGCGCAGACGTTTCGGCGGTCGCCTCGTCGTGGCCGCGCACGCTGTCACGCAGCGACGTCGTACTGCACAAGGGACAGCTCTCGCTGATCAACGACCATCTCACGCCGCACGAATCGATGGTCGACGACCTGCTGTTCGTCAAGAAGGTTCTGGATGACGCGGGGCTCGAGTACCTGCTCGTCCGCGGCAACGACGAACGCCCCGTCATCGCCGTCGACTGGAAGCAGCGCGCTGTGCTGCAGGAGGCGTTCGCCGTCGCCATGGCGACCGAACCGTTCTACGCCAAGGCCGTGCACCAGAACGCCGGCCCCGCCCTCTTCATCGCCGACGGCCGGCTCTCGGCCGACGACAAGGCCAGGGTCTTCCGCCTGTTCCGCCCCCGCGTCGAGCCGCTCGGCCGGCTGCGCTACGGGGCCTCCACGGGCATCCAGCTCGAATTCTGGTCGTTCACCGAGACCGAGATCATCGCGCCGGTCGAGAACTCCCTCACCCGCACGGTGATCCCGCGCTCCGAACTCGTCGAGTCGACCGTCGAGCGCTACGGAGTCTCCTGGCGCACCGCCGAGCCGATGTTCAACCGGCTCGCCTCCGACATCACCTTCGACATCGACATCGTCTTCTCCTGGGTCGACGGCACCGACCTCGAATTCCAGCGCGCCCGCGCCCGTCGGATGCAGAGCTACGTGGTCGGCGAGGGCGACGACCACGAGGCCCGCTTCCGCCAGATCGACGAACTGCGGTACGCGCTGCGTTCGGTCTACGTCTACGCGCCGTGGATCCGCCGCATCTTCATCGCGACCGACTCGCCCACACCGCACTGGCTCGCCGACCACCCCAAGGTCACGGTCGTGCGCAGCGAAGAGTTCTTCGTCGACCCGTCGGTGCTGCCGACCCACAACTCGCAGGCCGTCGAGAGCCAGCTGCACCACATCCCGGGGCTCGCCGAGCACTTCCTCTACTCGAACGACGACATGTTCTTCGGGCGTCCGGTCACCCCCGACATGTTCTTCTCGCCCGGCGGCATCACCCGCTTCATCGAGGCGGAGACGCGCATCGGGCTCGGAACCAGCGCGCCCGAGCGCAGCGGGTTCGAGAACGCCGCCCGGGTCAACCGCAACGTGCTGTTCGACCGTTTCGGCATCACCATCACCCGCCACCTCGAGCACTCGGCGGCCCCGCTGCGTAAGAGCGTGCTGGCCGAACTCGAGCGCGAGTTCCCCGAGGAGTTCGCCCGCACCGCCGCGAACGCGTTCCGCAACCGCGCCGACATCTCGGTGACCAACTCGCTCTACCACTACTACGCGCTCGTCACCGGTCGCGCGGTCGCGCAGACCGACGCGCGGGTGAAGTACGTCGACACGACGACGCGCGCGGGCCTGAAGATGATGGACGGACTGATCAAGAAGCGCTCGTTCGACATGTTCTGCCTCAACGACGGCAGCTTCCCCGAGGTCGACGGCGAGGTGCGCGCCGACGCCGTCAAGGCGTTCCTGAACAAGTACTTCCCGATCGTCGCCCCGTGGGAGAAGAAGGCGCTGGAGATCGGCTCGCAGGCCGTCTAGCCGCTACTTCGCGACGGGGATCTTCTCCAGCTCCACGGCGCGGATGATGTCGATCGGCACCGTGAGCACGGTCTCCTCTTCGGCGGCGCCGAGTGTCGAGGGCGCGATGCGCACACCCTCCCGGCGCAGGATCGCGGCGGTCTCGTCGGCGCTCACGTAGCTGACCGGTGCGTAGGAGCCGAGCGGCACCACCGAGTGCAGCACGGTGTCTTCGAAGACGTGCACGAGGTTGAAGGCCTGCGCGCCGTTGCGGGCGCGGGTGCCGCCGACGGGGACGTTGAGGTCTTGTGTGTAGCAGGTGGCCGAGGCGACCGACACGGGGATGCCCGCGAACGACGCGGTCGACGAGTAGTGCAGGTGGCCGGCGATGATGCTGCGCACGTCGGAACCCTGCAGCACCTCCGCGAGCCCGTGCTGGTCGCGCAGCTCGACGAGCACGGCGAGGTCGAGCACACTCGGCACCGGCGGGTGGTGCAGGGCGAGGATGGTGCCGTCGCGCGACGGCACGCTGAGCTCTTCGGCGAGCCAGTCGAGCTGGGCGCCCGAGATCTCGCCGTAGTGGTGGCCGGGCACCGTCGAGTCGAGGGAGATGATGCGCAGGCCGTTCACGTCGTACACGCGGTCGACCGGTGCGCTCTTCTGCGCCTCGCCGAGGTGGCCCTGGTCGAGGAGTCCGTCGCGGAAGGCACCGCGTTCGTCGTGGTTGCCCATCACCCAGACGACCTGGGCGCCGAGCCTCGCCGCGGCGGGATCGACGATCGCGCGCAACTGCTCGTAGGCGGCGGGTTCGCCCTTGTCGGCGAGGTCGCCCGTGATGACGATGGCCTCGGGTCTGCCGCCCGACGCCTCCAGCTCGTCGAAGAGCTGGCGCAGATTGCGCTCGCTCTCCACGGATCCGTAGAGCGGCCCTTCGGCCACGAAGTGCGTGTCGCTGAGGTGGAGGATGAAATGGTCCGGCCGCGAGTACTCTGCCGTTCGGAGGCTCATGCGTTCCATTCCACCAGACAATTGCTGGACGGCAGGTGAACTGCGGCTTGCGAGTCGCATAATTACGCGCATCCAGGGGCGGCTAGGCTGAATCCGACATGAGCGCTTCGTACCCCACTCCCCAGTTCCGCCGCACCGCGCTCGCACCGGGCATCCTCGCCGCCCTCGTGCTCCTCGCCGGCATCGCCCTGATCGGCGGCGACGCCTTCACGATCATCCGGTTCGCGGTCTGCATCCTCGCCCTCATCGTCGCCGTCTTCGCCTGGCAGGCGAAGCACTGGTGGTGGATCATCGCGCTCGCGCCGATCGCGATCCTCTGGAACCCGGTCTTCCCGGTCGAACTCGACGCCGACGTGCAGCTCGGAGCCCAGTACGTCGCGGCCCTGGTGTTCATCGCAGCGGGTATCCTCATCAAGATCCGCAACCCCGAAGACCGTAATCGGCGTTGATTACCGGGAGTGCTGCGCCGATCCTCTAGAATGGGCGTAACGCACCTCGAACCCACCAGCCGCCTCGCGACTGGGTCTGGATCACTCGAACGGGCGCCGTCACCCGGCTATCCTCCGCGGTGACTGCCTTTGCACCATGTCCAGAGCAGCGAGCTTTGTCCGCGGTACCGGCGCAAGCCGGTCTCGTGGCGGAGACAGCACGAGGAGAACAATGGCCGAACAGGGCCAGCGCCAGCGGCGCCAAAGCAGCACCAACGGATCCGGCAGCTCCAACGGGTCATCCGGTTCGTCGGCCAGACGCGGCACACAGCAGCGCCGAGCGCGCGGCGGCGACGACGCCGGCGTGATCCCGGTTCTCGCCCGCGCCGCGCGCGAGGTCGAGACGGCCGTGCAGAAGGGGCCGTTGAAGCCGGCCAACCGTGCGCGTTTCCAGGTCGCGGCGCTGCTGCTGCGCGAGGAGCGCGCCCGCGTCAAAAAAGACCCGGCGCTCACCGACGCCGAGCGGTCGAACGAACAGAAGCGTCTCGACGGCCTCGCCGGCATCCTCGCCAAGACCGCCGCCCGCGATACCAGCCTCATCGCCATGCTCGCCGAAGACGCCCCGGTCACCGCCGCGGCGAAGGCGCTGCGCCGCGACCTGCTGCTCGCCGCCGGCGTCGAGCTCAGCCCCGACGAACTCATCATCACGACAGAGCCCAAGCCGGTCGACAAGACCGTCGAGAAGCAGGTCGTTCCGCAGTCGGTGCGCCAGATGCAGATGTCGAACCCGTTCCTCGCCCCCGACTTCAGCGCGCTGCAGCCGAAGCCGGTGCAGGTGAACCGTCTCGCCAACTGGGAGCTCATCGAGCCGCTCTTCCGCGCCTTCGAATACGGTGCGGGCGGGGGAGCCGCGAGCATGCAGCTGCCCGAGGCGAGAAGCCTCACCACTCCGGGCGGCACCGAGCTGATGCGTCACCAGGCCCGCTTCGTCGAAGAGGTCAGGGCCGGTCACCGCACCTTCCTGCTCGCCGACGAGCCCGGTCTCGGAAAGACCGCACAGGCTCTGCTGGCCGCATCCGTCTCGAACTCCTACCCGCTTCTCGTCGTCGTCCCCAACGTGGTCAAGACCAACTGGGCCCGCGAGGTCGAACTCTGGACCCCGTCGCGCACCGCGACCGTCGTGCACGGCGACGGCAAAGACGTCGACGCGTTCAGCGACGTCGTGATCGTGAATTACGAGGTGCTCGACCGTCACGTCGGCTGGCTCAGCCGGTTCGGCTTCAAGGGCATGGTCGTCGACGAGGCGCACTTCATCAAAAACCTCAAGAGCGAACGCAGCAAGAACGTTCTCGCGCTCAGCCGCAGCATCCGCGCAGCCCAGCCGCGCGCGCTGATGATGGCCCTCACCGGCACCCCGCTGATCAACGACATCGACGACTTCCGCGCCATCTGGCAGTTCCTCGGCTGGATCGACGACAAGAAGCCGCTGTCGCCGCTGATGGACAAGCTCGAAGACACCGGCCTCACGCCGGCCGACTTCGGATTCTTCCCCGAGGCACGCCAGGCCGTGATCGACATGGGAATCGTGCGTCGCAAGAAGGTGGATGTCGCGGCCGATATCCCCGCGCGCCGGGTCGCCGACATCCCGGTCGAACTCGACGACGACCTGGGCCGCACCATCCGCGCCGCCGAGGCCGCGCTCGTCGCGCGCCTGATGACCACCTACAACCGGGTTCGCGCGCTCAAGCCCGACGCCGAGGTCGACGACCTCGTGCGCGTCGTCGCGCACGCCGAGCTCGAGGAGTCGAAGGGCGCCAAGACCGGCGACAACGTCTTCACGATGGTGCGCAAGATCGGCCAGGCCAAGGCCGGGCTCGCCGCCGACTACACGGCCCAGCTGGCCCGCAACGTGGGCAAGGTCGTCTTCTTCGCGAAACACATCGACGTGATGGATGCCGCGGAGGCGCACTTCGCGAAGGCGGGGCTCACCAGCGTCTCGATCCGCGGCGACCAGTCGCCCAAGGCCCGTCAGGCCGCGATCGACGCGTTCTCGAACGACCCGGAGGTCTCGGTCGTCGTCGCCTCGCTCACCGCGGCCGGCGTCGGCCTCAACCTGCAGGCCGCGTCGAACGTCGTGTTGGCCGAGCTCAGCTGGACCAGCGCCGAACAGACCCAGGCCATCGACCGCGTGCACCGCATCGGCCAGGCGCTGCCGGTCACCGCGTGGCGCATCATCGCCGCGCACACGATCGACGCGCGTATCGCCGAACTCATCGACTCGAAGGCGGGGCTCGCCGCCCGCGCCCTCGACGGGTCGGACGAAGAGATCACGGCCGAGTCGAACATCCAGCTGCAGGCACTGATGAGCCTGCTGCGCGACGCGCTCGACGCGCGCGAGAACTAGAGACGCACGACCGCCTGCGCCACCACGAACGTCTCGATCGGGAGCCCCGAGAAGTAGACGAGCGTGGTGGCGCCCGCCACGAACAGCACGAACACGAGCGCCGGCGCCCAGCCGCGACCCGCCTGCTTCTTGGTGTTCGACGCGCGCGCGACGAGGTAGGCGAGCGGCGTGAGCAGGATCCAGGCGGGTGACGCTGTGGCCTGGTGCGAGCGCAGCACGAGCTGCCTGCGGTCGTGCACCGCGAGGGCGACCGCACCGACGGCGAGCACGAAGGCGAGCGCGCCCTGGGTGAACGGCGTGTAGAAGTCGGGGGCGAAGGCGATGAGCGCGGCCGCGATGGCGAGGGCCACGGCGGGCAGCGCCGTGATGATCCACACCGACGGGGTGTTGACGCTCGTCGGAGCCTCCACCACCCCGGTGGTGATCTTCGGGGCGAGTCCGAACGGCTGGTACGCCGGACCCGACGACAGCACCGGGTTGGCGATGGACGACTCGACGGGCGACGCGGCGATCGGCAGGGCGACGGGCGCCGACACCGGCGACGCGACGGGCGCCGACACAGGCGCCGAGACGACCGGAACGGCGACGGGCGCCGATAGCGGCGCCGGCACGGGCGCCGACACTGGCGCCGAGACGACCGGCAAGGCGACGGGCGCCGACACGGGCGCGGCGACCGGCGTCGCCGCTGCGGGCGTGAACGACTGCGACACGGCGGGACCCATCGCGTAGACGGGCGACGGAGCCGCGGGTTCCCTCAGCTGGCGCTGAGCCTCGAGGGCGGCGGCCGCCTCGCGCAGCTGGCGACGGCTGGGCAGCGGCTGCTCGGCCGGCGCGGTGTGCGCCTCGGGGTCGAGCGCCCGTCGCACGGTCGGCGCGCTGGGCGATGGCGTGCGCCTGGCCGGGCCGGGAAGGTTGGCGTAGGCGGGAGTTCCGGGCCCGGGGAGGTTGGCGTAGGCCGGGGTCACGGGCTCGGGCGGCGCCTCGAGGGCGTGTGTCCATGCGGTGCCGTCCCACCAGCGTCGCTGGGCGCTGCCGCGCGGGTCGGGATACCAGCCGGCGGGTATCGCCGTGCGGGTCGGGGCGTGAGAAGTTCCAGTCATTTCGGGTGACTACACTTTCGGGCTCGGGTTATGCGGGGTCGCTCATCTCGTTCACGGCGGGGGCTAGGGGCCCCGCCGCTCGTGATACACAACGGCGCGCAAGCAGAAGCTTGCGCGCCGTCGTCTCGTTCATCGTTCTCTCGTGACCTTCTACTACTGTTCCATGTCCCAGACGCCCCAGTCGAGCACCTGCCATTCGATCCAGCCGTTGGCGCGTTCGAGGCTCACCGACACCTCGGAGTTCTTGCCGCTCGAGCTCAGGGCGGTGCAGATCGTCTGCTCGCCGAAGATGACCGGGGGAGTCGCGGGGCAGCTGACGCTCATGCTGGCGCCGCTGATGAGCAGGGCGTCGCCCTCGACCGATGCCTCGAGCTGCGCCGTGAAGATGCCGGGCAGGATCGCGATGAGCAGGCCGGGGATGGCGACGACGGAGGCGAGGTGCAGGGCGCCGAGACCGAACCAGACGAGCACCGGGCCGATGCCGTGGCCCGACTCGCGGATCACCGCACGGGCGCGCGCCAGCAGGTAGACCGGCGCGGAGAGGAACGCCCACGCCCAGTGCGCGGGACGCTCGACCCCCTGGTTGCGCAGCATGCGCACGTCGGCGAAGGCGAGCGCGATCACGATCAGGTACGGCACCGTGAGGATGCCGATGAACACCGCGGCGTTGCTTCCCATACCGAGCGCGGTCAGCAGCAGCAGGCTGAGCACGAGCTGGAAGAGCGGGATCATCGCGATGATCCAGACGGGAGCGGTGCTGACGAGCGGGGAGCCGGATGCCACGGACGATGCGCGTGCGCCCGGGG
>Ga0247735_1000919_pt1 | contig 11575 bp, 16 predicted proteins | sample UWRJL178409R2_FD_180934 | JGI IMG/M metagenome (GOLD analysis project Ga0247735, IMG submission 180934) | Plant litter microbial communities from Arlington Agricultural Research Station in Wisconsin, United States - UWRJ-L178-409R-2 | ecosystem: Environmental > Terrestrial > Plant litter >...
CACCGCCCGCACCAGCGACGGTGTTATCCAGGGGGTCGAGCTGGACTCCGTGCCCTTTGGTGTCGCGGTGCAATGGCACCCGGAAGAGAACGCCGACGACCTGCGCCTGTTCGCCGGGCTGGTCGAGGCGGCCGCCGACTACAGCCACACGCACCGCAGCACACCCGTTTTACCAAGCACCCAGGAATTCGAGAGCACCCGTGGCTAGCAGCATCCAATTGATCAATCCGGCCACCGAGGCACTGCTGCACAACCTGCGGCACACCACGGTGGAAGAAGTCGACGACGCCGTGGCCGCTGCCGTCGCGGCGCAGCGCCCTTGGGCCGCCCTTCCGCCGGCTGACCGGGCGGCGGCACTTCGTCGTTTCGCCGCGGCTGTGGATGCTGCCGTCGAGGAACTCGCCTGGCTGGAGGTCACCAACTCCGGCCATCCGATCGGCCAGGCCCGCTGGGAGGCCGGCCACGTGCGGGACGTGCTCGGCTACTACGCGGCGGTGCCCGAGCGGCTGCTCGGCACCCAGATCCCGGTGGCCGGCGGCATCGATGTCACCTTCCTCGAGCCCATCGGGGTTGTTGGCATCATCGTGCCGTGGAACTTCCCGATGACCATCGCAGCGTGGGGGTTCGCCCCGGCGCTCGCCGCGGGCAACGCCGTGCTGCTGAAGCCGGCGGAGTGGACGCCGCTGACCGCGCTGCGGCTCGAGCAGCTCGGCCTCGAAGCCGGCCTGCCGCCCGGGCTCTTCCGGGTGCTTCCCGGGGAGGGCGCCGTGGTGGGGGAGCGTTTTGTCAGCCACCCGCAGGTGCGCAAGATTGTGTTCACCGGGTCGACCGCCACCGGTAAAAAGGTGATGCGCGGCTGTGCCGACCAGGTCAAGGCCGTCACCCTCGAGCTCGGCGGCAAAAGTGCCAACATCGTGTTCGCAGACGCCGACCTCGAGAAGGCAGCATCCAGCGCGCCGTCCGCCGTGTTCGACAACGCCGGCCAGGACTGCTGCGCCCGCAGCCGCATCCTGGTGGAGCGCAGCGTCTACGACCGGTTCCTCGAACTGCTCGAACCCGCGGTGGCAGCAGTGCGGGTGGGTTCACCTGCCGCGGAGGACACCGAGATGGGACCGCTGGTCTCGGCGACCCACCTCGCCAAGGTTGCGTCATACGTACCGGACGACACGCAGGTCGCGTTCCGCGGCAGCGCCCCGGACGGCCCCGGGTTCTGGTTCGCCCCCACCGTGCTGCTTCCGAAATCCCGCAGCGACCGCATCCTGACCGAGGAGATCTTCGGCCCGGTCGTCACGGTGCTGCCGTTCGACGACGAGGCCGACGCGATCGCACTAGCCAACAACACCGAGTACGGCCTCGCCGGTTCGCTCTGGACACGCGACATCGGCCGGGCGCTGCGCGTCTCCCGCGGGGTCGAAAGCGGAAACCTGTCGGTCAACTCCAATTCCGCCGTGCGGTACTCCACCCCGTTCGGCGGCGTCAAACACAGCGGCCTCGGCCGCGAACTCGGCCCGGATGCCGCCACCGCGTTCACCGAGACGAAAAACGTGTTTATCAGCACCGACTGAGCGCAGCAGCATCCGCCCGCCCGTCGTTTTCACCCGCCAGCACATCACCACATCGTCACCCAAGGAGCACCCGCAATGGCCATCACCCCGATCGACCTCACCCAGCGCCTTGCCGGAAAAGTCGCCGTTATCACCGGCGGCGCGAGCGGGATCGGGCTGGCCACCGCCAAACGATTCGCGGCCGAGGGTGCCACCGTGGTGATCGGCGACTTCAACGCCGAGACCGGGGCGGCCGCCGCCGAACTGGTTGGTGGGCTCTTTGTGCAGGTCGATGTGACGGATGAGGCGCAGGTCAACCTGCTGTTCGACACCGCGGCGTCGACCTACGGCTCCGTCGACATCGCGTTCAACAACGCCGGCATCTCGCCGCCGGAGGACGACTCGATCGAAACCACCGAGCTGCCCGCGTGGGAGAAGGTGCAGGACGTCAACCTCAAATCGGTGTACCTCTGCTCGCGCGCGGCCCTTCGCCACATGGTCGCCCAGCAGCGCGGGTCGATCATCAACACCGCCTCCTTCGTCGCGATTATGGGATCGGCGACCAGCCAGATCTCCTACACCGCCTCCAAGGGGGGAGTGCTCGCGATGACCAAGGAACTCGGGGTGCAGTTCGCCCGCCAGGGCATCCGGGTCAACGCGCTGTGCCCCGGCCCGGTCAACACCCCGCTGCTGCAGGAGTTGTTCGCCAAGGACGCCGAGCGCGCCCAGCGCCGGCTTGTACACATCCCCGTCGGCCGGTTCGCCGAACCCGAGGAGCTCGCCGCCGCCGTGGCGTTCCTCGCCAGCGACGACTCCAGCTTTATCACCGCCTCCACCTTTATGGTCGACGGCGGGATCAGCTCCGCCTACGTGACCCCGCTGTAGGCCCGCACCGATGACAAACACCAGTGAGATGCCCACCGTGCCCCGCCCTGGCCGCAGCCCCGACCCGAGCCAAGTCCGGGTGCCGCCCAGCATCGTCGACGAAGCCCTGTTCCGCCCGGTGCGCAGCGGAAACGCCTTCGAGGACACGGTGGCGCGGCTCCTGCAGACCATCCGCCTCGGCATTGTCGAGCCGGGGGAAGCGCTGCCCGCCGAACGTGACCTCGCCGCGCGGTTCTCGGTCAGCCGCGACACCGTGCGCGAAGCGATCCGTGAACTTGCCGACGCCGGCTACCTGGTCAGCAAACGCGGGCGCTACGGCGGCACCTTTGTTACCGAGACCCTGCCCGCGGTCGCGGTGAGCGGTGTTCCGCTGGATGCTGCAGAGATCGAAGACGTGCTCGGCCTTCGCGACATCCTCGAGATCGGGGCGGTGCGCGCCGTGGCGGCGAAAAGCCTCAGCGCCCACGACCGGGACTTCCTTTGGAGCCGGCTGCGCGAGTCGGTCGCGGCGGACTCCGCCGACTACCGCAGGCTGGATTCCCGCCTGCACCTGGCCATCGGCGAACTTGCCGGCACCCCCTCGCTTGTGCCGCTGCTCGCCGACAACCGCACCAGGGTGAATGAGCTGCTGGACAGCATCCCCTCGCTCGGTCGCAACATCGCCCACTCCAACGAACAACACGAGGCCATCGTTGTCGCGATCCTCACCGGCGATGCCGAGCGTGCCGCGGCCGCGATGCGCGAACACCTCGAGGGATCCGCCGCCCTGCTGCGGGGTTTCCTGGCCTGAGGGCGGCCGCCGACACTCCCGGCATTCGACGAGGCTGCCGCCCGCTGCCACACTGAGTTGATGAAAACTCGACAGAACCGGATGCGTCCCGCGATGGCCCTGCTCGGTGGATTCGTCCTCCTGGGCGCCGCGGGGTGCGCCACCGCGGAATCCTCGACGGAGTCCCTGATCGGGCTGCAGGGGAATACCAGCGAACTGGGAACCTTGCTCGGCAGCGTCGAAGGCGGCGGCCTCGCCACCAGCTTGAGGATGTCGCCGGCGGCCAGCGGCAGCCTCCCCGAGGGTGTCACTTCGGCGAAGATCACCGTCGCGGTGAACTGCCTCGACGGCGAGGACGTCGCCATAGCCGTGAATGACGCCCCGATCGGAACGGTCGCCTGCGAAGACACCGACCCCTCCGGCTATGTCGCCCTGACCACCACAGACCCGGTCGACCTGACCACCTCGGTGGGGGTTACCAGCGAGGGCGGAATCGGGTCGAAGGTCGGACTCACCGTCTACATCGAGGCGTCTTAATCCCTCGACGCGGCCGGATGCTGCGACCCGCGATGCTGCTCGCTGCGATCACCGTGGAGCCAGACGGTGCCCACAGAATCCGAGTCGCTGTCCCCGTTCTTAGCCGACGCCCGTAGGCACCTGCGCATCCCTGCGCTGGTTATGCTGGCGGGATGACGCGGCAGTGGGGGATCGCACGGGGCGCAGCCTCCGGCCTCGCCGCCCTGCTGGCAGTAATCCTGCTCGCGGGCTGCTCCGGGGTGCGCTCGGGGAATTCGATCGCCCAAGCCTCCGTGCGGGCCGTCGCCGACAGCCTCGGCGAGGCCATGACCCCACCGGTGATCCACGCACGGGACGCCGACTACCTCGTGGCGACCCTCGTTCCCAGTGCCAACCAAGCCAGTGGCGACACTGGTACCGGGCGGTCGATTGTGGTCGAAGCACTTGCCTTCAGCGGCAATAGCAGTGACAAGCATGGCGCCCAGATCGACCTGCGCATCCGCGTCGACGTGCCCGCGTCGAACTCGAGTTCCTTCGGTGGTGAGTCGAACGATGCGGGTTCCGCCACAACGTGTTTCCACTTCGACATCGTTGGGTACCGCTTCTACGACAACCTTTCCCTCACCGAGATCGACTGCCCAGGCACCGATTTTGTGGTGCCGCCGCTGCCCACCGATGTGGCACTACCCGCCCTTCCCCCGGACGCCAGGGAGCGGCTCACCGCCGTGCTGCAGGCGGCCACGGCGCAATCGCTCGCCGCGGATGTCGCGGCGGAGTTCGACCTGCCGGACACCGTCACTGAGACCGCCGTCGACGGGGTGCGGCTACTCGCCTCGGTGAGTGTCCCTGCGGAGCGGGATTGCATCGTGGCTGCGCGCGAGGCCGACGGGACGATCGAATTCGGCTCATTCGACCGGGCCTGGATCGAGCCGGGCGAGACCGGATGCACACCGGCGCTGATCCTCCGTCCGCCGCAGTGACAACTCGGGCCGGGGCGACACGACACCGCAGCGCCCACACACCTTTCTCCCCGGCAGGCGGGCCTACGCTGTGGTTATGATCGACGCCGCGCTGATCGGCCCGGCGACGCCGCCGGAGCTGCACCTGATGAGTTTCAACATCCGTCGCCAGATGCTGCACCTCTTCTCCCGCAATCCCGACCACTGGGGTGACCGCAAGTGGTTGCTGCGCCGGTTGTTAGCCGCCGAGCGGCCCACCCTTGTTGGGGTGCAGGAGGCGATGCCGCCCCAGATCCGTTTCGTCGCCGAAAGCCTCGGCGCCTCCTACCGCTGGATCGGCCACGGCCGTGATGCGGACGGCACCGGCGAACACTGCCCGATCTTCTACAACAACGACCGGTTGCGCCTCGTGACCTGGCGGCAGGTCGCGCTGTCCTCCACGCCGGAGGTTGCCGGCTCGCGATCCTTCGGGAACATGATTCCCCGCATCGCGATCGTTGCCACCTTCGAAGACCGCGCCACCGGGGACGAGATGCTGGTCATCAACACCCACTTCGACCACCTCTCGCGAAAATCACGCATCCTGGCTGCCGGGATGCTGCGCCGGGAGGTCGCCGCAGCTTCGATCCCCGTGGTGGTCACCGGGGACTTCAATACGGGCATCACGGCTGCACCGTTCCACTTGTTGTCTTCCGGCGGACTTCTCGTTGACGCCTGGCATGTCGCCGCTGAACACCTCACCCCGGCCTGGGGCACCTACTCTGCCTACCGTCCGCCCCGCCTCGGCCGCCGCCGGATCGACTGGATCCTGCTCAGCCCGTCGATCGAAGTGACCAGGGCCGCAATCAACGCGGTGCGGTTCGAGGGCAAAGCAGCATCCGACCATGAACCGGTACAGGTCACCGTGCGTTTGGGCAAGGCAGTGAGTTCCCAGCCGCCGGCGATCTAGCATTCTGGCGTGATCGAAAACTTCCTTCGTCCACCGCGCGGTGCCGGCGAGGTTATGGCGGACATCGTGCGGGTCGCGGCCTTTGTCAGTGTAGTTGCGGTGGGCATCAGCGGTGAGCTACTTGGAACGGCGGTCCTCGCCCTTGCGCTGCTCGGGGCCGTGGTGCCGAGGTTCCTCGGGGTGCGCCCGGCCCTCGACCTCGCCTTCGCCACCTCCGTGCTTATCGCCGCCTGGAGCAGTATCTTCGACCTCTACACCGCCGTGGCCGGCTGGGACGACATTGTGCACTTCTTCACCAACGGTGCGACCGCGGCACTGCTGTACGTGCTGCTTGCGCGGCTGGGGATCGCACCGTCGCCCGAGGATCGTGCCGTCTCGACCGCGACCCTCATTGTGCTGACGGTGGCGTTCGGCCTCTCCACCGGAGTGCTCTGGGAAATTGCCGAGTGGGCGGGCCACAGCTACGTCGACCCGTCGATCTTTGTGGAGTACAACGACACCATCGGCGACCTGGTGGTTGACGGCCTCGGGGCGCTGGCCGCCGGCATCGGGCTGCGCTTCCTCGGTGCGCACAACCGGTCGGTGCGGCATCCGCGGGCTGTGTCTTCACGCTGAAGCTGATCTGCGGAGCGGCTGATCGGCTGATCGGCGAAGCGGACCGTTCAGGCCGTGGGGGATGCCGTCTGTTCCGGTGCTCCCATGGTGTCGAGCACCCGCTGCAGGGCGACGCTCGCCGCGGCGATTTCCGCTGCTGCCGCGCCCGGACCGATGGCGCAGACGATGTCGTCTGCCTCAGTGGCCAGCCGTGCGCCGGCCTCCGTTAATACCACGGTGTTTTCCCGCCGCGACAGCGCTGAGGGGGTGACCACCACAAGGCCAGCGGCGGCGGCCGCCTCGATCTGCCGGCTCACGCTGCTTTTGGCGAGGCCGAGGAACCGCGCAACCTCCTGCTGGTTCACGGTGGCATTCGCCGCCTGCAGGGTGCTGAGCAGGGCGTAGGTCGACAGCGACAAGCCAAGCCGCGACCGAAGTTCGGTTTCGGCGTGGTGCTCGAGCAGGGCCGTCATCCGCTTCGCCGCGAGCCAGAGCGAGACTATGTCGTCGTTTTGTTGCACGGTCCAGTGTGGCAACAAATGGTTTTGTGTGCAACAGTTGCGAAACGAACAGTTGCGAAAGGAACGCTTATGCACGTGGTTATCATTTTTGACCATCCCTACGGGGTCGATGCCGGGCAGGATGTCCCGCACCACCGGAGTTTTTCGGCTGCGCTGCTGGCAGCGACCCTGCAGGGACTCGGCGAGAGCGCCGACAGCGTCGACGTCATCGACCTGCACGGGGATGCTTTCAACCCGGTGATGACCAGGGACGACCTTGTCGCACTGCGCTTGGAACAGACCTCGGATCCGCGAATCCTCGACTACCGGCGGCGGCTGTCGCTGGCCAACCACCTCGTTTTTATCTACCCAACCTGGTGGATGGCTATGCCCGCCGGCACTAAGGGATTCCTCGACCGCACCCTCGGCCCCGGCTTCGCCTATGACGAGCCGAAGCCGGGCGGCGTACTGAAGGGCCGGCTTCACCAGTTGAGCGGAGTGACAGTGCTGACGCCGATGACAACACCGCGCTGGGCCTACCTGCCCGTCTTCGGGGCCCCGGGGAGCCGAATCCTGCTGCGGGGCACCTTCCGGCTTCTCGGTATCCGGAACCTGAAATTTGTCGCGTTCGCCGGGCCGGCCGGGCGCACCCTGCTCCAACGCAAACGGATGTTGGAGTCGACCCGCCGCCGATTCGCCCGGCTGCGTGCCCCGCGGCGGACCGGTGCCGTGGAGTTTCCACAATCTGGCATCCCGCCCGTTTCCGGTCGGGCCGCGGACGTAACCTCGCCATACACCGAGATGAGGGAGCCAGCCGATGCAGCCGAGCACACCAGGAGGCAACGACCCGGCGGGTGATGCCCCCGAACCGGAATACGATCCGCGTGACCCGACACGGGGGAGGAAGGTTCGGGTCAGCCTGCTTGTCAGCCCGGGCTCCTTCGCCCTGCTCCTGTTTGTCCGCAGCGTCTGGGGGCTCGATGCCAACGGTGTCCCACCGGTCGAGCTCGAGCCGGAGCCCGGCAACTCCGAACGGCCCGCGCATCACAACCTTGACGAGTTGAATGCGCTCTGGCGGGTGGACTGGGACCGGGCGCTGCGCGAGTACGACGCGATGACCGCCCGGGAGGGTGGTCCGGACGAGGCGACCATCGAACTGTTGGCAAAATCGACGGATGAGGAACTGTGGTGGCATATGTCGTCGGAACCGTCACCGAAATGGACAAGCGGGGTGGATATTGCCGCCCTCGACCGTTGGCTGGACGTGATGCACGAGGGACGCTGGCCGAGCCCGGAGGACACCCCGGAGTACCGGTCGCTTCCCGCCCTCGTCGGGGCGTGGGAGACGGGAATGACAACAATCGTGCAGCTCCCGCTCGCCGGGTTCTGGGCCGAGCGGGTGAGTACAACCCACCTGATGGTGTCAGCGCCGGTGCGCCGGGACCCGATGCTGTTCAACCTGGCATTCGCCCTGTGACCGGGGCGTCTCAGCCCGCCAGCGGCAGCGCATAAAGGAGAAGGCTGTGGCGGTCCTCGTCCCAGCCGGAGCGGCGCAGCAACCACGGGTCACGTTCGAACCCCACACTCTCCGCGATCCGCCACGACCCCTCATTCCCGGGTTCGATCACAAGCTCGAGGGTGTGCAGCCCGGGAAAACCCGACGCCCGCTCCACGAGGGCAGCGAGCGCCGCAGCGCCATAGCCGCGAAGCCGCGACGACCGTCTGATCCAGTAACTGACACTCGCGGTGCCCGTCCCCTCGCCGCGCGGTCGCAGCATGATCTGGCCGACCGCGACATCGTCGAGGTCGGCGACGGCGAAGGAATACCCGTCCAGGCTGCCAGCACGGGCGCGCTGGCGTTCGATATAGGCCAGCGCGGCCTCCGCACTGCCGTTCGCGGGAACCGGGGTCATTTGGGCGACCGACCGGTCCATCGACGCCTCCTGCACAAGGGGAACATCCGCCGCACTAAATTCCCGCAGCCGCACCGTCACCCCTGGGGTCCCGGAGGCGACGCCCGGAGCCCGGGCAAGCAACTCACAACTCATCCCACGATCGTCGCATGCCGGTGCAACCGCCGCCGCACCTTTCGCCTCCCGGGCCCGCACTGGTAAGTGGCGCCGATCCGCAATTGAATGGACTGACCCACCACGGATCGGAGCGGCCCTTGCGCGAACTCGTCTACTACATCGCCGTCAGCCTCGACGGCTATATCGCGGCGCCCGACAACACTTTCGACGCCTTCCCGCTCGAGGGGGACCACTTCGAGACAATCCTGCGCGAGTACACCGACACCCTGCCGGCACCCGCGCTCGCCGCGTTCGGACTCGAGCCGGACAACGCCAGGTTCGACACCGTGGTGATGGGCTACAACACCTACGCCGTTGGGCTGCCGGTGGGGCTCCGCGACCCCTACCCGCACCTCGAACAGCACGTTTTCTCCACACACCCCCGAGACGTGCCGCCGAACGTGGCCGTGCACGGCGGCGACCCCGTCGGGGTGCTGCGTGGGCTGAAAGCCCGGGAATCCGGCAGCGACATCTGGCTCTGCGGGGGAGGCAGGCTGGCTTCGGCTCTGGTGGGCGAGATTGACCGGATCATCCTGAAAGTGAACCCGGTGCTGTTCGGCAGCGGCATCCCGCTCTTCGCCGAGCGCGGCTACGCGCCGGTCACCACCACCCTCGAGGCGAGCACGTCTTTCTCCTCCGGGGTGGTGATCAACGAATACCGGATGCTGCACTCCCGGTCAGGCTAGAGCCCGCGCAGGTGTCGCTCGGGCCGGGCGAGGAACGAACGCCATCCCATCACGAGTTCTGACTCCGCCCAGGGTGTTGGACGGATGCCCCAGTCGCCGACCTCGAGGAGGATGGCGCCGGGCAGGGCCGCGAGGACCGGGGAATGTGTGGAGAGGATCACCTGGCAGTCGCCCCTGGCGAGCGACGTTGTCAGGATTCGAAGCAGGCGAACGCAGCCACGAAAAGACAGGGCGGCCTCGGGCTCGTCGAGCACCCAGAGCCCCGCTCCAACAAATTTGTTCTCGGCGAGGCCAAGGAACGATTCCCCGTGTGACATGTTGTGGAATTCAGGTTCCGGCGACCGGCTTGAGGTACTCGGGTTCTGCTCAAGGTAGGTGAACAGCCCGTGGGCGCTCTCGCTTCGCAGGAAATAGCCCCGACGGGTAGAACCCACGTTTCGCACCAGGGTGATGTTCTCCCCGAGCGGGGATTCCGAGGGCCGCGTCGAGAGGCGGGCACCGGTCGAACCGCCCTCGGCAGACAGCCCGAAGGCGCCGGCGATTGCCTCCACAATTGTCGATTTGCCCGAACCGTTCTCACCGATCAATACGGTGGCCGGCGACAGGACAAGACCCTCATTAAGGACCTGGGCGACGGCGGGCAGCGTTGCCGGCCAGCTGTCAGGGTCGAGGGTGCTGTCGCGCGCCCTGACAACTTCGCGAAGGGGAAAGCGATCCTCGATCATGGGCTCATCCTTCCGGGGGCTCAGGCGCCGGGGCGCACCAAAAACAGGTCGATGGCGTCGGAGCTTTCGAGTACAAACCCGAGTCGTTTATAAAGCCGTACCGCCGCACTGCCGCGCAGCACGTTGAGGCGGAAGGTGGTGGCAGGCTCGCAGCCGGCGAGGATGGAGCGCAGGACGGCACCGCCGATGCCCTGGCCCTGGCAGGCGCGATCAATGTAAAAATGCTCGATCCAGCACCCATCGGACTCCGGCCGCACCGCGATGGTGCCGAGCGCACCGGTTGGCGAATCGATTACCAGGGTGTGCTCCGGGCGAAACGCGGTCAAAAACCGTTCGCGCACCCGAACCGGGTCAAACCTGCCGAGCCGCGTCAGGTCGTCGAACAGCACAACGGCGCGAAGCTCGGCAATCCACGCCGCATCCTCCCGGTTGGCTGGGCGAAGGGCCCACGCCGGTGGCGCAGCATCCCGGTCGATGGCCGGAACGGACGAGTCGCGTCCGGTCAGCTTTCGAGCTCGGTGTTGTTGGCCTGCTTGATGACCGTGCCGATGGCGATCGCGAGCGTCGCACCCCAGCTGACCCACATCAGAACGGTGCGCCAGTCGTTCGGTCCCTTGCGGGTGGCCTGGATGGTACTGAAACCCCCGAAGATCGCGCTAATGATGCTGCCGTTAAGAATGAACTTTCGCACTTCGTCTCCTCGGATGGTGGGGCTTCCACGCTACCGGACCGCGCTGGGATCAACGACGTCGAACATCCCGGGCTTGCCTTTTTGGTGGTGTAGCCGGTACCGGCGAATTATTCGCCGCGCAGGGTGGTGACAACCTTCTCCACCCGTCGCGCCCGGGTGTCGACCGCCTTCGCCGCCTCCACCGGGTCGATAAATGCCCGTTGTTTCGAATACGACAGGGCGACAAAAGCCTCGAGTGCCCCCGCGGAGGCCAGCGCCGCCTCAAGATCCGCGGGCAGGGTGACGGTGCGGGGTGAATCGTCGAGCTCGAGGGTGACTTCGACGGTGTCGCCGGCGCCGATTTTCGCCTCAGCACGATTCTGGGCACTCAGCGAGATGATGAACCCGCCGTAGCGGCTGGCGAGCGATGACCGGTAGGTATGGGTGCTGCCCGGCCCCGGAAGGCCGACCGTGATTACCACGGTGGCGTTTTTCGCCCCACCCAAGGCAGCGACGGCTTCCCCTGGCACGGGGAGGCCGGTGGCGTTTATACCTTCCGACTGGAAAACAACGGTGGAAAAAGTCACACTCATACGACAGATTGTAGGGGCGGGAAAGGCGGTAGCGGTGCGTTCTGCAATCCTCGGCGCCGCGCTGCTGCTCGGCGGTTTCCTGCTGGTGCTGACCGGTGTCCTGCCGCCCGGGGACG
>Ga0247735_1000920_pt1 | contig 11566 bp, 9 predicted proteins | sample UWRJL178409R2_FD_180934 | JGI IMG/M metagenome (GOLD analysis project Ga0247735, IMG submission 180934) | Plant litter microbial communities from Arlington Agricultural Research Station in Wisconsin, United States - UWRJ-L178-409R-2 | ecosystem: Environmental > Terrestrial > Plant litter >...
AATCATGGGCGAAGTAACATTTCCGTGTGTCGTGGTTTGCCCTTCCGCACTAAAAATAAACTGGAAACGTGAGTTTGAAATGTGGACCGATAAAAAGGCAATGGTTCTCGATGATAAAAACAAAGATAACTGGCACCGGTTTTACGAAATGGGTATGGCTGATGTTTTCATCGTGAACTACGAATCAATGAAAAAGCATTTCGTTCGATCAATGCCGACAAAAGAAAACTTAACGCACTCCAATCAAATTATCATGGATGAGCGTATCCGCCTTTTCCGATCGATCATTGTGGATGAAAGCCATCGATTGAAAGACCCTAAATCAATCCAGGCAAAGATTTGCATACAACTTTCCAGAGGCAAACAGTACATCATTTTGTTGACAGGAACGCCGGTCGTAAACAAACCGATCGACTTATTCAGCCAACTGGCAGTCATGTTCAAGCTTGCGCATTTCGGTGGAGAAAACGGGTTTAAATCCAGATACTGCGAAGGTGGCCGCGGTTCGTCGAACCTTAAGGAACTGAATTATCTGATGAATACCAGCTGTTATTTCATGCGGAAAAAAGAGGAAGTTCTTAAAGATTTGCCGCCACTTTCAAGACAGACAATTCTTTGCTCAATCACGACCAAAGCCGAGTTCGATAGTGTTCGTGACGATTTTGCAAATTTCCTGAAAAACAGTGATCTGTCAGATTCAGAAATCAAGAAAAAGGTTGGTTCGGAAACGATCGTTAAAATCACAATGCTTTTGCAAATATCTGCAAAAGGGAAAATCGACGCAGCACGTGAGTACATCGATGAGATCATCGATTCAGGCCAAAAGATCGTGGTTTTCTGCAAACACAAAATCATTGTTGATTTGTTGAAAGAGCATTACCCAAAAGCTGTAACGGTTACCGGCCAAGACGATTCTACTCAAAAGCAGAATGCCGTAGACAGTTTCCAAACGAAAGAATCAACGAACATTATCATCTGTAATCATAAGGCAGCTGGTGTGGGCTTAACGCTCACTGCAAGTAGTGAAGTTCTTTTCGTAGAACTTCCATGGACACAAGCCGATTGTGAGCAGGCAGAGGCTCGTTGCCACCGTATGGGCCAGCCGAGCAACGTGCGCGCCACATATCTCCTGGGCGAAGATACATTGGACCAATGGCTCTATGATATCATACAAGAAAAGAAAGCGATCGCAAACGCTATAACCGGGACCGAAGACGTGATTCCTGTAAGTATTACCAGCAGGGTATTCGATCTATTTAAAAAATAAAAATGGCAAGAGAGCAAAGAAAAGATGTTGACTATTTCCCGCACGACTGCTCCCATGGACGCAAAATGCACATCATTGAGACCAAATACGGCAATGATGGATATGCAACATGGTTCAAGCTCTTGGAGCAGCTCGGAAAGGCCAATAATCATTACATAGATATTTCGGATGAATCAAATCTGATGTTCCTGGCTTCAATTTTCCGGATCGATGAAGAAAAGACAAATTCGATACTTGGAGACTTGGCAAAATTGGGAGCGATTGACAGAGATTTATTTGAAAATCACAAGGTCATTTTCAGCCACAAATTTACAGAAAGTGTTGAAGATGCATATCGAAAACGCAAAACTAAAATCTTTCAATACTCCGACCTATTAGAGCTTTTAAAGCCGAAAAACGGTCAAAGCGGCGGAAGAAACCCTCAAACCTCCGCCGGATTGGCGGAAGTTATCCCTAAAGAAGAGAATAGTAAAGAAAAGGAAATTAAAGAAGAGAAAACTAAAGAAGAGAAAACTAAAGAAGAGCAAATGAATGAGCGCAAATTAAAATTTGCTTCCACGCTCGAGCCTTTTCTTAAAATTTATCCTCGGTCATTGATAAATGATTTTTACAAGTACTGGACCGAGCCGAATAAATCAAAAACAAAATTTAAGCAAGAGCTTCAGCAGACGTGGGACCTTGAACGAAGATTGGAAACATGGGCCAGAAAAGACAGAAATTTTAATACCAACAGTGATGTCAAACAAAAATCAAATTCAGGATTCTCAAAAAACAGGTGATCTGAAAGTCCAAATCATCGGGATCAGAAAATACGAAATGCTGAAAAGTTTGAAACCGGAAAATCTCAGCGCTGAACAAAAAAGTCAAATCGAAGTTTATGAATCAAAACAGCGGGCAGCCACTCCGGAACAAATAGACCTCCAGCATAAATATTTCGAAGAAATCATGAAGCCGAAGAAAGTGATCGAATTCAAGATGACCGCCAAAGGCCTGTACTATTATTTCAAACAGAATTTCGGAGTCGTTACTGGCAAACAGTTCGTGAAAGTTCCTGATGTAACGATCAAGAATCTCGAGCCGCTGATTTATTATTTCACAAAGGACGAGCGCTTCTTCGAATGCGAGAATCTTTCCCAAATATCGGAGCCGAGTTTCGATAAAGGACTATTGATTATCGGCAACTATGGAAACGGAAAAACGTCGGCAATGAAAGTCTTGGAGCACGTTTTACGACAATTTCCCGGCATGAGTTTCAAAGGCTACTCGGCTAATGAGGTCGTGACAATGTTCGAGCGGTGCACCGGTGATAATGCCGAAATCCTCCGCAAAGAATTCGAGAAAGCAATGTATAATGGCGACCGCTATTTCGATGATCTGAAAACAGAGCGCATTGCATCGAACTATGGAAAGGTGAACATTTTCAAGGAAATTCTGGAAGAACGATACACTCGAATGGTTCCCGATCGAAAACTTTATCCGGATGCTCCGACTAAAAAAACGCACATCACTTGCAATTTTAAGGAAGGTGAGGAAAATGATCTGGAAGCTGCAGTTGAAGAATTCGGCGAAAAGTACGGAGGTCGTGTTTGGGACCGGATGCACGAGATGTTCAACATCATAGAATTCAAAGGTAAAAGCTTCCGAAAATGAAAAAGTGGAACGATAAAGACCTCGAACGGTTGCGGAACAAAGGCCTTGTAATCCACGACAAAAAAACTGAACCGTTCAAATTTACAAATGTCCCAGTCGGGAAAGTGAAGAAGATCTCAGTCGAAAAAAATACGATCCAATATGTACTCGAAACGCTGCAAAAAGAAAAGCTCTTCGACCGATTTACAACTGAATTGAAATTTGATATCGTTCGCCGATTCCGATTTGATTGGGCGATACCATCGCTCCGGATAGCAATTGAATACGAAGGAATATTTTCAGATAAAAGCCGGCACACAACAGTCAATGGATTTTCAAAGGATTGCGAAAAATACAATCTGGCACTTTCACTCGGCTGGCGAGTTTTGAGATACACATCGAAAAATTACCAAGAATTGGAAAACGATCTTAAAAAATTATTACAACAATGAGCGATTACACTCAATTTTTAGAAAGCAAAATCAGACTGTCAAAACCATCTGGATTCGAATTGGACGAAAATTTGATCAATCCAAATTTAAAATACCACAATAAGTTAATGGTTAAATGGCTGGTTGAAGGCGGCCGCCGCGCGTGTTTCGCTTCTTTTGGGTTGCATAAGACTGTTACTCAACTTGAGGCTGTCAGATGCACGTTGCTACACACCGGCGGACGCGGACTGATCATCGCGCCGCTGGGAGTTCGTCAAGAATTTTCGAAAGATGCTGTTAACATACTCGGCTGGGACAAAGGGCCGAAATTCATCCGCAGAATTGAGGAAGCCGACGAAACTGGAATTTACATTACCAACTATGAAACGGTTCGCGACGGTAAACTGGACCCGCGGCTTTTTGAAGTTGCCAGCTTGGATGAAGCTTCGGTATTGCGAGGCCTCGGCGGATCAAAAACCTTTCGGGAATTCATGCGGCTGTTCACCGGTGATGAGGGTCCGAACGGCAACCGCCGCGGAAAAGAAGGTGTTTCATACAGGTTCGTCGCTACGGCCACACCTTCGCCGAATGATTACATCGAACTGCTGGCATACGCGGATTTTCTTGGGGTGATGGATGTTAGTCAGGCCAAAACCAGATTTTTCAAAAGAGATAGTACCAAGGCAGACAAGCTCACCATTCATGCTCACAAGGAGGAAGAGTTTTGGTTGTGGGTTTCTAGCTGGGCCTTATTCGTTTCGAAGCCTTCAGATATCACCGGTGACGAATCTGACGATATCGGGTACAATCTCCCGCCGCTGGACATTCGCTGGCACGAAATACCTTCAGATCATCTCGATGCCGGTAACGAAAAGAACGGGCAGTTTAAAATGTTTAGCGAGGCTGCTATCGGTTTAACAGGATCTTCGCGTGAAAAACGAAAAAGCCTTTCCGCCAGAGTTGCCAAAATGCTGGAGTTGAGAAATGACAATATCAATGCCCACCGGATCATATGGCACGATTTGGAAGATGAGCGCCGGCTGATCGAAAAGGCAATCCCTACCTGTCGATCCGTATTTGGAAGTCAAAAACTGGAAATCCGCGAAGAGATCGTACTGCAGTTCTCAAATGGCGAATTGCAAGAACTCGCCGGAAAACCTTCCATGCTTGGATCAGGCACGAATTTGCAAAAACATTGCTCCTGGGCAATGTACCTCGGAATCGGCTTTAAGTTCAACGACTTCATCCAGTCCATTCACAGGCTTTTGAGATTTGGACAAACCGGAACGGTACGCATCGATTTAATTTATACCGAGGCTGAACGCGAAATACGCAAGCAGCTGGAACGAAAATGGAAACAACACAATTTAATGGTAACTAAAATGACAGCAATTATTAAAGAATACGGCCTTTCACAGGCAGCAATGGCACAAGTGCTCAGCAGGAAGATGGGCGTGGAGCGTATCGAAATTAAAGGTGAAAATTTTACAGCCGTTCAAAATGACAATGTAAAAGAATTGCCATTGATCGAGTCAAATTCGGTAGGTCTGATTTTATCATCAATTCCTTTTGCCACGCAGTACGAGTACTCGCCAAATTATGCCGATTACGGCCATTCCGAAAGCAATGAAGAGTTTTTTAGGCAGATGGATTTTTCAACTCCGGAAGCGTTCCGCGTTTTGCAGCCTGGCAGGATCGCTGCCATTCATGTGAAGGATCGTGTCACTCCGGGTGGCTTAACTGGACTTGGATTTCAAACGGTATACCCATTTCACATTGATACCGTGAACCATTATCGGAAACACGGTTTTGAATACATCGGAATGAAGACTATCGTTACTGATGTTGTCCGGGAAAACAATCAAACCTACAGGCTGGGGTGGACCGAACAGTGCAAAGATGGTTCAAAAATGGGCGTTGGCATGCCAGAATATCTTCTGCTTTTTAGAAAGCCGCCCAGTGACACCTCAAATGCGTACGCCGATATTCCTGTGGTAAAAGAGAAGCGCGAGTTTGACAAAAAGGAGGGCAAATTCACGAACAACGGTTATTCCCGCGCGCGCTGGCAAATGGATGCACACGGTTATACTAGAAGTTCTGGTGAGCGCTTGCTAAAACCAGAAGAGGTCGCAAAATTGGAGCCACACGAAATCTTTAAAATTTTCAAAAGCTACAGTTTGAATGAGGTTTGGGATTTTGAACAGGTTGTTTCCATTGCAGAAAATTTGGAAATCATGGGTAAGCTACCATCCGGATTTATGCTTTTGCAGCCTCAAAGCTGGAGCGATGAAGTTTGGACTGATGTTACCAGAATGCTTACGCTGAATGGTTCGCAGTGGAGTTTAGGAAAAGAAATGCACTTATGCCCGATGCAATTTGATATTGCCGATCGTGTAATTGAGCAGATGAGTAACCCGGGCGACATTGTTCTTGATTACTTCGGCGGATTGATGACTGTACCGCTTCGGGCGATGAAAAAAGGCCGTTACGGATACGGAATAGAGCTCAGCCCTACATACTTTCTTGATGGTGCAAACTACCTGAAATCAGAAGAATTAAAAATGAATGTCCCAACCCTATTTGATCTTGTAAACGATGAAACAATCTGAATTTAATATTGCCAAGAATCTATTAATTGACCACATTAAGGCAACAATGGTACCGGACAAGCCGCTGGTATTTTGGATAGATTTGTTTTGCGGTGCCGGCGGAACGTCAACAGGTATCCAATTTTCTGGAAAGAAAAATATGTTTGTCGTCGCATGTGTAAATCATGATGAAAATGCGATAAACAGTCATGAGGCCAACCATCCGCACACCTTGCATTTTAGGGAAGATATAAGGGATTTTGCAGTAGTCGAACAAATTAAAGCTTTGATCGATGAATTAAGAAAGTTGTTTCCCGGATGTATTATCAACCTATGGGCCTCGCTGGAATGCACAAATTTCTCAAATGCCAAGGGCGGCCAAGCACGGGATGCGGATAGCAGATCCCTTGCTGATCACATGCCAATGTATCTGATCGCCTTAAAACCAAATTATTTTTGGATTGAAAACGTCAGGGAATTTATGGCGTGGGGGCCTTTGGATTCAAATGGAAAACCGGAATCCAGAACAGCTGGAAAAGATTATGTTCGGTGGGTTGAAAATATCAAATCGCACGGATACAAGTATGACAAGGAAATCCTTAATTCCGCAAACTTTGGTGCATATCAATCCAGACAACGACTGTTCATTCAGTTCGCGGGTAAAGGTATGCCGATTGCCTGGCCAGAACAAACCCACACAAAAGATAAGCGTGCAGGCGGCATGTTCCAATTGCCATCTTGGAAACCTGTTCGGGATGTGCTTGACTTACAGGATGAAGGCACCAGCATTTTCCAAAGAAAAAAACCGCTTTCGGAAAACACCTTAAAACGTATTTACGCTGGGCTTGAAAAGTTTGTTGCAAAAGGTCAGAAAGGATTCACAAAACAATATAATTCTGGTAGCGACAACTGCAGAGTAAAATCTTACGATGAGCCTATTGGCAGTGTTACAACCGAGAATTCGCATGCCGTTGTAAATGCCGAGCATTTTATTGCAAAATATTTCAGTGGAAGGCCAGCAGGAAAAGTTATCGGCATTGACGGGCCAGCGGGAACGGTTAAGACAATAGACGGCCAATCTTTGATCACTTCAAATTTTATTACGCAGCGGCAAAATATTGGAGATTTAAGGTCAAAAAACATTTCCATTGATGGACCAGCCAGAACTATCACAACAACAGGTGGCAATAAAGATATTGTTACTGCAACACATCTAAATACTTACTATGGAAAAGGCGGAGTATATGACGTGGAAGGACCATCTCCATCTGTTACTACGAAAGATAGGATTTCAAAAATTGACGTCAAGTTTCTTTTGGATTACCAGTATAAAAGCGAATCCCACAGTTTAGAAGATCCTGCACCAACTTTATTGACCAAGGACAAGTTTGCAAAAGTAGATGTGGTTTTCATCGATCAGCAATATGGAATGTCAAAGCCATCAAGTATTGAAATTCCTATAGGATCACTTACCGGAAATCCAAAGTTTGCCCTGGTGAAACCTCAGTTTGTGATGAATCAATACACCGGTGGTGGACAGCATACCGATATTGATGGGCCAGCTGCAACTGTTACAAATGTGCCAAAATCCAATTTGATTTCAGGGGAGCCGTGGATTATGAACACGAATTTCGACAATGTAGGAAGTTCGATCGATCAGCCCGCGCAAACTTTAACTGCCAGCCGAAGGCATCCTTACCTAATCAATGCCAATTCAAGCACATGTCCGCCGAATGACATCGATAATCCTGCTCCGTCGATTACTTCCCGTACACACTTGCTGATCAATCCGTCATGGTTTGGCCACATCACGAGCACAGATGAACCAAGCATCACGATAATTGCACGCCAAGACAAATCACCAATTTATTTAATGACAGCCGAAAGCGGTCCTGTAATAGCGGTAATCTATGACGACGACAGTGAGACCATGATCAGGATTAAAGCTTTCATGGTGGAATATTCGATCACAGACATCAAGATGCGGATGCTTAAAATTCCAGAGCTTAAAAAAATTCAGGGCTTTCCGGAAGATTATATTTTGAAAGGAACCCAAACAGACCAGAAAAAATATATCGGTAATGCGGTGGAAGTGACAATGGCCAAAGCATTAACGATGACGAATTATGATAACATTCCAAATTCAATAGCAGCAGCATAACCTTTAAACAATCAATATGAAAATCACTTTAGGGAGCAAAGATTTGCTCGAGAAATTAAAATTTTTAAACACCGTTGTCGGATCAAAAACCACCATGCCCATCTTAGACAACTTCCATTTCTTGGTAGATCGTGACCAGATGACTCTTACAGCATCTGATCTCGAAACAACAATGTCAACAAGCTTGATGGTGGACGCTTCGGAGCCGTGTAACATCGCGTTGCCATCGGCCATGCTCATCGAAATCTTAAAATCGTTTCCGGATCAGCCATTAGTTTTCAATGTCATGAAAAACAATACGGTTGAGATTGTTTCGGCATCAGGCGATTACTCGATCGCTTACAGCGACGGAAACGAATTTCCGAAAGTTCAAGTACTGGAAGATGGTCAGGAAACCGAATTGCCGGCAAATATTCTGGCCGAAGCAATCAGCAAAACACTTTTTGCAACTGGCAACGACGACATGCGCCCGGTCATGGCTGGAGTGTTTTTCCAGTTTACTAATGAAGGATTGAATTTCGTGGCCACGGACGCGCACAAGCTGGTGCGGTATTCCAGAAAAGATTATCCAGTCGACGCTGCTTTCGAATTTGTCGTTCCGCGAAAACCTCTGAACGTTTTAAAAGGTGTTCTGGGCAATTCCGAAGACAATGTTTTGATCACTTATAACCACAGTAACGTTCGCTTTCATGCAAATGACTACACGATCACTTGCCGCCTGATCGATGCCAAGTATCCAAATTACCAGGCTGTCATCCCGACTGAAAATCCGAACGTAATGACAGTAAATCGTGCGAAGTTTTTAAACTCGGTGAAATGCGTTTCGATTTTTGCAAATAAGCAAACGCACCAGGTTAAATTGGATATAGATGGTACCTCATTGCATCTATCCGCGGAGGATGTTGATTACTCCAATAAAGCCGAGGAGCGTATGACCTGCAATTATTCTGGCGAGCCATTTCAAATCGGATTTAACGCGCGATTCCTCACCGAAATGCTTTCGGTTTTAAGTTCCGAAAATATCCAGATCGAAATGTCTTTGCCGAACCGTGCAGGATTGATCACACCAATCGAAGGACTTTCTGATGGTGAAGAACTATTAATGCTGGTGATGCCGGTAATGATAAAATAATCATGGGACAAGACAGCAAAATAGAATGGACACACCATACTTTAAACTTATGGTGGGGTTGTACAGAGGTTCACGCTGGATGTGATAATTGTTACGCATCTACACTTTCAAACAGGTGGGGCAATGATTTATGGGGTAATGACAAGCCTCGAAAATTGATCAAAAAAGCATTTTCGGACCTTTTAAAATTCCAGAAGCTGGCAGAAGCATCGGGCGAGGTGCACCGGGTGTTCGTCGGTTCAATGATGGATATTTTTGAAAAGCCAATGCCGGTTGTGGATGCTCATGGGTTGCCTGTAACATTTGGGGACGATGACGATGAACAAAAAACAACAGGAATGATTAGGGACGAGTTTTTCGAACGAATAACACGCGGTGATTTTCCAAACCTAATGTTTCTACTGTTAACGAAACGCCCGAGTAATATCAATAAATACATTCCCGAATCCTGGAAGGAAAATTCACCGGCCAATATTATGTTCGGTACTTCGCCCGTCGATCAGAAAACTGCTGAAAAATTAATTCCTCAATTGCTCCGTGTAAATGGGAAACGGTTTTTATCAATCGAGCCGATGTTATCGGGATTCGATATTGATCACATTGACGCAGATATGGGAGGCGACAAGCATTGGTGCTGGATCAATCCTTTGGACGGTCGACAAACAGACATGGGACGCCCGTGTGAAGATGTTCCAACAATTGATTGGGTGATTTGTGGCGGTGAATCTGGACACTCGCGCCGGCCTTTTGATCCTGATTGGGGTAGGAAATTGCGTGACCAATGCGCGAAATACGGAGTGCCATTCTTTTTCAAACAAATTGATAAAGTGCTGCCGATTCCTGAAGATTTAATGATCAGACAATTTCCCGTTAATGGCTAGGCCAATCTCAACATCGGTATCCGATCGGCAGTGCCAGAAAATCATCCGGTATTTTCAAAACCACAACGATAACAGATCGAGTGTTATTGCTCAGCATTATGGAATGAGTGTTAAGACCGTCGACGGGATAATCTCCCGGTATTTAAAAAAGAAATGCGAACCAAAAATTAATAAAAAATGAAAAAAGTTATTACAAATTAATCGGCAAAGGCGGCAACTGGTATTTCCTGCTTGTAGCGCCAAATCATGAAATCATCATTAACAGCGAGATGTACAAATCGCAACAAAAAGCCCAGAAAGGAATTGTATCTGTGCAGAATAACTCCCAGAATCCTGACAGATTCGAAAGGCGTAATTCGATCGCTGGTGAACCGTACTTTAATCTCCTGGGCGGAAATGGTGAAGTAATCGGAACCAGCGAAATGTACAGTTCTGAACAGGGACGAGAAGGCGGTATTAATGCTGTCACGCTTTACGGTGTTAACAGCTTCATCATTGTCAGAAACCTGAACAAATTCCTACACTGGATTGAGGAAGTGAAAGATTTGGCTGCTTTACGGCCAATTTACGCCAGTGGCGATGCCGCCGGCGACGAACCGACATTATTGAAGCCTGCAGACATTCGCGATCTGTTCAATAAATCGAACATGGAAACGTATTTTGATGAAGGCATGATGCCGAAAGACGCGATTGACGAGGAACTTAAAGTTTGGGCCTAAAACCGTTAACCATGAAGAAGCTATTTTTTTACACGCCATTCATCGCCACTATCGCGGATAATGGCTCAGAAAGATTTGGAGCAACTGCCAAAACAATGCTTTGGGAAGAGGGCGGGATTAAAGCAGAACTTACTGTCAACGGAAAAACGAAAAAAGAGGCTGAGCGTAAGTTCTGGAAATCGTTAGAATCTGACAACTTTGAACTGGTCGAGTTGCCTACGGCATTCTTCTTTTGCTCGGCAGAGGTAGTCAAAAAGATGAAGCCAGCAATCGTGTCCGCGCCATTACGTTGGGATAAGGATTACGTGTTCGTTGCTATGCTGAATTTCGAAGAGTGTGAAACTTTTTTCCAAAGTTTAAGCGAAGAATATTCTGGCCCAGAATTTTGGTTGAGAGAATGCGTTCCGGGTTCAATGGATGTCTCCGAAATTACAATCCGGAAAGCCAGAAGCAAAGGATTATTCAATGTGATCAAAAAATCTTTGGATTTGACCCAGACAAATAATCTCGCTATGATCATTCGAAACGTAGCGGATCGCGAAGGTATATCTCCGGTGGAACTTTTTAATAAAATCGACAAATAACTATGAAATATCATCCAATATTGTTCAGCGCGCCAATGGTGATCGCAAATCAAGAAAATCGTAAATCGCAGACACGGCGAGAAGTTGTATCACGAAATATGGAAATGACTGCACTTTTAATGAATATGATTTCCGGTGTAGATGTTGAGAGATGCAAAAGTGAATTGTTAATGT
>Ga0247735_1000922_pt1 | contig 11536 bp, 11 predicted proteins | sample UWRJL178409R2_FD_180934 | JGI IMG/M metagenome (GOLD analysis project Ga0247735, IMG submission 180934) | Plant litter microbial communities from Arlington Agricultural Research Station in Wisconsin, United States - UWRJ-L178-409R-2 | ecosystem: Environmental > Terrestrial > Plant litter >...
TCGGATCCAGGACCTCAGATTGAGACAGAGAAACGTAGATGGCATCCATTTCACAACCAAATGTAGATTACATGGCGAGAAGGGGAATGCAGAGGTATTACAAGCGTTGTGTCAAATAGTAAGTTCATTTCGTCCAATTTATGCTGCAACGATCGCCTAATCAGCTAGATACCCAGATCATTGGCCCAAGTGATTTGGCGCTGTGGTCGATTGCAAGCAATGTCTGATTATCTGTTCAAACTGTCAGTGTGCGTTTCCGATGCGAACAACAGGGGAAAACCTACTCAGACTCCGGGATATCCCATTGGCCTGACTATACGGTTGTAGTCTTCGTTGGAGATGTAGCTGCCGCCACCTCCTCCTCCTCCGCCACCACCACCTCCACCAGGGCCTCCCGGGTTTCCGGGATTGCCCATATTAGTAGGGTAGCCGCAGGGAGCACCGTTGGCGCCATTAGCGCCATTGTTGCCGTTGTATCCATTGTATCCACCACCGCCGCCACCTCCTCCGCCTCCGCCCCTCCCTCCACAGCCTGGGTAGCCTGCTGCACCTGGATAGCCTGGTCGTCCGCTCATGTTGTGAATGTCTCGGTGGGTGGTTGTAAAACTGAGTAATGGATAGAATGCGTGATAATCCCCCTTATTTATACCCCTACCGATCCACGACAATGAACACAGCAACAGGCATTTTCCAATTTCCCGCCGTCTATGTCTTTCCTGACATAGGATGGAGCGGTAGATGTGCAATGCACGGCGTCGTTATTCTCCGATGACAAAGAACGGATAGCATCGCTACAGAAGCAGACTCATATCCATCAATTACGTGTCAAGGCGTGGATAATTAGCTCTTGGGAATGCACCCCAGCTTCGAATGAGGCTGTATCTTGAATCTTGACATACCTTGCTTTGATCCTCTGAACAATCCAAATTAGGCCTCCGATAGAAAATCACCCATTGTTGTAATGTTCTCGACATATCGCATCACTTCATTGAAGATCACGCGGGATAACTTACGAGTCATCACTGACAGCTCGTACTGCCCTCTTGTTATTAATTCCAGTATGCATCATGACATGACCCTGGATGCCAACTAAATATACTGTAGCTTCTACATTGGGTGATCCACGATGTTTTCCGACGCAGGGTTAAAAAAACATATAGGTGGGAGAAAGAAGTCCAAGTACACCAGTAACAGAAGACCTTCATTAAGAACTCCCCATTTAGCTGTCAGGAGTTAATTATCCCCCGGGTCTAGCCACCTTGTCAAAGGGCGATTTATTTACTAATGATGTTCTTACATTGCCTCATTCAGGAATGAGCTCCTGGTGAGCGTCAACTATAGCACATATCATATTTAAATTTCTTTTAAACATAGGTTGGGGCCTATAAATGATGTGTTCTAACACGACGTGCTGTCTTCCAAAGAGTTGCGGGAGTTTACCCCGGATAAGCGCCCGGTAAGTGCCGAGTAAGCGCCGACCGAGTTGTACAGTATTCTTGTTATTAGTACTGTCTATGTCAAGGGCTGTCTCATGGCATATGGCTGTGGGATACCAGTTACATTACTGCCGGCGTTTTTCACCTCCGAGGTGAGCCACGACATATTAGGACAGAGGGAAGACGAGTGATTGGAAACCCTTGGCCAGGGCGCTGGAACATAAGAGCTTCTGATAAGAATTTGGGGTGTTTCAGTAAATGAGCTCCATAGTCTATTGTCAGCTGAGAGAAGTGCATATCCATCTATCTCAGCCTCCTTAGTTGCCCATCCAAGGACAAATTAGAGAGTTCGGCAGTTCAATGCTCGTAGCAATGAGAGCTAGAATGCTTGAGTCCTCGTCTCCCATCTATCCTCCGGTAACATGCCACGGATGAAGTAGAGCTTGTGTAAGATTAGATCTCGGGGGTCAATTAACTACGGTTCGTTTTTAGGTATGACAGTGTGTCTTCCATTACGAATGATGTACATCCATTCCTCGCGCATGTATGCTTTTCCTCCTTCCATTGGAATATGCTGTGGATCACCCGATGTAGAAGACACGGTTTATTAATTTAGTCGGCATAATATGGCGCACACCTAAAATAATAGCAGGAATTGAGCAACAATTCACAATGTTTACCAGTCCGAGTCACTCATCCTGTATGATCCCGCCAATGCGATGTGATTTCAAGAGCATTATCTACCATTGAGTCTACTGTCATTCGACCCCACCTAAATTAGGTTCATGAAGGTCGATGAAGATCATAATCAAGGTACCGCCTCATTCGAAAACTAAAACTGGGGAGTACTCTCAAGCGCTTGTTAACTACTCGAGTAGGCATAGATGTTCAATCACTGGGTATTTGTGCCGAGACCGTACTTAGTGTAGAGTTTGTTTCTTCTGTCGTTATCACCGCCTACCGCAGATTAGACTACTCCTTGCACAGCATGCTTATCGCCTTCACCTAGGCATGGCAGGACTTGAATAACTGGGAACCGCGAAATGCTGTTGCTATTATATGATTTTGTGACTCGGTGGACTATAAAAACAGGGCCTATCGTGCACTTATTCCATCACTCAGTTTTTACACCCACCCACTGATAAATATTTACATCTTTTTATCATGGCCGGTAGACCAGGCAAACAAGGAAAACCAGGTAAACGAGGTTGCGGAGGGAATGGAGGCGGTGGAGGCGGTGGCGGCGGTGGTGGCCGCAATGGATTGAATGCGAATAACGGCGCTAATGGTGCCAATGGCGCTCCCTGTGGGTTTCCCCCTAATAAAGGAAATCCAGGAAACCCGAGAGGTCCAGGAGGAGGTGGAGGTGGAGGAGGGGGGGGAGGGGGAGGAAGTAACCTTGGCTGCTTAGGGTGCGGCGATCCGAATTGTGGGATCAGCTACATATCAAACAGCTGCTACAACCGCCAAGTCCAACCACTTGGTTTCCGAGGAGTATGAGTTCTCTGGTGGGTTATTTCTTGTGTTCTTTGCGTTGGAGACGCGTATTCATGGTCCGGATATATAATCAGTTGGCGCCTTCAAATGGCTGGAACTCCGACAGAAATTGGCCTATCTTGTCACCTTATTAGCTTGGTTTGTAGTGTTTGATACGCCGTCCAGTACTTACTTGTAAATATCACTCCTTTCTATCATTCATGGGGGTGGTGCGAGCACGCCCTGCCTACGTTGGGTGCTCAACCCGCTTTCCAGCGCCACTGTTTATCTTCTCTTCAGTATAACAAAGCAACCATATCTTCATTTTAGTATTCTAATTGTCGTTTCCACGCTATTGTGGTTGCTTTCTGTCAATGTATCTGCGTTCAATAGGCCCTGGACCCGAACCATTCATATCTGTTTGACCAGCGATCAGCAGCGTCCACTGCAAGATGCATAGTGACAAGCACATGAGCGACTCGAAGCCTTGACCTACCTGGATAACAGTTTTGGTGATCAGCTTTGGATGATACGAATTTTGGGTGGTATCATACATTCTCTGTTTCTACAGCTGGGGAAATGTTAGGCGATGGAGGGCTGAGGGGCTCTACGCACGTTTCAATGAGATTTCTGCTGATGGGATCTCAAGTGTCATTCCATCCGGATGTTCTGCAAAATAAATAATGTCGACTGGAGCGCCTCGAGAATGTCCAGGGCTGCCGATCACCCAGTACGACATGCACCCATAATGTCGCCAACCAGTCACAGGTCGATATCCTTTTGCAAGTCTACGAATCAAATCGTCAGCGCTACATCTACGGTATCACAATAATTCATCAAATACACACCTAAACTCTCGTTCCCTCCCAGTTGAAGCGAGAGCCATCTTCTCTGGCTTGTCGTCACGGAGAATCGCGAGGACATCATTCCCATTCAGCGAATATTTATCCAGCCACATTGAGCCATCAACAACACTGATCACTGCTTCGCTCTTGCCATCATCTGATTTCCACGTCCCTGCGTATGTCTTCACTGCAGTTTGAGTTTGCATGTTGTCAAACACCGGCTGAAAATGCTTGAAAGCTTCAATAACGATACTCTCTGAATCTCTGTATGATCCCGTCATAAGAACGATGACTCCAAACGAAGATACTGGGTTAAATGCGAAGGCAGAGTAATGCCCATTGAATTCGCCCACTAGGTCACATCCTACAAGTCAACCAACTAGGCAGGACAAGTACATGGCAAGACGTACATTTCTGATATACCCGCTGACGTCGACCGAATGAGCCAGGTATTTTGAGGATCTCCCACATAAGGCCGACCTCAGTCAGGTCATCGATCCATGCGTGCATTGGTCTCAACCATTCCCTGAGTGTGGATGGAGAGATGAGGCATTCACGACGAGTTGGATCCAAGAAGGTCTGCATCAGTTTTGCAAGATCGGTGGAAGTGGTGAGTACACCATAAGAGGGATTCATCGCTCTTAAATCCACGTCCTAACAGACGATAATTAGGATCACGTACGAAACCAATTAGAAGGATATTTACTGACGAGGTCATCGTTGTCGGTGGAAGCAACCGCAATTCGAATCTTATTTTCATCCGTCAGGTGAAACGAACTGGAACTCATTCCTAGGGGTTCAAAAATGTCTCGACGAATAAGTTCTGGAAATGAGCTGGGTGCAGAAGGGCCTTCATAAGCGGAGTTTGCAATCAGGCAAGCTTTCCCTAGAAGCGCAAATCCCGTATTTGAATATAGGGGCTGGAAGTAAGGTATATTGGAGAGTGGATATGACTTGATGGCTGCTAACATGTCGTCTTCGGTTGGAATGGATGTGGTATGATAATGCGGAAGTCCAGCGCCGTCCATGTTTTTAGGCCATTCTGGGATCTGTGGCGGAGGAAAGTCACGGGGGATACCAGCGATGTGCGATGCAATTTGTCGAAGAGTAATCGGCTCTGTTGGAGAATCAAACCTGGCTGGATCTCGTTTCAAGTGCTGTTCCCAACTTCCCGGGGCGTAAGAGAACTGGGGGAGATATTTTTTGATGTCGTCGTCCCTGGGATTAAGTTTCCAGAGTTTAGAACTGGCGGAAAAAAAGGCCACGTACCAAGCAATAGCGCCTTTCTCCTTCAACATCCACAACTTGAGTGTAGTGAAAAGTTTGCTGCAGGAGGAGATGCGAAAAATCGTGTTTTCGTCCATATTCCTGCGCTTTTCGGGGTCGGTTTCCTCGGTGTTTGCGGTACCATAACTCTTTGAAAATATGGGCCCATCGGCCGTTACGACTGAAACTGTCAGACCTTGAACTAAACCACCTGCGTACAGCTTTTGCAGTCTCTCTTCGAGTTTGCGTGAAGCCTCTTGGATAACAGGTTCATCTGCTGATGGTGGAGTCAATAGCCGAGGTAACTCTGGTCGAAACGAATCGGAAATTTCTTCCTTCTTCTTCTTCTTTAGCAGACCGATAACGAGGGTGAGGACTTTGATGTGGCCTGCGAAATATGCAATGCAGAACATCAGGAAGATTTTGAGCGGCATATCCATCTGCATGTCCGTTAACCAGAGATGTAAGCCATATCCAGCGTTATGAATCCAGGTGTAAATGGTGCAGAGATTTGCGAAATTTGGATCAAACATGGTGTATGGTTCGGTCCAAGTTCGCTGTTTTTAGGGGTGGTCAATTGATTGGCATTACCCTGGGATTCAAATATTCAAACAACGTTCCTGCTCTGCAGGCCACCATTTTCTCAATGACTAACTCTACGTATGAATGGCTTAAAGACGCTGTGCACCTCCAAAAGTGATATACTTCACTGGACGGGTGAAAATTGGTAGTACATACCTCCTGACAAATTAGGCTTGGATGGTGCGGAAATAAAACGAAACGAACAATGGGGTGAAGGTCCTAAATGTGATGCTCTATAGGGCTGCGTATATAATTCCATCTTGGGCATAAAATTGGGTAATTTACGGGGCGAAAATCCTGGCAGTGTAAATAATGTAATATTTTGGGTAAATTACCCAACGCATGTGATCGGTTTGGGGAGACATACAAGCGCTCTAGTACCGTTCAAAGTACGACAAAACATGGTAATATGGACCTAGGACCACTCTCCCAGCTCACTAAATCTACCAACGTCTTCCTCCATCTCCAACAGGGGATTTGCCACGGTTGGCCTCCCCCTTCTGACGACGGGGCAGTCTGCCAGGAGTTCTTCAATTTCAGCAGCGGCAAAATTAATCTCACCGTCAACATTCACTTCGGGGAGCGAGTCACCCGGAGGGGTGGTTGTCACTTTCTCTTTCGACAATGGGGAAGTTTGGGGCCCTCATCAGGCGTTACATCTTCATTGTCAGATTCATCATAGTTGGGGTCCTCGTCGCGTTCATCATCATCAATGCCTCGAAGAAGACGCTTGGTGTCAAAGAAACGGAGAACGGGGCGAGGATGGGCGCAGCGCCGCCTGGTCTATAACTGTAGCCACCTATCAAAACATTTGCAAAACATCGGACAACTTCAAGCAAATTTGGTTTACTTATTAGAAATTATATACATATAAATACATGCCCCAAAATTCGACTAGTATTTTATGTGTAACTTACAGTAAGTTACGCCCGTAATATACACTTTGCATATAATCGCCGATTAGATACGCAGCCCTAATGCTCTAGAAGAAAGTGGGGAGTCCGCGTCGTCACATGATGATGTCGGACGCGCGGGACATCGCGCATGCTCGTTTGACATCGAATAAGTATCCCAACAAGAGGTGTGTCTCCAATGCTATATATCATATTACCATCCGTCAACCGGCGCACCGCTCTACCTACCACAAATGATAGAACTTATTCTCTCCCTCCACATCATATCCACCATGTCCCAGACACACACCCTACTTCCTCTTGATAGAATCGCTGATCCTCCCTCCCCCTTTCTCCCCATTTACCACCCATCTGTCGCCCTACAACCGCCAAGTCCAACCGCTTGGTTATTGCGGAAGGTGAGTTCTCAGGGGCCGTCATCTCCATTTATAATTACACTCTGCAGAAAACATGCTCCGCTCTTTTTTTCTGTGGTGGTATGGAGCAATGAATTTATATTACACAGGATATGGATCCCAACAGGCACTCAGGTGATATGTGCGCCGACTTTGCATGTAAATGCGCATTGCATACCGAGCCGACCTTAAACCACCTTCTGCCAGTGACAAGTTTTGCACGATCACCATCGGATCTTTACCGCCTTCCGACGGCCTTCACGTTACGCTACATATCGCAACGTCAGTACCTCTTTCGATCATCAACTAAAGCATGCACATGTATCTAAGTAAATGTCTGAAAAACAGGATATTTTTCCATGTCCAAAAAACTTGCGACGAACAGCAGTCTGATAGACGCAGGCGGAATATCGTGTAGAGACTCTCCCTTTACTCTCTTTTTCTTTCCTATCCATGCGTCAAAATACCCACCTCTATACTTAAAACCATCGCACAATGACCTGTCTTTAGCGTTTTATGGAGACACTCCTTGGGCGAAGCACCACCAGTTATAGTGTCTTTTGAAGACTCGAATGGCACGTTTCACGCGGACTCATACAAACTATTGTTAAATCACCAATGCAACAACTGATATTCTCCAACTCGTGTCAATCGCCGTACAAAAGAAATATATCGAGCAGTGAAGACTTCTTGGATTTTCGCGTTTTCTCTGGGGTTATGATTCAGTCAAGTGAACCAAATGCGAGAAGGCAGAGACCCACCAAATTTATCGTGATCTCTTTGAAGCTGGGAGAGGTGAACATGACACCTGGGCTGTACCTGGAACAGTGCAAAGCGGTAAGTATGATATCCACATCAACGTATAGGCGCAAACTAACCATGTCTACCAGCCGCCTCCGCCTGCACCACCACCGCCGCCGCCGCCGCCTCCACAACCGCCTCCTCCTCCGCCACCACCGCCGCCGCCTCCACAGCTACCGCCGCCACCGCCGCCACCTCCACCACCGGGACAAATGCTAAAGTGACCTTTGAATGCCATTATATGAAAGATGATTTGACTGTTGGACCTGTTTTGAACTGGCGATCCTCGAACCTATTATATAGCCATCGTTTGGCGCTTGGGAGATTTTTCGTAAATGTTGAACCAGCTGACTAGATGAAAAATAACTCACCACTGCAAGAAGCTCCTCCTTGTGAACTTTACACTGGCGAGTCAGAACGCCGAATTGCATAGATAGTAATGTTTGAAGATAAGAACTTATGACAAAGAAACCCTCGAACTGCCAGACGTCAATTTGATCTTAGATGGGATACTATGGAGGTTGGCCAGAGTCAGATGGATGTATGTTTCTCCCAGCTGACAAGAGACTGTGGAATTCATTTACTGCAACAGCCCAGATTCTTATCAGAAGCTCCACAGCCTTGGCCGACGGCTTCCAAATGCTTGCGTCGTCCGTCTGTTCTAACATGTCGTGGCTCACCGGAAGTGAAAAAACACCGGAAATAATGTAGTTGGTATCCCGCAGGTATATGTCACGAGACGGCCCTTGATATAAACAGATCTGATGACGACAATATTATATAACTGGTCGGCGCTTACCAGGCGCTTATCCGGTATAACCCCTGCAACTTTCTGGAAATCGGATTACAGGCCGAATCATTAGCCGTCGTCTTTGTTTTTTCCGGTGTTTCTGTAGAACCGGTGCACAGCAGCTAAATTCAACAAGCACCAGCACCTCGGCCTACGGCGAAGTCAATTGAGCCTTCGTTATCTACCCCATTTCCGGCCCAAAAGGTGTGAATGAAATTGTGACGCGATCTGAATTGTGGGATCAGCTACATATCAAACAGCTGCTACAACCGCCAATTCCAACCACTTGGTTATCGCGGGGTGTGAGTTCTCAGGTGATTATTTATTTTGTTGCCTGTTTCGAAGGCATGTTCTCATCGTCCAATAGACAATCGGTTGATGGTTGCAGATATCTGCAATATGAAATCGCTTCGAGAAGGTTTGTGTCTTTCAGCCTCTCTCATATGTCACCCAATAATTACCCTGTAGATCTAATTTCTCTCCTTTCATTCCCTTCTCGCCAAGCTCCGTCTCCTCCATTTATAATCCACTTTTCAGGAAACGTCCTCTGCTCTGCGTCTGTGGCAGTACAGGAGATGTCACGGTCCACCTTAATTCTTAGTCATACCATAATGAATTTGAATCACTTTTTCGCTATATGCATTCCACATGTTGCGGATTCCAGCAGGCACTCGGGGGGATGCGCCGCGATTTCGCGTGTAAAATGGGCATTGCCTAACGGTCCGCCTTCTGACAAGTCCTGCGCAATCACCATTGACTCTTATTGCCTTCCGACACCTTCACACTGCTATTGCACATCGCTACGTCAGTACCTCGTCGATCATTAATTGATCTGCGCATGTGTATTTGAGGATGTTTTTACTCTGGAAAGCAAGATATTTTTATACGATGCCCAAAAAATTTGCGTGCAATGAACAGCAACATGATAGACAATTAGACGCGGGTGGAATATCTTCAACAATTGTGGACTCTGCCTTTAGCTTTCACATTCCTGGCTCCAAATAAAATCTCTATGTCCTAAAAATATGGCACAACGATCGGTGTTTGGTGTTTTAGAGACACTGCCGCTGGAACAACGCATCACCAATTCTAGCGTCTCTTTGAAGACTCAAATGGCGTCTGCCATACGAACTCATACGAAGTGTTATTGAATCACAAATGCAGCATCATGATAACTAATATCTCCAACTCGCAACAACCACTGTACAACAGGAAAAATATGAAGCGGTGAAGAGTCATCTCGGATTTTGGCATTTTCCCTGCCTTTGTAATTCAATTAAGTGAAGAAGGTAAAGACTTACCAAATTTATCGTGATATCTTCGAAACTGGGAGAGCTGAACACGACGCCTGGGCTGTACCTGGAAAATTGTGAAGCGGTAAGTATGATATCACATCCAGGTAGAAGCGCAAGCTAACAGGTCTACCAGCCGCCTCCGCCTGCACCACCGGGACAAATACTAAAGTGACCCGGGCCTTTGAATGACATTGTGTAGAGGACGATTTAACTGTTAGATCTGATTTGCACTGAAAATTCTCGAACCTGTTATATATCCATTGTCTGGTGCTTTGGAGATTTCCAGAGTATTATCAGATTACAGGTACGGCAAATGGTTCGTGAATGTCTACCAGCTGACCAGATGAACGATAATTCACCACCATAAGAAGCGATATTTCCTTCTCAATGACCTTTGCACCGGCAAATCGGAACACCGAATTGTATAGATACTAAGATAGTGATGAAGATAAGAACTGACGACAAAGAAACCCTCAAACTGACAAACCTTATTTGTCTTTGGATGGTTGGCCGGAGATGATGAATGTGCATTTCTCTCTGCCTCTCAGGTGACAAGAGGCTTATGGTTTCATTTACCGAAACAGGCCAGATTCTTATCAGCTCATATTTTCTATAGCCCTGGCCAGGGTTTCCAAATGATCGAGTCTTTTGTCTGTTCTAACATGTCGTGGCTCACCGGAAGTGAAAAAACGCCGTTAGTAATGTAGTTGGCATCCCACAGCCAGGTGGCGCTTGAAATATGCAGCAGTGTCAAGCTGACAACAAGAATACGGCTACCAGTTAGCGCTTACTGGGCGCTTATCAGGCACAACTTTTGCAATTTTCTGAAAGGTGAAGAATGAGTTTAAAAAGGCTCAGTCCTTACCTGTCCTCTGTTTCCGGCGTTTTTGTAGAACAGGTGCTTGGGGAGCTAAATTCAAAACGAACTAGTATATTGACCTATGGAGAAGTCCTTTGAGACTTCGCCATCTACTCCACTTCTGGCCCAATATCTGTAAATCAAATTGCGAGTCTCAAAAATTCGAGTCAACGTTCCATCAGCGAGAAATAGCTGCCATCGTGATGATCGGTCGATAGGGAAGTCGGGTTTTGCCTAATAATTTCAGCGCAGACTGTTTAACAGCTGGTCAGACGAATGAGGTCCAATGCGGCGCCGTTCCAGATGAAAATTTGGTAAGAACATCACAGAAGACCTGCTACAAACACCCCTGAAACTGGAACGTACAAATGTTCGATTTGCACTTTTGCACTTGGATGGGCTTGTAAGAGTTAGATAGCTCAGGTGACAAAATCTGTCAGGATTGGTAGATGACACGGGGTCTCGGTACTTAGTACTCGCGAGGATATGTGATATGTGATTCGGGCACACTAAAAGACTCTATTCAATGTTCTTTGTGACCACTGCGAGATCGAGAGAATCACCTCCTCTCAGTGTTGTCCTAAAGCGACTTATTAAATAACAGGTAAATCTTGAAGTCTGGTCCTAATTTGATATTTGCTTGCTTGAGTATAAAATCCCCAGAGCCCGAGGTAATGCACTATCCGCCTCTCATTGCAAATACACACTCTATCAAAAACTAAAACAGGTGGGTTAGTGATCAATCTCCTCAAGAACTTTGAAATGCGCAGCGTGCTTGCTCACCAATCAATAGAATCATGTCATTCTTCGGTTTCGGTGGCAAGGGAGGTAATGGTGGTTCAGGAGGTGGTGCTCCTGGTGGCCCTGGTGGAGGCGG
>Ga0247735_1000923_pt1 | contig 11533 bp, 12 predicted proteins | sample UWRJL178409R2_FD_180934 | JGI IMG/M metagenome (GOLD analysis project Ga0247735, IMG submission 180934) | Plant litter microbial communities from Arlington Agricultural Research Station in Wisconsin, United States - UWRJ-L178-409R-2 | ecosystem: Environmental > Terrestrial > Plant litter >...
AGTGCTTAGCCAGAATGAGTCATGGATAAATGGTGTTCGCGGCGGACACCGATGGGAATTCGTGTAAAGGAGGATAGTGAATAAAATGCTTACGGTTTATGTTCGCCGCTAGATTAAAGAAATAACTAGCAACTTCCAAACCCCGACCTGTGACAAGATATGATATTCTGAATAAAAAGCTTGCGGAAAGTCATCCACTCCTAACAATTTCACGACGAGAATAGGATTTCAATATTTAGTATTTGGCCTCTCATCTTTTTCCTTGATTCCTGCGCTTGCAGTGGTACGTTCTAGGAGGTTGGCAAGCGATGAGGAGTTATACGAGGCTCGACGTAGCCAGGAACTCTGCATGTGAGGGCCGAGAACAATCCGTCTATCAATCCTCTCATTCTAAATATTTGCCCTCTTACAGCAGCCGCACCTCCTGTCAAGCTTTGCCGCTCACGACATTTTTCATTAATACCCATATGCATAACTGTCTACCCTCACAACCCCTGACCTTAATCCAACTTCGAGGCTACCCGTCACTGCTTCCAGATGTGTTTTTTTCTTGATGAATGACAATGGAATGCACATTGCTTTTATCCGGTGTGAGAGGGAAATTAACTTGAGAGATAAAGATGAGGATGATGGCTATGTTGAAAGGGGTAAAGATAGCGAAGAAATGCTGAGTGTCGTTCTGGCCGTATTTACTTCAAATACCTACATCCCTTGGTTTCACCGTCTCTGAAAATCAAATAGTATTTTTATCCCCCGAGTATATAATATCTTTGGCCCTTTGGGCTCAAGTGTCGTGAGGAGCGAGCCGCAGGCTCGGCGACAAACGACGCATCCAGTGCGCATGGAGTTTGATATTTTAAAATCGCCATTATTCACCGATAATGTCGCTCTCCTCGAAAAATGCTGGGACCAGGCAAGTGATATTATTGTTGCAAAGTCCGATTTGAGTAGAAAAGGGAGACATACCACTAGGAAATGGAATGATCGCGACAGTTAGTCTGGACCACACAATAAATTCCGAATCTCGATAGGTTCGTCAGAGTAAGTGTCATTGAACTTGATTATGTTTGTATCAAGTCTCAATAATATCCCATATTTTGAGGCGCCGAAGAGAAGCGAGGCGGATATCTTGTAGTATTTGTAATTACAACAACACGGGTATTGATAATGTGAGGGAGTGATACAGCTACGTGGACGTGAATGCGTAGTTTGTCATATGGAATAAATGTGATACAACAAAGCGATTAGTGATCGGACAGCGAGTGATGGTATACAGAGGGCATCTGAGGAATTTGGAGTCGTGAAGAACGATGAACATGGGAAGTGTGAGATAACAAGGACGATCGCCAATGGTCGAGATGGAGACACGATGATAGAGCCAAGGGAGGTATCGAAGCGATATCTGAATGGTGGATGAATGTAGTGGGTATAAGTATTTGGTTGTGCAGTATACAGCGCGGAAGCCCGAGTCCCGATCAGAACGCAGCGAGACAGAACTGCTTCTTGAGCGGCTTAGGTCTTCACGATCATCAAATGGCCGAGGACCAGGAATCAGCGTGACGAGACGAATTCGAAGCAAAGGTATATCATGATGAGGCGTAGGTGCTGCTGCGGTGGACTTGGAGTCGGTAGATGCACTGATGATCATTGGAGATGCAGCGACGGCAGATGCGAACGAACTTCGAAGAACCAAACATCCAATTGATATCAGGCTACAGCGACAGCGGGCGTGGGCCTGGACCAAGGGGTGTCATGATCAGCAGTGGTGTTGGGCGTTATGCGTTTGGTGTTATGGTCGGGCAGTGGACAGGAACGAGAGAGGAGGGGATGGTCAGGGGTCGATCCAACGACGCCGCCAAGGTCATCCACGCGTCTTCGTCGAATAAGGGGACGAGGACGAGGATGGGTACCCTCCCGAGCCTGATGAGCCCGACATCGACGATCCATGGCTATGTCCAGACCCATGCCCGTGCCTCGAGCTCGAGTTCTGTGACTGGCTATGAGCGCGAACGTGAACATGCCTTGAGCTCGCGGTCGACGGTGGCGGCGGGTGATGATAGCCATAACTAGATGTACCACTCCCGCTCCCACTGCTCGACCCACCCGCCCTCTCCCCGTGTCGAGACCGATAACTCGAACTCGATGAGCTGGACTCCACACTTCTACTGCTCCCACCGCTCGTCGACGACGATATGCTCAGTGGGCTCAGCATCTGGGAGAGCATATCTGATGTAGGTTCCGCGGGTCTGTAGTAAGACTGAGACTGCACTCCTCGATCGTCGCTCCGGTGCCGCTGGTGTTGGTGGCTCCTGCTATAGTGGTGGTCCCCATGGTGCGACGACTCCGCCGCGACCTGAAGCAACAAAGGCGTCGAATCCGAATCTAGCCGTGTATCCTTCAACACACGACGCAGGATATCAGCGTCATCGTAGTCGTCTTTCACAGGCGGTAGCGAGATCGTGCGGAATGTGGGTGTGTGGGGTGGTGCGGGCATGGTACTATGAGGCGATCGCTGCAGGTGCCACTCGTCAGTACAAGCGATGGGGAGAAATAAGGGAAGATAGTACGTACCCAAGTGGTTCGTGACATTGTTATCCTATTCTTCGTGTTGTGTTACGTTATTTTTAGTCGATTATTGGTGCTAGACAATTGTCGGCAGTCGGTAGACGTAATACACCGCTCGTCACTCGAGGGTGGTGTGGAAGGTGGTGTGGAAGGTGGTGTGGAGGATAGTTGGTTGGTGGTGAGATAGAAGATAGAGCAGCACCGCACAATTTACACCTGGGCGGCGATGGTGGTGTTGGTGTAAAATCAGAAGAGCAGTTGTGGCTGTGGCTCCAGCACTCTATATATAACCTCGACGCGTTCAACGGAGAGTTTATTTTTGTTGTTGTTTATTAGCCGATGATCGCGTCGACGCGTCGTCGACAATTTGCTGCGCGTTTGTTGAGATGTCTATGTCTTCACCAGCCCAGTATTGCGAACCACCGCAGCGTTCCTTCCTACCCCTCTTCTTCCACTGGCAATCGTGTAAACCTGCCCTTGAAAACCCTTGACAACGACGTAAAACGTGCTGATCAGCGATAAGCCAGAAAAGGATAATCAACCTCCGTTCACGTGGGGCGGAAGTATATTTCCGTTGCCTCGTGTTGGTGACGTCGTTCGTTATTTTCAAACCGTCCGCGTCGAGTCTTATAAGAGGTAGGCGATTCATAAAGCGACGCGTAACAGCCTTGACGATAATGACAATGATGATCGCTTTGAATTTGCTTACGACAAAGAGTAGGTTTTGAGATAGCGCAGTGGACTCTGAAGTGGATGATCTTAAATGGTAAATGGTATCTACGTACACCATATATACTCTACTGCTGTGTATCTACAGTATTCTAGAGATATATACCTTATATGTAAGGACTCGTATAAGAATTGAATTAATAAGTAGATAACTAATATGCCGAGTCCGTGTCCAATTATATACGTAATTCCAACAGTAGGTACACCCGCATGTCAAGACTCAACGATAATGATATTGAAACGATCAGCATGTAAGGGAAGAGGGTAATCAATTTAGTCAGTGTCGGGTGGGTAAGACCATGGTCATATTTCTGTGAATAATCTGCCGATACCGGGCTTCCTAGAGCTACGGTGCACTGGCATACAAGGCCTGTGTTGAATATCTGTTGGAAGACTAGATGAGGAAAGGATAGCTAAATCTCGACCCGTCTTCCGCTCTCAAACCACAGAGAGGCTCGAGTTGTAGAAAGAGACGAGATCATTTCGGAAAACTTGACGAGACCGACAACTGGCGAATCATGGATCCAAGGATGTCATCCTAAATTCTTGTGAAGGGACTCAATTATGAATGTTCCTTCAGGTGTCTCCAGCTCTCAGTAGCTATTTACAACTTGAAGTGACGCTACATAGGATTTAAAGGCCGGGTTTGACGCTTGTTCTTCAGCATATTGTTCAGAGGATAGGGCAGTCTTTCCTTTGACGACATTTCCGCAAGGAATTTGGTATTTTTTCGTATGCTTGAGGTGCTTGTCGATTATCTCTTGCCCGACAATGGCGTACTGCCAGAAATCCTTTGTAAGATCCACGTCTGTTGAATCTCCTTCAGATAGTGTTTTATGACAGGTAGGCGTGGTAATTGCCTTCAGGTGCATCCATTGGACTGAAAAGCCAAGTTAATCGATGAAAAGCAGAGCAAGAAGCATAATATAAGCACCCTATAATCATGTCTTGACCTTTACAGGTAGCCTGAGCCTGCGAGTCGAAGCTTTAATCGAAGGGTGGCAAAGACAAAGGATGACCCAACCAGACTCACGCTCATGGAGAGTATATCGTGAGCTGATGAGGCTGGGAACTCGCGAATTCTGAGGCTGAAAGACAGTACAAGGTGTAAGTTTTTTTTTGGGGAAATAGGATCGGAGAAGAACTCACTTCTCAGGGGGTGTCCAGTTGTACTCTAAATAGACGATATTTTATGTTAGAATTTAGCAAGGAATTTGAGTACTGTACCAAAAACATGTACCACCTCAGGATGGGGACGATTTAGGGTGTAGCAAACGAACTGGGCAGCGGCTATTACGCTATCTGTAAAATACATCCCTCCACAAATCCCTGGTATACCCCGTCATCAAAGCCAGTATTGATCGGTCCCTGGTGCAAGCATGCTTACCGTCTATCTTTGCATGTAAATGTCCTTCGTGATAAGTCTGCGCCAGGTTGATACCCTTTGCCAAGCTTGCTGCATTCCAATCCGGGGTGCCGTGAAATAGGGTGGTAGCATGCCTTCCAGGTGGATGAAGTAAATTCGTGCGCTTGTATCACTTATGTTTAGGACTCTTCGGCAGAGGCAGAGGCGCTCATATATTATTTTGGGCACTCTTCGCAATAGAACACAGGCTTCGAGGAAACAGACTGTTATTCAGGGTCATGAAGTGCTCATGATGTGCGACAAGCCAAGACAATTCTCGATATAGCCGCTCGTACCACAGGTTTTCAAATGGTCTGCAAGGCTCTGTAGATCAAGGTCTTGGTCAAAGCTCTGCGTTTCAAACAGCATATACTAGTTGAACGTTAACATTTATTTCTGGCTATACCATTCCAGTCTTGTCCGAGCCGGTTGTTTTCGTGGACTCATGATCATGCTTTTCAATTATATAACGTTGTGAATTAGTGGGCTATTTTCGTATTATCGGCAGCCGGACGCTGGCTTATACCAGACCCCATGCGAGATCCAAGAATGAATGGTGGACTCCCTTCACCACGATTAGACTGCCACTCACCGACCCTTATTGGTCTTACAGTGTATATGTCTGCGTACACGCATCGTCTAACTGAGGCAGTGTCGGATAAATAATGTACAAGGATATGGCCAGACTGTATTTTGGAAATTTCAATAAACCTGCTTGAATAGGAATCTGCTTATATATAACACTCGCCGTGGAGCCTCTTCCCCTGGAGTGACAATGCCAAAATCTCCCACGACACAAATCTCAGAAGATAGCTTCCACAATGCGCCGTACGAGGTTGAAGAAAGAGTTGTGAACTTCCTACACAATGATTACAGTGCACTCTGCGCCAGCAGTCTTGTCCATCGTAGATGGATTTCCGCCACCAGATATCACCTTTTCGGTCGGACCATAATCAGCCAGCTCCGCGATCGTGGCGGGGTTACAGAAAACATATCGACTTTTCTTACCCTCCTGGACTCTCCTCACTGCACAATACTCACGGCCATCAGAAGTGTTATTCTTACCATCGTGGCTCAAAACCTCGTTCAAGACGTCGTCGGTGCATTGGCAGGGGCCTCTGCTCTCAAAGCCGTCGTATTCGTTGACAGTCAATACAGTCCAATCAATCCTTCACCATCTGTACCATAGATCTCTCAAGTACTTCCCAATATCCAGCATTTTACCTATGAGTCTCCCGCTCTCCTGAGTGAGGAAGGATTCGGGCTTGTCACATCCTTCCCCCATCTTCAAAGTCTCTCTATCTATACGCGCCGCAATTCTGAGCTCAAACTTCCTACCAACACACTTTTAATGAGACCATCCCCCATCTCCGTAATCTTCACCTAAGGCTGCCAAGCTCTGAACAGCTCCTGCAATGGCTACTCAACAGTTGCCAGAACCTGGCGCTCGAGACGTTCGACCTTCGGATATATTATCCTTGCCATCGCGGGGTGGCCCAAATCACTATTCTCAATTCATTCTTGGTCGCAAAAGCCGATACCTTGACCCACTTCTCCTTTGGAATCGTTTTTTCTATTGAACCTTTGACTCAAAACGAAGGTATGCTACTATCTACGTTGTGCTTGGGGTTGAGTCAAATCAAATTACTCCATCAGGCGCACTGTGGGTAGGCGTGAGAGATTCTGGAAGTTGCCGAAACAGGGGAAGTGAATTCGAGTTCGATCGAAAAAATGACTGAACTGGAAGACCTCTGTACCTTGAATAGGATACTGAATTCGTGAGTATTTTCCCTCGGGGCAAGTCTGACCACTATATGATTATCTATACCACCAAAGAATTCATGTCGTCACATCATATACCATCATATAGCGCACACAGTATCATGGGAGCACGTACCAGAGGGGTGGCGTCGACCAGGGGATATCTCTCGATGCCGTACACTGAGCTCAATAAAGTAGCGGTGCTGTGCTCCGGGATTAGAAATAGGGGTATCGTTTTGTGGAAGATAGAAGCGATGACTTATAGAATCATTGGAGGCGTTCGTCTTAAGTCTGCGAATGTCGAGACTAAAGCGTTCCATGAGGGCTTATGCTGCGAGGTTGTTAACTGTCTGAGACACCATGTGGCGGCATGGACAGTGGCTGCCATCTGACATTCCAGCATTTCGAAGCTCAGCGCTGATGATAGCCAGTGCAAGTCAAAGCTCCAGCATCCTAGAAGTGCAGATTTTAGCCTGACCACACGATACGCTCACAAAGGTGTATCATAGAATCATTGGCACTCGAGGGTGCTTGCCATGTGCTTACCGCATCGCGGACCGCGACTCAAATACAACTCCATTCATCACGTCGTGCTTCTAGCCTTCAAGAATTCGGTACCTATTACATTGTTTACAGCCATTCAATGTATAAGTACTCACGCATAAGAAACGAAAAGCTTGCTTACGCTTGAGTATTACCAATTTCCATCTCGTGTTCATCAAGCACTTCTTCTTGGGCCGGAATGTTCCATCATTATGTTTTGATGACATTAATGCAATGACACAGCCAGTCCGTTTCTCATTCGCCTTGTGCAATTCCATCTGTTCCTCCTCAGACACTGCCCGAATTTGGGTATTTTTGAATATCTCGGTGGTAATCGAGTGACGTAAAATTTCTGCTAAACCCGCTCATAAGAACCCGAGCTCTGAGTTGACTTCCCAGTTACTGAGTATACAGTAGTACCTGCGGAGAGGTACGTATAATGATCCCTTGTCACTTTACTTTGTTTATATTTTTTCGTGCTCACATAAACCATCCATTCTTATGCTCTATCTTACTCGAGCCTTAGGAGCTGGGTCTCCGAGGTCGAGATTAGACATTGAATGTCGAAAACTTCCATGAACTGCGACGGTCCCACTACCGACAATTCATCAATTAGAAACGGCTCCATTGACGCGACCTCGGGCAGAGATACGTCCATCGACTACCCAGTACTGTAATAATGGCGATGGTTCCATGAGTCTTGGGTGGACCCTTCCATTTACACTAGTGACACAACTTCTCGGTCAGGCATTCCGAGTCCTTTCTGCGTCACCATGTTTATATTTTATAATGACATACACACCCTGCCCACTTTCTCTCTTTGAAATCGAAGACTCAAATTTTGTAGTTCGACTTTTCCATTCGTCAACGGACTTTGGCGTGACATTGATAAATGTCGATATATTGTGTGTTCCATTCCACGAGCCTGAATTTAGATAGCGTTGGCTGGTATGTGATCTGAGTCAGGCTGTCACATGACCTTCCCAACAACGATGCGGTAACCCTATTGTCTTACTTTGCATCTGGACTCTGTATTAAAGTCTGCCATCGTTTTGACACTACAAATCACACTTGTAGGGCACATACACAGTTCAATGTAATGCAGGATGGACTCTGGGAAGCATATATTGGATGTGTATTTTCCATGTTGTTCCTATTGGATAAACACTAAAAGAATCATATCAGCCGTACTCCAGACTGTATTCTGAGCAAAATAACATTTTCGATCCACATTATAGTGAATCCAAAGGTAAATGGAATCAAATATCATGACATTCGTCTGAGTTAAGTGTCGCGGAATGACAGGAAGGTGAGCCACACGCCACAATTTACATCGATTTAGTCTTGATGATCTACTTCAATACGTTGGATATACAGTGTGTCTATAGGCCATTAAGAATCTATAAAGCAGTCGAAAAAATTAGGGAGTCCTTCGTTCCTCGTTCTTCATTCTTTATATCGATTCAGTGTCAAGCAAAGTAAGTATTTCATACCCATCAATTTAACTCAATAGCACCAAATTTAACTGCACTACAGCATCATCACAATGCCTACCGCCGAAGGTTTTATCAAGTCCAGCTCTGGCAGCCGCTTCGTCGCCACTTTCATCGTCGAGGGCTTGTCGTACAACTTCGTTGGAGCCTCTTCGTCCGGAGGGCCTCCCTTTACCTGCAATGAGGCGACCTTGACCTATACGGCTGTAAAGCAGCTCAGCGCTACCCGGCTTTTCGATGGAAAGTTGGGTCCGACTGGGGTGACGATTACTCTTGCAAATGGACCGATTATTACGGGAACTTTGGACATGCCGATCAACCCAGGGAGCTCGCTTTCTGGTAGTGGTGTATGGAGCCAGAACCTCAACATGATTCTGCCTGCTCATGAGATATAGTATGGAAGAAGGTATGGCATCTATTTATTAATCCTTCATTGGGGTATGCTGAACGGGTATTGTCGAAAGGGGACGCCTGATGTCAAGTGGTCGTAATATAATGGCGAGGCAGGGAGTAGTAGCTAGCCCGTAGTTGTTGATAAAGTATCCAATCGGCTACTAGTGAAAGCCAGAAATTTCGTCCGTTCGTTCTGGTGAATAAGTTCAGGTATTTTAGTCGGCCATTTTAAAAAATTCCCAAGGAGACTGGAGGTACACAAGAGTTCGACGAAATCGAGGTTCAATGGTATTTTACAAAAGTGTAGTATTTGGGCTAGACTACGTCTACAATATAGCCGTCAACTTTCCCTTCGTCGCTTGGTCGATATGACTGGGACCGACGTCGGGGAAAGCTAGCAAAGCAACCTAAACGTAAGAAAATCATTAAGTTGATGTTTCTGCCAACTACATGATTTTCACCTTTAACGCTAGCTTCGCCTCTGGACCCAAGAAGGCACCAGCAATAACTCCTATTACCTGTTTGACATCCGCCAGGCCCTGCATAAGGTGCCCAATCGCTTTAGTAATTGGCGCATTTCCAACCGCTGCGACTGCATCTAGGTACTTGCTCGCAAAGGCATTAGGGTGGTTCACGGTATGCAAACTTGGGTCCAACTTGAGTTAAAACTTGAGGCCCAACTTGGACCAAGTTGCGAAGTGAGTTTCGGAGGCAATTGGCAAGTTGGAACCTTCCAACTTCACACTGCATTTGGCAGACCTGCCTTCCGACTTCCCATTTCTCGATGTACTCTTCTGCAACTATATTCCGAAAATTTGGGAGGAAATTTTATTCGAAGCTATTCTCCTCAAGTTTGAAAAATTTGGATCGATTCACTCAAGGGACGAGGCTAGGACGACCAATACACTCAAAAAATGGGACGTAAGTTGGACCTCAAGTTCGGCTGCAAATCGTGCTCCCGAGCACGATTTACACTCCAACTTACTCAAGTTGGGACCCAAGTTGCGCTTCAAGTTGCACCCAAGTTGGCTTACCGTGAACCACCCTATTGATTGCCTTGTTGTCGCATTCGCAGAGTCCATTTATGCAAGACGTCGATTTAACAATTTTAGCACCCGGATGCGTCGGACAGCTGCAGTCCTTGGCTTTTTTGCACTGCTTTCTGGCAAGGTTGGCCTTGCGTGCGTTTTCTACGGCCCCTCCGCCATGGTATAAGGTGACAGGGCGACGTGGGCTTGTGCCCGGTTTATAGAGTGGTGTGGGGGTTCGAGCCTAAATGGGAGATTAATCGTAAATGTAGTAGTGACGAACAGACATCTCCTACAGCCAATTCATTATCCATCGACGCTCTCTCCAAAACTGGATACGCAAAGACGAATGTGACAGAAAGAAAGAACACGAGTCTTGCAAGCTTATTGAACAACATGATGGACTATTGCAGAGTCAGAATGAGGATTTGGGTTTAGGTTTGAACTCGAGGCAGGATACCAGTCCGTGCGATGTCATTCTAACGACCAGCGTTGGGGAGAAATCCATATTTCAATAACATCCTGTATTTATACGACCATCAGAGCAAATCGAAGATGTGCGTGTAATCAGGGCCTAGAGATCGCCTTACCTGTCCAAAATCTACTGGCTTCTATGGATCGTGATGTTGATCCAAGCTGCTACTTGCTTAGTATCAGTGAACTCTGGTGTAGGGCCTGACATTCGATGGCTACTGTATGCCTAGGTCACAGAAGAACAAGTACTCAAGTCGCTACTACGTCTACGGTTCGTGACTCATTGCCGAGCACAAAGATAGCCCGTATCCTTCTAACAAGCGACGTGGTTTTCAAGGCCTTATGAATCATTGCATATGAGGCAGTGGTTCAGAAGAAGGAACCGCTTCAGCGCTATTTGGAAGTCGTGTCCTTTGAGAGTGATGACCGTGCCATGTTGCTGCGATGACTTGGGCTGGGGTTACATAATTACCACTTATACCGGGTTTGAACTTTGTATCACATTATGATGGTAGAAAGCGGTGAATCGGAGAAGGTTCCTGAGTAAATTTGATATATTGAAACCAGCAACGACATGATATCATGGCACCTTCGATATACCTCGTGCTCACGCGCGCCAACATTTCTTGGTAGGCATCCACGTGCCACCACTCCCACCACTCGAGGGCCGGTACTTCTCAGCTGCATGTGCCTTTCGATGCTTTGCCTGCTCCCACTTTCAATCCGCTTATTCTTTCATCATCTTACACCGCCCCGATAGTGTCTTCCGTTCTGCGCGAACTGGCAAGAATCTGATCCTCTATGCTGGTCTTGGTTCATCAGCTCAGGCACCACGAACTCAGCTTTGCGATTTCTTCTCCCCCATCAGACGCAGGACCAGTTTTCTCGCACTCAACCGCTCAATTTACTGAGCCCAATGCAGCTTCCATTGTATCAACCGCAGCCACCTTGAAGGAGATTGATATATTGTATTGTAGGCCCGCTGGTCTATCCGTGGACAGTGCACCGTTGGCGTTGATAACACATCAGTGGCTACGGAATCTTGGAGCGGTTTAAATTCATTTCCATTAGGAAAATATAGATATAAAATATTTATTGAAAGATTGTCGAAGGGGGTATCTAATATATTGGTGAGGCTGGTT
>Ga0247735_1000926_pt1 | contig 11531 bp, 13 predicted proteins | sample UWRJL178409R2_FD_180934 | JGI IMG/M metagenome (GOLD analysis project Ga0247735, IMG submission 180934) | Plant litter microbial communities from Arlington Agricultural Research Station in Wisconsin, United States - UWRJ-L178-409R-2 | ecosystem: Environmental > Terrestrial > Plant litter >...
AATAGATAATCAATTTTAAAAAAATTGAATCAAAAATCAAAACAAATCAAACAGTAAAAAAAAAATTAACCATTAAATCAGAAGTATTATGAAAAAATTAATTTTAGCGGCAGTTGCTGCATTATCATGCCTGACTGCGTCTGCACAAAAACCAAGTCCTCAATTGTTAAACCCAAAAAATCATACGTTGATTTTAGTAGATCATGAGAGCCAGATGGCGTTTGCGGTGGGTAATATGCCGGTGGATCAACTGAGAACGAATACTGCACTAGTTGCGGGAGCATCTAAGATTTTTAAAGTCCCGACTGTTATTACAACAGTAGCTGAGGAGTCTTTTAGTGGACCGGTTTTTCCTGAAGTTCAGGAATTTTATCCTAAATCAAGCACTAAGTATTTTGACAGAACCACTATGAATTTCTGGGAGGATGCCAATGCGTACAAAGAGGTGGTAGGGAAAGGAAATAAAACAATAGTGATGGGCGGTTTATGGACTTCGGTTTGTATTGTAGGACCTGCATTATCAGCCATTAATGATGGATACACTGTTTATATAATCACTGATGCAAGTGGGGACGTGACAGATGAAGCTCATAATCAGGCCGTAACCCGTATGGTACAAGCCGGGGCGAGGCCTATCACTTCCATGCAATATTTGTTAGAGTTACAGCGTGACTGGTCCAGGTCAGAAACCTATAAAGCCGTGACGGATTTGGTTCAGAAATATGGTGGTTCTTATGGGCTGGGTGTTCAATATGGCAGGGCAATGCTTAAACACTAAAATATAAAGAATACCTTAAATTTTAATCCCCTGGTCCTAATTCAGCACAGATCAAAATTATGATACTTTTATCTTTCAGGGAAAAGATACTGATGTAGGTTCAGAAATTTTTACAAAAGGAATGACTGTGCATCTAGCATTAGTTTTTAGGTAATAAGGGGGAGTAAGTTATTCTCTTTTATATAACTGCGGCATCCTATGGCAATGATTTTTAAATTGCTTTAGGATGTTGCTTTTTTATTTTTAGCCGTGTGCTATTGACTCAAATTTCAACTAAATTTTATCCAGGGAATTTTTAAACCGATCCAGGTATTTTCCAAAATTCATTTTTCTATTTGATTCAATATTCGTATATGACTCGGTGCTCTTGTTCTTTTTCATTTCCTAAAAAAGAACGGTATTCCAATATCTTTATTTTTTATAATTGTTGGTAAGAATTTAGTAGGAATAGAACCTTTTCCAATGCCTAAGTTTGTGGTATATAAATGCTTAAAGGTCTAGGTCGTAATGAAAAGATATCCGATTTCATCATTCACTCTTTAGAAAGCGATCGGAAAATTCAATTGGCAGTATTCCTGAAACAGTAGGTATGCAGAGGTTTCAAATCAGAAAAGGGTCAACGCTTTTGATCATAGGGTTAAAATGAATATTGGCCATACAGACAAAAACATAGTGGTCTGCTTCTAATAGGTGAACTATATAGGGAAGGGCGGCGGTTTAGAACATATGGAATTGAAAATAAAAAAATCAATGAAAATGGATTAATGCATAGAGGAGTCGATTGCATGAAATTTATCTAATTAATTTAAAAATAGAGTTTTAAAAAAGTAAAAGTTTAATTTAAAATGTAGTATTATGAAAACAAGTTATCACACAAGAAAAATTAATGGAGTAGAGATTTTTTACAGGGAAGCCGGCGATAAAAACAAGCCAACGCTAGTGTTGCTGCATGGGTACCCAACATCGTCACATATGTTCCGTAATCTGATAAATGATCTCTCAGATGATTTTCACCTGATAGCACCGGATTATCCTGGCTATGGCAGAAGTGAGCAGCCCCCAATGGCCGAATTTGATTATACCTTTGAAAATATGTCGAACATTGTTAAGACTTTATTGGACGAATTGGGTATAGAGAAATTCAGCCTTTATTTAATGGATTATGGCGCACCGATAGGTTTTAGGATTGCCAGCAGAAATCCGGATAGGATAGATACATTAATCATCCAGAACGGCTGTGCTTATGAGGAAGGCCTTGAGGCATTCTGGGATCCCTTTAAAGTATATTGGAAAGACATCAATAACAAGGAAGCTGTAAATACTTTGAGTACTTTCCATGCTCCGGACGGATTAAAATGGCAGTACACTCACGGCGTGCCGGACACTTCAGTAATTTCACCGGACAATTGGGAAATTGATCTGAGACATTTGGAACGTCCCGAAAATGGAGATATTCAACTGGCCATGTTCTACGATTACCAAACCAACGTGGTATTGTATCCTGAATGGCAGCAATACTTCAGAGAGTATCAGCCGGAAACTATCATTGTTTATGGAAAAGACGATTATATTTTCCCTGGTGTAGGAGGTGAGGCTTTCAAAAAGGACCTTAAAAATTTAGAGTTCCATATGTTTGGTACGGGACATTTTGCCCTGGAGAGTTTTGGTGAAGAAATGGGGGCGCTTATCAAAGATTTTCTTAAAAGGAAGGTAAGCAGGTAGAGCATACTAATTTCACCCAATTCATTTTTACGCTGCAATATGATATATGTCGTATTGCAGCATTAAAAAACACTTAAATATTACAATTATGCAAAAGGATAATAAGAAGATACAGGCCCTGGGAATGCCTTGGGAAAAAGAATATGGCTATGCACAGGCGGTCATGCATAAAGATACTGTTTGGGTATCAGGACAGCTGGGTCATGACGAAAATGGCACCTTACTTACAGGGATGGAAAATCAGATGCGGCAAACGTATGACAACATAAGCAAGCTCCTGAAAGGATTCAATATGAATTCGGAAAACATTATGGAGGAGGTTATATATGTAACCGATATGGCGACTGCCTTTGAAGCTAGGAAAAAATTGGGTTATGAATTCTATCCGGATCCAATGCGGGTCGCCAGCACCATTGTACTGATAAATGGCCTGGCACTTCCCGGACAGTTGATAGAAATAAAGGTTGTTGCACAGTTATGAATCGCTTGATAATCAGTACAACTTCTACAATCGGAAACGTGATGCCTTTCAGCCTGAAAAAACTAGATGCCCGCAACAGGTTGGGTAATAGAGATACGATCTGAAGGTAGAGTAAATTATAGAACGCACATTGCACTTTATCCAGGGTGGTATTTTGCCTTGAGGAATTTGGAAATCTCATGAGGGAAGTAATAGTAACATAATGGGATTTTAAAAGATTATAACCATGAGCAATTTTCCGGAACTTATTTTTTTATTCTTTGTAGCTTTTGCAGGAGGTTTCTCAAACACAACAATTGGTGGTGGTTGGTTTGTTGTATTTCCAGGTTTGATCTATCGTGGAATACCGCCTGTAACTTCTAATGCCACTACTATGATGGCACTCTGGTCGGGACATGTCTTCACTGCAGGTACAGCAAATAATGCAACAGGAATGTACCCGACTAATTTCAGGTATCTGATCCTTTCCTGCGCATGCGGAGGCTTTCTCGGTGCAGCTTTAGTTGTAGTTATGCCGCACTTGATATTTGAGCATGTCGGTCCATTTTTACTCCTTGGATCCTTCCTGTTATTTGCGAACTACGAGCGAATACTGAGTTACGTCGTTTCCAGAATTTCAATGGGTAAGGAATATAAATATTCTCACAAGATGCTCGTCACTTTTTTATTTGTGGGTGTCTATGGAGGCTATTTTGGCGCCGGTATGGGAATGATACTCTTTATACTATTCCGCTCTTATGGAATAGGGGATAATTTCTTATCAGAGCGGCTCGCCTGGGTGCTTGTTTCAATCAACGCAGGAATCGCCATAATCGTTTTTATGTGTTCGGGCCTAATTTTTTGGCCATATATCCCTGTCATGATTGCAGGTTCGATTTTTGGGGCCCGTCTTGGAACCTTGGTTGGAAATAAGATTAACGGGGCAGCAATGAAGAAAATTATGATAGGAATTGGAGCGATAGTAACACTTTATTTTCTTAATTTAATAATAAAAATAGCTTAAAATGAAAAAAATAGCAATAAATGGATTTGGTCGAATAGGCAGGGCCGCATTAAAGATAATCAATGACACGCCCGGACTTCAAGTGGTTGGGATCAATGATCTCATGTCAATAGAAAATGCCGCTTTTCTACTGCGTAGGGATAGTATTTACGGAAAATATGATAAAGAAGTTGCCTTTACTGACGAGGCAATTATGATCGAAGGAAAAGCAATTAATTATACGTCCATAAAAGACCCGTCAGCACTGCCCTGGAAAGAACTTGAAGTTGATGTGGTGATAGAAAGTACAGGTTTTTTTACCAATAGGACAGATGCTGAAAAACATCTGGAAGCCGGATCAAAATTTGTAGTTATTTCCGGGCCTACAAAGGACACTCCTACGATCGTACATGGTGTCAACACAGAGGAAGGCAAGGTATCTATATTTTCCTGTGCCAGCTGTACGACCAACAATATCGGCCCGATAATGGAGATTCTTGGCAGGCGCATCGGTATCAGGAAAGCAATATTAAATACTACACATGCGTATACCGCTTCACAGACCTTGGTGGATGCACCCTCCAAAAAAGAACCAAGAATGGGTCGTGCTGCCGGAATGAATTCTGCGCCTGCGGCTACTGGCGCTGCGATAGCGGTGACTAAAGCATTACCAGAGTTCGTGGGTAAATTTGACGGTATTGCAGTCAGGGTTCCTGTTCCCATAGGTTCCATATCCGATATTACTTTTGTGACCGGCCGACCTACCACTACCGAGGAAATTAATGCCCTTCTTACAGAAGAAGCAGCAACACCGCGTTATCATAAAATAGTTGCTGTTACTGATGAGCCATTGGTATCCACGGATATTATAGGGAGTCCATTTGCCGCGACCATCGATCTTGAAATGACAAGGGTTGTAGATGGGGACCTGGTCAAAGTCATGGCGTGGTATGACAATGAGTGGGGGTTTAGCAATCAAATGATAAGACAGATCCAGGAACTTTAGCCAATCAGGGAAACGATTATAGATGAATGACATAAACTATTATGAACTAGCCTTTGCCCATAACACAAAAAAAGAGGAAAAACGTAAGGTGAGGGATGGGGATATGGTGAGCAGGGTATGTAAGGGCTGTAAGAATTGGCAGTGTTGCCTGGATTTGTAACTGATAGACAATGCGCATGTGAGTCTTAAAGAGCAGTAGTGCCTCTTTTAATCCACTCCCACTAGAGCGCATGTACCATAGTACAGTTTACTGCATTGGCCATGAGATGCCAGATGGCTGAAATAGAAAGAACAGCAAAAGAATAGCTAGCGAGAAGTTTACCATTTATTTACTTATACAATCATGAAAAAAACACTATACCTATGTTGCCTGTTACTGCTTGTTTCGGCATCAGTATTTGCACAAAAAGCCGATCTTATTGTCCACAATGCCAGGGTGCATACGATGAACAACAGCAACACTATCACCGAGGCTATCGCCGTAGCCAACGGAAAAATAATTAGGACAGGAAAAAGCGTCGACATTCTGAAACTGAAAACTAAAACCACAACGGTTATTGATGCCAAAGGCAAAGTTATAATTCCTGGCTTGTTTGACTCGCACATGCATATCATACGTGGCGGAAGGTTTTTTAATACTGAGCTTCGCTGGGATGGGGTGCGTTCCCTTAAAAGGGCGCTGTCCATGCTTAAAGAACAGGCACAAAGAACCCCTGAAGGCCAGTGGGTACGTATTGTAGGAGGATGGAACGCCTACCAGTTTGAAGAAAAAAGACTGCCTACACTCCAGGAGATCAATGATGCTACAGGTAATGTTCCTACATTCATTTTGCACCTCTACGGGCATGCATACCTCAACAAAGCGGGTATTGCAGCTTTGCAGCTTGATGCAGCCACGCCAAACCCTAACGGAGGCCTGATAGAAAAAGATATGTACGGCAACCCTACAGGTATGTTAATCGCTGAGCCTAATGCTTTTATCCTTTACTCTACACTGTCTAAACTTCCTGAGCTGAGCCCCGAAGAAAAAGTGAACTCCACCAAACTCTTTATGAGTGAGATGAACAGGCTTGGCGTAACGGCTATCATAGATGCAGGGGGAGGTTTCCAAAACTATCCTGATGATTATGGTATAACAGGCAAACTTTGTGAGAACAACGAACTTACCATACGCATGCCGTACTACCTTTTTGCACAAAAAGCAGGCAGCGAACTTGCCGATTATACCAAATGGATCAGCTCGGTAGAGATTGGCGATGGCTGTGATGTACCCTCCGACGGGACTAAAAGATTTGGCAAAATGCCAAAAATGGAATACCATGTTCAGGGCGGAGGCGAGAACCTTGTAGCGAGCGCGGGTGACTTTGAGAATTTTGACATGCCAAGGCCCGAACTTACACCTGCTATGGAAGGCCAGCTAAAAGCGGTGCTTTCAATCCTTATAAAAAACAGATGGCCTTTCAGGCTCCATGCTACGTACAATGAAAGCATAACCCGCTTCCTTAACGTGATCGAAGATATAAATAAAGAAACGCCTCTTGATGGCCTGTTATGGTTCTTTGACCACGCCGAGACTGTTTCGACCGAAAACCTGCACCGTATAAAAGCTTTAAACGGCGGTATCGCTATACAACACAGGATGGCCTATCAGGGCGAGGCTTTTATAAAACGCTATGGCAAAGCAGCTGCGGCCAATACCGTTCCGCTTAAGAAGATGATGGAAATGGGCATTAAAGTGGGTATGGGGACTGATGGTACACGCGTAGCAAGCTACAACCCCTGGGTAGGCTTGTACTGGTTGACTACAGGCAAAACACTTGGCGGATTGAAATATATGTCAGGAGAGAATATTGTGGACCGTACGACAGCCTTAAAACTGTTTACGCAGGGAAGCGCGCAGCTTATCAATCTTGATAAAAACAGGGGGATGCTTAGGGAGAACTATCTGGCAGATTTTATTATCCTTTCTGATGATTATTTTACAACTGCCGAAGACAATATCCTTAAAATGGAATCTAAGCTTACGGTTGTAAATGGTAAAGTAGTTTATGCTGACAACGATTACCGTTCGTTTGCGACACCCCAGCCTAACGCCATACCGGCATGGAGCCCCGTTAACTACTTTGGAGGATACCAAAAAAACTAAGCATTAAAAATTTATTAAAAACGGCATGTAGCTTTAAATTAAATTACTAATAACTATAAGATAATTTCGTTAAACGATGGTCAAAAGATCAACTGCAGATCGATTATCATCACCACCGGAGTTGATTATAGAAAACTTTATACAAAAGGAAATAGAGGACTTTACCGGAGCAGGTGTTTATTATGGTGCAGCGATGACTGAAGCATCAGCTTGCAAGGATAAAAGTGTTTATTTTGTTGGTGGTGGAAACTCTACGGGGCAATCGGCTGTATACCTATCCAAATTTGTTAATAAGGTGCATATAGTAGTCCGCAGGGATGGGCTTTCCGAAACAATGTCAGCCTATTTAATACAGCAGATTAATAATATTCGCAACATCGAGGTGCTTTCCAATACGCAAATAACTGAAGTTATAGGTAACAAATATTTGGAAAAACTGACTATTGAAAATCTGATCACGTACGATAAAAGAACTGAGGATGCCGCCGCACTGTACATATTCATAGGGGCAAAGCCTTATACGGAGTGGTTATGCGACATCGTGCAGTGTGATCCCAAAGGTTTTATTGAAACCGGCCATGAGCTCATGGCCTATAAAGATTTTACAAAACAATGGAACTTAGAAAGTAATCCGTTTTTACTGGAAACCTGCATTTCGGAATTTTTGCAGCCGGGATGTACGTTCCGGTTCTATGAACCGTGTGCATCAGCAGTAGGTGAAGGTTCAATGGCCATTTGATTCGTACATAAATACCTGGCCGAAAAATAATCATTCCTATCCTGATAAAATTACATTCTGCCGAGGTAAGCGGGACTATAACGGTATGCTGCCGGTTTACGCTATGATGTGAACGCGTTAGGTGATGATTAATTATGTGATTTTCTCTGAACATATATATAATTAGAATTGCGCCTAACTTTTCCATAGCTATTTAAAAACTTCTGAAACCCAAACTGGTCGTTTATAATTTTCCGATTATTATTAACAAATTTTAAACGAACTTGGGCGTACCCCTGTGAGACACTTACGTATCAACAATGCGACTGTCCTGTATGTGGATGTATTAATGATAATAAAAAAGCTGCAATTTGCAGCTTTTCCTTTTGGATTTTATTTTATATTGACCTGCTTAATAAATTTGATAACGCCCCTCATATAAAAAGGTTGTTCATCATACATGCTCAAATGACTGCCGTTGGCACAATAGAGGAATTGCCCCTGCCTGAGCTGGGTGCTCATCCATTTTAAGTGATTGGGATCCATCTCATCGTATTTAGCCCCAATGACTAAAGTAGGGATATTGATTTCTTTTAGGCGGTCGCTTATATCCCAGCTTTTCAGGCTACCCAGAATTCCGAATTCACTTGGCCCCTGAAGCTTCAAGTAATAAGGTTGGTTCGTTTTTCCCAGTGCTCTTGTTAGGGGTTCGGGCCATTTTTCCAACGGGATTCTACATACAAACCGTGCATAAAAGTGCTTCATGGCCAGGTCCATATATTCGGGATTGCCATAATCATTGTTTTTTGCCAATGTTTCTATTCGCTCCATTGCTGCGGGAGGAATCTGTTTTGTGAGCACTCCCCTGATATACCTGTTAAATTCTATCCCGCTGGCGGTCATGTTAGAAATTATCATCCCTTTAAGGTTGACCTGGTATTTAACAGCGTATTCCATTGCCAATAGCCCACCCCAGGAATGCCCGTAGATATAAAAATTATTTTTATCCAGATGTAATGCTTTACGGACCTGTTCCACTTCTTCAACAGCGCTGGCAACAGTATATCTGGTAGTGTCATTTGGCTTATCAGAATTACCGGAACCCAATTCATCATAATAATAAAACTCAATACCTGCACCGGGAAAATAACTTTCGAAGACTTCAAGATAATCATGCGGAATACCAGGCCCCCCGGCAAGCAACAGGACTTTAATTTCAGAATTATTTCCAATGCGTTTGGTCCATACATTGTGTTTTCCTTTAGGAGTACTCACAGGTATCATGGTAACTCCACCAGTTTGTACTTTGCTCGAATCAATACTGTAGTAGCCTGATTGATTATGATTTTCACTTTTAAAGTCTGAGCATGAGCTCAGGAGCAGTAAAGTAAATAAACAGGAAAAATGCAGCAGGTATTTTGGTGAAGTCCGGTTTACCGGCTGATTTTTGCAAATAACGCGTTGGGATAGGCTTAGTCCAATCCTAGTAATCAATTTGTTTTTCATAGCATGAAGTTTAACATTTGATACAAATATCTGTAATGTAATTTCACTTTGCATTCACCTATGTTAATAAATGCTGCTCAAAAGTATTGCGATTGGTACTAAATATTTTTCCTGATTCTGCTTAGTGATTGAGGTGCTACTGCCAGGTAGGAGGCGACATGATAATTCGAGAACATATCGAGCAGGAAAGGCTCGTCCTTGAGAAACTTTCTGTAACGATCTGTAGCGGATAATGTCAGCAAGGTTGAAACCCGGTCATAAATCATTATTAAAGCCCTTTCATTGACCAGGCGGATCCATCGATCGAATACCATCGTACTGTTGCTTAGGATATTTATATTTTCCCTTGAAAATCGAATGGCGATTACCTTAGAAAGCGCCTCAATAGAAATTGTAGCCGGAGTTCCTGAAAGAAAACTTTTATAATCTACGGCGAAAATATTTTTTACTGAGCCTACCGGTTTATTAAAATGGAAAAACCAGGTGGTAGTCTTGCCTTTGTAGTCGGTAAAGTAAGAGATGCCTTCACCTTCAACTATAAAATAAATGTACTTGGAGTCAGAATCCACTTCCAGTAATCTGCTTCCCTTTTCAAAGCTTACTAATTCACAATTCTGTGCAATTAAAGTCATGATCTCATCATCGAGTGCCATATCTTTAGAAACGAACTCAAAAAATGGGGCAACAAAAGCCTGATCTTCAGGAAGTTTAGAAATATCTATAGTGCTGTTCATATGAATTTGCGATCTGATACGAAATCGTTTAACGGTTAAAATTAGGCAATAGTGTTGTAACTGCTATATTTTGACCAATAAAAAGATGTGGTAAAAAGCAATCTTAACCTATGTGAATGCAAATTGAGTTTATACTTCGGAAATTTGCATGCGTATGAATATAATATCAATACTATGAAATACAACAACAACAACAACGGTACCCTGAAAATAGGCGATCAGGTTCCTGCCTTTAGTTTAAAGGATCAGAGTGGGGCGGCATGGGACAGCGGTAAAGAGCTATCGGGCAGCATTAGCATTATATATTTTTATCCTAAAGATGAAAGTGGTATCTGCACGCAGCAGGCGTGTGCCTTTAGGGACAGCTATACGGCCTTTACTGACGCCGGAGTTAAGGTAATAGGAATCAATCCGGCCAGTACCGAGAGCCACAAGCGATTTGGCTTGAAAAACGATTTGCCATTTACATTATTAAGTGATCCTCAAAACATAGTGCTTAAGCAATTCGGTGTCAAAAATGCATTGTTCCTGACGGGACGGGAAACTTTCATTTTTAACAAGGAGGGAATCCTTATTTATAAATTCAGGAATTTTTTTAAAGGAGGTAGCCACGTGGAAAAAGCATTGGTATTTTTAGACATTATAGTTTAGGAAACTGCGTGATATATATCCATTTTAGACAAAGCAGGCGGCTGGTCAAAATCACCCAGTTCATCAGCAGATATCGTGCAACCGCCAATCACATTACCAGAAAAATCCATTGACTGCCAGCCATTTTGGCCATGTATTAAACCTGCCGAAAAGGTAAAGGAACTGAAACCCTCACTAAATGCCTGTTCGCCTTGTGCAATGGTTTTAAAAGTGAGGGAGGCAATAGTAGTAATAGCAACTACTTTTCTTTCATGATGAAATTTATTTTAATAATTGTCAAAAATGTACTTTCAAATTTCAGGATTTATAAGTAAAACAAAAATGATGTATGGTAAGAATTGCGTATTATTCAGTATGGGTTCTTTTGAAGAAATGATTGTCCGGGAGCCTGGGAGGTTGCTTCGACAAAACATATGCAAAATTAGCTTCCAGTAAAGTAATGTCTCTTCTTTATGCCGAGTCGCTCCATTTTGGATTTTAATGTTGTAGGCGGTAGCTCAAGGATAGTTGCGGCACTGTTGGGTCCTGATACTTTTCCTTTGCATAATTTAAGCACACTGAGGATGTATTCTTTCTCAAATTCATTCCAGGATTTTATAGCGGTATTGCCTGTAGAAATTCTTGCCTGCCTATGGTTATCAAGTGCTATCGCTTTAATGGCTTTTCCGGGAGATAAGAGTACTGCCCGTTCCATTATATGTTCCAGTTCACGTAGGTTTACTGGCCAATCATACTGTTGTAGAGTAGTCAATACCATGGTACTAATAGACTTTAATGGCCTTTTACTTTTTTCACAGTGGCGTTGTA
>Ga0247735_1000929_pt1 | contig 11524 bp, 16 predicted proteins | sample UWRJL178409R2_FD_180934 | JGI IMG/M metagenome (GOLD analysis project Ga0247735, IMG submission 180934) | Plant litter microbial communities from Arlington Agricultural Research Station in Wisconsin, United States - UWRJ-L178-409R-2 | ecosystem: Environmental > Terrestrial > Plant litter >...
TTTCAGTGGAGGCGAATTTGAAGGAGGAAACAAAGCAAGGTGAAGGAACGAGATGCCTCGCAGTACCAGGGACACGAGGAACGGACGAGTTCTACAGTTGGTGGAAGTGAATTGAGCGTAACGGCGGTAAAGACGAAACGGTGATCCCAGGATACATCGTCCGATCTTTAAGTCGGCTATACTGTCATTGAGTAATCGAGGGGATGATGTCTCCTTCGTCAAAGATACAGGTTGATGAGAATCGGATTGTGCTGCCGAGCGGCCGAGTCTGACAAGGTACCCCAGAGTCCGTCCACTTCCACTGAGAATATCGATATCCAACATTCGATGCTTCCAATCGGTAGGGACGATCTTGCAGTTGCCATCACGGAGGAGACCTGGAAAGCAGTTTCTGGTGTGCGGGGGGATGACGAAAGAATGCGAGGCAAAAGGCGGGCGGACGACGAACGCACCGATGACTCGACTACTGGACATGTGACCGCGGAGTGGTGGCGGCCCGGCAGGTCTCTCGTACTCGAGTAAACCTTGTTCCCATCTTCCAGCAGGCAGCAGCAAACGACCGCGTCATTGTCCGAAATCTTGTTATATTCTCGTACCCAAGCGGACACCTTCATTCACAGTACGCTTTCACATCCAGAGCTCTGCTTCTCAAATTCTAGTGGTCAACAAACATTGGTGTGTGTACCGTGGTCAGTAAAACAACCGACAGAAACTGTACTTTTCATTCAGCCATAACATATAGACAAATCTAGATACCATGTACCTTGGAAATTGTGCGCGCGCGTTTTCACCATATCTCTAAATCCACTTTTGTCGTCGGGCATTGGCCTGTACTTCTTTTCAGTGGTGTCGTAGATTTTGAGCCAAATTCCCCGTCTCAGCTCGTCCCGTTGGAGATTTGGATAGCTTGGAGACAACACTACCCCAGCGGCGTAGTCGAGGCACTTCTAAAGGAAAGGTGGAAATTTCAGCCGCATTTCACCTCGTAAGTTGCTGGCACAGGAATAGCAACTATCATTCCAGGTACGCGCTGCATTCCCGTGCCTTCATTGAAGAAACTTTGATCGGCTCTCCATTTATTGTGAGGACTCATACTGACCTCAGGTATGCATGAAGATTTCTTCATCCTCGCCCGCTGTAAATTTATGATGCCCTGGAAGACCTTTCATTGGTTTTATTAAGCAAGGAGCTTGGAGCCGCGCTGATACATCCAAAACCTCGGACATATTTCTGCTGGCGCTATTTATTCGATATTATACCAGAAGAAACCGGTATGAATTTGTTTACCCAGAATGCAAATCATCTGCCAATACCACTGGATAATTTGTTGGCTTGAACTTTCATGGATTCTTCCCAAATTAGCAGTTAATCTTTGCATCCACGAACGGCTTCTCTTCTCGGTCTCGTTCGTTGCTCAATTATGTCGTGTTTGTGTACCGTCTGTATTGTCAATGAAAATTTTCTGATACAATACAACCTAGAGTGCTTAATTATCACCAGCCTCCAATAAATTAAGGGACCAGTTCAATATTCTACACAGCGGTTTAAATTTGTGAGGAATGTCACTGGTACTACATGAATTCACTTTGTGCCGACAAGGATGCGCGCCTCACCATTGGACGAGTATTGGTTGATCATTTTTCTATAGCTAGATGGATTGGTGGGAAGGTATCGCATATCACCATCGAATATGCGAAGGCATAATTGCTGTCTTAAAGCTTCGCTTCGGAGCACTGGGCGACCAGCTTGAGCAAGGTAAACATGATTTGCGATTAAACTGACGCAATTCTTCCGAATTTCGCATGAATTTTCAGCCACTATATCCTATTGATTAATGAACTCACTTCATAGGTAGGTGGTATGGTGATGAGCGTCGGTGCTGCTCCCATAGCCCACTGCAAGGGGTAGTCAATCTCATAGTGCACCCCTGTACGCGCAGGAAACCGTTCGGCTACTGGAACATCATCAACTTTGATTGCCTCTATAATGACTCCAACGGTAGGAATTGGCCCTCCTTTGGCAAGTATCGACATCCACAACTCGGAAGATTCCATGGCTGCACAAAGGCCGGCCCAGTACACCGGCCCATCAAAGACTTTACAGGGATATTTCAAGGTGATTGTCGATTTCGAGGTTTCAGCTGGAATATGTTTTGGAAAGGCAGCTAGAGCGCTGAGGACTGCTTCCTATATCGGGCTTGTCAGTCAATGTCAGGCCGCCAGCAATGTCACTTACGTCGTATGAACGAGCGAGCGGGACCAATTGGGAAGCTAGATGCTTCTCGTTGGAGTCAAGTAGCATCAAGGACATTGGAAGTGGGAGACTCCTTGAATCTAATGGTGATAGTCGGTTCACTAAGGGGTCCAGTGTGGATGTTATCGTTGGCGCTTATCTCGACGTCAATCACTAACTCACCTTCAGATGACCTTGAATTTTGGTCACTTCCATCTTGATACATCATAATCGGCGAGGGAATTTCCTAGTAGAGTGTATTGTTGAGCACAATTATAAGGGACTTCCCAGATTTTGCTAGTGGTGGTACGAAAGAAGGAGTCGTCATCATCACCGGACCGGTCAGTTGACGTGTTGAGAGTCCGCACGTCATCTGCCCGAGAATCAAAGGGTTCCTTCACTCGCTACCTTCACGTCCTTGAAAGCAGCGGGACAGCTTCCAATCTTTACAACTTGACTGAAGTATCTGGAACTATGTATCAAGATGGCAGCGACGAGAGGACTGCACCCAATAGTGGTATGTGAATAATCGATATCGAGATAAGCGCCCACGATAACATTTGGTGGATAGCCAGTCGAGGAGCAACAACCAACGGAGAGACAGTTCCTTTTGTCATGTCCCTCAGGCTTCTTGATTCAAGTGACACACCCATAAAATCCCAACTCGCTCCGTTTGCACGATCGTACGACGTAAGGTAGGAGTCCTCCATCAGTCTCGTTCAGCCGGCTTACATTCTTTCAAAACCTGTCGTACTTAGGAGGCCGTCTTGTATGCTCTTGGAGCATTTCCAAAAAATATCCCAGCTGAAACGAAAAGATCGTGTATCAGCTTGAAATATCCCTGCAGAGCGTCGGATGGGACGGTCTCTTATTGGGCAGGCCTCCAGGTGGCGCAAGAATCGCCGGAGATGTGGGTGAAGTTGATGAAGATGACGACGGATGCCATATCTTTCCCTGAAGTTGGAGTTTTTTTTCAAGCTGGATATGAACAGATTTTCGGAAATCCACTCGATAAGCCAATAACCGCAAATAATGGTTCACCACTGAGTGTCTGTTTCATTGCTGACGTCGGTGTGCGCAAGCCTGGTAACGGAGTTGTATTAATCCCCATCAATGCACCATCAACATACCAGGTGAGATATACTTTCTCAGCGTAAAATAACGCCTCAGAAAATGAAAATAAATCCAGGAATGTCTCAGCAAAGCTACGCAACGAGTAGAAAGTAACGCTCCTTATGGTGAAGCACCTCTGCGGGGCACTACCCTTCAACATCGTCTTCGTCTTGAAATACGGGATCCTATTGACGCATCGTGCATTGTCCTGGATGCTGGTAACTATAGGCAGAAAATGATATCGTTTGTGCAGAACCCTGTACGCATCTACATTTGCTGCTCGTAAATACCAAGGTCAGGGCGTTTTTTCCGTGTCAATAGAACATTTGTACTCCTTCCTATCCCATGTTCAATGATGATTCAACATCATTCAAAGAAGATAGGATAGGACGTACAATGTGGGCGTACAATGTGGACCAGCGACGTACCTCGACGACTGCTGGTAGGTGAACAGATCATAGCGCGTATCGACCATAAGATGAAAATTTGACAACATGTCCGAATTTTCAGTTAGACGGTGGGCAAGCACCTCAAATCACACCGTCTTCGAGCCGTTACAGTGCTGAGGGGAACGTTCTAAGCATCTCGTTCCGATACGCGTACTTCGTATCTTCTTCGATGAAACAATTCGATAAAACCGTTTACGAGTAAGATCCTGGATGGACTGTGCGAGATCTAAGAGCGTGTTCCGAAGGATGGGTAGAAATTCGATATATGCGCTAATGAAAGCCACATCGAGGGAGTTAAAGGACACAGTACAAGTAGCATTGAGTACAATTTTTGATTATTCGACTATGGCAGGTGCAGCGGCATATGCATGGCGCGATTAATGGAATTGCCCTGTGAAAATAAGAGAGTAAGTAAAGATTTATAACCAGTTTCGGTGAAGGCGGGTTTGAAGGAGCAAACGAAGTGAGGTGAGGGAAGGACATGCCTCACAGTACCAGAAATACGAGCAACGGACGTTCGACAGTTGGTGGAAGTGAATGGAGAGTAATGGTGGTAAAGACGCAACGGTGATCCCAGGAGACGGGTGTGTTGACAGAGACTAGAGGTATGGGTAGAACGCACCTCGGAGACTTCCCATAAACCATGTCCATTTTCAGATCTTCAAGCCGGCCGTACCGCAATTGAGCAATCGGGGGGACGGTGTTCCCGTCGTCAAAGATACAGGTTGATGAGAATCGGATTGCGCTGCCGAGCGGCTGAGTATGACAAGGTACGAAGATCCGTTCAGGGAACTACCTATATGCGTTGAATGAGGATGCTGGTGTATAAGATCTGGAGCAGAAGTGTAATCAGCGTTTGGTTAGAGGAAGAAGGCGATTGAAACACAAAAGGTACGCCAAAGGGGGCGAATGCAGCAGGCAGAAAACGAAAGGAGCGTGAGGATAGGTCAGCACGGAGGGGTGCAATTAGCGTGGTGAAGAGGAAGGGTAGTTCGAACAAGAAGAACCAAAGGATCCGGAGGACAGAGACGTACATCGCAGAGTCTTTCTCTCAGTGGCCCAAGCCGACCATGATGAGCACACGGCGCCAATGTTGTCCGCTATCGCCAACGAAAACGCAGAAGTGGGTGAACCCGATGGAATGGCAGCGTCTGTGTGATCAAGAGAGTTATGATTAGCATTCGACGTTGTAGCAATTCAGAGCGGGTTCGGCGAAAGAAATGCCACAGGAGACGGCTCGGAGGCAAGTTCAGTATCCTGAACGAGGATCCACGGACACAGGAAGAAGACATGATGACGATGGGCGTGTATGGTGAGATTGAGAGAGATGAGGCGGAAGACATACCCCAGGGTCCGTCCACTTCCACTAAGAAATTATGGCGTTGCCAACAAGATTCGATGTTCCTGATCGGTAGGGATAGTTTTGTAGTTGCCAGACTTGGAAATCAGTCGGAGCCAAACAGCGGAATATGCCTTGGTACGAAGATCGCGAGGGCCGCCGTGAAAGAGAATCGTCATGACGAAAGAATGCGAGGCAAAAGGCGGGCGGAAGGCGAATGCAGCATGCAGTGGGCGGCCTAGCGGTGCCGGTGACTCGAATAGGCAGTGGAGAAGTAAGAAGATACAGTTACTGGAGTAGACCGAGTGTCCTGAGCAGGTCGCTGGCTCAAGGGTTCGTGACGGATCAAAGGCTGGAATACGTACATCGGCGTACAACTTCAGCGACGCGGCTACTGCCAGTGGGCGGCCCGGCAGGTCCCTGCTCTGCGCACCTACATTTCACGCGGGTGCTTCCACACCCTATTTCTCCCATCATTCGTCTTGTTTCCTCCGTCCCCGGCCAGACCATTCACCATGCCCCTTGTACTCGAGTAACCCTTTCTCCCATATTCCAGCAGGCAGCAGTAAACGACCTCGTAATTGCTTTGAGGCGTTATCATCTCGCTGAGCCAATGTCATTTCCCCGAAAGTTTTACCCATGTTGTACTTAGAGAAGGTGGTAGAAGTCTTCGCAGTTATCCTAATCCGCGTTTAATCTATCCCCAGTCTTGCAGCCCCCTCCTCTTTCATATCTTTTTATCATCCTTCCCATTTATTAGGTCGTCCGAAGGCCAAGGGGACACTGTATCGCTTATATTTCGTGCAACAGCTTTGAATTCAAGGCACACTTTCCCTTCCAGAGCTCTGCCTTTGAACTTCTATCAGCAAACGAAATACCGCGGTCATTAAAATTACCAACGGAGACTGTACTTTCATTCAGCTATAGCATATAGACAAATCTAGATACCATGTGCCTTGGACATTGTGAGCGCGCGTTTTTACCATATCTCTGAATCCACTCTTGTCGTCTGGCATTGGCCTGTACTTCTTTTCACTGGCGTCGTAGATTTTGAGCCATATTCCCCGTCTCAGCTCGTCCCGTTGGAGATTTGGATAGCTTGGAGACAACACTACCCCAGCGGCATAGTCGAGGCACTTCTAAAGGAAAGGTGGAAGTTTCAGCCGCATTTATGCCTCGAAGGTTTAATGAAGCGCTCGCCTCGTAAGTTGTTGGTACAGGAATAGCAACTATCCTTCCAGGTACCCGCTGCGTTCCCGTGCCTTCATTAAAGAATGCTTTGATAGGCTCTCCATTCATTGTAAGCTCTCCATGGTCATCTTTTAAACCGTCCGCCGCATTTTTCTCTCCTAGAACCACACCAATCTCCACCACATCAGATCCATTCACCACCAAAAGTCTCCACATCTCTGCAGAGCCTTTCGCCACGTGAAGGCCGACCCAGGCGTATTTTCCGTCGATGGATCGGACGAGGTACTTGAGTGAGATCTTCTCTCTGTCCGTATCCTCTCTGAGATGAGCAGGAAATGCCTTGAATGCGTAGAGAACGGCCTCCTTTTGGTCGAGTTATATTCGGGTCAATGACGAGCAATAGAACTCCCACCTCGTAGGATGGTACAAAAGGCGCGAGTTCGGATTTAACCTTCTTGTCGCTTGAGTCTAAGATACTCAACCACATTGCGCGTGGCAGAGTTTTATTCAATGTTGCTGAGTAGGTTATCATGATCATGAGCGCTTATTGTGATGAAATGGAGATTGCTCACCTCCAAACGGTGGCTGGGCATCACTTCCATCCTGTTTCATGGCTATGCAGCTAGATTTCTGTTCTTTCTCGAGAGATGTCTGACCAGGGGAGTCGGAGTTGGAGGTAGGCAATGAAGCGTAGTCGGGCCTGGAGTCATTGGTGTCAGGTCTCGTGACGATATTGGGTCAAATCTCCGGATTTGACCCAGCGCCGGGGTTGATGTTCTGTGGAATGCTTCGGCTTCTACGCCTATACTCGGTAAGTGCATTCAAATTTAAATTTATCCAAGGTAAGGATCACCGGACTCGGTCGGTGTTTTTACTGCATTCACTCCCGTCTGTAGATGCCAATCGAAGTGGTGTACTAGAGTTAGACATGAGTTATCCACCAGGTTTTCACTAGGCCCGCGCAGAGAAGACATATACTTGCATACTCGTCTTAAATATTCTATTAGTTATCTTATTTAACTTTCTGGCGTGTCCGGCTTTTCCTCAGTCCTGAGTAACACCTGCGTATAATTAAGAAATGATTACAAGCAGACTGGGGAAGAGCTTTGAATTTCAACTTCGGAAGTAAGTAGAACGGCAATCTGATGATGTCAATAGTGTCAGAACTCAAGCTCCGGCCCATATGACGGCATCTTATTCGATTGGGTATTTTGTATTCAAGTTAATGGTGAACACCAAGACGCAATGGAACCCACACTTCGTATAATTGTACAAAACATATGAGTTCAGGTCTTGTCCTCATTTCACTAGAGTTTCAAATACTCAACCACATCGCGCACGGCAGCTTTTGTTGTCCATCTATTATGATCTTGAGCACATATCGGAAGGCGCGCGGCGTGTATACCCTTTTTAGTAGTGTTCCGTTTTGGGCGAGACTCATTCACCGCGCGCGCCTTTCTCACCGAAATGTCACCACCACCATCCTTTTTTCCAACTGTCCTGCCAGTCCTCTCTTAACCTCTCTCTCGCTTCCTCTCCACCGTTGGTACTCGCCGATGGTTCGTAAATACCTGACCTCATTACCCTATAGGCCCCACTGACTAGCGATCCCAGTGCGCAATGCACGCGCTCATTCATTGAATATATTTGACATCGTCATTGGGGCAACATACGGAGAGGGGCTGTATACAACGAGGGTGATGCGAAGGCAGTCGTAGAGCTTGCGATGCCACAAGCGGGGTGCACTTGCCCAAATTCTCAAAACTGTACGTGTCGTGAAAACCAACTTCTATATTCCTATCCACCCCAATCTATGTACCTATCTGTACCATGACCATCATATCAATACCCGCCATTCTCTTCGACCACTTTGCACTCTCATCATGCCTTTGCGCAAAAACAATTGTATCAAGGTCGATTATTCAACCAGGCGACACATAGACACCCCCTTCCCGCAGGCACGCCCCAAACCTTCCGGACGGCGCTAACAGCTACAACTTCCTTTGTTGTGAACTCCACAGACATATCTACCTCTACCTCCTCAGGCAAAAAGCGCAACCATTCTTCAGGCAATTGACCAGCGACTTCCAAGCGGCAAAAAACTGGATCAGCTTAGCTTTACCAGTTGGAAGTGACCTTGTTTGCACTGAGCAGGAGCTTGATAAAGGTTGGGGTATGGAGCCTGTTGACGTAGAGTCTGACAATTCTGATGTATAATAGAGCCTCTATTATAGTAGGAATTTTTAGTATTTTCACTGTTTTCTGTGTATACGGCCTCCATGGGCATTGCATTGGACAGGCTCTTGCCGTTGGGTACCAATTCATCCAAATTTGGGCATGGCTCGACAAGGCTCCAAGCTAAGCTCGAGCGAGAGCCAGCTCGAGCTGATAGGAGTATGAAATTCGATGCGCTCGAGGTAGCTCCAAACTAGCTCGCGGTAACACTACTCACGACGGACAGTCAAGTCTTTCATCCTCGTCGGTCGGCATGAACAACAGAAACTCATAAAATATTGAATTTTACGTGTTAAATGGCAGTAAATCCTGTACAGGTTAAGTTCAAATTTTATTTAATTGCGCACACGACTGTGAAAGTCTGAAAACCCATAGCTGGCCTCTGAAAGTTGTGATATTTAGGATTCTCAGGATATAGCTGAAAGAAAATGTTTGTGCTATTAGGACACATTAATTTGCGCTGAAATTTCGTCCTATTTGGACAGCCAGGTCTCGTGATGACTTATTCAATCTCCGATCTGCATCAAATAGCGTGGCCGCTAGCGATTGTCCATTGAAACCACTATCAGATCACATCTTCAGTACGCTCTCTGGGCATTAAAATACAATATGAACCAAGATGGAAGTGATAGAAAGACATTGTCGAGTGCAGGTACGTTTGGTGTTTTAATAGTCGCTCCAATCATGTGTACTTTTACCACAGGAGGCGGTATTTCGAGTGATCATGTCAATGATCTACCTCGTGCCATCTCGCTGAGTCTGCTGGACTCCGAAAATAAGATTATTCAAACAGAGCTGATCTTTTTCGTACAATCATATGATGTGAGTAATCTTTGAACACTCTTCGGAACATTGTTTTGACTCGCTTATATCCACGATGAGTAGGAAGCCATCCTTTGTGCTCTAGAGGCATTTCCCGAGGATTTGAGCCCTAATACTACGAAAGACAACATATCCCTCAAGTATCTCTTCAAAGGAGCCAATGGTATTGCTTCTTGGATCGGCCTTCGCGCTACACAACGCTCTGCCAATGCTTGGAAAGGTCTTCTGTCAAACGGATCTGATATAGTTGAAATCGGGGTATTTGTAAATACCACTCCCGCGGCTATTCCCATTTCTGAACCAATCACCGGAAAATATGGGAGGCATATTCTTGCAAGATTTTTCCCGGTGTCAGGGTTGAGGTGGTCTGACTCCAACGTTCAGGCCACTACGCCTGTACCACCCACCTACGAGGTGAGAATATTCAAAGCAAACTTGATGCAAGGCGGGATTCACGCCGATCTTCTCTAGCAATGTCTTGATTATCTCTTGAATCACGTAATCTTCACGAGTCGTCCAACTATCACAAGAGAAGAAATGAAGCGGGGACTCCAGCTTGAAATTTACGATGGGAAGGTGTATCTGCCATTTGAACCATCTGACTATAGGCAGGTTGTGCAAAGACATGCAATCTTACCTGCGACTCCCGAGACAGTGTTCTTCAAAGTAGAGTACCAGGGATAGCCCTGCGTTTACAAAGGCGTCCCTCGATCGATTGAATGGTCAGCGTAAATAAGGCATGTGTTTGTGTGTACTCGTTTTGAAACCTCTCTTTGCTTTATTAATTGTCTGGTATGTACTTAGCATAGTAAGACGGGTCAGATCTTAGCAATGATTAAAACATGGGCGGGGAAGGCCCGTAGTGGTGCCACAGATTGGTTCGGTCTGGGTCAAGCGAGGCATTGAGAGAACCTTAGGTTTGAATCACCACTTTGCTGAACCCTGAACTGAACCGTCGGTCAGGTTCGGGTCAGATTCAAATCTTGGACTGGATTTTTCTCCTATTATTCTTCTACAGAGTGAAGGAACTTAATTTTACAACAAGATTGTAACCTGATCGACTTAATGCCTGGACACTTCCAGTGACCAGTTTTTCCACAGATATAGCAACAACCCATATGGGGATTTTTTTTGAGACTCTGCTAACACATGAGCTCAAGGCTACATCGATGTCTTATCTATGTACGGTAAGGTGAATTGAGCCCCCGAAAATTCTGAGAGTTGTCAAATCTGGAGGAGACTTTCCTTGATCGACGTCCGGTCCACGCGATCCTTATATTCACTCCGAGCTGAGAGGCAACATGAAAATCGGACAATTATGTGCTGATTTGTGTCCATTGCGTACCGTAAATGGGTTTAGGAGAGTGACACTGGTCGGTGCCATATTTTTTACTATGGTTACGAAGTCAGTAGTCTCAAAGATCTGTAGAAGCCTAAGCGAAGGTTTGTGGAAGTCTAGTTGTAGACAAAGCGTCATAGATGTCGGAAACTTGCGATATGCCATATCAGGGCGGTCCCTGATAAGGGCCTTTTTTCCCGGTTTTCGCCTGATGAGCGCTTTTTTCGCCTGATGAATGCTCTTCCCAGGCATTTTTGGCCCAAATCTGGTACTATCAGGCATCCTGATCAGGCTAACTGGCGCGCTGGTCAGGCAACCCATGCCGGAGGGCCCTGAGCGCCCTAATAAGGGTATTCGCAACTTTCCGACAAGCCATATATACATTCATTTACATTTATGATTCTTCGCGGTCGTAAGAATAAGTGGCCAGGCGTGCCCCGGTAGGGCATATACGAGAATCGTAACATTATTTTAGAGGTGGGTTTACAACCTCGATTAGGGGGATGCTTGGCGTGGGACAGCTTCGGTGTTCGAGCGCGACCTTCCAAAATAGGCTGTAGCCAGCATTTAAGCGCCCGTCAACACGGCAACGTCTTTGTGGGCTTTAAATTTGTCGAATTTGACCAATTTTTTCTTCTCATTTTAGTTTTTAAATGTAAAGGTTCGGTTCAGCAAATTCTTTAGACTTTCGGTCCGGTTAAAGAGGTTCAAGTTCGAATCGCGGCAGCACTATATGGCGGTCAAAGTGGGTAAAAAATATCCCGCAACTATCTTTTGAGTGCCGCAACTATTTTTGATGTCCCG
>Ga0247735_1000930_pt1 | contig 11506 bp, 10 predicted proteins | sample UWRJL178409R2_FD_180934 | JGI IMG/M metagenome (GOLD analysis project Ga0247735, IMG submission 180934) | Plant litter microbial communities from Arlington Agricultural Research Station in Wisconsin, United States - UWRJ-L178-409R-2 | ecosystem: Environmental > Terrestrial > Plant litter >...
AGGTCCGGTGACAACACCCCCCGGATCATGGACGACTGGGGGCAAAAGTCATGCCGGACCTGACAGGCCAACACCCATCCAGTTCACACTGTTTGGGCACACGAAGAAAGTAACGGGGCATCGCGAGGCTACGGCCGAGTGGGCGGGCCGGCGGGGTGCGAAACGGCCGCAAACACCTTCGGCCGCTGCGCAGGAGATGCGAAGCGGCCGAAAGTGCTTGTTGCTGGGTTATCGAGCCTGGGTGGCCGACGGGGCGAAATGGTCGCGCAAAATAGAATGCACCACAAATTTCGCCTGGTCGAGGAATGCCGGATCACCATCGTGATCGCGCGCGAAGGCGCGTGCCACGAGGGCATCCGCAACCTCGATTGATGTTTCGAAGGCGAACTTCGCCTCGGGGGTCTCATCGAGGCCATAGCGCTCGACGAGCATCCGCAGCATTTCGTCCGCGATCAGCGAATTGAAGGTGGTTGGGCTTGGAGCCGGGCGAAGATCGATGACGTCGCCTGCGCGCAGGGACCGGAAACCCGGCTCGGTGCGGAAGGCGTCGACGAAGATGTCGAAACCGGCGGTGAGGGCGGCGAGCCACCCTTCGTGCTTCTCGTCGGCGAACTCGGAGCGAATGCGAACGAGCACTCGATCCAGGTTGCGCGCGGCAAGTGCCTGGAGCACTGCGATTCGATCGGGGAAGTAGCGGTATACGGTGCCAATCGAGGCACCGGCCCGCTCCGCGACCATGGCGGTAGTCAGCCTCTCGTAGCCGAGTTCTTCAACAACGGACGCCGCGGCGTCCAGCAGCGCTTCCAATCGCGCGGCACTACGCGCTTGGACGGGCTCGTTGCGAAGTTGCGCTGATCTCCCGAGCTGCACTTCGGTGAGGTCTGTGAACGGCACTGCGTCTCCTTAGTCTGGTGTCAAAATCTTACCGCGCCCCCGCATCGGGGGCGGCAGAACCGCCGCAGACGTTAACGACGAAATCTTGACATGATTGTCGGCATGTGCGGACGATTCGTCTTGGACCGAAAAGCGAGCGACCTGGTCACGCTCTTTGATGTTGACATTATTGGCGACGCGCTTCCAGACCCCTCATGGAACATTGCGCCAACCACCAGAATTCCCATCGTTATCGATACCATCCCCAGGGTTGGCGACGAGGTAGAGCCGGTGCGGCGCCTTGTGGCGGCGCGGTGGGGATTTGTCGCCGGTTCCGCCCAGGACATTTCGGGTGCCCCGCTGATCAATGCGCGCAGCGAGACGGTGGCAGAGAAGGCGACTTTCCGCGACGCCCTCGCTACCCGGCGCGCCCTCATCCCGGCCTCCGGATATTACGAATGGATGATCAGGGACGGGGTCAAAACACCGCACTACGTGTCTGCTCCCGACGAGGAACTACTGCTGTTCGCCGGCCTCTACGAATGGTGGCGAAACCCCGCCGTCGCCGCGGACGACCCGGGACGGTGGGTATTGTCGACCACGATCCTCACCCAGGCGGCCACCGGTGGCCTCGCCACAATCCACGACCGGATGCCGGTTTTCCTGGAGTCCGACCTCGCCGGGGAATGGCTGGACCCGCACACCAACGGTGATGCTGATCTCGTCGACCTGATCGTCGACAATGCCGAAGAGGTGGCCTCCCGGATGCAGTTCCACGAGGTGAATGCTGCGGTCGGCTCTGTGCACAACAACGGCCCAGCCCTGGTCAACCCGAGTCGCTGATCCGGATTGCCGCGGCATCCGTGGCAGACTTGGCACCATGGCGCGCCCACCCCGCAAACCCCCAGCGGCTGCTGAACCGATACTTCACCGAGCGGCGCGGATGGAAGACGCTTTTCATGCCTTCCGCGAGAAACGGGCCCGAAAGCGCGGCCTCGAGGCCGTAGTCATCCCGTACGCGGGGTATGGCGGCGACGGGTGGATCCGGGTACTCGGCCGCGTGTTGCTCGCCTCCCCGGCAACCAGCCGGGACGAGCAGAAGAATTCGCGCTCGCGCAGCATCCGCGGCTGGCGCAGTTTCACCAGTGTGCCGGTGGACGATGTCACCGTCACCGTCACCGCCGGTGGCCGGCAGTTCCAAGTCACCGCCAATCGCGGCGGAGTTGTCGACTCCCGCATTGAAGTCGACCTGCCCTTCGGCTGGAACTCCGTGGCTATGCGGACCGATGACTCAGACGAGGTCACCGCGCCCATCTACGTGGTGGATCCCACCGTGCGGGTCGGTCTCGTCTCCGATATCGACGACACGGTAATGGTGACGGCGCTTCCCCGCCCGTTCCTCGCAGCCTGGAACACCTTTGTGCTCGACGAGCACGCCCGGCGACCGGTACCCGGGATGGCGGTGCTTTATGAGCGCCTCACCCGCAGCCACCCGGGGGCACCGGTCATCTACCTGTCCACCGGTGCGTGGAACGTCGCACCAACCCTCACCCGTTTTCTATCTAGGAACCTCTACCCGTCCGGGGCGCTGCTTCTCACTGACTGGGGCCCGACCCACGATCGCTGGTTCCGCAGCGGCCGCGACCACAAACACGACAGCCTGCGTCGCCTTGCCGCCGAGTTTCCCGACATCCGCTGGATCCTGGTGGGCGATGACGGGCAACACGACGAGGAACTCTACGGCGACTTCGTTCGCGACCACCCCTCGAACGTGACCGCCGTCTGCATCCGGCAGCTGTCCACCAGCGAAGCGGTTTTGGCCGGAGGGCGGAGCGCGCCGGACGGGCACGGTGCGGACTCCAATGTTCCCTGGTTGTACGCGCCGGACGGGGCCGGACTGTCCGACCAGCTGGTCGGCGTCGAGCTCCTACCGCACAGCGACCTCGACGCGTAGCATCCACCGGGTGATCGGTGCCCGACGGACCCCCAGCCGGCGCTCCCCCGCCACACAGCTGCGGGGTGGCAGGATTACGGCATGGCTGCAGGCATCGAGGAATACGCACTGATCGGCGACTGCCACACGGGCGCCCTTGTCGGTCGGGACGGGTCGATCGACTGGTTGTGCCTTCCACGGTTCGATTCGCCGTCGATGTTCGCCGCCCTGCTCGGAACCGAAGAGCACGGCTGCTGGCGCCTCGCCCCCTCCGCCGCCGTGGTCTCCACCACGCGGCGTTACGTTGGTGCGACGTTTGTGCTTGCGACCACCTGGGTCACCGCAGACGGGGAGGTCGAGGTGCTCGACTTCTTCCCCCACGGCGACCGGCGCGCCGACGTTGTGCGGCGGGTACGAGGGGTGTCCGGCACAGTGCAGATGCACCAGGAGCTGCGCGTGCGCTTCGACTACGCCGCGGCACTGCCCTGGGTTCGGCAGGCACCCGGCGAGGGTGACAATGCCCTCATCGCGGTCGCCGGGCCCGATGCGGTGGTGGTGCGTGGCCCCAGGCTTGTTCCCCAGGACCACTTCCACACCGCCGACTTCACCGTGTCCGCCGGCGAAACCGTCGACCTGGTGATGACCTGGTTTCCGGCGCACCGCTCAGCGCCGCCGGCGATCAATGTCGACGAGCAACTGCAGCGCACCATCGCCTGGTGGGAGAACTGGGCGTCCACCTCCGAAGCGGAGGGGCCATACGCCGCGCTCGTGCTGCGCTCGCTGCTTGTGCTGCGGGCCCTCACCCACGAAGACACCGGCGGCATTGTGGCGGCGGCCACCACCAGCCTGCCTGAGACGTTCGGCGGCAGCCGCAACTGGGACTACCGCTACGTCTGGCTGCGCGATGCCTCGCTCACCCTGCACGTACTCATCGGCCACGGCTATGCCGGCGAGGCGAAGGCGTGGCGCCGTTGGCTGCTGCAGGCGATCGCCGGGGACCCCGCCGATGTGCAGATCATGTACGGGCTCTCCGGCGAGCGCCGCCTGACCGAGTGGGAGGTGCCCACGCTGCCCGGCTACCAGGGTGCTGCGCCGGTTCGTGTGGGCAATGGTGCATTCCTGCAATACCAGGGGGATGTGTTTGGTGAGGTGATGCTTGCACTGCAGAAGGCGCGTGAGGCCGGAGAGAAGGAGACCGCGTTCAGCTGGGCACTGCAGCGTGCCCTGCTGGCCTTCGTGGAGTCGAACTGGAACCGTCCGGACAACGGCATCTGGGAGATTCGCGGGCCGCTTCGGCACTTCACTCATTCCCGGGTGATGGTGTGGGCGGCGCTCGACTGCGGTGTGCGTGCGGTGCGCGATTTTGCCCTTGAGGGCCCGGCGGAGCGCTGGGAGAAGCTGCGGGATGAAGTTGCCGCCGAGATCGAGTCGCAGGGATTCGATCCGACGTTGAACTCGTACACCCAGTTTTACGGCAGCGGGACGGTGGATGCTTCGCTGCTGCAGCTGGCCCAGGTCGGTTACCTCACCCCCGACGACCCGAGGATGCTTGGCACCGTCGCTGCGATCGAGAAGGAGCTGCTGCGTGATGGGTTGCTGCTGCGCTACCGCACGGAGACAGGTGTGGACGGCCTCTCCGGCGACGAGCATCCATTTCTCGCCTGCTCGTTCTGGCTGGTCGAGCAGTATGCCCTGTCGTCCCGGCTGGCGGACGCCACGGAATTAATGGACCGGCTGGTCAGTTTCGGCAGCGACCTCGGCCTGTTCAGCGAGGAGTACGACGTGGCCGGTGCCCGGCAGGTGGGCAACTACCCGCAGGCCCTCTCGCACCTGGCCCTGGTGCGCGCGGCGGACGCGATCAACCAGGCCCTCGGTGCAGCGGGCCGGGAGCCGCTGGCGGCCGTCCCGCGCTGACCCGCGCTGACCCGCCGCGCCCCCGGTGGACCCCCACCCGGTGGCGCCCACCCAGGGATGCGCCGGTGGGCGGATACGCTGGAGGGGTGAGAATTCCCGGCACCTTCCGTGTGGCATCCAGAGCCCCGCTGCTGCAGGTGCTCAAAACCTCGATCGCGGCGGTGCTCGCGTGGTTCGCCTCTGTGGCCCTGCTTGGCCAGCCGCTGCCGATCTTCGCGGCGATCGCCGCTCTGCTTGTTGTGCAGCCGAGCGTCAACCAGTCGTTGTCCCGCGGCATCGAACGCAGTGTCGGGGTCATCCTCGGGGTGATCCTGGCGAGTGTCGCCGACTCCCTGTTCGGCACCAACAGCTGGATCGTGCTGTCTGTTGTGGTGGTGTCGCTGCTGGTCGGCTGGGCCCTGCGGCTCGGACCCGCTTCGGCAACCCAGATCCCGATCAGCGCCATGCTGATGCTCTCCATCGGTTACGCCACCCCGGGGTATGCCTTCGATCGTGTGTTGGAGACCCTGATCGGGGCGGCGGTGGCCATGATTGTCAACGTCGCCATCGCGCCACCGGTACTGCTGGTGCCCGCCCATACCGCTGTCGGGCGCCTGCTGCGGGAGTCAGCGGCTACCCTCGACGCCCTCGCCGGGAGCCTCACCCACGTGCAGGACGAGGATGACCTCGAGGCCCTGATGGTGCAGGCGCGTTCCCTCCGGGTGCTGGATGCCGCTGCCGCCGCCGCGCTGGTGACCGCCGAGGAAAGCCTCACCCTCAACCCGAGGCGCGGGCATCACCGCCGGGTGCTCGAGCGCGACGCCGAGTTGCATGCGCGGCTGGGCATCCTGGTGCGGCGGCTGATCGGGATGTCCCGCGCGGTGTATGACCACTACGACCAGTCGCTGCACCGCGAACCGGTGGTGCAGGATCTGGCCAGGGAGCTCGGCCGTGCCGCACACGACCTGAGGCTGCTCGGGCAGCACAACGATGTGGTGGTGCTGCAGGCGCACAACGACTCCATTCCGGCGCTGACGGCACCCCTGAGTGTGCCCCGCCCGCATCCCACCCACTGGATTCTTATCGGTTCGCTGCTGGAGGACCTGCGGCGGGTGCGCGAGGAAATCATCGGCACCGAGGACTGAACTCCAGCCCATTTGCCGTGGTGATGCACACTGCACTAGGTTCGAGCGCGATGACACTCCAGGCGCCGGCGTATTCGCCCTACGGCCTCCTCACGGACCCGGCCGCCCTCGGCCTTTCCGAGACCACCGTTGTTGCGCCCATCGGTACCGCCGTTGCACGCTACCGCCGCACCACAGCCACACCCCGCGCGACGATCTTCCTGCACGGTGCCGCCGGCAGCTGGACGACGTGGACTCCCCTGCTGCAGGATGCTGCGGCCCGCGGCATCCCGATCAACAACCCGGTCCTCATCGACCTGCCCGGTTTTGGCAGCGGTACCCTCACCGGCAACGTCGAGGCGGTCACCCTGGATGCGGTCTGCGGCATCGTGAGGGATTGTGCCGAGGAGCTCGGATACACCGAATGGGACATCGTTGGCCATTCGATGGGTGGGTTCCTCGCCCTGCACATGGCGTCGATCTGGCCGCAAAATGTGCTCTCGGTCGGTGTTGTCTCCGGTACCGGTGAGTCGATCATCTCCAGCATCGAGCATCCGCTGCGCAATTTCCGCACGCTGCCCGCGTTCACCCTGCTCTGGAAGGCGATGGTTGTGCTCGCCCCATTCGGCCAGCTTGTCTCCGTCCTCATCCGGGGGATCCGTGCCCTCGGCGGGATGCGCACCCTGGTGCACCCCCTGTTTCGATACCCGGCACGCATCGACATTTCCATTGCCGACGCTCTGGGCGCCGACCTGCACCCCCGGTCGTTTGTGTTGGCTGCGCAGCTTGTGCGCGGGTACAACCCGGTCACCTCGTGGGCACGGATCGACTGTGCGGTGCGGGCGCTGAACGGCGACAACGATGTTTTCTCCACCGCCGGCGACCTGCGCCAGCTCGGCGCGGTCGTGGCAGGCAGCGAGCTGGCGGTCATCGCCGACTGCGGCCACTTCGCCGCGGCAGAAAGACCAACCGAGGTATTGCACGCCCTGGGTTTCGCGGCACCCTGCACCGTCTGAGTTGTTTGGGAAGCGGGGCAGGAAGTTCAGCCAGCGAAAGGCGTGGTCTGCCCGGACAGCAAACGGCGTTCGACCAGCAGCTGCCTGGCCGCATCGGTGATGGTGGCTTCCGACAACCGGCCGTCGGCCACGGCGGCCGCCACGGCGTCAACGAGGTGCTGCGGGTCAGCACCGATACTTGCCGGGTCGGCGGGAAGCACAAACATCACCATCGTGTTGCCCGCGGCGATCGCGGCGACCGTGTTCGCCGCAGCATCGGCAAATTGTGGCTCGCCGGAGTCCTGCAGCATCCGCATATCGTCGGTGATCACAATGCCGGTGAAACCGAGCTCCTCGCGCAGGATGCTGTTCCAGCGCGGCGACAGGGACGCCGGCAACTCGTCGACGGCGCTGAAGCGCAGGTGCCCGGTCATCACCAGTTCGGCCCCGGCGGCGATGCCAGCGGCGAAGGGGACGGCGTGCGTCGCCCGCCACTCGTCGAGGCCGATGTCGCTGGCGGGGATGCTCGAGTGGGAGTCGCCGGGTGCCGCCCCGTGGCCGGGGAAGTGTTTCAGTGTGGACAACACGGTGCCCTTCTCCCCCGTCACCGCCGCGGCGACCCGGTCGGCTGCCGACTGCGGAGTTGTTCCAAGCACCCGCGAATAGATGAAGGAGGACGTATCCGCAGTCTGGTCGGCGACGATTCCGAAGTTGATACTCACCGCGAGGCGCGCAAGCAAGTCGGCCCGGGCGGAGAAGGATTCCTCGGTCGCGAACGGCACTTCCGGGCGAAGTTCACGGGCGGAGGGAGCGGTGTCGGTGGGGATGCGGCGAACGATCCCGCCTTCCTGGTCGATGCCCACAAGCAGGGGCAGGCCGCTGTCGCTACTGAACTGGGGAATCAGGGCGCCGAGCCCTTCTGGCGGGCTGGGGACGTTGTCCCCCATCAGGATGAGACCGCCGGGCTGGTAGCGGTCGACGAAGCTGCGGATCACCGCCGGATCGGTACCCGGCACGTGGAGCATAAACATACTGGCGATCTTCTGCTGCAACGTCATTGTGGCCAGGCGCGCATCGGCATACGCCTGCACGGGATCGACGGGTTCCGCCGTCGGAGTTGGTGTCGCTGTCGCTGTCGCTGTCGGTGTCGGTGTCGGGACACCGGCATCTGCCTGGGTAGCGGCGGAAGGTGTGTCCCGCGTTGGCGGCGATGCCGGGGTACTGGTGCTGCAGCCACCCAGCAGCGCGGGAAGAAGGACGGCTCCCGCGACAACGCCCAGCAGGGCACGCCGGCGAGGCCGGGAGGGAGGATTCATGGGGCGGGCGGGCGGTCCAACCAGGTCAGGGAGGCGAAGTCTTCCGCGCTCAGACCGAAGCGCGCCGATTCACTCGCCACAGCGGCCCGCGGCTCAGGAGGTTCAACGCCTTCGCGCACGATGATGTTGATCCCGGCGGGAGACATCAGCGACTTGGAGAATCGGATCGCGGCGATGGTGCCGGCCGCGCTGACGCCGGGGACACTCCAGTAGTTGGCCAAAATGCGCAGCAGGCCTTTGCCTCGCCACTGGAAGCCTTCGCCGTGCCAGCGATCGATTCCCGCGATGTGTTTGATCACACCATTACCCGTGGTGTACGACACATCATCGGCCATTACGAGTGGATCGGTGCCCAGCACCGTGTACGTGAACGTGGGGTCAATCCGGTCGCCGCCAAGCCACAGGGGAAAGTTCGACGCAACCATTTTCCAGCGACCGGGGAGAAGTTCTGCCAACTGGTGGTCATCGGGTGCGGTGAGCATCCTTTAAACCTACTGGGCATCAGTGCCCGATGGTCGTTGTGCGTCGGCGGTTCGCCCCCAGCACCTCGCCGATCACTTCCGCCTTCCACAATTCGCGCAACCCGCCCGTCTCACCACCGCGGGACCATACGATGGGCGGATGCCGAACAAAGTGGTGGCGTTAGCCCTTTCCACCCACCCGGGCCCAGCAGTAGCGGTGACCGCGATCACTTTCGTCCTCGGCGTCGGCCTGGGGATGGATGCGTGGCGGCTCGCACTACTGGTGGTGGCGGTGCTGGCCAACCAGGCCTCCGTTGGATTGTCGAACGACTGGATCGACGCCGAACGCGACCGGATGGTCGGCCGGCGGGACAAACCGGTGGCGCGCGGCTGGATTGAACCGGCAACGGTGCGAACGGTGGCGATTGTGACGGCGCTTGCCGCCATTGCCCTCACGATCCCGCTTGGCTGGGGAGCGACGATCACACACACCGTGTTTATCGCCTCGGCCTGGGCGTACAACGCCGGGCTCAAAAACAGCATCGTGTCCGTGCTGCCGTACATCGTGAGTTTCGGGCTGTTGCCACTTCTCGTGACGCAATCGCTCGCGGACAGTGGCACTGCCGCGTGGTGGGCGATGGCCTCCGGGGCGTCGCTCGGCGTGGCCGCGCACTTTGCCAACGTGCTTCCCGACCTCGACGACGACCGCCGTACCGGAGTCCGCGGACTTCCCCATCGGCTGGGTCGTCGCGCCGCCGGGGTAAGCACCTACATCGTGCTGTTGGGTGCATCGGTGCTGGTCGTTTTCGGCCCGGCCGGGACGCCGGGAACGGTGGGCTGGATCGGATTCGGGGTGATCGCCCTTATCGCTGTGGCGGGGACGGTGCTCGTGTTGACCAGACCGCCGAGCCGACTACTGTTCCAGCTCATCATCGCCGCCGCGCTGGTCGACGTTGTGCTGCTTGCGGTGGCTGGTCCCGGCATGCTGGCGTAATCCGGAGGCCATGCCGCCGGGTCAGAGCACGCGCTGCGCCACCGGGAGATCACGGGTTTTATCGGGATTGCGGATTCCGATCCCGGAGACGACCCCACCGGCAATCAACAGCACCGCGGTGGCGATAAGTCCGCGGTGGAATCCCTCGACGTCGAGCCGCTCCCCCACGATAACGCCCGTCAGGGCGATGGCAATGAGTCCGGCGACACGGCTGACGGCGTTGTTCACTGCCGACCCGATTCCGGCCTGGGATTCGGAGATGGAACCGAGGATGGCGGCGGTCAATGGCGCCACTGTGATGGACAGCCCCAGGCCGAACAGGATCACCCCGGGCAGGATCTGGGTCCAGTACTGCACGTCCTGACCTGCCGTCAGCATCAGCAGGTAACCAAAGCCGCCGATGATCGGGCCTGCGGTCATAAACAACCGGGGTCCGACACGGCCCGACAGCGCCCCGAACACCGATGACAACAGGATGTTCAGGATGGTCATCGGCAGCAGGGCGAGGGCAGCGAGCGTGGCCGGAAAGCCAGCCACCTCCTGCAGGAACAGGACAACGATGAACCCGCCGATGGACAGGGCGCCGTAGACCAGGGTGGTGGCGATATTGCCAACGGAGAAGTTTCGTGAGCGGAACAGGCTGAGCGGCATCAGTGGTTCGCTGGCCACTTTCTGGCGCCAGAGGAATGATGCGAAGGAGGCGATCCCCAGCACAAGAGGGACCCACACCACCGGGCTGGCCCAGCCGAAGTTGGACTGCTCGATGAGGGCGAAGACGGGGCCGCCGAGCCCAAGGACACACAACACGGCCCCCAGGAAGTCGATGCGCACCCCGGCAACACGCTCGTCGCGGTGCTTCAGCATCGCGAGCATCCACACGGTCACACCGATGGGAAGCACATTGATAGCGAACACCCACCGCCAACTGAGGAAGTCAACAAACACCCCACCGAGCAAGGGGCCAACCAGGAAGGCGCCGCTGGTCCACGCCGTCCACTGGCCGATAGCTTTCGACTGGGCCTGGCCGCGAAAGACCGACATGATCAACGCAAGGGAGCTCGGCACCAGCAGCGCGCCGGCGATGCCCTGCAGGCCGCGGGAGACGATGAGCAGCTCCGCGGTTGGAGCGAGGGCGCAGAACAGGGACGTCACCCCGAATCCGATGAGGCCGATACGGATGATCAGGATACGGCCGAGCACATCCGACAGGCTTCCGGCGAGCAGGATCAACGAGCCGAGGGTGATCAGGTACGCATCAACAACCCACTGCTGCACACTGAGGCCGCCGCCCAGCTCCGCGACTATCGCCGGGAGCGCCACGTTGATGACGCTGCCGTCGAGGAAGGCGACAAACGACGCAAGGATGGCAATCGCCAGGGTGAGCCGTTGGGTGCTGGTCATTTGCCCATCTAACACCCGCACGACGCCGTCGTCACTCGGGTGGCCGCGCGGTGGACATGCGCCGCGTCAGAGTGCTCCCACCGACGTCACCGTCACAACGGCGATTCCCTGTTCGTTGGATTCGGCAAGGTCGACGGTGGCGCTGATACCCCAGTCGTGGTCGCCGGCCGGATCGGCGAAGATCTGCCGGACGGTCCACTGCGTGCGGCCCTCCTCGATCATCAGCATTGCCGAACCGCGCGCATCTGCGTGGGTGCCGATCTCGTTGTGCAGGTCCCAGTAGCCGTCGAGGGCATCTGCCCAACCGTCTGCGTCGTAGCCCGCCGCGGAATCGAGCTCGCCGAGCTCCTCGTATTTTTCCAGCGCGGCCAGCTGCACCCGGCGGAACATCTCGTTACGCACCAGCACCCGGAATGCCCTGGGGTTCATGGTGACCCCGGGCGGCGCTGGCGGCAGGATCGGTGCGCCGTCGACATCTTCGGTGGGATGGCTGAGGGCTTCCCACTCGTCGAGCAG
>Ga0247735_1000931_pt1 | contig 11491 bp, 10 predicted proteins | sample UWRJL178409R2_FD_180934 | JGI IMG/M metagenome (GOLD analysis project Ga0247735, IMG submission 180934) | Plant litter microbial communities from Arlington Agricultural Research Station in Wisconsin, United States - UWRJ-L178-409R-2 | ecosystem: Environmental > Terrestrial > Plant litter >...
TTTAGGTTTTCATTGCTCCCTCGCTAGTACCATCTTTGCTCTCTCAGCCGTCCTCCTCGTCATTCCTTTCTTGGTGTGCCTTCGTTCATTCTCGTCTTTCCTTTTGATCGCCTTTAGCTCTTCATTCTTGATCTCTCCCGCCTTCTTGATCTGCTTGGGTATTTGCCTATGGGTTGCAATCCTCTTGATCTCTGGCATATGCGCATATCTCTCCTTCAACGCGTCATCGTACTGCAATTTCTGTCGGAGCGCAAAAGATTTTACGCCTTGCCTCGAGGATGCCTGCGATCGCCAGAGGCGAACGTTGCCATCGTCACTACCGGAAAGAACATAATTGTTGTCTGGAGACCAGGCAACCGAAAATACCCTCTGCATGCGCTTAGTGTGATAAATGTCTCGCGAGTGGCCTTTAGAACGATCCCAGAGTCGCACTGTCCGGTCATAGGATCCGCTGATGAGCTCTTCACCAGTAGGACTGAACTCGACGCTCATTACTGCCGCAACATGCCCTTTCAAGACATTGAGAGCTCTCTTCATGTTCCTCATGTCAAATATGTAGACGTTGTGGTCTTCACATGCAACAGCGAAGTTAAAGGCTTCCATTGGATTCCAGGCTATTGAATTGCAGGCAAAGTTGAGGACATTGCGGTGGAGCGGTGAGTCTGTCCGTGTGTCGTATAGAATGATAGCACGATCTGTAGCACATGATGCGAGGATAGAGGTCTCGGTCTGGTTGAAAGCCACAGCATTGATTGTGTCTATTGCAGTCGGCCATGACAAAGTCTGGACCGGTGTACCAGCAGCGCGACTCGCATCGTAAATCTGGATGTTGCTACTTGCAGCAGCGAAGGAAGGTATTGATCGATGGTGCGAGACGGACGTAAACGCGTGTTGGCCGTGCCAGGTGGAAATGGGTGGGGACTTGGAGGCAGAATTGTATGGGTCGAATAACTTGATAGTCTTATCTGCTCCGCACGTGAGCAGCTTCTTGTCCCTTGTCCACGACATTCCTTTCACGATATTCTCGTGCGCCTGCGCTTGCCACATTTCCTGCCGACTTGTGAGGTTCCAGACTTTGATGATACCATCGCCGCTACCAGACGCAAAGTGCTCGAGTCTGCATGTAGATGTTAGATGCTACTTGGAAATGCAAAATCAGGTATACTCACGATTCCGGATCTTTAGCAAAGCTGTACACTCCATCTACGTGGCCGGGTTCAAAACTAGCAAGGAACGGCTGCGCGAACATGCGCTCCAACTTTGTCGCATTGAGAGCTCTAGTGTATTCTCGCGCTCGCTCGAAGGGATGCAAATTGGGGTCGAGGTTGCGTGTCTGTTTGGCGACATTTGATCCCGGGGCCTGCGTTGACGCGGCGGATCTGCTGAGAGCCTTGATCTTCATCTTGAGTGTTGAAGTTCTTCGTTCGTTCGCAGTTGCGATTCGCCGCGGTAGCTCAAGAAATTTTGGTGAGGGCGGGCGCAAACACCGAGGTTCTGCCGGGCCGGAAAAACAAGCGAGCCGCCGCACATCCACATTTTGGCATCTAACGAGTTCCTTCTATTTACGACCAACCCTCAACTAACCCCCGTCGACACATAGCAAAGATGAAGTTGTGAGTGGCCCCAAACACCCAAAAGAGACGCATTTGAGAGACGCGGATTGGAATGCGAGACTGCGCTGGGCAGACTTCTCTACAAATCTCAATTGCGCGCTCTCTTGAAGCACCCTGAATTTGCGACGGGAACATTGCTGACTCTATTTTCTCTGTAGCCTCAAGGTCGGACGCGTTGTCGTACGTAGAATATCGCTCGAACCACACTCCCCAGCATTCTCACAGTCCCTCTAGATCATCACCCGCGGTCGTTATGCCGGCAAGAAGTGCGTCATCATCACGCCTCTCGACAACGGCACCAAGTCGCACCCCTTCCCCCACGCCCTCGTTGCCGGAATCGAGCGCTACCCGTCACAAGTCACCCGCCGCATGTCGAAGACCAAGCAGCAGAAGAAGTCCAAGGTCAAGCCTTTCGTCAAGCAGGTGAACTGTACGTTGTCACAGAGGATCGAGGCGAAGGGACAATATACTGACGAGGACAGACACCCACCTTATGCCCACCCGCTACACACTCGAGCTTGAGAACCTGAAGGGTGTTCTCCAGGCCGACACATTCAAGGAGGTCTCACAGCGCGAGGAAGCCAAGAAGTCCGTGAAGAAGGCTTTCGAGGAGAGATACCAGTCAGGAAAGAACAGGTGGTTCTTCACTCCTCTGAAATTTTGAGTTTTTCATCTACGGCGGGGCGTCGACGGGAATGGGCTGACACAAGTGGAGATCCTGCATGAGCATGTCGAGGGATATCACGGGATGGACGGGACAAAAGTATCCTGCCATCGGGGCATTTACTTCGGCTTCATAAACAAGGCATGAAAAATCTTCTGGGCACATGCCTGGGTCCAAATACCACAACGATTTCATAAACATTCAACGTGGGAGCTAGTGACGATTCTTGATAACAGCTAACAGGGCAGGAATTCGAGCCACACAAATCTCCGTCACACAAAGGGCCTCTATCATACTAGAGCTCGACCTATGACTCTCGTTTCTATCTTTCGGTTCCAGTCAGGTCAACCCAACTACCGGAAATATCGATGGGTTGAAATTGCTTCGGCTCGATCGCACATTGCAGACGAAGTAAAAGGTTCAAAGAGCTTCGATATTATCTTGAGCGCAACAGTCTATTCCTATCCCCCACCCCCATTCTTAGAACTGCTATCGCAGAAGAAGCCGCCAAAAAATGGTTCATAGGAATTGGCCACCAACAAACAAAAGAAGAAAGGAAAATACAAGGTATCTACATCTCGCCGTCACATGAACAATCTCACGTACATCTTCTATACTAACCATCTCAAAGTCTTACAGCTCTACTGCTTGACCTCATCGACCTTCTTGCTCGCCTCCTTCTTCCCCTTGCTCCAGTACTGCAAAAGAAACTTATAACCATCATGCGCAACCTTCAACTCCGTGCTCACGAGCGCTTTCGCACTCTTCACATACCCATCTTGACCCCTAGTCTTACTATACTCGTCATTCCACGTACCGAAAATATACTCCTTGCCCTTTCCGGCGACTGCGAACGGCAAGCCAGCAATGCTAAACACGGTCTCTTTCAGCTTGTTCGTATCCTCTTTCACAATGGGGAACTTGGCGTCAACCTTTGATAGGCTAGATTCGCCGAGCTCGTCGGCGCGCGTGATGTATGGTGACAGGTAGGAGTAAGGAGTCTGGAGGTAGGGGTGCAGAGGCGAGATGAAGCGGGCATAGGTTTGCTGGAAGAGTGAGAGGGATTTTGCGCCCATTGGGTGCGATTTATAGAATTCGACACTGTCATGGACGACAGGGTAGGTTTGCAGATGCTATGTGGGTGGTTAGCTGGGTTGTTGATTACACTAGTTTTATTATTCTGAGCCATGGGATGGCATTCGACATCGTCATGTGCGAGTACTTGATTGGCGCGGAAGGCACTCCGTGGGGGTTTGTTTGTAATCCCAACGTGATGCCCTCAGACATCCAGCGCAGCACTTCAATTGATAGGAAAATTGGAAATGTTAGGACGTACGGAGAGGACCTTGGAGTGCGGCGTCTCGCCGTTGGTAGTGGGAGCGCTCATATCGCCGTTCGTGTTTGTGTCTTTTTCGGCGTGAGGCATCGGGTTTGGTGGTGTATCTGAGAGGACTTCGTAAGGATTGGAATCTTGAATCATTGAGGGAGAGCGAAGGTGACCGGCGGATGCGGTGTGATATATGTTGGGACGACTGCCGCGTACTTATTTAGATGTGGCGATGGCAGCGTAGGTGGCTCCACTGTCTGAAAACGGCTGGTAACGCTTTAGTACGGTGAATTGCATGTGAAAGTGGAAGGTTTCGTGTTATCGATAAGGGCGCTTACCAGGTAGAAATCCTTACTCTACCAACAACGCTGTACCTGAACAATGAAGATGAAGATGAAGAGAGTCTGTATGAAGTACAGCAAAAGGAAGGATGTAGCAGCAATATATTCCAGATTCGCAAAACATAGGATAATATTGGGTGATGCGGCGCAGAATCCGCGCAGAAAGTCTTGGTAGCGTTTTGCGACAATTCGCATGTGAAAGCAGGCCCCAACGTCACAGTCACGATAAGGTAAAATAGAAAGATCCACCCGTCGCGTCGTCACTGTTCGCAGGCAGTCTCCAGTAGCAGGGTCCAGGTATTCTGCACACTGCCTGCGCGAAACGCCCTGTGCCATTGACAACTCGGTACCATGCGAGAATGCGCCGTGGTCGCAGCTGCTATGCGCATGTCATGCGCTTGTCAATAGTTTGCTGGAGCCTTGTGTGGATCTGGTTGAAGGAGAGTTCCGTACTTGCTTGCTGTGCAAGGCTGTATAAGATGCTGGGCCTGTTACGTATAACGCGGGAGACCGTTGCGGAATCTCTCCCGTACGGCATCTACCCAACTCCAATCTCGAAATGTCGATGTGCTCATGTCCGTCTAGCATAGAGTGGCGATTGTCCAACCAGGTCTTGCTCATCGCAAGGTGTCATATAAGCCATAATAATAAATAGCAAGATACAGTGAGGGGTTAATGGTGGCGTCTCCCCAATTCAACTGTACAATTGGTTCGCAATCTCACCTTATCGGACGAAGGAGTTGCGAAGCAGGTGTCAAAGGGCTGGGCGCATGTGCATGCGTGCGCAGGCGTAACGGTCGTCGGCCGGACATCGTTGTCGTCTCATCTTTGTTGTTGAGAGACGGATGAGCAGACATTGAATATGCATGTGAAACTCTTGGAGGCTACTGCCCAACTGGCGATACTTACCCGGCATCGTGGTTGCCCTTTCCGGTGGCGTGGCCCGCGCCCAAGGATGAAAGTCGCTTATTAAACCGACAGACCCGCAATCCGTCTTGGAGCGGCTGAACGAACACCACAGCTCTCTATCGCGATCTGCATCAGATGTTGCCGAATCCACGCCTCGGTATGGCGAGATACCATCCTGGAAGAAAAGGACGGAGGATTCCGAGAGCGAAGACGAAGCACCGCCTCGGGTTTGGCGCTTGATGGGAATTCTCACTTGCTGTGTGAGGCGTGAAAGCTTCTTTCACGTGCTTGTGCAAGGTGCGTTGTGGCTGAACGGCAGACAGCAAGCGAGCTCAACGTGCTGGGATGCAACGGCGATTCGCGCTGATGATCAGCATGTTGTTGAGGTTAGTTGAACGACATGTCGTGCTCGCGGCCTACGGCTGCGTGAGCCGGAAGGATGGATGCAGTTGTAGGTACTTTGGATCATTTTGAAGGAACTGATCTAAAGCTCCTCAAATGCACTGGACGAAGACCTGGAAATTGCTGTTTTACGGCTGAGGTTGTGGCATCAGCAACGCCAATGTTGCAATAGAATTCGATCAACACGTCACTTGGGCATCAAATTGCTATGCAATAGACTCAAAACCGCGCAACACCTACTGCAAGCACCTTCATTCTCCAATCTCTTACCAATTCGAGATCTTATTCTGCATGTCCCCGCATTCCCGTCAGTCAACTCCTCACTTCTCCGCTTTCAATGCTGCATCTAATTCCCATCCCCGCTCTTCATCAAACTGAATCTTGACAGGTGGAAGTGCCACCTGTTACTACCGAGACATGGAATATTCAAGTCCCGAATACGTAAAATCACTCGTGCATACTCCATATCGTCAGCTCCGAGTGGTCATTCGCATTGGGCGTATTTGGTCTTTCTGCCAGGGACAGCATGGCTTACAGGACTAGCTCGATGCTCTTGTCCTATTATCAGCATTGGGGGACTCGCGTTGACGCTCTCCCTCGGAGTTAGAGTGGGGTGTAAGTGTCAACTTTCTGCAACCCATGGAAATTGCTTCTTGAGAGACGTAGACACTGAAACTGGATTTCGATAACCCGAACCCTCGATAGTCCTTTCACTACTCTTGAAGGCTTTATGAGATATCACGTTGTGTGGTCTCTCCATACAAAGACCGAGCGGTGGTATACATTCAGGTTGCGTTCGATCTCATCCATACCCAGCTACACATGTGGTTGTATATGCAACATCAAGCATATGAGACCCACCCCACGAACTTTCACACCAGATCTACAACGCAACATTGCTACAACCACGATAGCTCCCTCATGCTATCCACCTCATCCGCCCCGGCCAACCATGCCTTCAACCCCCACTCTCCGCATTGTCCTAGTTCACTCGAGCTGAGCGCCTCTGCCGCGCCTGCCTTTCCGTGTTGTTCCTGGATTGCAGGGTCGGTTAAATGCACAGCTCTGTTGTACACGAACTGAATAAACACTTAATATCTCAGGAGCAAATGAAGGAGCTGTTCTGCAATGTTTATTATGCCGTTTTGATATTGAGTATAGAATCTCCTGTATAGCCAAGAATGGAGGGGCTTTCTTGGGATTGTGTCTGTAGCCACGTCACGACTCGACGAGCAATCAGGCTCTTGATGGTTATCAAGAGACTTTAGATGTCAATTCTTTCGTAGAGTGGGTCACCTAAAGTGGTTAGTTTGTTGGCTGAGGTGAGGAATGAGGTGTGATCTTTTGGAGGCACAAAATATGCAGACTATCGATAGCTCTGCGGAGCCTAACGCATAATTTGAACAATGTGTGGGTATCTTCTAATAGAGATTAAGAGAATCGCAGAATTTACGAAATACATGGTGTCTAGTGAGGAATAATGGTCGAGGTAATTTGATCTATTATCTAGTAACTGCAACAGAATGTTGCAGTTCTAGCTCTATGTTTCTGCTCGTTCACCGGAGTTGGATATAAACATGTCTTACTAGGTACTAACTTAACTCTATTGTACAAACTTCTTCCACCTGGTGATCAATCTCCTACTACTGCAAGTAAATTTGAGAAGATCAAGTACAAGTTTTATTTCGTTCTAGTATATCTGCACTCTATCTTCTCTTCAGTGTTCATAGTTTTTCCTTCTTTGTTCTTCATGCCTGAGATCTGGTTGATACAAAGAATGATGAAAAACATAGCGAAGACATTAAGGTAGGCTTGCTTATATCAGCTATGCTGTTGGCTAGCATTAAACTTTAATAAAAAGAGCGAATGTTGCGAGTCTATGAATCACAAATTCTAAGCACTGCAGGGTTTAGATGAGCAGGAACTAACAAGGAGTGAAGATATTGTTAGTCAGGAGCTGAAACTAAAACATTCACTATATATGAGGCAAGTGTGCTAGTAAAAGGTATTTTGCAATAGACGTCGTGAAGGCTATCTATGTACATACTCTGAAATTAAAATGAGTTGAAACGTACGTCGTGTGGTGGATACCGATCCTGCTGATGTACAACTGCAGCCTTGTGCGGGGTTCAATCACGCTAGTGGCACGTTGGCGCTTAGGACTGTTAACGAATTTGGAGCACCACTCATGTTTTCGTGTCCAACTAAATACACACGGAAACCACTTATAGTAATATAATTGGAGATATCGTGTCGCTCTGGCAGAGTAAGTTGTATTAAAACTCTCTGCTTCAGCTAGTCTGTTAACGTCGGTTATGGCTAGCTGTTATAGCGAGAGGACTTTCGACTATAGGTTGGCATAACGACAATTGCATATCATAGAGGGTACAGGAACATGAACGAAATAGGAGGGAACCAAAGTCATAGACACGACATGAAGGAACACAGAGAAAATAGTAAAGATGAAGGAGAAAAAGACGGCGGAAATGAGACTGAAGGAAGCAGTGAGAACGGCAGTGTTCAAGACTTCGAGTATTATGACGGGTGGGCGGAAGGGGAGGAAGAGCAATCAAGATACGTGCAAAAGATGAATGACAAGCGCAGGAGTAAGATTGAGCGCGGAGTAAAGACATTAAGAGACCTTCTGGAAAAGATGAATCACCGTCCAATCGGAACACATTTGCTGATAGCAGCAGCTAAAGACGAGTCGGGGTTTCCGGATCTGCTTGCCTTAAGCTAGCCGGCCTGCTTCTGGGCCACCCCCGCTTTTGGGCAGCCCTGTCACTTTTGGGCCACCTTCAAATTTTCGTGATTTCTACCACCACCACCAATTTACTATGGATCCTAGAGAGACTGCAATTGCTCTAGCTATTAGCGACCTAGATGCAGGCATCTACACTAGCCAGAGAGCTGCGGCTAAGGCGTACGGAATCCCTCGAGCGACGCTTCAGAATCGACTAAAGGGCGCAACAAATCGTACTACCTGCCACCAACCTGAGCAGCGGCTAAGCCCTAAACAAGAAGAATTCCTCGTTAAATGGATCCTTAAAGAGGATGGACGCGCCTGTCCTCCCTCACACGCTAGAGCTCGAGAAATGGCCACTCTAATCCTACGCACGAATGGAGACCTGAATCCTCTTAGCAGGAAATAGCTGCTACACTTTATGAAGAGAAATCCACGCGTCCACTCTGTTGTAGGCAAGAAGATTAATGCGCAAAGAGCTAAGGCTGCTACACCTAAACAGCTGCGTAAGTTTATTAAGCACTTTAAGCGTACTTAACAGCAGTTAAACATACCTATTAACTCCGTGTACAACATAGATGAGACTAGTGTTGCTCTAGGTGTCTATACAAATACTAGAGTACTCGCTAGCTTATTAAAGAAGAAGGCCTACGTTAAATCTCCTAAGGACCGCGAGTGGGTGTTAATTATTAAGTGTGTATTAGCTACTAGCTAGAAGCTACGCTGCGCTATTGTCTTTAAAGGCTAGCACCTATAGAGCACCTAGTTTACCTATAGAGCAGTACCTAATTCCCTCTATACAGTCTTAGAGAATGGCTAGACATTAAATGCAATAGGTCTTGCGTGGCTACTAGACATATTTATACTAGAAACTCTACTAGGGCCTAAAATACTACTACTAGACGGCCATGGCAGCCACATTAGCCTAGAGTTCTAATGGCAGTGTAGGCTAAATTAGATAGAGCTTATCTACCTACGGCCCTATACGTTGCATATTCTACAGCCTCTTAATCTAGCACTATTCTCTGTAATTAAGTCTACCTACAGAAATAAGATTTAAGACCTAGCATTACTAGCTAATAATGTAATTATAAAGAAGCAAAACTTTATTAAGTACTACCACGCAGCTAGAGACGTAGGCCTTACGGAACGAGTAATTTAAGCAGGCTAGCGAGCTACAGGCCTCTGTCCATTTAATGTAGAGCTAGTACTAGGATCCTCCTAGGTTCTACAACTACGGCTATCTACTCCTAAGCCTTAGCAACCTCCATCCTTGATAGATCCTCTCTACGCTACGCCCTAGAAACCCCAGGACATTTACCGCGCTTAGCAGCAGCTTCGAGAATCAGGATGGCCCACGCGTAGCACTCAGGTAGTACTGCGCAAAGCAGGCAAGGCTCTATCTACTGCAAATACAACAATTGCAATGCAGCAGGAGGAGATTCAACGACTACGATTTAAAGCAGAGGCTAACAGGCCCTCTATGCCTCGAAAGCGCGTTCAAATTAACCCAGGGGAGCAATTTGCTAATATAGAGAATATCATGGGTGCTCTTAACTAATCAGCGACTGAGCAAGCTCGCCGTAGCGAAAGGAGTGCTGCAGAGGCTGCAGAAAAAGCTTCTAGGGATGCTGCTGCTGCAACTTTTAAGTCTATGTGTTTTAAGTGGCAACTATCTACTGTAGATTAATGTGTGGTGGTTGATTTTGTAGGGTGGCCCAAAAGTAACAGGGCTGCCCAAAAGCGGGGGTGGCCCAGAAGCAGGCCGGCTAGCTTACTTGTACGACATAACGGCACACTTACAATTGAAGAAGATGTAACTCTGGCAGTAGCAAAGAATCCATATGGCTACAGAATGATGGAGTTTTTGCTAGATTATCGAAAGGACCTCCTGGTTACCAACGAGATGTTGACAGCAGCCGTAGCAATCGAGGACGAAGATTTCAGTGAGCTGATGCAGGTCGACAAGAGCCGGAAACTTGTACTGGAAGCTATACTACAGCACGTACCACATATTAACATTGGCGGGGAAATTGTTGAGGTAGCGGCGAAGAATCTCGAAATTGGTGTTGAGCTGATTGCACTGTTGCTGAAACATCGGTCCCTTCATGTCACGGAGGCAGTCTTGTCAGCTGCTGTGACGAACGAACGCTGCGGTACTAGTATTGTTACGGCTCTCTTGCAGCATCAAAGCAATATCGATGTCACTGTGAACGTACTACTTGCAGCCTTTGCCAACAAGAAATGCGGTGCAGATATAGTCAAGAAATTTCTAGAGTATAGAAGCATCAAGATCACGGACGATGTCATACAGACTGTACTTCAGGGGACAGGCCAGAGTATGAGCACGACAAGCGTAATGTTGACTCATGGATCTGGACCGGATATTCCAGAAGAAACCATAGCACAAGCGCGTGCAAGAATGAATTCCACGGACTTTGTGGATTTTCTCTTTCGTTCAAAAGGTGATCTTGTAATGAACCGACCTGAAGAGAAGGACATATCTGTGAATGTATTATCAACCCGAACGGAACAAAGCACGGTGCAAGACACCTCAGCAAACTGCCTGACTTGCTTAGGGTTGGGACCAAATCTTATTGTGATGGAAAATAACCACCGGCTCTCTTGGGATGATCTTATACGCACTGGCCAAGCTGGATGTCGAAACTGTAGGCTGATACAAAGGTGCATTGATCGAATTCGCGAAAGATTGGAAACGGGTTTGCACTTGAATAGCCATATTAACCTAAGTAGAACGACTAGGGGCTTCCTCAGCTTAGCGATCAACGGTCTTCACTTTGAGGTTTATAGGCACGCTGGTAAGTATCGACATAAACATCACATAGCTCACAAGGTACAATAGACTAACAGAGACTTATGCAGATTCGCCCGACTATTATTCGAATATAGGCATAGGGCGGGATGTAAGTTTCTATAAGTGTTAGTTGCGAAACTTGATTAGTAACTAACAGGATTAGATTTCGGAACATGCCTCCGCAAACGAATGTATAACACTGGCTACTCAGTGGATGAAAGAATGCATCGACACACATCCCAAATGTCTGACTTCTTCTAGTGCTTCGTCACTACCAACTCGAGTTATCAACGTAGGGTCCAAGGAGGTTGAACCTCACCTCTATGTTTCCTCCGGTGAGAAACTACCTTATGTTACGCTCAGTCACTGTTGGTACGCTTCTGTTTGGTTCACCTCTTACTACTCTTGTCCAGAACTTCATAGATTCCTGTCGAGACTCTCACGTCTACTCTTGTTCTTGAATATATGTAGACTGCTTATACATATTTTCTAGGGGGAAAGGTGTCATGGTCACCACCACTCTCTCGACCTTGGAGGGTAGGAAGCGAGAAATACCACTCAGCATCCTGCCTAGTACATTCCAGGACGCAATTCTTATTACTCGACGACTCGGTATACAATACATCTGGATTGATTCTCTGTGCATAATCCAAGACTCTGCCGAAGACTGGAGCAAA